>VFQO010002239.1_pt1 | contig 12239 bp, 14 predicted proteins | sample 3512331 | NCBI WGS metagenome assembly VFQO01 (sample SAMN10412371, study PRJNA504923) | tailings metagenome | isolation source: Replicate 3 from Balatoc abandoned mine | place: Philippines: Itogon, Benguet | collected 2017-08-28
CCGTGCGCACCATGCGCGCAGAAGAACTCCAGGCCGAGCTTGACCCCGCCAATATGCGCCTTGACCTTGCTGACGAGCGCCTTGGCCGGCTCCAGCTGCGGCACATCGAGGGCGAGATAGATCGGGTTGCTCACTTGCCGCTGCCTCCATCGCTGTCCGCTGGGGAGAGCGGATCGGCGGCTTCTCCCATGCTTTTCCCGGGCTTATCCACAGGCGTATCCGCAGACATCGCTCCGCCATCGCCCTGCCGCGCCAGCGCTGTGTGCTTGAGCGAATTCTCGAGTGCACGGATCCGGCGGTTCAGGCCCCACGCAATGCTGCGATGGTAGGCCCACATCGGCACGAACCCGATCAGGAACGCGAGCACCGCCAGCACCGGCAGCTTGGTTTCCAGCACCAGATTTTGCCACAGGGTCAGTTCGACAGGCTGCCAGTTATAGATCGCGAAGATCAGGAACCCGAACAGCACAAAAACCCAGATGATGGTGCGAAGGATCCTCACAGGCGCATTGCCTCCTTTTGGCCGCTGGACCGGCAAAACCTAGGCGATTCGCCTGCCATGTCCAGCGCCGCTGCCGTGCTCAGCCGAACACCCGCGCAAAGATCGTGTCGACGTGCTTGAAGTGGTAGGCGAGATCGAACTTCTCTTCGAGCGCCTCCGGCGTCAGCGCCGCGGTGACGTCGGGATCGGCCTTGAGCAGATCGAGCAGCGACAGCGCGCCGTCCGATTCCCACACCTTCATCGCGTTGCGCTGCACCAGCCGGTAGGCATCGTCGCGGGTGAGGCCCGCCTGCGTCAGCGCCAGCAGCACGCGCTGCGAGTGGATCAGGCCGCCCATGCGGTTCATGTTCTTGGCCATCCGCTCGGGATAGATCAGCAGCTTTTCGACCACGCCGGTCAGCCGCGCGAGAGCGAAATCGAGCGTGATGGTCGCGTCCGGGCCGATATAGCGCTCGACCGAGGAGTGCGAGATATCGCGTTCATGCCACAGCGCGACATTCTCCAGCGCCGGGGTGACGGCGGAACGGACCACGCGGGCGAGGCCGGTGAGGTTCTCGGTGAGGATCGGGTTGCGCTTGTGCGGCATGGCCGAAGAACCCTTCTGGCCGGGGGAGAAATATTCCTCGGCCTCCAGCACTTCGGTGCGTTGCAGGTGACGGATTTCGACCGCGAGGCGTTCGATCGAACTGGCTATCACGCCCAACGTTGCAAAGAACATCGCGTGGCGATCACGCGGGATGACCTGCGTCGATACGGGTTCGATGGCGAGGCCAAGCTTCTCGGCGACATATTCTTCGACGCGCGGATCGACATTGGCGAAGGTGCCGACCGCGCCGCTGATCGCGCAGGTCGCGATTTCCGCGCGCGCCGCCACCAGCCGGGTGCGGCAGCGGGTGAACTCGGCATAGGCTTCGGCCAGCTTGAGCCCGAAGGTCACCGGTTCGGCATGGATGCCGTGGCTGCGGCCGATGGTGGGGGTGTACTTGTGCTCCTCGGCGCGGGTGCGGATCGCGGCGAGCAGTGCGTCCATGTCTTCGAGCAGGATGTCGGTCGCGCGCGCCAGCTGCACCGAAAGCGTGGTGTCGAGCACGTCGGAGCTGGTCATGCCCTGGTGCATGAAGCGCGCTTCCTCGCCCACTTCGCGCGCCACCCAGTCGAGAAAGGCGATCACGTCGTGCTTGGTCACCGCCTCAATCGCGTCGATCGCGGCGACGTCGATGGCGGGGTTGGTCGCCCACCAGTCCCACAGCGCCTTGGCGGCGCTCTGCGGCACCACGCCGAGATCGGCGAGCTTCTGGGTCGCGTGCGCCTCGATCTCGAACCAGATGCGATACTTCGCTTCCGGCTCCCACAGGGCGGTCATGGCAGGGCGGGCGTAGCGGGGGACCATCGGACGGCTCCAGTTGTCAGATTGGCGCACGCGCTAGGGCGATGGCTCTCGGAACGCAAGCGGGCAGCGCCCCAAACCGGGGACTAGGCGGCGTCCTTGCGCCAGCCGAAAACGTTATCGGCTAACAGCCAAGCGCTCAGGCCCCCGATGATCTGCGCGGCGAAGAAGATCGGCGCATTGGCAGGGGCAATACCAGCGAAGGTATCGGAAAAGGCGCGCGCCATAGTCACCGCCGGGTTGGCGAAAGACGTCGAGGCGGTGAACCAGTAGCCCGCCACGATCACCAGCGCGACGCTAACCGGGACAGCTTCGGGACGAGCACGCAGTGTGCCCAGAATGGTCAATACCAGCGCAAAGCTCGCAACCGCTTCGGACAGCCATTGGGCAGGGCCAGTGCGGATATGCGAGGACAATTGCAGGATCGGCAGCTCGAACATCGCATGGGCCAGCCACGTTCCGGCGACTCCTCCGGCAAACTGCGCCAGCGTGTAGGCCGCCAATTGGCTCACCCCCAGTTCGCGGCGCATGGTGAACACCAGGCTCACCACCGGATTGAAATGCGCGCCCGATACGGGGCCGAAGATCGTGATCAGCACATACAGGATCGCGCCCGTGGCGATTGTGTTGGCAAGCAGCGCAAGGGCAACGTTTCCGCCTGCCAGGTTCTCGGCCATTATCCCCGATCCGACCACGGTCGCCACGAGTATGGACGTGCCGAGCGCTTCGGCCGCCAATCGGTGTGCGGTTGCGTTCGCCATGTGGACCTTTTCCCCGGTTGCTCGGCCCGACCTTGACCGATGTTGCGGCGCTATCCGCGGATTTTGGCCGGTGCAAGGCGCTAGATCAGACCTTTTGTCCGCAGCGATGTATGCCCCTCGCGCCCGATTATGACGTGATCGTGGACAGTGACGCCGAGCAGCCGTCCGGCCTCGGCTATCCGCTGGGTGATCTGGATGTCGGCGCGGCTGGGTTCGGGCGATCCGGAGGGGTGGTTGTGGACGAGAATCATCGCGCTCGCGCCAACGTCCATCGCCCGGCGGATAACCTCGCGAGGGTGGATCGCTGCCTCGTCGATCGATCCATCACCAAGGTGGTGATCCTCGATCAGGCGGTTCTTGGTGTCGAGATAGAGGATACGGACGCGTTCGACCGTGAGGTGTGCCATGTCAGTGGTAAGGTAGTCGATCAGCGCCTGCCAACTGCTGAGCACCGGTTTCTTGCTGATCTCCCCGCGCGTCATCCGGCGCGAGGCAATGGCGACTGCCTTGAGCGCCGCAGCGCTGGTCTCGCCCACGCCCTTGACCCGCTGGAGCGCCTTGGGATCGGCGTTGAGCACGCCTGCAAGGCTGCCGAATTGCGCAATCAGGGCTTTTGCCAGCGGCTTGGTATCGCCCTGCTTGATCGCGGCGAACAGCAGGTATTCGAGCACTTCGTAATCGGCCAGTGCCTCGGCGCCGCCGGTTAGCAGCCTCCCGCGTAGACGCGCGCGATGACCCGCGCCCGCCGTCTTTCCGGCATCGGATCGGTTCGGCGTGTCGGCTCCAAAATCGAAACCGTCTTCAGCTTCGGGCAATGCGACCCCTTCGAAAACCGTTGTTCCTCAAGCCTCATTGCCTTTGCGCGATGATGCGCGCAAGGGTTGGACGCAATGCCGGTGGCAGACGAGCAGCAGATGGAGAGGCCGCAAGACGGCGGCAAGCGGCGGTTCTGGCCGCGTCGCTGGCGTACCCGAATCGCAACCGGCGCGGCAGTCGCTGCACTCGTCGCGGGCAGCGTGACGTGGATGAGCCGCGAGCGTATCGCGGGCGACGTGATCGACGATTATTTCGACCGCAACGGTGTTCCGGCCACTTACGATATCGTCGCCATCGGCCCGCGCGAGCAGGTGATCGAAAACCTTGTGGTCGGCGATCCAGCGCGGCCTGACCTGACGGTGCGACGTATGGTGGTCGCGCTTGGCGTAGGCTGGGCGGGGCCGGAACTGCGGCGCGTGACGGTGGAGGGCGCGCGCGCTTTCGGCAGCTATCGTGGAGGGCGTTTCAGCTTCGGCGCACTCGATCCTCTGATTTTTACCGATAGCGCCGAGCCTCCCGCACTTCCTGCCATTGATCTGATAATCCGCGACGGGCGAGCACTTGTCGAAAGCGAATTTGGCGCCGTCGGACTCGCGCTCGAAGGGGCTGGGCGGCTCGACGATGGCTTTGACGGCACGCTAGCTGCCACCGCGCCGGGGGTCGGGGTCGACAGCTGCCGCGCCGAGCGCGCGACACTTTATGGCAAACTCACGACCAAGGATGGTGCCGTGCGGCTCGACGGGCCGCTGCGGATCGGAAATCTAGCCTGCGGAACTGCGCGGCTGGCCACGGCCGCTATCGGCACCGAGTTAACTCTGGCGCGCGATTTCTCGGGCGCTGATGGCGCCTTCCGGGTCGGTGGGCAGAAGTTGCGCTTTGGCGAGACCAGCGCTGCCAAGGTTGCAGGTAGCGCCGGACTGACGTGGCGCGATGAGGGCTTGGTGCTGGCGCACGATCTGTCTCTCTCCGATATCGCCGCGCCGCAGGGGCGTATCGCCCGGATCGAAGCGGAGGGCGCGTGGCGCGGGGCGCTGACGGCGGAGCGCGGACAATGGGACGGGCAACTGCGCGCGCGTGGTCTCGCTCCAGCGGACGACCTTGCCGCGAGTCTCGTCAAAGCCGAACGCGGGCTGGAGGGTACGCTACTAGCCCCGCTCCTGTCAAAGGCGCGAGGCAACTTCACCCGCGCGCTAACCGGCGCGGACGTCACCGCCAATGGGATCATCCGCCACAAGAGAAGCGAGGTGGCGCTGATCATTCCCGAGGCGAATGTTATGAGCCGCGGGGGACAGCGGGTGCTGGCGCTTTCGCAGGTCAGCGGCTCGCTCGGTGCTGAAGGCATCACTGGCCTTAGAGGTAATGTCATCGCGGGTGGGGCGGGCGTGCCGCAGATCAATGCCAGGATGGAACAGGAGCCAGGTGGCGCCTGGGCTCTGCGACTGGCGATGGCCGAATACTCCGCCGGTGGGAACCGCATGGCGATTCCGCGCCTCTCGCTGCGGCAGTTACCGGGCGGGGGCATCCGGTTCGACGGGGTGGCAACCGCCAGCGGGGACATTCCGGGCGGCAGAGTCAATAATCTCGCCATACCGGTCGAAGGCGCGTGGTCCAATGCGCGCGGGCTGTTGGCGGGCACGCGGTGCCTGCCGCTGAGCCTTTCCAGTCTGGAATTGGGTGGGCTAGCTCTACGCCGTCAGAACATCACGCTGTGCCCCGAAGGCAATGGCGCAATGGTGCGATATCGCGATGGCCTGACGCTTGCCGCGCGTGCCGGAGCGCTGCGGCTTGTCGGCACGTTGGGCGAAAGTCCGGCGACGATTGTCGCCGATGCCCTGCGGCTGCGCTATCCCGCGCCTTTCGCCGTCGATGGTCTGACAGCGCGCATCGGTGCCGAGGGGAGCGAGGCACGCCTGTTTGCCGCCAGTCTCACCGGGAGTTTCCAGGACGGGCTCTCCGGTGCTTTTGAGGGTGGCACAGCGCAGTTGGACGCGGTTCCGCTGGATCTCGGCGATATCGCTGGGCGCTGGAGTTTTGCCGAGGGTGCGCTGCAGATCGGCGAGGCGGCCTTCGTGCTGAGCGATCGCCCGGCGGCGGGAGGTGCCGCGCGTTTCCGTCCGCTGGCAGCACGGGGGGCAAACCTCACTCTGGCCAACAATGCCATTACCGCCGATGCCATCCTGCGTCATCCGGGCTCCGGCCGTGCGGTTGCTGATGTTAGGATCCGTCACGATCTCGACAGCGCGGTCGGGCAAGCGCGTTTCACCGTTCCCGATCTTGCCTTCGATGAGCAATTGCAACCCGAAGACCTGTCCTATCTCGCCAAGGGCGTGATCGCCTTTGCCGATGGGGCGGTGACCGGATCGGGACAGATTGACTGGCGCGGCGAGGCGGTGACTAGCAGCGGCATATTCCGCTCCAATGGCCTCGATTTCGCTGCCGCCTTTGGTCCTGTGCGCGGACTGGCGGGCGAGGTTGCCTTCACCGACCTCCTGAACCTCACCACCGCGCCCGATCAGATCGTGCGTATTGCTGCGATCAACCCCGGCATCGAAGTGACCGACGGCACCGTTCGTTTCGAGGTCAGCGAGGGGAGGTTCCTCAGTCTTGAGGATGCGCGTTTCCCGTTCATGGGCGGCACGCTCGATATGCGTCCGCTGGTGATGGATTTCTCCCAGCCTGAAGAACGCCACTACGTGTTCGAAATTACGGGTCTCGATGCGGCAACATTTGTCACACAGATGGAATTGACCAATCTCAGCGCCACCGGAGTGTTCGACGGCGCGGTGCCGATCGTGTTCGACAAGGACGGCAATGGCCGGATCGAAGGCGGACTGCTGCTCAGCCGTGCGGGCGGCGGCAATGTCGCCTATATCGGCGAGCTGACCTACGAGGACCTCGGTAACATGGGCAATTATGCCTTCGAGGCGCTGCGTTCACTCGATTACCGGCAGATGAGCGTTGGCCTCAGCGGTGATCTGGCCGGAGAGATTATCACCAATTTCGATTTCGACGGCGTGCGGCAGGGCGCAGGCACTAGCCAGAACTTCGTCACCCGCCGCCTCGCCAAGTTGCCGATCCGGTTCAAGGTCAATGTGCGGTCGGAAAATTTCTACGAGTTGGCCACGATGGTTCGCTCGTTCTGGGATGCCGATTACCTCGGCAATCCGGTCGACAAAGGGCTGCTTAAGGCGGAAAATGGCCGGTTCGTGCCGGTGCGTCGCAATCCTCCTCCCGACCAATCCGTTCAACCTCCTGAAAGCGAAAGCCAGCCATGAAGCACCATGAATTGACCGCGCCAAGCGGCGCTGCCACACCGCCCGGCATAAACGGGGAAAGGGCAGCGGCAATGGGGCGGCACACCAAGGACTGGCGCCGGGCCATGTTGGCAGGGGCGGTGATCCTTTCGGCAGGACTGGGCGGCTGCATCAATATTGCTGCCCCGGAAAAACCGATCGTGATCGAGCTCAACATCAACATCCGGCAGGAAGTGATTTACCGGCTCGCGGAAGACGCGGCCAACACGATTGACGAGAACGCGGATATTTTCTGACGGTCTACCGGCTCGCTGCGTGAGGCCCGACCGATCCCGTTTCCCTGAGGAGGAATAATGATGCGCAGTTCAGCTTTTGCCGCGATCGCCGCACTGGCGGTGTTCGGTCTGGGTGCAGTAGCGGCCATGGCCCAGCGCGATCCCGCCTACGCCGCCGCGCGCGAGGCGGGAAAAGTGGGCGAACAGCCCGACGGCTATCTTGGTATCGTGGGCGGCTCTGACCCGGTGTTGCAGCGCTTGGTCGACGACATCAATATCAAGCGTCGTGCAGTCTATGCTGAAAAGGCCAAGGAAAACAACGCGACGCTTGAGGCTTACGCCCTGACCGCCGGATGCCAGGCAATCGCCCGCACGGTGCCCGGCGAAAAATATCGCGCGCCCGATGGCAGTTGGCAGACCCGAACCAGCGCGGCTCCGATCCGCGACGCGCGCTGTCCTTAATTGTCTTGCGTTGTGCTCAAAGCGAGGCGCTCAGGCGGATCACTCTTCGCAGTTGCACAAACAAGCACCCCACGATGTTGACACCCATCTAGCCCCCTTCTATGGGGGCGGCGCCCTCGGCGGGCACCTCGACGCGCGTGTCCTGTCGTTCCTTGGAAGGAGCATGGCATGAGCGACGAGAAACCCGCCCGAGACTCCATACCTGAGGATGCGCGGATCGACGCGCTCGAACGACGGCTAAAAGCTGCGACCGAGCGGGAAGAACAGCGCAGCCGGCCAAAGGTGCAAGGTGTCGATGCGAATTATCGCACTGGCAACCGGGTGCTGGCGGATCTCCTCGGAGGGATTCTCGGTGGTGCTGTTGTTGGTTGGGCGATTGATGCTCTTGCCGGCACCACGCCGTGGGGACTGTTGGTTGGCCTGTTCCTCGGGATCGGAGTCGCCTTCAGAAACGTTTTTCGTGCGGCGAACACACGCCCCGAGGACCTGGAATAGGTCCGCCATCGGGGCGCGTTTCTTATAGGTATCAGGGATCAAGCGATCGTGGCAGCCGAACAGGGCAAAGTCGATCCGATGCACCAGTTCACCATCGAGCCGATGTTCGGCTCGGCGAACTGGGAAGTGGCGGGTTTCAACATCGCGTTCACCAACTCCGCGCTGTGGATGGCAATCACGGTTGTGGTACTGTGGGTGTTCGTCGCCGGCGGTATGAAGCGGGAGCTTGTCCCCGGTCGCTGGCAGATGGCGGTGGAAAGCTTCACCGGCTTCATCGACGACATGCTGGAAGCCAACGTCGGCAAGGCGGGGCGAAAGTATGTGCCCTACATCTTCAGCATCTTCATGTTCATTCTGTTCGCGAACTTGCTGGGCCTCATGCCCTTTGGTCTTGTCGGCGTTCATCCGTTCACCTTCACCAGCCACTTTACCGTCACCGGTGCATTGGCGATCTTGACCTTCTCGATCGTGCTGGTTGTCGGCTTCTGGAAGCACGGCCTCCATTTCTTCAGCCTGTTTGTGCCCCACGGCACGCCGCTGGTCATGATCCCGCTGATCTTCCTGATCGAGCTGGTGAGCTTCCTTGTTCGTCCCTTCAGCCTTGGTCTGCGACTGTTTGTTGCGATGATGGCCGGACACGTTCTGCTGGAAGTGCTGTCGAGCTTCGTGATCGGCGGCTGGAACGCCGGGGCACACTTTGGTCTGCTGGTCGGCATCCCGAGCTTCCTTCTGATGGTCGCCATTTGCGCGCTCGAAATTCTGGTGGCCGGTATTCAGGCTTACGTCTTCGCTCTCCTTGCGTCGCTGTACATCAACGATGCCGAGAACCTTCACTGAGTTTTTCAACTTTCCCTTTCAATTCTTTATTTCCCAAAGGAGTTTTAAAAATGGATCCTGAAGCAGCCAAGCTCGTCGGCGCAGGCCTCGCAGCGATCGGTGCCGGCATGGCGGCGATCGGCGTGGGTAACGTGTTCGGTTCGTTCCTCGAAAGCGCTCTGCGCAATCCGGGTGCTGCAGACGGCCAGCAGGGCCGCCTGTTCATCGGCTTCGCCGCAGCCGAACTTCTCGGCCTGCTGGCGTTCGTCGTCGCGATGATCCTCATCTTCGTCGCCTAACACCTGCTTCACCGGGGCCGCGGCAAGACCGTCCGGCCCCGGTGACCTCATCAATTCGTCATCGGCGGACCCAGCGCGCATGCCTCAGATAGCCCAGCTTGCCGAAACCTATTCCAGCCAGATCTTCTGGCTGCTGATCTTTTTCGGCATTACCTTCTTCGTTATCGGACGGGGTATGGTGCCCCAGGTGATGGGCACGGTCGCGCTGCGTGACCAGCAGATCGCCGATGACCTCGCTGCGGCTCAGGCCGCGCGCGATGCAGCCGATGCGCAGGAAGCTGCGTGGCGCAAGGCCGAGAACGACAACCGTTCGCAAGCCCAGGCAATCATTGCCAAGGCCAAGGCTAAGGCTGCTGACAAATCTGCCAAGACGCTCGCCAAGGCGCAGGACAAGCTTGATGCCAAGCTTGCTGCGGCCGAGGCTGACATTGCCGCTGCCCGCAGCAGCGCGATGACTGAAATCGAAAATGTCGCTGCCGATGCGACCCGCGACATCGTTGCCAAGCTGGCCGGAACCGCTGTTGATGCGGCCGCAGCGAGCAAGGCAGTGAAGGAGGCTCTTGCCCATGGCTGATACGCCCCAAGCCCACACCAGTGCCGAAGCAGGGGCCACGCACAGCGAGCCTGAGCTGCTCGGCCTCGTGCCGTTCCAGTGGGTCTCGCTCGCGATGGCGGTGCTTCTGTTGATCGCATTCGTTGGTGCCAAGGTTCACAAGACGATCGCTGCCGGGCTTGATGCACGGATCGCCGAGATTCGCCAGCAGCTGGAAGAGGCCAAGGCCCTGCGCGCCGAGGCCGAGGCCCTGCGTGACGAATATGCCGCCAAGATCGCCAGCGCCGAAGCCGATGCTGGCCGATTGATGGAAAGCGCCACCGAGGAAGCTGACGCTATTCTCGCCAAGGCTGAAGCCGACAGCGCAGAGATGGTAAAGCGCCGTCAGCGAATGGCGGAAGAGAAGATCGCTGCTGCTGAACGTGCGGCCATCGCCGACGTCAAGGCACGCGCTGTGACCGCCGCTGCCGTCGCGTCGCGTAAGCTGATTGCCGAGCGCCATGACCAGAAGGCCGACAAGACTCTCGCCGACGAGGTAATTGCCTCGCTCTAATCACTACATTTTTCCGGTTACGGAGAGGGGGGCGGTCCAACGAGGCCGCCCTTTTTTTTGCGCGCTACGCGCCGGGCAGGAACACCACCTTACCCACGAGTTCTCGTTGGGCCATCGCCTCGAAACCCTCGCGCCATTGCGACAGGGGCAAGGTGCGGTCGATCGCGGGATTGATGCGCCCTGCTTCAGCCAGTTCCCTGGTCACGGCATTGATCGCCGTTCCGCGCTCGGGAAAGCGGCGGGCATATTCACCGGCGCGCAGGCCGATGATGCTGAAACCCTTGATCAGCGGTATGTTGGTGGAGACTTCGGCTATCCTGCCTGAGGTGAAGCCCACCACCGCCAGCTTGCCGCCAAAGGCGACGCAGCGGGTCGATTCGTCAAACACATCGCCGCCCACAGGATCGAATACGATATCGGCCAGATGGCCACCGGTCAGCTTCTCCACCGCCTCGCGGAAGCGACCTTCGGCGAGCAGCACCGCGTCAGGCTGGGCGAGGGTGGCGATCCGCTCGCGCTTGTCGGGGCTTCCGGTCGTGGCAATCACCTTGGCCCCCAGCGCCCGGGCTAGATCACAGGCGGCAAGACCCACGCCGCCGCTCGCGCCGTGCACCAGCACCCATTGGCCCGGTTTCAGATCGCCCAACTCGACAAGCCCGGTATAGGCCGTCAAATAGGCCGCGCCCATCGCGGCGGCGGCATTGAAATCCATGCCCGCCGGTACCGGCGAAAGCTTGTCCGCCGGCACGCAGGCTAGTTCGGCAAAGGCACCGGTCTTGTTGCCGCCCATCACTCGGTCGCCGATCGCGAACCCGCTGGCTGGATCGGCTTCGAGCACTTCACCTGCGAACTCCAGACCGCTGGTGAAGGGCACCTGCGGTTTCAACTGGTATTCGCCACGGGTCATCAGCAAATCGGGGAAGTTGAGCGAGGCTGCACGGACCCTAACTAGCACTTCTCCAACGGCACGGTTCGGCTGCGCTATTTCGGCAAGCGTCACGCCGGACAGATCCGGGGACAGATGCTCGACCCTGAGGGCCTGCATGGTCCTAGAAATTGTCCTTCGCCGTCCGCAATGCCGCAAAGGTTTCGTGTGGAGCGGCACCGCCCCAACGCGCCATCATCGCCGGATCATCGGCGCGCAGGAAGGGGTTGGTGGCCAGCTCTCGCTCAAGCATGGTCGGCACGGTCCATTCGTCACGCGCGCGTTTGGCCCCGATTTCCTCGGCATAGGCCTTCAGCGCGGTATTGTCGGGGTCGGCATGGAGCGCAAAGCGTGCGTTCGATGCGGTGTATTCGTGCGCGCAATAGAGCAGGGTTTGGGCGGGCAGAGCCTTGATCCTGGAAAGACTTGACCAGAACTGCTTGGGTTCGCCTTCGAACATCCGCCCGCAGCCGAGCGCGAAGACGCTGTCGCCGACAAAGGCAATGCCTGATGCTGGCAGATGGAAGGCGATGTGCCCGTTGGTGTGGCCCGAGACATCGATCACTTGGGCCTGTGCATCGCCCAGCATAACCACGTCGCCGTGGCCGACGATGCGGTCGATCGGGAACTTGCCTTCAATCTCGGCCGGGCCAGTGATGGTGCAGCCGGTGGCGGCCTTGATCGCTTCGTTTCCGCCGGCGTGATCGGGGTGCCAATGCGTGTTCCAGATCTGGGTGATGCGCCAGCCCTTGAGCTCCGCCTGACGGAGGTACTCGGTGCCATCGGGGGTGTCGATCGCCGCAGTTTCGTGGCTGTCGGTGTCGTGGACGAGGTAGCCGTAGTTGTCGCTAAGGCAGGGGAATTGGTGAACGTGGATCATGCTGCGGACCTTACGCCGCTTGGCCCCAAAGGAAAAGGCCCGCCTGCGCAAAGCAAGCGGGCCTTTCATCTATTGAGCGGCGCTCACCCAAAGCGGCGAGCGCTATGCCAATTCCTTATTCGCTGCCCTTCTTGAGCGCGGCGCCAAGGATGTCGCCGAGCGAAGCGCCCGAGTCCGACGAACCGAACTGAGCGACAGCTTCCTTTTCTTCGGCGATCTGACGCGCCTTGATCGAGAAGTTGGGCTTCTTCGAACGGTCGA
>VFQO010002240.1_pt1 | contig 12235 bp, 8 predicted proteins | sample 3512331 | NCBI WGS metagenome assembly VFQO01 (sample SAMN10412371, study PRJNA504923) | tailings metagenome | isolation source: Replicate 3 from Balatoc abandoned mine | place: Philippines: Itogon, Benguet | collected 2017-08-28
GCCACCAGCCTGTCGGTGAAGGCGGGCGGTGACGTGACCCAGAACGCCGCTGCCAAGGTGACGGGTATCACCGCTGTCGATGCCGACGGCTTTGATGTCGAGCTTGCCAATTCCGGCAATGACTTTGCGGTTGTCAGTGTGACTGCGCATGATGCGAGTCTGGTGGATGCAGACGGTGGTGTCGTTCTGGATGCAGTGCGAACCACGGGAGACTTCGCCCTTGCCAATGCCGGCGGTCCCATCACGCAGACTCCGACGGGCAGACTTCAGATCGGTGGCGACATGCGCCTCGCTTCAACAACCGATATCGAACTGCCCAATCTCGACAACCAGTTTGACGGTGACATTTCGATTGCCGGCGAAGACGTGAACCTTGGCTCCAGCAATCTGATCAGAGTCACACAGCGCGATGTACGAAGTCTGACGCTGCTCGGTGGACCCAACGCCAATGTCACCGAGCGTGAGGCTGCGATCGCCAATGCCAGCCGCATCAGTCTGCCCGATCTGCAGCCGTCCGCGAACACGGTTGATGACACGAGTGCCGGTACGACGCTGGGTGGCGAGGATGGACCTATGCAGTTCCTCGTGGCATCCCTGGCCGGCATGTCTTCTCCGGGGCAGGTGCTGGTGATCAACGGTGGTATTCGCATGCCTGGCATGTCGGATGAAGAACAACAGTAATGACCAGGAATTGAGCATGACAACGTCCAAAACGAAGAATTCGTCGCCGGAAAGCGTGCCGGAAACAACGACTGCGACACCAGAGGCTGCATCGCCTCCTGCACGTATCCAGGGGCAGAGTGCCTTTCATGTCGAGTTGTCACCCGTGGGAGTGGTGGTGCGCCCCGTGTTCGTGGGCGACGATGCCTCGTTACATGCTGCTCCGGCGGCGGTGTTTGCCAACCTGGAACAGGCCATCCACCAGCTCGACGAGCTGAAACGCCTCGTGCTGCGCCACTTTGGCGAGGCTGCGCTGGTGGGCATGCAGGTCTTGCAGCAGGCCCCTCAACAAAGTCAGTCGAGCTCAGCGTCGACTGACCAGGCTTCTCAAGGGGTCGTTGCATGAACGCCGAATTGATTCGTCCTCAGTCCCTGACCCGGTCAATTGCCGTAGCCGTGCTCGTGGTGCCGGCGTCCATGATCCCTGAGCTGACCCTGGCAGCATTGCCGCCGGTGGTGCCTGATGCCGGTCGCCTGACCCGCGAGCTGCAGCCTCCGGTGGCACCGACCGCCCCGCGCACTGACCTCGTGCTACCGGCGCCATCGGCCGAGACGGTCGATGCCGGCGGTGCCCAGGTCACGCTGCAGGGCGTGGTGTTCTCTGGCAACACCCAGTTCACCCAGGATGATTTGCTCAAGCTGGTGCAGACCGACATCGGTCGCCGCCATGACCTGGCCGGCATCTACCAGATGGCCGACAAGGTCACCACGTTCTATCGCACCCTTGGCTACCCCTTCGCCAAGGTGTTCGTGCCCGAGAACGGTCTGCGTGGCGGGATGCTGACCCTGCAGGTGGTCGAGGGGCGCTACGGTGACATCATCGTGCGAGGCGAAGGTCTGGAGTCCCGTCGCGCGCGTCAGGCGCAGCGCTTCATGGCGCCGCTCAGGCCCGGCGATGTGATCAGACAGCGTTCACTGGAGCGTCAGGTGCTGCTTCTGGGCGATCAGCCTGGCTATCGTGCTGTCCCGGTGATCAAGCCGGGGCGGGCAGTGGGTACCGGCGATCTGGACATCGAGATGACCCGTACCCCGCGTGTGACAGGGGATGTCGGTGTCAGCAACCATGGCAACCGCTACACCGGCTACCACCAGCTGCGTGCCGGTGTTCAGCTGAACAGTCCGTTGCGTGTTGGCGATCAGCTGTCGCTGGGCCTGATCGCCAGCGATGATCGCCTGCGCTCGTCGTCGCTGAGCTACAGCACGCCGCTGGGCAGCCACGGTCTGCGCGCCACAGCTGGTTACAGCCTGACCGAGTATCGTCTGGGGCGCGAGTTTGCCAACCTGCAGGCCAGCGGACGCTCGCAGGTCAGCTCGCTGGGCCTGAGCTACCCGGTGCTGCGCAGCCTGCAGAGCAATATCACGGTGTCCGGCCAGGGCCAGCACAAGCGCTTCTTTGACGAGCAGCAGGTTGTGTCTGCACGCCAGTCCCGCGGCAGTGATGTCGGCGTGCTGCGGGTCAATGCGGACCGTCGCGATGGTCGGGGCATCAGCTATGGTCAGCTGGAGTGGGCCGTGGGTACGTTCGATGACAATCAGCCTGATCTGGCGGGTACCCAAGGCCGCTTTCAGCGCGTGAATCTGGAGGCGGTGCGCCTGCAGCAGCTCAGCCACCGCATCAGCCTGTCGGCGCGCGTGAGCGCGCAGAAGGCCTTCGACAATCTCGACAGCTCGGAGAGCTTCTCGCTGGGTGGCCCGTATGCGGTACGAGCCTATCCGGTGGGCGAGGGCACGGGTGACGAGGGCGTGATCAGCCAACTCGAGCTGCGCTACCAGACCGCCCCAGGCCTGGCACCATTCCTGTTCTTCGACGCCGGGCGCGCCACACTGGAGCACAAGGCGACTGCACCGGGCAAGAACAGCCGCAGCCTCTCGGGTAGCGGTGTCGGCGTGCGCTATCAGACACCGACCTGGAACCATGAGCTGGTGCTTGCGCGTCGTCTGCTGGGTGACGAGCCGGAAAGCGACCCGCGTGATGGCTTGTGGACGGGCTGGTTCTCGTTTGGCTATGCGTTCTGATGTCGACATGACCTGACGTGCTATCGACGATTGTGCATACTTCTGATCCAGACTTGGCGTGATGCTCTGGCAGCAGGTCATCACCGTGTATCCGGCTGCTTGCTGGCAGTTCGGTCCTTTCTTGAATCAAGACGATCGCGAACTGGCATGTCGAAACTTGCTCAACTGGTGTTGGTTGAAGACAACCAGATGGTTGTCGAAGAAATGACCCTGCTGCTGACCCGTTACGGGTATGGGGTGCGTACTGCAGACTGCGGCGAGCAGCTCAATGACATTTTGCGTGTGCATTCGGTTGATATCGTCATTTTGGACGTGAACCTGCCATATGAGGATGGCTTTTCGATCGCGCGCCGCTTGCGATCAAGCCATCCGCATCTGGCGATTGTCATGGTCACGGCACGAGGTCGGCATGTGGATCGAGCCGAGGGCTATCAGGCGGGTGCGGATGTCTACATCGCCAAGCCTGTGCAACCTGACGAGCTGCTCGCTGTTCTTGGCAAGCTCGCCAACCGGCTAGCGCCCGTCAGGCCTCTCCAGTTTCAGCTGCAGAGAGCTGGGCAGTGCCTGCAGACCGGTGAAGGTGCTCGCCTCGCGCTGACAACCAGCGAATACCTGTTGCTGGAATTGCTCATGATGTCGCCTGGCCAGGAGGCAGATGTCGAGTATCTACGGGTTCAGCTTAATCGCGATACGGATGGCGAGATGTCGCGTGAAGCGTTATATGTGCTGATAAGCCGTCTGCGCAGCAAGGTGGCTGCCACACTGGGCGTCTCAAGTTGTGTTTCCGCGATCCGTGGCTATGGTTACAAGCTTAACATCCCACTGAGCTCGGCGTGACGGCATGCTTGATGCCGTGACACGTTCCGACCCCATGCTGCGCCTGATCATCAGCTGTCTGTTTTTTTTCGCGCTTTTGCTGGGGTTGTTCTCGACTCCGCAGTTTCGCGGCCAGCCTGAAGACGCCATCAGAGAGCGCTCTCATGTATTTTTCGATGAGCCGCTGCAGAGCCTGGATGATCTGGACAAGCTGCCATTTCAGACGTTCAAGGGCCTGCTGACTACAGGCAACAGTCAGAGCAAGCTCTGGCTCAGGTTGATTGTCAAGCCGTCAAGCGAGCCAATGGTGCTGGAGATTCTGCCTGCCTATGTGCACGAGGTCACGGTGTTCCAGAGGACGGACGGTGACAGCTGGCAATCCCGCAGCCTTGGTCTTCTACATCCTTTTTCAGAACGTCCGCTGCAAACCTTCAACATCACCGTGCCTGTCGAATTCGATACGGTTGATCAGCCAGTCCTGATCTATGTGCTGGTGCGAAGTCCGACTGCCAATCTGGGTATGCGTGTCATTCCTCTGCGCGAGGCGCTGCAGCATGACGCCATGCTGGGTGGGGTCATGGGTCTGACACTGGGGTTGACCCTGATAATGCTGATGCTTTGTCTGACTGCTTGGGTAGTCACCGGTGAGCGGCTCTGGTGCTATAGCGTGCTGCTTGACCTTGCTGCCCTTCAGCTCAGCGCCGTCCAGTTCGGTTTCGCTGGACGTTATGTGCTGCCTGAACACCCTGAACTTCTGGCTGCTTTTTATCCGGTATCGGTCAGCTTGATGATCTTGGCCGCATGCGCGTTCTATGGACGCCTGATGCGTGTGTTCGGCTTGCAAGGCGCGTGGTTGCTGCCCTATCGGGCCGGTTTCTGGATGATCCCCGTCTGGGTATTTCTTCACTTTTCCGGGCGTCAGGATATCTATCTGCTGACAAACAATCTGTATCTGATCATGATGGCGTTCTGGGCAATCCCCATTATGTTTCGTGCTCGCCACGAGAATTTCTGGCTATTGCTGCTGTTCCGTTTTCTGCTGGTGTTTTCCAACGCCATGGTGCTGTTCTGGTTGCTGGCGCTGGTGCTTCGCCTGCCCTTGCCCGAGGTCATGGCTTTCTATGCCGTGCTGCCGCACAGCCTGATCACCCTGTTCATTGTGCTACTTTTGCTGGGTTACAACACCTTGCTTCAGCTGCGGGAGAAACTCACGTTGCAGGCTGCACAGCAGGAGACCAGCCGCCGTCTGGCCGAGGAGCAGGATCGTTTTGCTGAGTCCACCAGCTTTCTCAGTCTCATCCTGCACGAGGTACGCAATCCGCTGAATCATATACGTCTGGCGGTAGGCAATTTGCTGCATGAACTGCCTGATGCTGGGCAGCAGAAGCGGCTTGGACGAATTTCGGCATCAGTCACCCTGATCGATGATGTCTTGCAACGCAGCTTGGAGGTCGACAACATTGACCATGGCTTGCTGCCCATTCGCAAGGCCGCTGACGATGTTGCAGGACTACTGCGACAGCTTGTGGAGGAGCACCCTCAGTCGACGCGTCTGCACAGCATTCTGCCTGACGTGCTAGTCGCAGAAGTTGATGCTGACTTGTTCATGATGGCGGTGCGCAACCTTGTCGACAACGCGCTCAAGTACTCGCCTACGGGGTCGGCGGTGCAGCTCTTGCTGGCGTCTGCGACTGGTGGCTTCCGTGTCCAGGTTCGCAATCTGCCCGGCGATGCCGGCTTTCCCAGTTCCGAACGTCTGTTCCGCAAGTATTACCGGTCCGATGGCGCCATGACCCAGTCCGGCATGGGGCTTGGTCTGTACTGGGTGTCCAGCGTGATGCCGCGTCTCGGCGGGCGCATCGAGTACGCGGCCGAGCAGGGCGAGGTGGTGTTCACGTTATGGTTGCCACGATGAAGCGCATGCTGGCTGCCATGCCGCTGCTGCTCGCTGGCGGTCTGGTGTCAGCTGACGAGGTTTTGCCTGCTTCTGACACCGCGTCCGAGGTTTTGACACAGCCTTCCTCACTGACCGAGATCACGGTGACTGCACGCGTGCCTGTCGAGCAAGCTGCCGAGTCCCGTGCCACGGTCTCCGGTGAGACGCTGCTGCAAAGCGGACTCAACAACCTGACCGATCTGGACGGACGTCTCCCCGGTCTGACCACCCAGGCCTCCAACCCCCGGACCACCGGCTTCAGCATTCGCGGTCTGGGCAACAACCAGGCCAATGACGGCCTCGACAGCAGCGTCGGTCTGTTCAGTGATGGCATCTATCTGGCGCGCCAGGCCTACGGCGCGTTCGGGCTGTACGATCTTGAGGATGTCACGCTGCTGCGCGGGCCGTCCGGTGCCACCCGGGGTTTCGGCAGCACCGCCGGAGAGCTCGAGTTGCGTACCCGGGCGCCGTCGTTCATTCCCGGCGCCGAGGGCGCGCTTTCCCTGGGCAATCTGGGCTATCAGCAGCTCACAGCCGCCGTGACGGGGCCGCTGCTGGCAGAGCAGCTGGCCGGTCGCTTCAGTCTCTATACCCAGCGCCGTGACGGACTCATCGAGAATGTCTTCGACGGCAGCCGGCTCAACGACCAGGACCGGCTCGGCCTGCGCGGCCAGCTGCTGTGGACGCCGGATGCCCGTCTGCGTGTGCGCCTGAAGCTGGAGCATGACGAACTCGACGAGCGCTGCTGTGCCTCGCAGCTGCTCGGCCCGGTGCGACCGGGCATCCAGGCATCCGACGACTACATGGGCTATGAGCGGCCAGGCACGAATCCGTACGACCGGGTGGCTGACAAGGACGTGACCCCCATGGGGCGTCTGCAGCAGCAGGGCGTGACCGTGGCCACGGAATGGGACCTGGCGCCCCGGCATCAGCTGATCAGTCTGACCAGTGCGCGGTCGCTGGCCTATGATCCGGCACGCAATGATGATGGTGCCTCCCTGCGCCTGGTGACAGGCTTTGTGACGTCGGACTCGCATCAGCTTGGCCAGGAGTTTCGCTGGCAGGCCGACTACGCCCGTGCGCGTTCCGTGCTCGGTGTCTCCTGGCTGCGCCAGGATGTGGCCGGCAAGGAGGTTGGCGTGCTCGGTGACGAGATCGCGCTCTGGACCCTGGGCGGACTGCTGCGTCAGCGGCTGCCGTTCGCCACCCGGCAGAACAGCGGTTTCCTGATCAATGCCATCCTGCCGCCACAAACCCTGGATGGACTGACCGTGTCGCGTCCCTATCGCCAGCTCTCTGACAGCTACTCCGGGTTTGGCTCGGTGGACTGGCTGCTGCGTGACGACACCACGCTGACCACCGGGCTGCGCTACACCCTGAGCCGGCGCGAGGCCGACATCAGTCGCAGTCGCTCCGGCGGCAATCCCGGAGCCAGTTCGCTGTCGCTGACCAATTCGCTGGCCCCGCTGGAGGATGTTCTGGGTGTCGATCTGGGGCCGCTCACTTTTGACGGCCTGATCGACAGCCTGGTCGGTCCCCCGTTCGAGCGTCACGACAGCCGTGAGGATGAAGGCGTGTCCGGCCGTGTCACCCTGCAGCATCAGCTAAGCGACCGGCATCAGCTGCATGCCGGTGTCAGCCGTGGTTACAAGAGCGGGGGCATCAACCTGGACGCGCTGAGTCCGCGCATCGCGCCGCAGTTCGCGGCCGAGATCGCCGAAGGCGCCGAACTGGGCTGGCGCGGCAGCTGGCCGGCGCAGCGCCTGACTGCCGGCCTGGTGCTCTATCACACCGATGTGCGCAATTTCCAGGCGCTGACTTACGACGACGGAGACGGCCACGTCGACAGTCCGCGCCAGAACAACGTCATCAGCATTCCCAAGGTGCGCCTGCAGGGTGCCGAACTCGATGTCTCGGCACTGTTCCGCCGTGGCCTGTCGCTGGCGCTGGGGGTTGCCTACAGCCGCGCCATCAGCCAGGACTTCCGGCGCGCGCCGAACGAGGATACCGGTGTCAGTGACAAGGATCTGAGCGGCCGGCAGCTGTACCTGGCACCGCGCTGGAGCGGTCATGCCGGCGTGCAGCAGATCTTCGCGCTAGGGGAGGGCTTCATGGGCCATGTCGGGGTTGATCACCGCTTCCGTTCCGGCACGTTTGCTGCTGTCGAGCAGAGCCGGAACAGCTTCATTGACGCCTACCAGATCACCGATGTTCGCCTTGGCGCGCGTCGTGCCAGTGGCGCCTGGGGCATCGAGGCCTGGGTGCGCAATGTCTTCGACGAGGAATACCTGGCATCGGTGTCAGGGCTTTACGGTCTGGGCGACTATGCCGGCTTTGCCGGTGATCCGCGCACCTACGGCATTACCTTGGATGCGCGCTGGGGGCATTGAGGCATCGGCCAGCGAACCCCAGAAAGCACAAAGGGCTAACCGTTTCCGGTTAACCCTTTGTTTCATATGGCGCGCCCAGAGAGATTCGAACTCCCGACCCCCAAGTTCGTAGCCTGGTGCTCTATCCAGCTGAGCTATGGGCGCGTTGCTGAGGCCGCGAATCTTACGCATCGACCTTGGCAGCGTCAAGCACTGCCTTGCCTGAATTTCAGGCGATCGCACCAGCACGTACGATGTAATGGCGGAGAGTAAGGGATTCGAACCCTTGAGGAGCTTTTGGCCCCTACTCCCTTAGCAGGGGAGCACCTTCGGCCTCTCGGTCAACTCTCCGACAAGGCAGCGATCATACCCATGTCGATCCCGCTTGAAAAGGCGCGACTGCCGGTATTTCGAGCAAGCGCAGGCAGTATGGCGGTCTCTCCGGGGACACTGGCGAGCGTTATACTGGCCCATCGCGTGAATTGTGGAGAAGCACGATGTTGGACCTGACAACCGTCTGGCTGGGCAATACCCTGCAGGGCTGGAGCCATGCGCTCTTACTGGCGCTCAGCATCAACCTGCTGGTGGCGGCGATCAAGTGGGGGGCTGACCGACTGTGGTCCGACCTGCGCCAGCCGCGCAGCGGGCAGCGTGATCCGCGCCTGTTCGTGGTCGCCATGCTGCGGCGCACCAAGCAGCTGCTGATCTTCGGCGTCACGCTGCTCATCGGCACGCGTCTGCTGACGCTGGCACCTCACCTGGAGAAGGGGCTGGTGACGCTGGCCACGGTCTCGGCCTTCCTGCAGGTCGGACTCTGGTTCAGCGGCGCCTTCAACTTCTGGCTCGATCGCTACCGGCAGAGCTCGCCCACCCCCGGGGCGGCCACCAGCCTGGCGGCAGTCAACTTCGTCGGCAAGATGCTGCTGTGGACGCTGATCCTGCTGCTCATGCTCGACAACCTCGGCGTCAACGTCACCGCCATGGTGGCCGGTCTGGGTGTTGGCGGCATCGCGGTGGCGTTGGCCGTGCAGAACATCCTGGGCGATCTCTTCGCGAGCCTGTCCATCGTGATCGACAAGCCGTTCGTGATCGGTGACGTGATCACCGTCGACAGCTTCACCGGCTCGGTCGAGCATGTCGGGCTCAAGACCACGCGTCTGCGCAGCAGTACCGGCGAGCAGATCATCATGTCCAACGGGGATCTGCTGAAGTCGCGCATACGAAACTTCAAGCGCATGCACGAGCGTCGCATGCTGTTCACGCTGGGCGTGGTCTACCAGACCTCGCCGGAGCAGCTGGCACGCATCCCCGGCATCATTCGCGGCATCATCGAGAGCGTGCCCAACACGCGTTTCGAGCGCGCCCACTTCAAGACCTTCGGCCCGTCCTCGCTGGATTTCGAGGTGGTGTTCTGGATCAGCAATCCGCTCTTCGATGACAGCATGGATGCCCTGCACACGGTCAATCTGGCGATCTTCAAGCGCTTTGGCGAGGAAGGCATCGAGTTTGCCTACCCGACGCAGACCATGATCGTGCAAGGCGGCACGCTGGTGGAGGACAAGCCGGGGGCATGAAGAGGCGATGCCGGGAGATGGAACTCCCGGCATCGGGCGACTTATTCGAAGGTGATGGCGATGTCGCTGAGCTGGGGGCCGCTCGTTCCCCCCACGCGATTGCTGCTGCCCGGATAGGCGGTCAGGGTGCCGGATGCCGAGACGGCATCGGTGACCAGCTTGACGCTGAACAGACGGGATCCCTGGCCGCTGGTCGTGGCCATGATCAGCGGCAGCCCGTTGGCGCCGCCAGCAATGTCGAAGCCGGGCGTCGTGCCCAGTGCGGGGTCCGTCAGTACACCTTCCCGGGCAACCTGGCCCGCGTTCGGGTTGGGTGACCGGGTCAGCCGGTTCTCGCTGCGGTCCACATGATACAGGGTGGTGCTGGCCGGCGCCGGCCGGATGCTGTTGGTGTAGGCGGCGGCAACCAGCTGCGGGGTGGGCAGGGCGGGCGTGTCGCTGCGGTTGATCGGCGTGTCGATGGTGGTCGCCCCGGTATCCACGTTGATGCGCAGGTTCTGCCCCGCGCTGGAAATCACGCGAAGCCGATCGGCAACCGGGTTGAAATCAACCGAGAAACGGCTGCCGCTGAGGCTGGCCCCGCTCAGGCTGCTGACCAGCGTGGCGGACCCTGTGTCCGTGCCCAGTCGATACAGCCGGTTCTGGCTGGTCAGTCCGTACAGCCGGCCGTCGGCCGGCCGGAAATCGATGCCGACCAGGGTCTCGCCCGAGGCCAGGCCCGACACGGACAGGGTGTCGAGGATCTGTGCCGGACTGGCCGGATCGAACACCACCAGGCTGTTGCTGCCGAGGACAAGGCCATAGGCCATGGCATCGCGCGGCATCAGCGCTAGCCCCTTGAGGGGGCGGGTTCCCGAGCCCAGTTTCGCGATGCGCGTGGCGGCATTGGTGGTGGCCGTCAGATCGATCCGGAACAGGCTGGTGACGCCGGCTACCTGCAGGGCGGCATAGCCGATGTTGTTGCTGCCGTCGATGTCGAAGCCGCTCACCGAATCCGCGTCGAGGCCCAGCGACACCGGGTTGCTGAGCGCACTCGTGCTGGCGTTCTGTACCACCAGCCGGTCATTGAAGGTGTCGAGGGCATACAGCGTGGTGCTCACCGGCCGGGCAAAGGCGTTGGTGTAGGCGGCGGCGTTCATGTTGCGGGTGCCCGTGCCGGTCTCGTTGATGGTCGGGCTGTTGCTGACGCTGCCCGTGTCGACATTGACCACCTGGCTGGTGTCACCGTTGGAGATCACGCGCAGCAGGTCCGCCACCGGATTGAAGTCGACCCCGAAGTCTGTCCCGGTGAGCGGCGTGCTGAGCGCCCTGCGGTTGCTGGCCACGCCGCGCAGGGAGAGCTGATATACCGCGTTGCGCGTGAGGCCGTAAAGCAGACCGTTGCGGGTACGGTAATCGATGCCGATCAGGGTTTCTCCGCTGGACAGTCCGGTGACCGGCACGTCGGTGGCGATGATGTCAGCGCGAGCACGGTCAAACGTGATCAGCCGGTTGTCGACAGTTAGCGCGACCGTGTCGCCCGGCTCGAAGAGATCCTCGATGCGGTCGTCCTCGTTGCAGCCGGTCATTGCGAGGGTCAGACCCAGCGCAAGAGTGGTGAGTGTCAGTGTTTTTGTTGTCATGAACGATCCCTGTGCCGGTGCATGAGTCAGTGAATGTCAGCCGAGTATCTGAGCGTGATGCCTGAGGTGATCGGCAATGACCGTGCTGATGAAATAGTAGCCGTGATCATAGCCGGCATGGCGACGCAGTGTCAGGGGCTGTCCCGACGCGTGGCAGGCGGCCTCAAACAGGTCGGGGTGCAGCTGGTTGACGAGAAACTGGTCGGCCTCGCCCTGGTCGATGAGAATGTGCGATGTGCGATGGCCATCCTGCACCAGCGCGGTCGCGTCATGCGCACGCCAAGCCGCGCAGTCAGTGCCCAGATAGCCGGTGAAGGCCTTGATGCCCCAGGGGCACTGCATGGGGGCGCAGATCGGTGCCAGTGCCGACACGCTGCGGAAGCGCTCCGGATGCCTGAGCCCCAGGGTCAGGGCGCCATGGCCTCCCATGGAGTGGCCGAAGATGCCCATGCGTGCCGGGTCGGCAGGGAAATGTGCGCACACGTGATCAGGCAGCTCCCGAGCGACATGCGTGGCCATGCGGTAGTGCGCTGACCAGGGGGCCTCGGTGGCATCGACGTAGAAGCCGGCGCCGATGCCGAAATCCCAGTGCTCGCGATCGCCGGGCAGGGTGACATCGCGCGGGCTGGTGTCGCAGCTGACCAGCATCAGGCCGAGCTCCGCGGCGATACGCTGGGCGCCGGCCTTGATCATGAAGGTCTCTTCCGTGCAGGTGAGGCCGGCCAGGTAGAACAGCACGGGCACACGCTCGCCAGCCAGCGCCTGCGGCGGCTCGAACACCGAGAAGCGCATGGGCAGCCCGATGGCGGCCGAGTCCATGGTGTAGAAGCCCTGGCGTCCGCCGAAGCAGGCATGCGTGCTGCGTGTCGTCAGTTTCACCTCAGAACTCCACCACCGAACGGATGGATTCGCCGCGCTTCATGAGCGCAAAGCCTTCGTTGATGTCCTCGAGCCTGAGCTTGTGGGTGATCAGCGAGTCGATGTTGATCCTGCCTTCCATGTACCAGTCGACGATCTTCGGCACGTCGGTGCGGCCGCGCGCGCCGCCGAAGGCGGAGCCTTCCCACTTGCGTCCGGTGACCAGCTGGAAGGGGCGGGTGCTGATTTCGGCGCCGGCTTCCGCCACGCCGATGATGATGCTGCGGCCCCAGCCCTTGTGCGTGCATTCCAGCGCCTGGCGCA
>VFQO010002241.1_pt1 | contig 12232 bp, 14 predicted proteins | sample 3512331 | NCBI WGS metagenome assembly VFQO01 (sample SAMN10412371, study PRJNA504923) | tailings metagenome | isolation source: Replicate 3 from Balatoc abandoned mine | place: Philippines: Itogon, Benguet | collected 2017-08-28
GGTTGATCTTGTGATAGGCGACCACCATCACGATCGACACGAACACCCCCAGCGCACTGGTGGATCGCTTGGGCGGGATCGCCAGCGCCACGGCCAAGAGCGGCATCAGGAACATCATCACAATCTCGACCAGCCGGAAGTTGAAGCTGGCGACACTGGCGTCACGCTGATCGGGCGCGCTGTCGCGGCTCCAGCCCATCCTGAGCAGTTCGGGCAGGATATACTCGCGCGTCGCATCACCGCGCGCGCGGAATTTCTCGATTGCGGGCAGATCGATCGGCAGATCGTGGCGGCTGAAACTCAGCACGCGCGGGGTCTGGCCCTGCATCCCGGTGTCCTGAATGATCGTGCCTTCCGTGAGGCGCAGGATGATCGTATCGGGATTGTCGCGGGTCGAGAGGAACGCGCCCTCACGCGCGGAGATCGACAGGACCTGCCCCTTGGCATTGGCGACGCGGGCGAAGATGCCGATCAACCGGCGGCCATCATCCTCGCTCTCCTCGATCCGTAGCGCCATGCGGTCGGCGATGGTGGTGAACTCGCCCACCTTGATCGAAGCCCCTAGCGCACCGGATCGCAGTTCATACTCCATCTGCTCGTAGTAATAGCGGCTGATCGGCTGGATGTAGAACACCAGCGCGATGTTGAGCGCGACCATCGCCAGCGTGATGAGATAGGGCATCCGCAGCAGCCGGTTATAGCACAGCCCGACCGCGCGCATCGTATCAAGCTCGGAGGAGGTCGCCAGCTTGCGGAACGCCAGCAACACGCCCAGCAGCAGGCCGAGCGGGATGGCGAGGCTCGCATATTCAGGGATCAGCGCACCCAGCATCTTGAACACGACGCCCACCGGCCCGCCTTCGACCGCGACGAAATCGAACAATCGCAGCATCTTGTCGAGCGTCAGTAGCGATGCGGCAAGCGCAAACACGCCTAGCATCGGTACGATGACCAGCCGCAGGATATAGCGGTCTATGCTGGGGATCATGTTGAACAAGAGCGGCTTTCCGTCGTTTGCGTGCAGGCCATAGCGATGCAGCGCCCTCGCGTCATGCCCCCAATTCTGGGGGAGGGTTGATGAGCGCCAGATTTACCGCAAAACCGCGTTACCAGAAGCGGCTACCAGGGATGCCCTTGAACGGGCCCGCCTCGTGCGAGGTGATCCAGCCGCCATAGAACCCGCCGGGCTGCGGAGTGACTTGTTCGCCGTCGACCGTGACCTCATCGAAGGGCGCAGCATAGAAGGCGATATGGCCCGCGATCCCGGCGAAGGGGGGTGTGGGGGAAGGGTAGCTCCAGCCAGCGCCCGCAATGCGTTCGTCTGCGATCAGTACGTCCCAATAGGACGCCTGCCCCTTCCACTCGCACATCGAGCGCGCGGGGTTGGGGGCGAGGTGCGCCATCGCGATGTCGCTTCGGGGTATATAGTAAGTCGGCGGATGCGAGGTTTCGAGCGTACGCCACGCGGCGCGGGTATCGGCCAGCACAAGTCCCTTGTGGACGACGCGGATATGGCGCGCGGTTGGCTCGGCAATCGCGGGGCGAGGATAATCCCACACGCTTTCCTGCCCTCGTAGCGGCGGATCGGGTTCGGGATGGTGCGGCTGGCGCATGGCCTGCCGGTCAGGCTTTCTCAAGCGTGCATTGCAGCGGGTGCTGGTTCTGGCGGGCGAAGTCCATCACCTGGTTGACCTTGGTTTCGGCCACTTCGTAGGTGAAGATCCCGCAGACGCCCACACCGCGCTGGTGGACGTGCAGCATGACACGGGTGGCCTGTTCCAGATCCATCCCGAAGAAGCGCTTCAGGACGAGCACCACGAATTCCATCGGGGTGTAATCGTCGTTGAGCATCAGCACTTTGTACTGGCTCGGCTTCTTGGCCTTGGCGCGGGTCTTGGTGGCGACCCCGACCTGGTCCTTGCCATCGCCGTCCCCATCCTTGCCAGCGCCGCCATCCTCGTCATTCGCGCGCACGGGAATGACGAGCGGCGCGAGCGGCTCGACCATGGCGGCGAGGGGAGGGAAGGGCAGGTTCGGCATGAGCCTCCATTATGGGAAAGGCACGTGCGTGTGCAAGCGGTTGGTTGGATTCATTTGGGGTCGGCCGTGCAGCAGCCCAGAATCAAAAGGGCCGGCCAGACGCTGGTCTGGCCGGCCCGCGCTTTTCAGCGCTCTTTCGTGAACCGGGTTGGGAGAGAGGAGAGAGGCCCGGCTCAGAAACTTTTTGGCTTACGCAGCCTTCTTGATCTTTTCGGCCGCAACGCTGACGCGGTTCGAGATCGGGGCGAAAGCTTCGTTGTAAAGCTTCACCCAGGCTTCCGTGCGCTTCGAGCCGTAGGAAACCAGCGCGTCGAAGTTGCGACGGGCGATTTCACCCTGAAGCTGCATCAGTTCGGTCGGCGACTTGACGGCGGCAACCTTCTTGGCGTCTTCGGTGACGGTTTCGATCACGGTCTTGCCGGTTTCGACGTTGTCCTTGAGCAGTTCCTGCGCACCAGCGATGAAGATCTTGCCGCTTTCGACGACAGCTTCGACGTTCGCCTTGGTGAACTCGGTGGCTTCCGAAGCCAGCACGGTGGTCTGGGCGTAGGCGGTCTTCGCGCGGGTCTGAACGTCGGCGATGACGTCCTTGGCGGTCGCGGCGATATCGGTGTTCTTGGCAGTGGCCATGATGGTGTCCTTGAGCTTGATGACGGGGTTGGTCTTCGGCGCGGCGGGCTTGCTCGTCTTTACGGCAGCCTTCCTGGCCAGCACCGGCTTTTTGACCGGGGTTTTGGTCGCCGTCTTCTTGACGGTCTTGGCAGCGGCCTTCTTGACCGGGGTTGCCTTCTTGGCAGCCGGGGCCTTCTTGGGCGCAGCAATCTTCTTGGCGACCGGAGCGGCTTCAACCTTGGGCGCTTCGACGGACTTGGCCGATGCTTCGGCATAAGCCTTCTCGGCAGCAGCGTCGATCTTGGCGACGGGAGCCTTTACTTCGGTAGCAGTGTTTTCAACTTCGGACATGGTAGCCTCGCTTCATGTTGCACTGCACAAAATAGTGAATGCGGATGCGAAGTCAAGTCTTTTTGTGCAGTGCACAAAAGTGTACGAATGTTTGCAGATTCAGAGACTTGTTGCTGGCATCAGCGTGTACTTGCTGAACGAAACCCCTTTAGCGCGTCTTCACATAGCGTCCCGGCGCGTCCTCAATGACGGTATCACCCTTGCCCCCGGGCACGCGCTTGCCGCTTGCGGGAACACGCGCGTCGGACTGGCGGTGAAGCCATTCGAGCCAGTGCGGCCACCAGCTGCCCGGATGCTCGGTTGCGCTTTCGACAAAGGCCTTGAGCGATGGCGCGGCGCTATCGCCGACCCAGTACTGGTACTTGCCCGCAGCAGGCGGATTGACCACGCCCGCGATATGACCGGAGCCTGCCAGCAGGAACTCCATGGGCCCGGTGAAATGCTTGGTGATGCGCCACACGCTTTCGGCGGGCGCGATGTGATCCTCACGTCCTGCCTGCACGAAGCTGGGGGTGGCGACTTTGGTGAGATCGATTGGCGTGCCATCTGCCTCCAGCGCGTCCGGCACCACCAGCTTGTTGTCGCGGTAGAGATCGCGCAGGTAGGCGTTGTGCCATTTCGACGGCAGGTTGGTGACGTCGCCGTTCCAGTGGAGCAGATCGAAGGCGGGGTAATCCTCACCCATCATGTAGTTGTTCACTACATAGTTCCAAATCAGGTCACGGCCCCGCAGCGCGTTGAACGCGGCGGCGAGATAGCGCCCGTCAAGATAGCCATGCGGCGACAGCTGCCCGATCATTTCAAGCTGGCCATCGTCGATGAAATTCTTGAGATCGCCGCTCTTCTCGAAATCGACCTGAGCAGTGAAGAAGGTGGCGGACTTTACCTTGTCCGCCTCACCACGGCGCGATAGGATCGCGAGCGTTGCCGCGAGTGTCGTCCCTGCGACGCAGTAACCGATTGTGTGAACGGCCGGCACATCGAGCCGTGCGCGCACATGCTCAATCGCTTCCATCTGGGCGCGGATGTAATCGTCCCACACCACATCGCCCATAGTTTCGTCGGCTGATTTCCAGCTGACCACGAACACGGTGATCCCCTGATCCACCGCCCATTTGATGAAGCTCTTCTTGGGCGTCAGGTCGAGAATGTAGAAGCGGTTGATCCACGGCGGGAAGATGATCAGCGGCACTTCCAGCACGGTCTCGGTCGTGGGGCTGTACTGGATGAGCTGGAAGATCGGCGTTTCGTGGACAACCTTGCCCGGGGTTGCAGCCAGGTTCTCACCCAGCCGGAACGCGTTGGGATCGGTGTGGGTCAGTTGCCCGCGCTTCATGTCGTTGATGAGGTGCTGCATCCCGCGCACGAGGTTCGCACCGCGGCTTTCGATCGTGCGCTTCATCACCACCGGATTGAGGGCGAGGAAATTGTCCGGGCTCATCGCTTCGGCCAGCGCGCTGACCGCGAATTCGAGCTGCTGGCGCTTGTCACGGTCTAGCCCGTCCATGCCCTTCACCGCCTGCCGGAAATAGTCGGCCAGCATTAGATAGGTCTGGTGCAGCAGCAGGAAGGCCGGATGTTCGCGCCATGCCGGATCAGCAAACCGTCGGTCGTTCTTGGGCAGCGCGGCGGCTTCGGGGGCTTCAGCCATCTTCCCGCCTGTCGCGCCCGCAGCAAAGCTCTGCATCACGCCCGACCACAGCTGCATCTGATCCTGCGCCAGCTTGGCCGAGGCTTCGAACATCCCTTTGGGCATCTGGCCTAGCATCGCCTGCGACATCACCAGCCACTGCGCCGGGTCCAGCATATTGCTGCCCCCCATGCTCCCTTTGACGGCTTTCTCGGCGGCGGCCTGTGTCTGATGGGTCGCGAAATCGAACCACAGCTGCTGGAGCTGCGTCGCGGTGGAGGCCCATTCCGCCAGCTCGGCAGGGTCCATACCCCCCTTCATGCCAGCGCCGAGCAGCGAATCGAACCCCTTGGCTCCCAGCATCTCGCGCATGGCGTCGCCCTGCATATCGAAGAAGCCTTTCAGCCCCTCGCCTGCCGTCGCCATCAGGTCGGTATCCTGTGCCATCGCGTCAAATTGTCCCTTATCTATCGCACCGTCATACCAGTGTCGCCCATCCGGCCAAGCCGCAATTGGCGAAAACGCCTTCCCACGATCCGCGGGTTTAGCCTAGGGAGAAGGCGCGGGGGTCTGATCAGAGCCGCTGAAGACCCCGCGCAAGACAAGGTGATGACAGACGATGAATGACCAGTTCTACCGCATGAAGCGCATGCCTCCATACGTGATCGCGGAAGTCAACGCCATGCGTCATGCCGCGCGGCTGGCAGGGCAGGACATCATCGACCTCGGCATGGGGAACCCGGATCAGCCCCCGCCGCCGCACGTCATCGACAAGCTGTGCGAAGTCGCGGCCAAGCCCGATGCGCATGGCTATTCGCAGTCCAAGGGTATTCCCGGCCTGCGCCGCGCACAGGCAGGCTACTACGCGCGCCGGTTCGGGGTCGAGCTTGATCCCGATAGCGAAGTGGTGGTGACGATGGGCTCGAAAGAGGGCCTCTCCAGCCTCGCCACGGCGATCATCGCGCCGGGCGATGTGGTGCTGGCGCCCAACCCTTCTTACCCGATCCACACCTTCGGCTTCATTATCGCCGGGGCCACGATCCGATCAGTGCCGACCACGCCGGACGAGCATTATTGGGAGTCGCTCGAACGGGCAATGAACTTCACCGTGCCGCGCCCGTCAGTGCTCGTGGTGAGCTATCCCTCGAACCCCACTTCGGAGATCGTCGATCTGGCGTTTTACGAGAGGCTGGTGGCCTGGGCGAAGGAGAACCAAGTCTGGGTTGTCTCCGATCTGGCATATTCTGAACTCTATTTCGACGGCAAGCCCACCCCTTCGATCATGCAGGTGCCGGGGGCCAAGGATGTCGCGATCGAGTTCACCTCGATGTCCAAGACCTATTCGATGGCAGGGTGGCGCATGGGCTTTGCGGTCGGCAACAAGCAACTGATCGCGGCGCTGACGCGGGTGAAGTCGTATCTCGATTACGGTGCCTTCACTCCGATTCAGGCGGCGGCTTGTGCAGCCTTAAATGGGCCGCAGGATATTATCGACACCAATCGCGAACTCTATCACAAGCGCCGCGACGTCATGGTTGAGGCCTTCGGCCGTGCGGGTTGGGATATCCCTGCACCGCCCGCCTCGATGTTCGCCTGGGCCCCGCTGCCGCCGGCGCTGAAGTCCATGGGCAGTCTCGAATTCTCCAAGCAGCTTCTGACCGAAGCGCAGGTCGCGGTTGCCCCCGGAGTTGGCTACGGCGAAAACGGCGAGGGTTACGTGCGGATCGCGATGGTAGAAAACGAGCAGCGCCTCCGTCAGGCCGCGCGCAACATCAAGCGCTATCTGCAATCCAAAGGCGTCAACAGTTCGGCTGCCTGACAGCTGGATTTCGCGTCGATGTTAGTCGATCTGCAAGATATTCTTATCCAAAACGGGAGAAATTGTATCCGTTTTGGGTTAGATTATGTGTATCCCGCGCCGGATAGAGATGAAGGAGATCGACATGGCGTCCGGAGCCGCACGGCGGCTGACCGACAGACAGCGGGCCGTGATGGAACGCATCGACCGGCGTGTGCCTATCAAGGTGATCGCGCAGGAACTCGGCGTGTCCTAGACCCGCATCAACCAGCACATCCGCGCACTCAAAAACCTTTATGATGCAGGCAACCTTGGCGATCTGGTTGAGAATTACCGCGCCACGCTCACACCATCAGCGGCTGAAGCAGCTGCGGAAAGTGACTTAGGTTTCCATGCGGATACAGGTTCGCTGAAGCCCTTCAGTGAAGCTGCATACAGATATTCTCAGCTTAGCGCGGCCGCTGATCCGGTTGATTTTGGTCGGCGGGATGACCCGGGACAGCTTGTCCTTAGCGATGCGATGCCCTTGATCGAGCAAGCGCCATGGCTGAAGCAGGTTGAACCTCAGGTGGTCCCCGGAGTGCTCGATGGTGAGCATGCCGTCCTGGTTCGCTTGGGAGCAATGGTCGGAATTGCATCGGGCATTTTGGCGGCTGTCATTCTCGCGGTAACCGCCGTGAAGACACTGAGCGAAGCGACGGACAAGGCTACCTACTCCGCGGAAACCAGGGTCGCTGCCGGGCGAGCACCGGCACCGCAGGAGTGTATCGATGGAAAATCGTATCCTTGCTGACGCATACAATCTCAAGAAGCTGATCCGCGAAGCCGAAGCGCTCGCCGATGAAGCGATCATGGCCATGGCGCGGCTTAAGCAGGCCATGCTGGCGGCCCGCCAGAATCCGCTCGTCGAAGTCCACACCGGACAGCGCGCGCTGGTCCGTCTGACCGAAGCGGAAAGCCAGGCCTTGGCGATGTCCTCCAACCTGCTCAGAGTGCATGACGAACTGAGCAAAGTCGCGCGGGTTCACGCCTCGGGCGACTCCGGCGTGCCGACCAAGATTGCCGCAGCTGATTTGAACGCTGCCCCGGCCGAGCCGGAGCGGCTGCGGGCCTGATGCTCAGCGAATTGCTCGATTTGTTCAACACGTACCGGGTCACCGCCCAGCACCTCACCAGTTTTCTGCTCGCGGCAGCGATCTGGCGCTGGGGCGGTGCTCCGGAGCGTTGGCTGATCGGGGTCTTCATCGCCACCATGGTCCTGCCGATGTATGTCGGGTTCTGGCTCAATCTGGGGGCGTTGGAGACCGGCCCCTATGCGCCCGTCATCTTTCTCATTGATATCATTGCAGCGGCCATGTTCGTTGCCATCGCGCTCAATGCCAACCGCAATTACCCGCTGCTCATTGCCGGGTTTCAGTTGGTCTCGGTGGTTGCGCACCTTGTTCAGTCGATGGTCGATGTCGCCTCGACTTTGGCCTTTGCGATCCTGATCATCAGCCCGTCCTATGGTGAGCTGCTGGTGTTGCTTGGAGGATCAGTGCGCCATTGGCTGCGGGAGCGCCGCTTCGGCCCCTACCGCGATTGGCGGCTGACCTCACCCGGCATCCGCTGGCAGCGCATGTAATTCCCGGGAGATACCTCATGCCTGATGCCGCTGTCCCAAATGCCCTGAGCGCCCGCCAATGCCACTCCTGACGCTTGCCCGCCCGGCGTCGCGCGAAGATGGGCTCTCCCCCGACCAGCGGGCGGGCGGGACGATCGCCTACCTGCGGCAGGTTTTGCTTGCCCCTCCCTTAGTGCATGAGCGCGGTCATGCGATCTTCGTTGATGCCGATAGCATCTGGTTGAGTGATGCGCCGTGCGGGATCGGCACGATGAGCGCGCTTAGCCTCAGGATGCGCGCTTTGCTGGGTGAGGCGCTGCGCCACGATGCCGCCGGCATCATCCTCGCGCATAGCCACCCGTCGGGCCATTGCTGGCCGAGCGGCTGCGACATCGCCGCCACCCGGCGTCTCGCCGAAGTGGCGCGCGCGCTCGATATCGCGCTGATCGACCATCTGATCTTCACCGCCGATGCGATCTATTCGATGCGGGCGGGAGGGCTGTTATGAACGCGATGACCACTCGCGGCGAATTCCCCGGCAGCGAGGTGATAATCCCGCGCTTCCGCGAGGCGGGCGATGTGACGCTCGACCTGTTCCACCGTGACGGCCGGGTCGAGGATCGCTGGCTCGCCCTCCACCCGCGCGAATTCGCACTGCTGTGGCGACTGGCCGAGCAGCCGGGGCAGCGCATGACCCGCCAGCAATTGCTAGCCGCGGTGTGGCGGATCCATTTCGCGCCCGAAACCAATAGCCTTGCCGTGTATGTCGCGCGGGTGCGGGCCAAGCTTGAGCCGTTCGGCCTCGCGTGCCTGATCGGCACCCACCCGGACGGCAGCTATTCCCTCGATGTCCCACCGGCTGCCGGTCTGCCATGCCTTGCAGGTGCAGCCTAGGCACCTCTGGACAGGGCGCGGTGGATCAGCCAATCTTGCGGCCAGAGCCACGCCTAGAGGGATCACATCGCCATGTCCGCCACCGCCTCCACGATCGCCAATGACCGCGTCGCCATCGACCTTGGCGAAGACGGCGTCGCCGAAGTTCGCTTTGTTCGGGGCGACAAGATGAATGCGCTCGATCCGGAGATGTTTCAGCGCATCATCGAAGCGGGCAGCACGCTGCAACGGATGAAGGGCCTGCGCGCGGTGGTGCTGTCGGGTGAGGGGCGGGCGTTCTGCGCCGGGCTCGACCTGTCGAATTTTGCGCGCAAGCCGCCCGAGGATGAGCCTAGCCTAACCGAACGCACCTATGGCAATTCCAACCGCCCGCAACAGGTGGCGATGCAATGGCGTAAGCTCCCGGTGCCGGTGATCGCAGCGGTCCACGGCGTGTGCTTCGGCGGCGGCTTGCAGATCGCCAGCGGTGCCGACATCCGCGTCGTCCATCCGACCACCCGCATGGCGATCATGGAGCTGAAGTGGGGGCTCGTTCCCGATATGGGCGGCTATGCGCTATGGCGCGGGCTGGTTCGCGATGATGTGCTGCGCGAACTGATCTACACCAACCGCGAATTCACCGGGGCCGAAGCCCAGACGCTCGGCCTTGCGACCTACCTCGACGAGAACCCGCGTGAGCGCGCGCTCGCCATCGCCCGCCAGATCGCGAACAAGAACCCTCACGCAATCCGCGCGGCCAAGCGCCTACAGGCCGGGATGTGGGAGCGAGAGACCGATGCGATTCTGCTGGAAGAGAGCATCGAGCAGCACGCGATTATGCGCAGCCGCAATCAGGTCGAAGCGGTGATGGCCGAAATGGAGCGCCGCAAGCCCAATTTCGAAGACGTGTAAGTACTCGCTTCAGCCACCCGGAAGCCGGTGGGCGTATGGGGCATTTACCCCATGCTGCACTGCAAAAATTCGCTTGGCGATTAGGGCCGTGAGCCTATTCTGCGCGTGAATGAGCCTCCTCTCCCCACTCGCCTTCGCGCTACCGGCCCTGCTAATCGCGGGCGCTGCGGCCGGTTTTGCCGGCGGCCTATTCGGGATCGGCGGCGGGTTCGTGGTGGTTCCGGCGCTGATGTTCCTGCTGCCGGTGCTGGGGGTTGCGCCAGAGCAGACGGCGCATGTGGCGGTGGGCACCTCGCTCGCCTCGATTATCTTTACCTCGCTCCGCTCGACCAGCAGCCATGCCAAGCGCGGCTCGGTTGATTTCGGGCTGCTCAAGGGCTGGTCGATCTGGGTGGTGCTGGGCACCGCTGTCGGCACGGCGCTGGCCGACTGGATTTCGGGCGCGCACCTCGCGCTGATCTTCGGCACCGGAGTGCTGGCCTTCGCCGTCTATTTCATGCTGCCCGCCCGGCAGGGCGAGCCGCTGTTTGCCGCGCTGCCATCCGGCCTGCCGCGCGCCGGGATTGCCAGCGCGCTGGGGGTGTTCTCGACCTTGCTCGGCATTGGCGGCGGCACCCTCACCACCCTGACCATGACGGTCTGCGGCACCCCGATCCACCGTGCAATCGGCACAGCGGCTGGGATGGGCGCCATCATCGCGATTCCGGCGACTATCGGCTTCATCGTGATCGGGCTGGGGGAAAGCGGACGCGGTTGGGGATCGCTCGGCTTTATCAACCTGCCCACAGCCGCGGTCCTGATCGCCACATCGGTGCTGTTCGCGCCGCTCGGCGTGGCGGCGGCGCACATGCTCTCACCTGCCATCCTGCGCCGCGTCTTCGGCCTCTATCTCACGTTCATCGGCGTCTTGATGATCGCCAAGTTCTGACCCTTTGCCACCTGACCTAAAGGAGCTCCCCATGCAGACCACTCGCCGATCTTTCATCGCCAGTGCCAGCCTGACCGGCGGGCTTGGCGCCTTGCCGCTCTCCGCGCTTGGCGCAGCGGTGGCCACTCCGGGTGCCGAGCCCGATTTCGGGCCGAAGATCGGTCAGGCGCTGCTCAGCCGGAACGAGAATCCCTACGGCCCGGCCCCCTCGGCGCTGCGCGCGATTGCCGAGACGTCGAAGATGGGCTGCTATTACGCCGACCGCGGCCTGATGCGTCTGACCGCGATGATTGCCGAACGGCACGGGGTCACGCCCGCGCAGGTGGTCGTCGGCGCCGGATCGACCGAGATCCTCTGCGCCATTGCGTTGGCCTGGGGTCGGGAAGGCGCGATCCTGTGCCCCGATCTGTTCTGGGATACCACGGTCATCTATGGCGAGCGGCAGGGCATCACCTCAATCCGGGTGCCGCTGACGGCCGATATGAATGTCGATCTGCCAGCGATGGCGGCCAAGGCAACTGACGGGGTCTCGCTGATCCAGCTGTGCAATCCCAACAACCCCACCGGCGTGCTGATCGAGCCTGCTGCGCTACGCAGCTTTGCCGCACAAGTGACCCCGCATGCCACCCTCTTGGTGGATGAAGCCTACAACGAGCTGACGGATCGGCCCGAAGACAACGCGATGGTCGATCTGGTGCGCAGCGGCGCCGATGTGATCGTGTGCCGCACCTTCTCCAAAATCTACGGCATGGCAGGCCTGCGCGTCGGATACGCCATCACCAGCGAAGCCAATGCCCAGCGCATCCAATCGCACCTCATGAGCTTTGGCGGCAATCTTGCCGGGCTCGCCGCTGCTATTGCGAGCTATGACGACACGGCTTTCCTCACCCAGTCGCGCGCGGCTGTGCTGGAAGGGCGCGCGATGATCCTGGATGCCGTCGCCAAGGCGGGCCTGACCGCGCTGCCCTCGCAGACCAATTTCGTCTTCGTGAAGGTGCCCGATGCCGACGCCCTGCGCGATGCCATGGGCCAGCGCGGGATTTCTATCCGGGGGACGTATGGCGAATGGAAAGGCTATTCGCGGGTCAGCACCGGGCGGATGGAGGATGTCTCCCGCTATGCCGCTGCGCTACCGGAGCTGACCCAAAAGCTGTGGGGCTAACGCGGGCGCTAGCCAAAAACGGCGACGCACTGGATCCCGTCGAGCACCTGCTGACCATCGGCGTCCCACAGCCGCAGCCGCTCTGACGAATAGCCCGCTGCGGCGTGCTGGCTGGCGTTTTCAGCCAGATACCAGCCATCGCGTGAACGGCTTTCGGGATCGAGCACGTTGAACGACCAGTTGATCGAGCTGATCGGGCCTTGCCGCTGCATCACGCGCATCGCGCCGGGCGGCATGACGTCTCCCATTAGCACCAGCTTTGAAACCGGGTCGAGATCATGCGCCTCGGTCAGCCGCGCCCAGCGCCGCACGGTCGCGCCGCG
>VFQO010002245.1_pt1 | contig 12200 bp, 9 predicted proteins | sample 3512331 | NCBI WGS metagenome assembly VFQO01 (sample SAMN10412371, study PRJNA504923) | tailings metagenome | isolation source: Replicate 3 from Balatoc abandoned mine | place: Philippines: Itogon, Benguet | collected 2017-08-28
CTACGCCTTCCTGCACCATAGCGATTCGATCGATGAGGCCTTGGATTGTGATGGCATCGATCGTCCCGTCCACGACCAGATATTGCACCAGAACATTGTGCTCCAGACCGTAGCGGTGGGCCCGGTCCTCGCATTGTTCCATGTCGCCGGGAACCGACCACATCTCAAGGAAGCAAACCACAGTGGCTTCGGTAAGGGTGTGACCGGTGCCGCCTGCCTTGAGATTACAGATGATGACATTGCATTCAGGATCAGGCTCGATGCCCTTGTCCTTGTCACCTTGGAAGCGCAGTTTTTCCGCTTCGACGCGCTTAGCGCCGAGACCGCCGATGATGCGAGCCGCCGTGGGGAAGGCCTCATGGACTGCCGCTACCACGTCCTTGTGGATTGCAAAGACGATGACCTTCTCACCAGCTTCCACGAGGCGCTTGATGTGCTCAACTGCCATTGGCACTTTGGACAGCGCCAGATCGTGGCGTGCTTGGGAGTAGGCGGCAAACCCCGGCTGGACTTCGCCGGGGTCGAGTTCCTCGATCTCAGGGGCGTCGAACCCTTGGGGCAGGAACTTCGTCATGGTATCAAGAATGAAGCCGGGGTCCATCTCTTCCAGAGCGACCTCAGGTTTATAATCCTCACCAAGATTAGCGGCTCCCAGCATCGCCAACGCCTTCGTGAACTTGTCACGCTCGGTATTGATGATACGCTTCATTCCCTCCCGTGGGAAAACGATCACCTCTCGTGTCTTTTCCGGAAGGTCCTTGAGCACGTGTTTCTTGAGGCGTCGGATCATGAAGGTTCGACGGAGGTGCTCATTGAGTTCGGCTAGGTTCGATCCACCAGTTGCTTGCAGGCCGAAGCCGCTCATTGTGGCGTCGCAGTAGGTGAACGCAAAGTCGTCCCAGTTCTTCCCCAAACCGTTGGGGTCGAAGTCCCGGATGATCGTCCACATGTCGGCGGGCTGCTTCATCATCGGCGTGCCGGTCAGCATCAGACGATACTCGGCCCGCAGACACTTCATCTTGACCGTCTTGCCTGCAACCTTGCAGTAGATACGCTCTGCTTTGCGATCGATGCGCTTAGTCTTGTAGTCCCAGCGGTAGTCGCCGAAAATAGCTTGCGTTCTCTTACTGTCGCCGTTCGATAGATACTGAGCTTCATCACAGATCAGGATGTCCCAATGCTCGGCCCATAGCTCAGCTTTGTTCCGGTTGAGGATGTCGTAGTTGATGATGACAAAATCGGTCTCCGGAATTTCATTTCCGTAGGCGACACCGACCGTTAGCGACTTATCGAAAAGCCACTTTGTCATCTCTCTAAGCCAGTTGAGTTTGAGGGTAGCCGGGCATACAATCACTCCGGTTTTTAGTTCGAGATGATTGATGAGTCCGATCGCTTGGATTGTATTGTGCGTGACGATGTAGTCTTCGGTAACGTAGAGTTGATCAGGAGCGGATACCGAAATACAACGGACAGGGGCGTTTCCTGCGGGTGTGATCGACTTAAAGATACGCTTTGGGGCGTATTTTACTCGGGGAGACCAGCGCTTAATCTTCTCTTTTGCGCCGAGGAAAGGACACGTCGCTGCATTGATAGTGGTGATATAGTGAGTAGCGCCGCTCGCGCTTACCTTCTCGCTCTTGCGAGCAATACCACCGAGAGATTGAACCAGTTCTACAACACCGTCACGTAGCCGTTTGGAGTTAGACGAAAATTGCACAGTACCGTCTTTTGCGACGTAACCATCTGTATCCATCAGACCTGCCAGAAGGTCAGCCCGCCACAGCGGAGGGGCGGTCATATAGCTCGCCGGGATCGCCTTGTCGGCTGATCCGGCTCCCCATACGCCGATCTCTCGCAGTTTCTCGACGACTTCGTTACGTTGACCCGTCTTGGCGTCTTGGTGCGTTATGCGGTAATCGCATCCATGGCCGGTATGGCGTAGCACGTATCCTTCGGGGAGCCTCTCCGAAAGTTCGGCGAGGATACCTTCATCGATATTGCTAAAGTAGCACCGGTGACGGAGTCCGCCGTCGCCAAGGAGCGCGCCTAGGACATAAGGATCGAGCGCATCGTCGGGCATATCGCATCCGTAATCTACTGCGTTGACCAGTGGAATTTCGATCTTGTTGGTGCTAAGCCCAGCGGGGTAGGCACGCTTAATCAACGCACGGGTTTCGAGCGTTTCCCACGCTGGCTGATTCCCATTGGATTCCTTACGACGACGCACTGTCCATAGGTGGTCGCCATCGACCTTGACAGATGAGCCGTCGTTGAACTCGACGTTGTATATGGGAAGAACGCCCCGGTCATATACGCCTGTAACTGTGTGAGCCTTCCCATCCGAGCCTATGATGGGATCACCGACGACAAGATCGCCTATCTCGCGCCATCCTGTGGGTGTCAGCACCTTCACCCACAACGGAGAGCCCTTACCCAGTCCGGGCGGGTCAGCGATCAGCGTGTCGCGGCGCTCGGCGGCATAGAGAATACCGGCCTTCTGGTAGGGGAGATAGTCTAGCTTCTCACCCTTGTGATTGTAGATTTCTGGGACGCGGATCGGTTCGTCCGCATACATCGAGTATGATGCGTTGATTGCTTTGTCCCGATCCTCGATCAGAGACATCAGGTAATCGTATGTCTCGTCGTCGTATGAGCACTCGACAAAGGGCTCAGCCTTTTTCCAGTCAGACGTCTGGTAGCAGCGACGGATACGATCAAAGATGAAACCAGCCTGTCGGAGTTCTGGCCAATCGCTTTCATCCGCCTTGGCGATGAATCGGCCTTCCCGATAGAACAGGTCAATTGTCATAAGTAGATCGTTTCACGTGATGGGAGGAACCCTCCCCGCAGAACACGGGGAGGGTTACCTATTTAGAGGCCGAGCTTCTTTTTCCAACCACGAAGTGTCGATTCGGCGATTTCGAGGAGCGCGGCGGCGGCGCGGGTGGCTCCGGCGTCCTTGATCGCGTCTTCGATCTGCTTGGCCGTGTAGGTCTTGCCAGTGACCGTGGTAAACACGATGTCCTCTTCCTTGAGTTCCAGCGGCTCTTCGGTCTTCTTCGGCTTCGAACCGCGTTCGATCTTCTGCTTGGCAGCGATCTCAAGCTGTGCGGACGTCGGGATCAGGCTGGCACCCGGATTGGTCTTGTTCGCATCCGTCATGCCTTCTTCGATCTGAGCAGCAGCTTCCTTCATCTGAGCGACGGCTTCCGAAGCATCGACCTTGAGGACGATCGTCTGTTGATCAGCTTCATTGGCTTCGACGATCTCAGCAGGTTCGTTGAGCACCGGCGTCGGGAGCTTGATCGAAGCCAGCACATCGGCCGGAAACTCGCTCGGGTCTTCGAGATTGACCACACCCTTGCGCCAGCACTTGTCGTAAGCCGCCGACTGGTTGGTCAGTTCGGCCACGACTTCATAGCGGCAGCAGCGGCCCTTGGTGAAGTGGTAGTCGTTCGGGATCGAAGTCACGTCACGCGGGTTGATCTTGACGACCACGATGCGCTGACCGCCGAATTGCGACAGGTAGCCGACCGAGCAGAAGTGGAACCCGGTCGAGCAGTGATTGGTGCGAATCGGATCACACTTCTCACGCGGCATTTCGACAACCGTTCCGAGCGAGTGATCGAACTTACCGGTGTGGCAATCCGTGTAATCGCCGCGAACCTTCTTGAACGCGAGGAAACAACCGTCCTCGGTCATCGGCATTTCGGCCTTTTCCATCCACTCGTAGAGTTCGCCACGAGCGTATTCAGCCGGGTTCTGGAACACGTTGTCCATGAAGCGGGCCCACGGCGTGATGTCAAAGCCTTCGGCCAGAAGTTCCAGCATTCGGCGCGTCATGTAGTTGTCGATCGGCTGGCCGTCGTAAACGACCGAATCGTCGAACACCGTCACCTTGCCGGAGGTCAGGCGTTCGATGAACACCTTGACCGTGATGTTGTTGCGGATGTTGTCGATGTCCCGCTCTTCGGCCGGCTTTCCGAGTTCTTCACGGATCAGGCGGTAGTTGGGGTGGCTGTCATCGATCGAGTAGAACTGTCCGTCGAGGAACAGCGAGATCGAGGACTTTCCGATAGTGAAACTCAGCATTGAAAGCTCCCTTTGAGTTGGTTGTAGACCTTCTGGTGTTGGCCGTAGGTGGGTTTGATGCAGCGAAGCATGGCGACGAAACGCTCTCCCTTGGGAGAGAGGAGGGGGTAGGGGAATTTGCTGGAATTGCGATTCTGTTCCGGAAGAACTTCCAGCCCAGCAGCAATCGCCTGAGAGATAGCACGTTCTTGCAGGACAGGAAAGTCCAAAATCGCGTTGATGGCCGCACTGTATTCGCGGGGAATCGTCCCTGCCCGTTTATCGAAGCGCTTCAACGTGGCGAGTTCTCCATCGAGGCAGCTTCCCCAATCATCACAGATGCGATCGTAGATGCTGTATCTGAACTGATTCGAGTTCCACCGGTTGATGATAGCGCGAAGATGCTTGCGCTCGAACGGGGACCCGATCTTGTCAATCACGTCATAGAACAGCGGAAAGTCTTCGAACTGATCCAGCTTGTCGAACTCGTTGCTCTTGACGTTGATGAACGAAATCTGGGTTCCGTAGAAGGCCTTGAGGATCGAATTGTATTTGAGCACCTTCCACATAAGGATCGTCGGATACCGCGACGGATCAGGGTTGTGCATGTCGCCGCAGTTCATGAAGGCGAACACATGGCCCTCGTAGTCCTGTTCGGAATCGGGAGACACAAACGAGCCGCCCTCCAACAGTTTGATCCGCTGGAAAGTGCGCTGGGCTTGGGTCAGCTTAGGTCGTGCTTGACGTGGGCGCTTCGGGGGCTCCGGCAGGTTCGATGCCAGTTTGAAAGGCACCTTACCCCAAGGCTTGAGCGTGTCTTTTGCTTCCTTCTTCGATCGGCGAATGATGAACGCTTGGCTGAGTCCTTTTTCCTTGAGGAAGTAGGTGATGCGCTGGTTGACGCGATGGATTGATTCATCAATGAGGATGAAGACAGCGCTAGAAATCTTATCAAGGGCCGCAGGTGTGCGACCAGTGTAGTAGCCTAGATCGTCGTTACCATCCGGCTGGAGAACGGTATGAACGAGCTTGGTCCCTGTCTCGCAATACTCCTGAGCGAAAAGCTTCTTAAACTCCGCTTGGAGGCGCTGCATCTTTCGATAAGGCTCTGTCATCATGTAGAGCTTGCCCATCGAAGCAAAGCTGATCGATGATCCGATACACAGATACTCCCAGTCGTCTTTCGCATCTGCGAACTTCGCTGCGACTTCCTTGCTCACGTCCTCGATCATGTCATCCCAACGCTTGCGAAGCGATGCGATCGTCCGGTCATTGTAAGCGAGCCGCTCGCGGCCAAGGTCGAAGTCCAAGGCTCCGATCGGGAAGTCAATGATGACGGTAGCGTTGAGGTTACCGTAATCCTTGAAATCCCCGGAGAGGACCCGGACTGTCTTGGTTCGGAATTTTCCGACATTGGAGTCCCAATAACGCTCTTCCTTTTCAGTGGCCCGCTCGTCAATGAGCCCGAGATCGATCGGATAAAGCACGCAGCCTTGGCGAGCCCAGTAGCCGCCCTTCGGGAGGTAGTCTTTGGAATAGGCCTTCCAGAAAGAACCCACCTGAGTTGGTTCTTCTTCGATCTTTTCGCGGATGGTTTCGCTAATACCTTCCGGAACGTAAGGAAAGCCCTTGAACACCCGGATCGCGGCGCTTTCGAATTCAGCGCAGTCCTTGGTCTTGACAGGAAACTCGACCTTGACGCCCACAGGTTCATCGCTCGGCTGTTTGCCGGCGAAAGCAATCTGCGGCACCCCATCAGCGCCCATGTAAATGGAGTAGAAGCGCACCTCGCCATCCTGCCAGATCGTCAGGGTGCAGCTATCCGTATACGCGAAGAAGCTCTTCGATCCGAGGCCGAGCATCCCGGTCTGGGCGTCCGGATCGACATTGGCATCTTCGCTGTTTGCCCCGTCCTTGGTGCTTTCGAACATGGTGCTGTAGCGACGCATGACGAGTTCATGGCTCATGCCCGTCCCGAAGTCGCGGACGTAGAACGTCGGCGCGAACGGCTTGGGAAGGTGAACGATGAACGGATCGGAGTTGCCGGCCGCGACGTGAGCGTCTAAGGCGTTTGTCGAAAGCTCGCGAACCGCCGCTTCGATTTTGCGAGAGTAGAGTCCGTCGATGAGGCCTTTGAAGGCCTTGCCGCTCGCGGCGATCTGAAAGGCTACGGTTTCGGCGAAGCCTTGTGCTTCCACCTCAGCATGGGCAACTGAAAATCTCATGGTGTCTCCTGATTCGTTTATCCGATTTGTCAGCTTCGGCTAGTGGAATTTGATTGCATTGTCAATCAAAAATTGCTATAGTCAATTTCTATGGCAAACGGTATGAAAACTGTGAAAGGGCGTGTGCTCTCTTCCCGCCCTCTCGAAAGAGATTGGGACGAGGACTCCTGCCTCTGCCAAGGACCCGTCCCGGACGAAAAGCGCGTTGATATCCAGCAGTTGATCTACGACGAAAAAAGGAAGAAGCAACGCTGGCGCAACATGCTGCGTTACCATTCCGATTGTCCAATTCACGGAATTCATGTGGAGGATCAAACATGCCCCGAGGCCTGAGCCCGCTAGTCTGTAACGAGATCGAACGCAGTGGCACGATCCCTCCCGAATGCCGCTTCCTGAATGATACGCTTCACTTTTGTCCGTCATGGAACGGAATGTTAATCGACGACTCCGATCCGGAGTTTGCTCAATGCGAATGTCCGGAATATCGAAAAAAGATGAAGTGATCAACTTTTCTGGTTGACACGAATCATTCACTCTGCCATACGCTCCTCAACAACCACAACGAAGGAGTGAGACAATGGCATGTAAGCGAGCCAAAGCGCTTGACGACAAGCAGTTCGAAAAGCTGGTAGACCATGCGACCAAGACGTCGCTGATGCCTGTGCGTGACTTGCTGATCTTGGCACTGTCGTTCAAGGCAGGTCTGCGCATCGGTGAAATCCAGAAGATCGATCTGTCGGCCATGCTCGACTCGACCGGCGCGATTGCTGAGTCGATCACCATCTTCTCGCACGTCGGGAAGAAGAAGCGTGAGCGCTCGATCCCGATGCACCCGCTGGTGCGTCAGCGTCTCGTTGAATTCATGAAGACCTATCCGAGCGCGACCTTCGTGGCGATCTCGGCCCAGCCGTGGCGCTGGGTTATCGAGCGCGGCGAAGAAGTTCCGGCCAACGCCCGTCACAAGCGGATGTCGGCGACGTCGCTGACCAGCTACTTCAACAACAAGCTGGTCAAGGGCGCTGGCCTGAAAGATGCGTCAAGCCACTCGGGTCGTCGCACTTTCATCACTCGCATGGCGCAGCAGGCTAACCTGCACCATTGCTCGCTCCGTGATGTTCAGTTGCTCGCAGGACATGCCAGCTTGAAAACCACGGAAACCTACATCGAAGTTTCCAAGGAAGCCCGATCACTCGTTCATGCGATTTAAGGGTTGACCGGCTCGAAAAACGCTGATACACACAACCATCAACATCAACAATAGAAGGAGAAGACAACCATGACGAAAACCACCACGACCGTGAAGAAGACCACGACCACCAAGGCCGGCACCAAGGTCGCCCAGACGAAGCGAGCGCCGCGTGGCGCACAGCAGAGCAAGGGTGTCGCGGTCGATCCCTTCAAGGAAAAGCAGGGTCAGCAGATCGCCGTCGGCGGCACCGCCAAGGCTCCGATCGTGATCGATGTCGTCCCGGCTGCTTCCTACGCTCCCCGCACGGTCAAGGAAGAGCGCTACCCGTTTTCGGAACTCGAAAACAGCCGTCTGGTTGATGGCGTTCTGATGGGCCCGCGCTTCTTCATCCCGAACACCGACACCCCGAACCGTCATCTGGCCACGGCGCGCAAGCGTCATCGTCCGGATCAGAACCGCTTCCCGGTGGCGAAGTTCAACAGCCGCAAGGGCAAGAACATCGTCGGCGGCGTCGAAGTGCCCGGCGTGTGGGTGTGGCGCGCTGCGCTCGACGAAGAGCAGGCGTGGATCGATGACGTGACCAAGGGTCTCGTCCCCGCGTGATGGGTTTCCCGTGATGGAAGCACGGGAGTAAAGACGGCCGCTGTCCTAGGACAGCGGCCGTTTCCTTATTATGAGAGCCGAAAAAAAAAATTGCGGTTTTGTGAATTTTCTTGTTGACTCGAATCGCAAGTTTGGTTATACGGGTCTCATCACGACGAGACGGAAGTCTTATCAGGATAGATACGGCCGGCACTTACCTCAAGGTCCCGCCGGTTCTCAAGGGCCCTTGAGATGTAAATGTGTCTGTCCTGCTAAGCCTTCGGGCTCAAGAGATACCCGCCTGAGGGTGATAGCATGAGGTAACTCATGTAAAGGAGGTATGGCCACATAACTCCGCCGGCAACGGTCAATTCAGGCAAGTGCAGTCAAACCCGCGAGGGTTTCTTCTGGTGACAGGAGAGTAGGCTGCGATAGGACAAGGGCGAGTGAATCGCAGAGGAGGTGGCCAACGGTGACCTGCCTTACGCCGGATTAGAACCCGGAGCTTGTGTCTAACCTATCGTATCCCATGACAAAGCACAAGGTCACAGGTTCGAGGCTTAGCGGCCAAGGGCAGTGATCAGTAGTGCAGGGTTTACGTCCTGTTCGACGGTCTTGGTAGCGCTTAGCGGCGTGACGGACATGAGGCGACTAGCATTCCTGCGGTGGAAACATCATGGGAACTAGGTGGTAGCTCGTCTCGGTGGCTTGCAATCTAGCCAAATGGTAAAGGCATCAGACTCTTAATCTGACGATTCTTGGTTCAAATCCAAGGGTAGCACCAAACGCAAAGATTGCCACGACTGCATGTGAAAGACGCCTAATGCCGTAGGGGCTTGCCCCAATGCGGCCCGGCCCGATCTCGCAAGGAAAGGGTTGGTTGGTGGAAGATATTTCGTTGGGACCGCAATCCCTTAACGGCGTGAGAGCGTCGGCGGAATGGAAACTGCCGAATATCATGCAGTGTCGCCGCAAATGCCAGCGGCCCCGTGAGAACCGGGAAAAATTGGCGGCGTTGATCTGGGACCAGACTACCGCAAGGGGTTAGGTGGATAAGTCGGGAAAGTGACTCGCAAGGTCACCATAATCCGGCGAACGACGGATCGTTTCAGGTGTAGTCTCAACCTGCTATTTTCGATTTCTATGTCGGCTCAGCAAGCGAGGCTCGCTACCTCGTCCTCGGAGCCCGCAGATCAGGCGGCCTCAGCAATCTCGAACGCAGACAGGCCGATAAAGTATCAAGCGTGAGAACTAGATCGAGCAGTGCGCTTGGTTCAGATGGGAGTTGCTGCAATCCCGCTGGGTCGTCATAGATATCGATGATTTCTATTTGGATCGGAGGGGCTGAGGCTAGGCCCTTTCCAGTGGCGGAAGCTCGGCCGGTAGGCCTTGTGGGAGAGTTTCGATACCTCCGTCCGATCCAATTACAAATCATCTTTTCAGTTCCTTCGGGAACACCGATTGGACAGCCGTGAACGCTCAGGGGACACCTTGAGTTAGCTCGCTGGGATTGAGATCGGACAGAACCACGTAGGGGTTGTGCCCTGCTTTGGCCTGTCGGCGATAGCAATGCAGTGGAGCAAGTATCGGACCAACTGGCCCAGACCCTACTGCCGGGCGCTTCTAATTCGGCGATAATGGTGCGAAATGTGGTGGTTCGCACAATCGGTGCATTTTTCTTCTTGACAAACGAATCGTTTGTCGCTATAGTTCGGTTTCAATCAGCGGCTAGTCCGCCTCGTCAAGGATTTTGAGTTCTACCATGTTCAACGTCGTCGCCATGAATAACCCCGCAGTGCCGGCCATTATGGTCCCGGTCGCGATGGCGTGCATGGAAGCTCGAAGCAAGGTCTAAGACCTCTTCACCAAGCAAGTCATTTCGATCGGGGGCCATGGAAACATGGCCCCCGATTTTGTTTCTGGAGTTAGCTCAGTCCGGTCAGAGCATCCCGTTTGGGGCGGGAGGGTCAAAGGTTCGAATCCTTTACTCCAGACCAACATAGGAACTCTAAGTTATGGTATCTACCATGTCTGAGTATCACGCTCGGATGAAAAAGATACGAAATCATCTAGGTGGTCGATGTGTTATATGCGGGGTAGCGGAAAACCTCCACGTAGATCACGTCAATCACCTAAACAAATCTTTCAATGTCGGTGAGAATTGGGGGAGAGCTTGGAGCGTGCTAGAGAAAGAACTAGAGAAGTGCCAACTTCTTTGTGAAGAACATCATCGAGAGAAAACCGCAGGAGAAGGAAGCCTAGCCAAAGGTTGGACTAACCAAAAGCGAGTTTCACACGGATCGGTATCATACTACGTTCGATACGGATGCCGGTGCGCGCTCTGTAAGCGAGCTAAATCCGAATACGAGCGTAAGAGACGGTTGACCTCAAAACAAGATAAGGTGAAGTGAGTTTTATCAGGAAGTGGAGAACGCAGGTTCAAATCCTGCCTTCCTGACCATAGCAGTGGATTAGTTCGGGGCGGGCCTCATAAGCCTGCTACCAGTTCAGTCCCCGGCTTCCGTCAAATCGGAAGGGACAAGCAGTTAAGTGGTCAGTTAGCTCAGTTGGTAGAGCGCCTGTTTTACACGCAGGATGTCGGCGGTTCAAGCCCGTCACTGACTACCATCCTCGGATAGCTCAGTTGGTAGAGCGGCCGACCGATAATCGGCGTCTTGCGGTGGTTCGAGCCCACCTCTGAGGACCATATAGCGGCTTGAAATATAGCCAAAACGCAGGGGTTAGTCGCCCTGTAAGAGTGAGAACAAAAGACCGAACCTTCGGCTGGCGGATGAGTTGACGACTCGCGCTCCCAGTTCGATCAGTAGGTTGAGTTCTCTCTTCCAGTTTCGGGGTCGCATGTTCCAAGGGATGGCGACGGACCCTTGCAAGGTCTGTGAGGTGGGTTCGATTCCCACCGGCTCCACCACAGTTTGTATCATATATGATGCGTTAACCCGGTTAGTGCATCATATATGGAGCATTCCGGTATAGCTTAAAGGTAAAGCGGTCCGCTGTTAACGGATTGATCATGGTTCGAGTCCATGTTCCGGAGCCAAATATTTTTGTTCTGTAGCACAACGGCTAGTGCATCCGACTGATAATCGGAAGATGAAAGTTCGATTCTTTCCAGAACAACCAACATATCTTAGGCTGCTGTCGATGAAACCCTTGAGAGACATTGGCAGACAATAAGCCCTGAATGATCTGAGGTCGAAATAGTTCCCCTCGTGCGGATGCTCATCCAACTGATCTTACAGGCCAGCCTAAATTCGCGACCGCAACTGCGCCCTGCGGTCGATAAATATGAGGCGTCCACCAGACGCGGGAGCCGGGCAGCGCCAGCAGCGGCCACGCCATAAGGGCGAAGTAGCTTGTCACACCGGGCACCGGCCGGACTAAATTCATCAGCCTCCGCAGCACCGGACTTCGTGAGCCGTCCCTGCGCCGGCTGAGATGCCGTGGGTGGCACAGGGTGTATCCGGGGAGGTGATGATCACACCTCGCGGGCCCATACGAAACCTGTGTCACCCACCGTAAATTTCACTTGACATCACACGCCAACGCCCTCTAGTTGTCCTGAGCAACTAGAGGGCTTTTTCTATGACATTCCCAGCGATGCAATTCGCGATCGAACGCCACGGCGATCAGATGTATGGGGATGTACCGTATCGCGATCATCTCTACGCGGTCGTCCAGTGCCTCCGCGATTTCAGCTTCGTCGGCAAATACGCCGACTTCGGTGCGCTGCACGACACGATCGAAGACACCTCCGCGACCCGCGACGAGATCGAGCAATTGTTCGGCCGGGAAGTCGCTGACATTGTGTGGGCCTGCACCGGTGTCGGCCGCAACCGCGAGATTCGCAACGCGACGATCTATGCCAAGATCAGCATGTTGAACAAGGCGGCGATCCCCAAGACGGCCGATCGTATCTGCAATGTCGAGAACGCCAAGCCCGGCAGCAAGCACGCCAAGATGTATCTGGGCGAGCGTGAAGAGTTCTTCACCCATGTCGCCTTCTACGCGCCGCGTGCGATGCAGGATCGTCTTGAACGGGCTTATGCTGCGTTGGAAGGGGCCGCGTGATGGCTGAATATTCCCGCCTCGCCGAGATCAACGTATCCACCCCG
>VFQO010002247.1_pt1 | contig 12192 bp, 6 predicted proteins | sample 3512331 | NCBI WGS metagenome assembly VFQO01 (sample SAMN10412371, study PRJNA504923) | tailings metagenome | isolation source: Replicate 3 from Balatoc abandoned mine | place: Philippines: Itogon, Benguet | collected 2017-08-28
TCGACAACCTCTACGGCTGCAAGGAATCGCTGGTCGACGCGATCCGCCGCGCGACCGACGTGATGCTGGCCGGCAAGGTCGCCTGCGTTGCCGGTTACGGCGATGTCGGCAAGGGCTCGGCCGCTTCGCTCCGCGATGGCGGCGCGCGCGTGATGGTCACCGAGATCGACCCGATCTGCGCGCTCCAGGCCGCGATGGACGGCTTCGAGGTCGTGACCATGGAAGACGCGGTGAAGCGCGCCGACATCTTCGTGACCGCCACCGGCAACGAGGACGTGATCACCGCCGAGCACATGATGAACATGAAGCCGATGGCGATTGTCTGCAACATCGGCCACTTCGACAGCGAGATCCAGATTTCCGCGCTTTCCAACTACGAGTGGAAGGAAATCAAGGAAGGCACCGACCTCGTCACCTTCCCCGATGGCAAGTCGATCATCGTCCTCGCCAAGGGCCGTCTGGTGAACCTCGGCTGCGCCACCGGCCACCCGAGCTTCGTGATGAGCGCGAGCTTCACCAACCAGACGCTCGCCCAGATCGAACTGTTCACCAAGTCGGACGAATACGACAACGACGTTTACGTCCTGCCCAAGCATCTCGACGAGAAGGTCGCCGCGCTCCACCTCGAAAAGCTGGGCGTGAAGCTGACCCAGCTGAGCCCCAAGCAGGCGAGCTATATCGGCGTGCCGCAGGCAGGGCCGTTCAAGCCCGATCACTACCGTTACTGATCGCGCACAGTGCCCGCCTTGTCCCCGGCACGGGCCGGGGCGAGGCGGGGCTGTGGCTTCAACAGTTTAACCCCGTTGCACTGAAACGCCTGCGCGCATAGCGGTGGCGCAATGGACATCACTCCGCTTTCGCTCGTGCTGATCGCGCTGGTGCTCGCCGCCTGGACGGTCGGCGCGGCGCTGGTGATGCTGCGCGCGAATGCGGGTATGAAGCGGGCCAAGGCGCTGAAGGGCAGCGTCCGGCGGATGCAGACCCTGCTCGATGTCGCCCCGGCGGTGCCGCTGCTGGTGCGGGTCGACGGGCGGATCGAAGCGCCCGACAAGCTGGCCCGCCTGCTCGGCCTGTCGGCGATGCCGCGCTACCTAAGCGAACTCGTCGCCCCGCCGGGAGATGCGCGGGCGGGCGGGCTGGCGCAGGACCAGCTCGACCAGCTCTGGGCGAAGATCCAGACCACCCAGAAAACCGCCGCGCCTTTCCGGATGGCGCTCAACCCGCCGGGCTCGCGGCGCAGCCTCGCGCTCTACGGCACGCTGGCCGATCCGCAGGTCTCCCCCGGCGGGGCGGCGCTGGTATGGGTGTTCGATTTCACCGAGAGCCATGCCGAAATGGCCCGCCTGCGCGCCGCGGCGGCGCGGGCGACGGGGGATTTCGCCGCGCTCGTCGGCCTGATCGAGGCCGCGCCGATGCCGATGTGGTTCCGCGGCAGCGACCTCTCGCTCCAGCTGGTCAACCAGGCCTATGTCGATGCCGTCGGGGCGACCAGCGCCGCCGAGGTGGTGGACGGCCAGATCGAGCTGCTCGAGCCCGAGGACGGCCGCACCCCCGCCGAAATCGCCGCCGATACGCTGCGCAGCCAGAACAAGTCCGAACGCAATGTCGCCGCCACCATCCACGGGGCGCGCCGCACGCTCAGGGTCAGCGATCTGCCGCTGGGGCAGGAAGGCGTGGCGGGCTATGCCATCGATATCGAGGAACAGCAGCAGGTCGCGCGCGAATTCCGCGCCTTCCGCGATGCCCAGCGCGCCCTGCTCGACCAGCTTTCGGTCGGCGTTGCGCAGTTCGATGCCGATGAACAGCTGGTCTTCGCCAACCGCCCGTTCCGGCGCCTGTTCTCGCTCACCGACGAGACGATCGAGGCGCGCACCCCGTTCGAGCGCTTCCTCGCCGAGGCGCGCGAGCGGGGGCGCACGCCCGAAGTGCGCGACTTCCCCGAATGGCGGCGCGAGCGGGCGGGCTGGTTCGAGGCGAGCACCACGCTGGAGGAGGCCTGGCCGCTGCCGGGCGGCACGCATCTGCGCATCGTCGCCCAGCCGCTGCCCGATGGCGGGCTGGTGCTGATCGCCGAGGACCGCACCGAACAGCTCGCGCTCTCCGCCGTGCGCGACACGCTGCTGCGCACCCGCACCGCAACGCTCGACAGCCTGTTCGAGGCGCTGGCGATCTTCGCGCCCGATGGCTCGGTGCAGCTGTGGAACCGCAGTTTCGCGGGCACCTGGGGGCTCACCCCCGAACTGCTCGACGCCCATCCGAGCGCCGATGAGCTGCTCGGCGCGATCGGGCGCAACCTGGTGCGGCCCGAGGAAGCCGGGCTGATCGGCGCCGCGGTGCGCGCGGCGACGCTCGACCGGCGCGAGAAGGGCGGGCAGGTCGACCTTGCCGACGGGCGCACGCTGCGCTTTGCCGGGGTGCCGCTGCCCGATGGCAACGGCCTGCTGACCGTGCTCGACATCACCGCCTCGCAGAAGGCCGAACAGGCCCTGCGCGAACGTGCCGAGGCACTGGACGAGGCCAACGCGGTCAAGGCGCGCTTCCTTGCCAACATGTCCTACGAATTCCGCACGCCGCTCACCACCATCGGCGGCTATGCCGAACTGCTGAAGTCCGGCGCGGCGGCGGACCCGCAGGCGGCGGGCGAATATGTCGATGCGATCCTCAGCGCGGTCGAGCGGCTGACCGAACAGGTCGAAAACGTGCTCGACCTGTCGCAGAGCGAGGCCGGGCTGCTGCCGATCCGGAAGGAACGGCTCGACCTGCTCGAATTCCTGACCAGGCTGGTGCGCGAGCGCGAGGGCGCGATCGTGGAGGCCGGGCTCAGCCTCGATCTCAAGGGCCGCCGCGGGCGGGTGGTGGAGGCCGATCCGCGCCAGCTGGCCCGCGCCTTCGGCAACCTCGTCGACAATGCGATTGCCGGGACCCCAGAAGGCGGGCGGATCGTGATCGAGATCAGGAAGGCGCCCCAGGGCACGAACTGGGGCATGGAAATCACCATCGCCGACAATGGCCGCGGGATGACCTCGCAGGAACTCGCGCGGGCGCAAGGGGGGCTGCAAACGGGCAAGGCCGGGGTGCCGGAACGCCGCACCGGGCTCGGCATTCCGCTCGCGCGCCAGCTGATCGAGGCGCATGACGGCACGCTCGAAATCGCCAGCCGCAAGGGCGCCGGCACCACCGCAACGATTCGCCTGCCATGAACGGGTCGCCTGCCCCGGCCGAGGCGCGCGAGCCGCTGCCGGACCTTGCGGCGATGACGGCCTATGGCCGGCGGATCGCGGCGCGGCTGCGTCCGGGCGACGTGGTGGCGCTCTCGGGCGGGCTCGGCGCGGGCAAGACCACGCTGGCGCGCGCGATCATCGCCGCGCTCGGGCACGCGGGCGAGGTGCCTTCGCCGACCTTCACCATCATCGAGACCTATGACGCGCCGCCTTTGCGGCTGCCGGTGGTCCATGCCGATTTCTACCGTCTCGAAGACCCGTCCGAACTCGCCGAAATCGGGCTCGACGACTACCGCGAGGGCGCGGTGCTGCTGGCCGAATGGCCGGGGCACGCGGGCGGCTACGGGCATGATCCGGCCTGCCTCGAGATCGCGCTCGAACCTGTCGGAGAAAGCGGGGAAGGCGGGCGGATTGCGATTGCCCGGGGGGCTGCGGATTGGGTAGGGCGAATGCCATGAATCAGCTCCCCCAGGGTCTTGCCGAATTCGCCGCCCGCGCCGGCTGGGCCGATGCCCAGGTCCAGCCGCTGCCCGGCGATGCCTCGTTCCGGCGCTATTTCCGGCTGCGGCAGGCCGGCGGCGAGACGGCGATGCTGATGCACGCGCCCCCGCCGCACGAAGACCCCGCGCCGTTCCTGCACGTCGCCCGCTGGCTGACCGCGAACGGGATGCGCGCGCCCGCGATCCTTGCCGAGGACGCAGGCGCCGGCTGGGTGCTGACCGAGGATTTCGGCAATGACCGGATGCGCGACTGGCTCGATGCGAACCCCGCCGACGAGCGCGAAGCCTATGAGGCCGCGGTCGAGGCGCTGGTGGCGCTGCACCGCCGCGCCCCCGGTCCTTTCGCGCCCTACGACATGGCGACTTACGCGCGCGAGGCAGCGCTGCTGACCGAATGGTATTGCCCGGCGCAGGGGCTCGATGTCGATGCCGAAGGCTATGCGCGTGCGTGGGAGGAGGTGCTGGCCCCCATCCTCGCCCGCCAGAACCCCGGCGTCACCGTGCTGCGCGATTATCATGCCGAGAACATCATGCTGCTCGGCGGCCGGGCGGGCGCACCGCAGGGCCTCATCGATTTCCAGGACGCGCTGGTGGGCCATCCCGCCTATGATCTCGTTTCGCTGCTGCAGGATGCCCGGCGCGACGTTTCCGAGGACCTCGAGACCGCGATGCTGCTGCACTACGCGCATCATTCGGGGCAGGCGGACGAGGAATTCCTCGCCGATTACGCCCGCCTCGGCGCGCAGCGCAACGCCAAGATCGTCGGCATCTTCACCCGGCTGAACGCGCGCGACGGGAAACCCCGCTACCTGTCCCTGATCCCGCGGGTCTGGGCCGCGCTCGAACGCGATCTGGCCCATCCCGCACTCGATCCGGTGGCCCGCTGGTTCGATGCCAACATCCCCGAGCCCCTGCGCTTCGCCCACGGAGCCTTCGCGGCATGAGCGGCGAGGCGCTGGCTTCGGACACCGCGATGGTGCTGGCCGCCGGGCTGGGCAAGCGGATGCGCCCGCTCACCGCCAGCCAGCCCAAGCCGCTGGTGCGGGTCGCGGGCCGGGCGCTGATCGACCATGCGCTCGATCGGCTGGTCGAGGCGGGCGTGGCGCGCGCGGTGGTCAACGTCCACTACCTCGCCGATGCGCTGGAGGCCCACGTCACCGCCCGCACCGCGCCGCAGGTGACGATTTCGGACGAGCGCGCGCTGCTGCTCGAAACCGGCGGCGGCATGGTGAACGCCATGCCGCAGCTGCCCGATCCATTCTTCGCGCTCAACGCGGACAACATCTGGCTCGACGGGCCGGTGGGCGCCTTTGCCGAGCTGTCGCGCCGCTGGGACCCGGACCGGATGGACGCGCTGCTGCTGGTCGTGTCGCACGCGCGGGCGGCCAATTTCTCCGGGCCGGGCGATTTCCACATGGACCCGCTGGGCAAGCTGACGCGGCGGCAGGACGGCCGCATCGCGCCCTTCATCTATACCGGCATCCAGCTCGTTTCGCACCGGCTGCTGCGCGATGCGCCGGAGGGGCCGTTCTCCACCAACATCCTCTGGAACCGCGCGATCGAGGAAGGGCGGCTCTATGGCCTGTCCTTCAGCGGGCTGTGGTTCGAAGTCGGCACCCCGCAGGCGATCCGCCCGACCGAGGAGGCGCTCCAGCGTGGCTGAGCCGCGCCGTGCCGGTCCGCTGGTCTATTCGATCGCCGCGCATCGCGGGTTCGCCGATGCGCTGGTGGCGGGGCTGGTGCCGCGCTACCGCGAGCCGGGTTTCGGCCTGGCCCGCCTGACCCTGCTGGTCCCCTCGAGCCGCGCGGCGCGCACCCTGTCCGAAGCCTTCATCCGCCATGCCGGGGAGACGGGCGAGGGCGGCCTGCTGATGCCGCGGATGATCGCGGTGGGCGATCTCGATCTCGGCGAGAAGCTGGGCGCCGCGCTCGATCCGCTCGGTGCGGCCGAGATTCCCCCGGCCTGCGATCCGGTGCGCCGCTGGCTGACGCTCGACCGCCTGATCGCCGAGGAGCGCGCCGGGGAAGCGATGGAGCGGCTTCCCGGCCGCGCCCGGCTCAACCTCGCGCGCGAGATGGCGCGCACGATGGACCGCCTGCTGGTCGAGGAAAAGCGCCCCGAGGACCTGCTCGGCGATGCGGTGCTCGACCAGCTCGGCAGCCTTGCCGAGCACTGGAAGCGGGCGATCCGCCTGTTCGCCCGGGTCAATGCGCGCTGGCAGGCCGAACTTGCCGAGCGGGGCGAGGTCGATGCCGCGACCCGGCGCAACCTGCTGTTCGATCGCGCCGCGCGCCGGTGGAAGGACGCGCCGCCGCCGCACCCGATTGTCGCCGCGGGCGTCACCAGCGCCGCGCCCGCACTGGCCCGGCTGTTGCGGGTGATCGCCGACCTGCCCGAAGGCGCGGTGGTGCTGCCCGATCTCGACCGCGAGATGAGCGAGGAGGCGTGGGACGAGCTCGGCCTCGCGGGGGCGGCGAGCGAACCGGGCGGGCCGGTGTTCGGCGCGGGCGATGCGCTCACCCACCCGCAATATCATCTCAAGCTGCTGCTGGGCCGCATGGGCGTGAACCGCGCCGAGGTGCAGCCCTGGCACCGGCGCGGGGCCGCCGCCGCAGAACCCGCGCGCAGCAAGGCGATCTCCTCGCTGTTCCTGCCCCCGCTGGCGAGCCGCGCGTGGGTCGGTTTGGAGCCGGAGCGGCGCCGCCTTGCGGGCGTGCGGCTGCTGACCTGCGCGACCATCGAGGAAGAGGCGCAGGCCATCGCCCTGCTGGTGCGCGAGGCGCTCGAACAGCCGGAAAAGCGCATCGCCGTCGTCACCGCCGACCGCGGCCTTGCGCGCCGGGTGGTGCAGCATCTCGAACGCTGGAACATCGCGGCCGATGACAGCGCGGGCCGTCCGCTGGCGCTGACCCCGGCCGGTCGGCTGATGGGCCTGCTGGCGGAGATCGCCGCGCACGGCCCCGATCCCGCCAGTCTCGTCGCCGCCTTCGGCCATCCGCTGGTGCGGGGGCATGACGGGGAGGCCCGGCGCGATTGGCTGAAGGGCCTGCGCGCCTTCGACCGGCAGCTGCGCGGCCCCGCGCCCGCGCCCGGCATGGAGCCGCTGCGCGAGGCGGCGAGGGAAGCGAAGGTCGTGCCGTGGTGGGCCGAGGCCGAGGCGCTGATCGCGCCGCTGGCCGGCTGGCCCGATCGTATCCCGCTGGCCGAGGCGCTGACCCGTCTCGCCGCCGCTGCCGAGGATTTCGCCCGCATCGCCGTGTGGGAGCGCGAGGACGGGCGCGCGCTCGGCACCATGATCGAGGACCTGCGCGGCCACGCACAGGCGCTCGGCACCATGATCGAGACCGCCGACCTTGCCGGCACCTTGCGCGATGCGATGGACGAGGTGGCGGTGCGCCCAGGCTATGGCGGGCACCCGCGGGTCGCCATCTACGGCCTGCTCGAAGCGCGCATGGCGCGGGCCGACCTGGTGATCTGCGGCGGCCTCAACGAAGGCAGCTGGCCGCAGCCGCCCGGCGCCGACGCGCTGCTCGCCCCGCCAATCCTGCGCGCGCTCGGCGTGCCGGGGGCGGAGTTCCGGATCGGGCTTGCCGCGCACGATCTGGCCGGCGCGATGGGCGCGCCGCAGGTGGTGCTGAGCCGGGCCTTGCGCGATGCCGAGGGGCCGACGCTGCCCTCGCGCTTCCTGCTCAGGGTCGAGGCGCTGCTGGGAGACGATCTTGTCCGGGATCACCGCGAGCGCGCCATCCCCGCGCTGCTCCCGCATCTCGACCGCCTGCGACCGCCGGCGCCCGAATATCCGCGCCCCGCGCCCGACCCTGCGCCCGCCTTGCGCGACGTGCCGATCAAGGTCACCGCGCTCGATCGGCTGCTGGGCGATCCCTACCAGTTCTACGCACAGGCGATCCTCGACCTCAGGCAGCTCCAGCCGCTCGCCGCCGATCCCTTCAGCGATCCGGCGCTGCGCGGCACGCTGGTGCACGACATCCTCGACAAGTGGCACAAGGCGAGGCGCGATAATCCGGGCGTGCCGCTTGCGCACTTTGCCGCCGCTCATTTCACCGCCGAACGTGTCCACCCGCTGTTCCGCGCCTTGTGGCAGCCGCGCCTCATCGCCGCACTCGAACGGTTCGAGGCGTGGATTGGCGAAGGCGAGGCCGCCGGGCGCACCGTGCTGGCGAGCGAGATTTCGGGCGAGATGACGGTGGACGGGGTCAAGGTCATGGGCCGCGCCGACCGGATCGACCGGCTGCCCGACGGCAGCCTTGCGATCGTCGACTACAAGACGGGCGCACCTCCGGCCAAGAAGCAGGTGATGGCGGGCTATGCGTTGCAGCTGGGCTTGCTCGGGCTGATTGCACGCGACGGGCGGTTTGCGGACAGGAAGACGGGCCAGGTCGTCACCGGCACGCCGGGCCGGTTCGAATACTGGTCGCTGCGCAAGGCCGACGGCGGCTTCGGCAAGTGCGAGACCCCGATGCTGGAAGGCAAGGCCAAGACGGGCCTCCCGCCCGAGGAATACCTGCCCTTCCACGAACAGAAGCTGGCGCTCGCGATCCGCGACTACATCAAGGGCAGCAAACCCTTCAGGGCGCGCGAGAACCCCGACTACAAGGGCTACAATGAATATGACCAGCTGATGCGGCTGGAGGAATGGATCGTGCGCCTGCACGACCGGGAGAGCGCGGCATGAGCGGCGGCAACGGCCTCGTCTTCCCGCTGAAGGACAACCAGCTCAAGGCGGCGCATCCGGGTGAAAACGTCTGGCTCTCCGCCTCGGCGGGGACGGGCAAGACCCAGGTGCTTTCCGCCCGCGTGCTGCGGCTGCTGCTGCGCGAGGACGTGGAGCCCTCGCAGATCCTGTGCCTCACCTTCACCAAGGCGGGTGCGGCGGAGATGGCGAACCGCATCAACGCGGTGCTGGCGCGCTGGGTGCGCCTGCCCGCTACGGTGCTTGCGAAGGAGCTGGGCCATCTCGGCGCGGATATCGGCCCCGCCACCCAGGCGCGCGCGCGCAGCCTGTTCGCGAGCGTGCTCGATTGCCCGGGCGGCGGCCTCAGGATCGACACGATCCACGCCTTCGCGCAATTCCTGATCGGCAATTTCCCCGAGGAAGCGGGCCTTTCCCCCGGCACGCGGGTAATGGACGATCGCAGCCGCGAGCTTCTGGCGCGCGAGGTGCTGACCGACCTGGTCGAGGAGGCCGAGCGGACCAACGATGTCCGCCTGCTCGACGGGATCGAGCTGTTCACCACCCGCAAGGACCCCGCCGCTCTCCACAAGTGGCTGATGCGCGCCGCCGAGGCGCACGAGATGTGGGAGGGGCCGGGCAGCTGGCAATCGCCGATGGCCGCGCGGGTGCGCCAGACGCTCGGCATGCCCGCCGATGCCGACGATGCCTGGGCGTGCGAGCCGCTCGGACCCGATCTCTTTCCCGATCACCAACTCGAAGCGATGCTGCCCACGCTCGATGGCTGGAAGGCCAAGACCGGGCAGGAAACCGCGGCCTTCCTGAGGCACTGGCTGGCGCTCGACCTTCCGGGGCGCGTCGATGCGATGGGCCAGTTCCGCAAGACGCTGCTCAAGTCCGATGGCGATCCGCGCAAGATGGAAGCGCCCGCCAAGGCCGACCCGGCCTTTCCCGAACGGCAGGAGGAGATCGCCGGCGCCCTGCGCCTGGTCGAGGATCGCCGCGCGCTCCTCGCCTGCGCAGAGATCGTCGCATCCGCGCTCGAGATCGGGCGCGCCTTCGCGCTCGGCTGGGAGGCGCGCAAGGCCCGCGAAGGGCTGCTCGACTTCGGCGACCTCATCCGCAAGGCCGCCGCGCTGCTCGGCAGCCGCGAGGCTTCGGACTGGATCCGATACAAGCTCGACCGCCATTTCGATCACATCCTGATCGACGAGGCGCAGGACACCAACCGCAGCCAATGGGACATCGTCGAGGCGCTGATCGACGATTTCTTCAGCGGCGAGGGCGCGCGCGGCGACAAGCTGCGGACGATCTTCACCGTCGGCGATTACAAGCAGGCGATCTTCGGCTTCCAGGGCACCAGCCCGGAAAACTTCGCCCGCGCCAAGGATCGCGTGCGTGCGCGCATCCTGCAGGCGCAGAGCGGCATCAGGGCAGGGCGGTTCGACCGGCGCGAACCGGGGTGGCAGGATCTCGACCTCGGCCAGTCCTTCCGCACCGCTAACATCGTGCTCGGTTTCGTCAACCGGATGATCGAGCATCTCGGCTTTCTCGCCTTCGGGCTCGACAAGGCGCCGCCCGAACACAGGGGCGCCGAGCGGCCCGGGCTGGTGACGCTGTGGCCGCCGGTGGTGCCCGAAAAGGGCGAGGGCGAGGCGGACGAGAACGAAAGCGAAAGCGAGAACGCCGACAGCACCGGCGAGCGCGACTGGCTGCCGCGCCACGACACGCTGCTCGCCGAACGGATTGCCGATCAGGTGCATCGCTGGGTCAGCGGCACCGAACCCTTCGTGCTGGAAAAGGGCAGCCGCCGCCATGCACAGGCGGGCGACATCATGGTGCTGGTGCGCCAGAGGAAGGAACTCGCCGCGCAGATCGTCGCCAAGCTGCACGCCCGCGGGGTGCCGGTGGCAGGGGTCGACCGGCTGCGGCTGGGCGCGCCGCTGGCGGTGAAGGATGTGCTCGCCGCGCTGCGTTTTGCCGCGCAGCCGCAGGACGATCTGAGCCTTGCCAACCTGCTCGCCTCGCCGCTGGTGGGGTGGACGCAGGAGGATATCCTCGCCCATGTGCCGCGCGCGCCGAAGCAGCGGCTGTGGGATCACCTGCGCCGCGAGGATGCGCCCGCGCTCGTCGCCGCCACGGCCGAACGCCTGCGCGACCTGCTGCGCCGCGCCGATTACCAGACCCCGCAGGCGCTGATCGCGTGGCTGCTGACCGGCCCGTGGCAGGGCCGCGCGCGGCTGGTGGAGCGGCTGGGGGCCGAGGCCAACGATCCGCTCGACGAACTGGTCAACGCCGCCTTCGCCTACGAGGCCGAACACTGGCCGAGCCTTGCGGGCTTCATCACCTGGTTCGATGCCGGCACGGGCGATCTCAAGCGCGATTCGGACAGTGCCGGCGGGCAGGTGCGGGTGATGACGGTGCACGGCTCCAAGGGCTTGCAGGCGCCGATCGTCATCCTCGCCGATGCCACCGGCGCCCCCGGCGATCCGGGCGAGCTGGCGCTGGAGGACGATCCGCTCGGCCTCGGCGAGGCGGGCGGGCGGGTGCGCAAGCTGCCGCTCCCGCCGCTTTCGAAGGAGGAACGCAAGGGGCCGATCGCCGATGCCGAGGAAGCGGCGAAGGCCGCCGCGCTGCAGGAGCATTGGCGGTTGCTCTACGTTGCGCTCACCCGTGCCGAGGAAGCCCTGTTCATCGGCGGGTCGCTGAACAAGAATGAGGCGAGGAAGCGCGAGCCGCATGAAGACAGCTGGTATGCCCGCCTCGCCCCGCTGTTCGAGGGCGAGGAACTGGACGATCCGGTCTGGCTGTGGCGCAAGGAATGGGGCCACCGCGCCGAGCCGCTGGTGCCCGACGATACCGCCGCCGGTGCGGGCCGGGCGGCCCCGCCCGTCCTCCCGCGCTGGATGACGACGCCGATCGGCCCCGAACCGCGCCCGCCGCGCCCGCTTGCGCCCTCGTCGGCGGGCGAGGACAGCGGGGCCGAGCCGCCGCTGCCGCCCGATGCGATGCGCGATGCGGCGCGGCGCGGCAGCCTCATCCACCGCCTGCTGGAACGCCTGCCCGATGTGCCCGCGGCCGAGCGCGGCGAGGCGGCGCGGCGCTGGCTTGCGCGGCAGGCGGGCGACCTTGCCGAGGACATGCGCGAGGAGATGCTCGCGGCGGCGCTGGGCGTGCTCGATCATCCGGGTTTCGCCGCGCTGTTTTCTCCGCAGGCGCTCGCCGAAGTGCCGCTCGCCGCGACGATCGGGGGCGTGGTGGTGGCCGGCACCGCCGACCGCCTGCTGATCGAGGAGGCGCGCATCACCGTGGTCGATTTCAAGACCACCCGCCGCCCGCCCGCCAGTGCCGCCGAGATCCCGGTCGCGACGCTGCGGCAGATGGCGTCCTATGTCGCGGCGTTCGAGGCGATCCACCCGGGCCGGGAGGTGCGCGCGGGCGTGCTCTACACCCATGCGCCCGTGCTGTACGAACTCGAACCCGCAACGCTCGGGCTGCACAAGAACGCGTTGCAGAGCGCGCAGCAATCCTTTTCCCCGCCGGATATTGAGTGAATAGTCTGGCGCACTAGATTGCATTGCAACGCCGCGCGCTCCTATGCTCGCGGGCAAAAGGAGATAGCGAAATGGCCACCGTCAACGTCACCGATGCCAGCTTCAAGGCCGATGTGCTCGACAGCGACACCCCCGTGCTGGTCGATTTCTGGGCCGATTGGTGCGGCCCCTGCAAGATGATCGCTCCGGCGCTCGAGGAAATCAGCGAGGAACTGGCCGGGCAGGT
>VFQO010002249.1_pt1 | contig 12189 bp, 8 predicted proteins | sample 3512331 | NCBI WGS metagenome assembly VFQO01 (sample SAMN10412371, study PRJNA504923) | tailings metagenome | isolation source: Replicate 3 from Balatoc abandoned mine | place: Philippines: Itogon, Benguet | collected 2017-08-28
TCCATAAACCAGACTACCCGCAACTCGGAAGACTGACCTTCTTCCTGGCTTTTTGGGTAAAAAGCCCATTCGGCCACTCCATAGAATACGGGAAGTTCTCCTTTTACCCTGTCCTCGGAGGGTCTTTGGATATGTGTTGGGATATAATCAGGCTTGAATTTGGTCTGTAAACTTTCCAGAAAGGATTCATTTAAACCTTGATCAGGATCGCCCTCAATCAAGTCTTCATAGGTCAGATGAAAACTAAACTTGAGCAAGTTTACCTCCTTCCCGGAATCCAACTTAGCCTGAATCACCTGCTTGTCAAATACAGAATGAACCTAATTTGGATCAGGGTTTCCCTCGATCAGGTCCCCATACGTGAGATGAAAACTAAACTTGAGCAAGTTTACCTCCTTCCCGGAATCTAGCTTAGCCTGAATCACCTGCTTGTCAAATACAGAATGAACCTCCTTGACCTCATGGATCTGAAAATTTAATTCATGAAATACAGGAGCAATCTTCCTGACAAATTCTGCTTCGGAGATAAAAATGGTTTTTTCGATGATCTCGTCACTCAAATCAGGCGGTGACATGGTGATTTTAAATTTGGGCATGGTGTGGTTTACTCTTGAATTTGGTTAATAATACTTTCGCTTGTGATTTTGACCCTGAGCAATCTTCTCCTTAAACTCCACCGCAAATCCTTTTGAACCGGCTTATCTACCTGTTTCCTAATATTTTCGAAGCCAATTATTTTTAATAATCTGTTATTCAACAATTTAAAAATATACAAGTCCCCCCTTTATTCTAAGTATCTCCCGCCTTCAGCTCCTCCCAGATTTGCCAATCGTTTGATGATTTCTTCCTCGCTAGGCAGATACTTGGCATATTCTATGGGCAGTTCTTCATGGCGATTGAATGTTGCTACTCCCAGCGGATCTTGACTGGAAGAAAGCATATACTCCACCATCAACCGGTCCTTGTCTCTGCATAGGATAATACCGATGGTTTGGCTGTGTGATTTTTCCTTGACTTGATTGTTGACCAATTCCATATACCATTTGATTTGACCCACATCCTTGGGGTCAAATGCTCTTGCTTTTAGTTCAAAAACCACATAACAATTGAGCTTTAGGTTGAAAAACAGTAAGTCTAGAAAGTATTCTTTGTCGTGAAAATCAATTTTGAATTGTCGCCCAACAAAGGCAAAGCTTCCTCCCATTTCGGCCAAAAATTTGACGACATTGGTCACTATGGCGTTTTCCAATTCCTTTTCACTGATTGGCAAATCCGGATTAATAAGCTCAATATTATAATCATCGACAAATTCCCAAGCCACTTGAGCTTTAAGTTCGGGGGCTACTGTGAGCTCAAAATTGTTTTGAGCCAAAACCTGATTTTCATAATGGTGCTTTTTGATTTTATCAATCAAATCCGCTTTTGACCAGCCCAGCTGTTGAGTTTTTCGCAGGTAGTATTCTCGCTGAAGATCATCTTTGCATTTTTCAAAAATCAATTTGTTCTGAACCCAACCAACTTCTCGCACCAGTGGTGCGAGTTTTTGATTGTCTTTGTACTCTTCGTAAAAAGTCTTCATTCTCCAAATATTAGATGAAGAAAATCCCCTAACTCCTGGAAACTCCGTTTGCAGGTCATTGGACAAACGCTCAACCACCGACTTGCCCCATCCTTCGGTGGTCACCTTTTCACTGACTGACTTACCGATCTCCCAATACAACAGCACGGTTTGCTTGCTCACTGCTTTGAGCATCTCGTACCTTGCTTGCTTTATTTTGAACAAAACATCCTGTAAAAACGGCAGATAGTTTTTGTTTAAGTCCATTTCCATTTTGAATCAGTTTCTATTTCATTTTCATCCTCTACCATACCAACTAATAGTATTCAATATGGGAAAAGATATTTGAACTTGTGGTTCAAATCTCCATTTTGAGTAAGGGTATTTCCTCTTTACCATTGAAACAATACCCTGAAGAATTCACTTAGAATCCGGAGAATTCCAAGAATCAAACCTACATTGGAACCACATGAGATTGGTTCACGGCCCGATTCAAATCCAGGAATACTTGAATTAATCAAAATCATCGGCATAGGTTTCTTCCCATCCGATCGGCTCAAACATGACCGAATTGAATCCTAGGTAAGGAAACTCCACCAAGAAATAGTCGGTGTAATCCGAACTCTCCTCCGCAAACAAGACGGTGTAGATTTCGCCTTCTTTCAAATACTTATTCGCTTCTTCACGATCTTCATCCCAACCGTGTTGATTGAGATAGATGACTTGAGTAAGTGGTGGAATCATGGCAATACTCAATCTTCAAAAACAATCGAAAGGGGCAAATTCCGTCATCCTATCATCGATAGATGATAGACATCCGTCTGATTTCGGACGATTCCATGGAATTCAAAGGGCCCGGGCAATGGAATATCCTCTACCAAATCGAACACCTGACAGTCCTTGGACAGACCTTCAAAGATCAGGGTAAAGACATAAGACCTCTCAAAGATATACATCCACTGAGGAGCTCTGCTGATTCCAATGCACTGGATCATTTTGGCCGAGGTGCCGCCTTCACGAGGAATCAGATAGGTGGTGGGCCAAATTCGCATGCCTGTCGGAGGATCGTTGATCTTTAAGTGCACATGCACGATTACTTGATTTTCTTCCTGATGAAGGGTCTTTAATGACTCCAACAAATCCGCATCTAGCTCTACTTCGGGGCGGGTGATGATTTCTAGAGTATTCTTAACAGATATTATTTCTTTCATAGCTTAAACCCTATGCAGGCTATTCACCGACTCTCTCCACCATCAATTTTTCCAAAAACTCAAGTTGACTATGTCTAGGCAGGTAGTGGAAGATCCCTGTACTTTTCCCTTTTCTAATCCCTCGAAGAAAGACATAGATCACCCCTCCAAAATCTCTTTCAAATTCAAATCCTTCCTGATAGTTTTCCAAATACTGCTTCAGCGCGAGCGAGTAGAGCAGGTACTGAAGATGGTAATTATTGTCATTCATCGACTCCAGCAGGCCTTTGTTGTGATAATCTTCTAAGGAATCCCCGAGAAAATTAGACTTCCAGTCCAGAATGTAAAATTTTCCTTCATACTCAAAAATCAAATCCACCAAACCATTTAAAATCCCCTGAAGGGCTCTCCCCTCTACTGATCGAATAAGGAAACCATCAGGCAAAGGAACATCCATCAATTGCCCCGGTTCAAATGAAGCGCTGCTCATGTCAAATTCCCATTCGGTGATTTTCTTATCTCTTGAAATATCACTTAAAGAAAATCCTGTTGCTACCTGTGGTATGGAAACCGTCGCCACTTGATTGACTAATTCAAGCAAATGGGCGATCATATCTTCTCCAAATTGAGGATAATACTTACCAATGGCCTTTTCCACAATGGGTTTCCAGGCAGTTTGCTCCTGAAAATCAATCCGCTCAAATACAAAGTGCAATAAATCTCCTACGGAGGCACCTCTTGGCAATTTTCTAAAAATGAATTCCTCATAGGGATCAGCTTGTTCCTTAGACATGGGTTTTGGAATCGGCTTAGCTTTTCGGGTCAAGTAGCTAAAGCTTAATTTTCTCCAGTTTTGATCAGACAGCGCAATATCCGGCAAGGAAGCATTGCGCATCTCTGAAACCCCAACCCCCTGTCCTAGTTTGCCTGTAACCTCTGCATACGGAAATTCATTCACCTCATAAATAAAGATCTTACCCTCTGACTGACGGATGAAAGGTGGAAGGGTATTGCCTGGTTCTCGATTTCTTGCAAAAAGGAAACATTGATAAACTGCACGGGTCACTGCCACATACAATAGCCTCCTATTTTCTTCATTTGCCTGAGCCCTGTAGGCGCTTGAAGCTTCTTCATCTGATCCCAAATCATTGTGATAAAACCGATAATCCCCTTCTGTATCCCTGTAGCTGGAAAAATCAAATTTTTCCTTGTCATCCAGATTGAGATACGGTGCTATTACCAAAGGAAACTCCAAACCTTTGGACTTATGAATTGTCATGATGGTGATTGCATCCTGATCGTCTTCGAGACGTTGCAGGTATGTTGTACCGTCACCAATCGCCTCCTTTCTTCTTTGCTTTTGTAGAAAAGAAAGCAAACCCGAGGGTCTCAATTCTTTTCTGTATTCAGCTTCCTGAAGAACTTCCATCAATTGGGTGATATTGGAATAAATCCTCTTTCCGGTGGGATTTTCAGGATTCAACAAGTGATTGATAACTCCAAAATCCTGCATGTATTTTCTGATCATAGCATATACGCCAAGATCTGCCCAAAGCATCTGATATTCTTTAAACTTACTGACCAGTCGATCTGAGTCTTTCCCTACTAGATCTTCGGCTTTCCAGCCCGTAAATTTGTTTAGAAGGGCTTTGTTGACTCCTTTCCAAGTGATTTCAAGGGTGGTTTGAAGGATATATTCCAGATACTCGGCTTCCTCGGTTTCAAAAATCTTGGTTTCATCCACATTGACCGCCGGAATACCTTTTCTTGCCAAAATTCGCTTGATTTCTTTTCCTTCGCCTTTGGTGCGCACCAAAATAGCTATATCCGAAGGCTTGAGACGTTTTCCATTGATTTGGACATCCTCCTTTAGTAACCTTCCCAATAAACTAAGTACCTTATCGGGTATTTCTCCTTTAGTGGCAGTCCGAAAAACCTGAATTGGCTCCAAAGATTTATCCTCAAAGACAAGCCCTCTTCTCTGTTCATTAATTCCGCTATTGACTTCTTGATAGTAGATATGCTCACTGAGAAATGGATTCTCAATGTCAAAGAAGGTATTCATGGCATCCAATAATCCAGTAGTGGATCTGAAATTGGACTTCATCGTGTATCGATTGACGCCTTCCTTTTGTGATGCCTTGAAATACGTATTCAAATCAGCCTTTCTCCATCCATAAATGGATTGCTTGGGGTCACCGATATAAAAGAGAATCTTATTTTGACTGAAGAGCCCGTCATAAATCTCAAATTGAAGCTTGTCCGTATCCTGAAATTCATCGATAAACACCGCATCATACCTTTCGGATAGTTTGGATCTCAGCACTTCGCTTTCCTGCACAGACTTATGGAGTTTGGTGATCATAGCATCATAGGTGATCAGATGATTTCTCTCCAAGTGTTGAAGGATATTTTGCTTCACAGATTCTATACAATGCTGAATTAGACCCTTAAGAGAGCTATACCTTGACTGTATAAAGGCCTGATATGCAATGAAGAATTCGGGAAAAATCTCTTCTCTGATACTTTCCTTGTATTGTTGAGTACCTGCAAGCCATTGCCCCAACTCAAGCGGGCCAGTCCTGATTTGATCCAGAAGTTCATTTTTCGCTTTTTCTTTGTAGTGTCCTGAAGTACTTTTTGCCTCGACTTGACGAAGAAAATTGGTTTGATACTCCTCAAACTCCTCCTCCATTCTATGCTTTGCTTCCTGAAAATCTTCATGGTTTAGTTCAAAATCATTTTCACCATCGAATTCCTTTCCCTGAAGACTGTTTTGTACCGCAATTTCCAGGGTATTCTTAGAAATCATTTTTCGCATTTCGCTTAGAAAAGCAACAGAGAGCCCTGTAATCTCATTTCTCCAAAAATCTTCGACATGGATTGAGATTAACTCCGACAAATCCTCCTGAAGCTTCAATCCATAAGCTTGACCGGTTTCGAAAGCAAAAAGCTGTAGGGAGTCTTGACAAAAGCTATGAATAGTCTGAATGGAAGATTCATCCAATCCAATCAATGCCGTATTGAGCCTCTTGATGATCTCCTCCTGACCCACTTCCCCAATTTTTTCCTGGATGTAGCCCCTGATAGTAGGTTCATCAATGGCTATTCCACTTGCAGCCTGAACCCCAAGGCGCAGAAATTTCCGGATTCTATGAGCCATCTCCGCAACTGCGGCATTGGTAAAAGTCACCATCAGTATTCGGTGGATAGGAATATTTTTTTCAATAATCAGGCGAAGGGCTAATACTGCCACCGAGTATGTTTTGCCTGTGCCTGCACTTGCTTCCACCAAGTTAACACCCTCTAAGACAACTGTTTTAGGATCAAAATTTTGCATGGCAGTTAAAATGGTTTGAAGATTTCAGAGATGATTTGGTCATTGGCCAAGATTTCCTGTATGACAGAATCTTCTTCGAAGAATCCGTCTGATTCATCTTTTTTCAAGTATTCACTTAAGTAGCTATAGCGAGAATTACATTCGCTAACTATTTTAGCCCTAACAGACTGAATTTGAGTCAGATCCAGACCTGAGAGCACCTTTTGAAGATCAGGCGAATAAACAAACCGCTTGTCGTTGTGACTGATAAAGATTTTGATCAGTTCGGAAAGTTTTTCCTTTGCTTCTTCCTGAGTGATTTTATTTTCCCAAAAAGATTTTTGATCCATTGATAAAAAATGAAGCCCCAACTCACCTCCCTCAGCTACCCCAAGTAGGTAATCCAAGGCTGCTTCGATCAGGTATTTTGTTTTACCCTCAGTCTTGGAGGGAGTGACAAATAGTAAATGGGTATCACCTGCGAAATTCAGCTGCCCAGTCAAGCTAATCCCCTCCAATAGGACACTAACCTGTCTTTTTTCTACGGGTAGAAGTTGCGTGTAGGCCGATTTCAATTCTTCCGTATCTTGGATGAGTCCATCCAAAATCGCCTTACCTACATTTCTAAGTGGTAGTAGTCCCTCGGCTAATAGTTCTTTTCTGATCAAATCGAAATCTTCCTTTTGATTATGGAGCAAGGAGCTTTTGATCAACCAATCGTTGAAATTATCCGAGTCGAAAGGCTCGTGATTGATCAGTTGGTGCCGTTGATCAGAATAATAAATCCCGAGAACATGATTATAGTAATACTTAAAAGGGTCTTTAAAGAACGATTTGAGTTGGATCAGATTGACCTCCTTGATTTCAAAAGCCTCTCTTTCAGAAGTTGAACTAAAATCAATACCCCCCTCTTCTTGAATCAGGTAGTTTTTTAGCTTAGCATTATTGTCCTGATTGTATCGGACAGAGAAGGAATGGAGCGGATGCGAAACTATTACATCCTTGGACTTGCTATCCCCTGAGCTTGTCACCAAGTCAATCAACTCTTCGACCACAGTAGAGGCAGGAATGGTCGAGTTATCTTGGTCACTTTTCCCCAAAAAGGAAAAATAAAGAGCCTTCCTTGCTGCAAAAAGAGCTTCAATAAAGGTAGTCTGGTCCGAAATCCTGGGATTGGGATCAAGTGGACTACGATCTCCCTCAAGCAACTTATCAAAGCTTAACTCCTTTGCTGTTCTTGGGAATTCCCTAAAATTCATCCCCATCATCGCAATCACCTTTTTCGGCAAAACACTCCCCGGAATGAGTTGGGAAAAAATGATTCCTCCAAAACCAGCCACAGGATGACTATCCATCTCCTCCAAGAGATGGATCAAGCGAAAAGAGAATGTTTTATAATCAATCGTTTCCTCAACAAAATCCTCAATCAGACCCAGCTCCTGAAGTAAGTATTGAAATTTCTGCTCGATGGCAGGATCTACCGTGAAAAACTTGTCTGCAACCGAGGAAAGCCAAGCCAACCAAGACTTGAGATTCATGGAGATTTCCTTTTGGATCAAAACCCCATTAAGGCTCCGGACAAAATCAAATAATCTAAACAGATCATCGGCTTGTTTTCCCTCAGCACCATCCACGGTGAAAATCTCCTCCTGACCATCATCGTATAGGAAATGATCTTTCCCCAACAAATATCCATAAATGAGTCGTTTAAGGCCATATTCAAAAGAATAGTACCTGGATTCAGTCGTCTCACTTCCTTCGTAATCTCTGGCCAAATTGGCATCACTCATCAGTTTTCGGATCAATTCCAAATCTTCAAATCCAAACCGCTCCCGTATGGCCTTGGCTTCAACTAGTTCCATGATTTGCGAAGCTGTGAATTGCTCAGAGTCGATAGAAAGTAACTGTACCAAAGCTGACCAGAAACTCTCCTCATGAGAATAACCTCCGCTGATGATGCGGTAAGGAAGGGAAATGGGCGCCGTATCAAATACTGTACGGATGGGAGCGATATAGGAGTCCAAATCCGGCACGAATACCTGGATATCCCGAGCCCCGATCTCTCTATGCTTTTCAAGCAATCTGAGGAGGTAATTGTATAAGGATTCCACTTCGCGGACCTTAGTGTGGCAGGAATGAAATTCAAGACTGGAGTCCGTTCTTAAATCCTCTTTGAGGATAGAAATTGGCTTATTCGTTGCCAAGACATAGTGAATCTTAGAAAGGAGCGTATTGCCAAGAGGAAACTCAGCCTGAACATCTAAATTCTGGATCAAGTCACTGCCAAAAATTTCTTGAAACGCCATCTTATTCCTGATGCTACCCTCACTCCAATTTCTTGCGATCGGATGATCAAAATCAAAATCAACCCGGTACCAATGAATTATGATTTCTTCCTTTAGGATATTCATCACTTCCAAAAATTTTGGCGAGATCGAAAAGCTTCCAAAAAGATAAAGAACAGGCACTTGCTTTTTCAGCTGTTGTTTTGCCTCTTTACTTGCAAGTTTGGACTGTATTTGATGTGGCCAAGTTGATTTATCGGAAATGAGAGCTCCATGCATTTCTAATGCCTTAACAAATAGGAACTCCTGCCAATCGGCGGTATTTAAGTTACTGTTTCTTCTCCATTCCTGAATCAACTCGGCCCTGAAGTCTTGGTACTTATCCAATAAACTTACCGCCTTCTGGGCCAAAGCAAAGCGCTTCACCTGATCTTCCAAGTAGTAAGAATCAAGCTCAGGAAATCGACTTCTGAATTCATGAGTTCCCATCAGAGAAAAGTAAATCCATTCCAGCTGATGAAGCGAATATATTTCCTCTCCTGTATTTCCGCTGAGAACAAAATCCAACCATGTGATGAAGCGATCAGGACGATAAGTTTTCACATTGGCCAGAATTCCGTTGAGTTTTGCTACCTCCTCTTTTATCCACATCTCTTGCAAAAAACCGGAGGTAATCAGACTTAGGGGCTGAAATAGGCTTTTTTGATTTTCTTTTAAGTCAAAAGCCAAATATTCGAGAAGCTTATTCTGATCAGACGAAGTATAGATCGAAATCATCAATTCTGGGATTAAAGGAGAGATAAAAGCTTTTCTTTCAGACGGGATGCCCTGGTTACCTTGCGACTGATTGCAGTCTGCATCACATCCAAAGTGCCTTGGATTATCAATTTTGACTTTGCCCGGGTAATGCCCGTATAGACCAACTCTCGAGTGAGAATCTCCACCTCTGTTGTATCTGGCAGGACGATCAAAACTTGATCAAATTCGGAACCCTGACTTTTGTGAATTGTCATTGCGAATACCGTTTCTACTTCTGCTATTAATCCCGGTGCAATAGCTCTCGGCTCACCTTTCTCATCCAAAAACCAGGCAGTATTATTTCTGACTATCCCAATATCTCCATTGAAAAGGCCAAGATCATGGTAGTTTTTACTTACCAAAAGTGGCCTGTTTTCATAAAATTCGGAATTAGGTCGGATCAATCCTTTTTGAGCGAGAATCCTTTCTACCTGCATATTGACTTCGTAGATGCCTCTTTTTCCCATTTTGACAGCTGCGAGAATCCGGATTTTCTCCAGTTTTTTGATAGCCAAAGAAATGTCAGGCTCCTCAATGTACTCGGAATACCTACTGGTAAATTCCTGTAGTATGGAAGGATCATAAGATCCATCTACTACCAGCTGATCAGGTGTACTCTGGTCGGCTAAGATCTCCTTTACTCCCTCCCAGTTCCCTCTGACTGTTTCTCTGCTAAGCTGTCCGATTTTCTGATCATCCTTGAACCGATAGGAAAAATTTAAGGCTAGCAGATTGGATTGTAGAAGTGTGTTTTGCTGACAAAGGGCGATATTTTTTATCTGATCCTCTGGCAAGAAATTGTTTAATGCTTTTCTAAAAGGCTCAGAGATTTCATTTTGATGGCTTACAGAACCGCAAATATCTCCAAACAAAGATCCCGCCTCTACTGATGCTAACTGATTTTGGTCTCCCAACAGAATCAATCGGGTATTGGGACCAATCGCATCCAAAAGCTTGGCAAAAAGCGCCACATCCAACATCGATGATTCATCGATAATGAGTACATCCGCTGAAATCGGATTAATCGCATCATGTTTGAAATAAGGTGACAAATAATTTGTGCCTAATAATCGGTGAATCGTGCTTGCTTTCAGCGATTGAATCTTTTCTTTTAGATTTTCAGGAATCGAAGAATTACCCTTTAGGGCTTGCTCCATCCTGTAGGCAGCTTTTCCGGTTGGAGCAGCCATTTTGATTTCTGCATCTTTATTTTCTGAAAGGATTAGCGTCAGTACCTTGGCCACAGTGGTGGTTTTACCGGTACCAGGTCCCCCGGTAATAATTGAAAAATCAGTCAGGTATGCCATGATTGCAGCAACCGTCTGCCAATCGATATGTCGTTGTTTATCCATGGTAAGCATCAGATGCACGAGCCCATGATTATTACCCAGAAGAGAAACTCTTTCCTTTAGAAGCAACTCATTTCTGGAAACCAAATCTTTGATTTTGCCCAGTATCCTTTCCTGATACTGAAAGTATCGATAGATGTAAAGTGTGTCACCTTCCAACACAAAGGGTTTAGGGTCTTCAAGGGAAGTCCCGATTTGATCGCCGATTGACTCAAGACAAGTTTTAAAAGGTCCCACTGGAATACAAATACTGCCAGCACGAAGGGCCTCGGCCAAATCTACAGCTATTCGCTGCAGCTTTTCGTTACCAAAAAAACCGGCAAACCGAAGACTGTTTTCATTTACTCTTTCCATAAAAAGCTCAAGGGATTTAGAAACCTTATATTAAGAAATTAATTAAAAATTGACTAACAATTACCTACTTGCAATTTAGGCTTCTCAATCGCCCGACTCGCCTTAAGATATTGCCTCAAATAGCTCAGCCTCCTCTGTACAAAATCTGCTTCCTGCTTACGGATCCTTCGGATTTCTTTGAGGGAAAAATCAGAAGTCGAAACATAGTAGCTGTCCTCCAGGCAAGCGCTTGAAATCAATCCATTTACCCAAAGAATAGGAAGAGTGATGCTAAACCGCTGGAAAAGCTCGTATAGATACCATACTGCCACCTGCTCGGGAAGTGACATGGAAGCAATCTCATCCTTGAGTCGATCCAGAATAACTCGCGGTACAAAAGGGATTTCTTCTGCTTCCATATCTTCGATGGTACTGACATAATTTGCCGGTAAATCCACCCAGTGTTTGCCCAACCAGTTGATCGCAGGTGCAGAGGCCTGAATCTGCTCCATTTTCTCGATGGGCCCTGGACTCATGCGATATAGCATATCCCAATGAATAACATACTCCAGCTCAAGTCGGAATTTTGGATCATTTTGGACTGCCCATAGTGTACGATGCACAGAGAGAGCGAAACTCATTTGCTCCTGCTTTTCCCTGATATCTCTGAACTTGGGATGCTTGGACACTTCTGAATAGGTATATCCTTTTTTCGGATCACCTTCATCCAAATAAGCATCCAGGAGAATAATCTCATTGATATCCTTCACCAAAATATTGGCCTGTTTTTTAGAGATCGGCGCATCCCCAAAAATGGAAAGGCCTAGTATGGGAAGGAAACTGTCATTACGGATCACAAATCCTTTTCTCTCTTTAGAAATTTCAGCAGCTGGGATAACAGAGTACTTTGGAGGCTTTTCCATAGATCGGGTTCGTTGATTTTTCGAACACAACATTCCGGATTTTTCTAATCGGACTCTTACATGTGCAAGCTTGCAAAAAGCAAACGGCAAGGAATACCAGTCTTACTTTTGACCCATCACTTAATTGATTTTGTCCTTATGGAACAACTTGTTCAAACCACCCCACATCTGGAGCTGGTAAAGGCTCAGCTCAAATCTGAGTTTATCGGTTTGGAGGAAATCATCGATCAGTTTATCGATGCAGTTACGCCTTGGTGTACCATGGGCGAGAGTCAGGCCCGCCCTTTGGTCGTCAACCTTTGGGGTATGACCGGGGTAGGGAAAACCACCTTGGTGAAGAGATTTCTGGAATTGTGGAACCCTGATGAGCAGGTGGTCAACTTCAACATGGGAAGTCGGTCCTACTTCAGAGATTTATTAGGTTCTCTGGAAAA
>VFQO010002251.1_pt1 | contig 12173 bp, 7 predicted proteins | sample 3512331 | NCBI WGS metagenome assembly VFQO01 (sample SAMN10412371, study PRJNA504923) | tailings metagenome | isolation source: Replicate 3 from Balatoc abandoned mine | place: Philippines: Itogon, Benguet | collected 2017-08-28
CGCTCATTGAGCTCAGAGTCGCTACTAGGTTCTGTGTCCAAGTCAGGAGAAATTGCTATTGGCTTGGTAAAACCAGCACTTTTGACAGGAGGAATCAAGATATCCAAGATGACTTCCTCGACGGCATCGGCTGCTTTCACTTTGACTTCTTCTTTTTTGACCTCACGAACCAAGTGAACGGCTTGCTCGACCAAGTCTCTGACCATGCTTTCGACATCACGGCCAACATAGCCGACCTCGGTAAACTTGGAGGCTTCAACTTTGGTGAATGGGGCTTGAGCAATTTTGGCTAATCGGCGAGCGATCTCGGTCTTACCGACACCGGTACTTCCGATCATCAAGATATTATTGGGCACGATATCTTTCTGAATATCAGACTTCACCATCATGCGACGAATGCGATTACGAAGTGCAATGGCCACGTTGCGTTTGGCGTCTTTTTGCCCGATGATGTATTTATCCAGTTTCCCGACAATCTGCCGCGGAGTCAATGAATCAATTTTTTCCATGGTTGTGGTAGTACTAGTAGTGTGGTTAAAGTTGCAGTCGGGTCACTTTCTTCTAATATGAAAAAAGTGACCTGAACGCTTAAGCGTTTGATTTGGATTTGGTCGAAAACGAAAACCGCATCGGATTGTCCACTTTGGTTTTGGTCAAAGCGAGTTCCAAAACTTCACTGACCTTGTCCACAAAGTGAAACTGGATTCCTTTTACATAATTGGGATCGATTTCCTCTACGTCTCTTAGATTCTTTTTGCAAAGAATAATTTCTTTGATCCCAGCACGCTTGGCAGCTAGGATTTTCTCTTTGATTCCTCCGACCGGCATTACTTTACCGATCAAGCTGATCTCTCCGGTCATGGCCACTTTCGCTTTGACTTTACGCTGGGTGTACACCGAAGCCATAGCTGTCAGCATGGTAATCCCCGCAGACGGACCGTCCTTTGGTACTGCGCCAGCAGGCACGTGAATATGAAGGTCATATTGGTCAAAAACCCGATGGTCGATTCCCAAAACTTCCGCTTTGGACTTGAGGTAGGAAAGCGCGGTCATAGCAGATTCCTTCATCACCTCTCCGAGCTGTCCGGAAAGCGTCAGTTTACCTCGACCTTTGCTTAGACTGGATTCGATAAACAAAATCTCTCCGCCCACGCTAGTCCAAGCCAATCCAGTCACCACACCTGCGGTACTATTGTCCTGATAGATTTCTTTGTCAAAAATCTCCGCACCGAGGATTTTTCTCACAGATTCAGGAGTGATTTTCGGGTTGTATTCCTCTTCCATCGCGATGGATTTGGCAACGTTTCGGATGACTTTTCCGATAGCCCGCTCCAGACTTCTGACACCAGATTCACGAGTGTAGTCCTCGACGATTTTCTGTAAAGCCGCTTTCTCGAAGCTCACGTCCTTGGTTTTGAGCCCGTGTTCCTTCCGCTGCTTTGGCACCAAGTGTCGCTTGGCGATCTCCAATTTTTCTTCTTGCGTATAGCCGGTCACCTCGATGATTTCCATTCGATCGCGTAGTGCAGGCTGGATACTGTCCAGGGAGTTTGCGGTAGCGATAAATAAAACCTTGCTCAAGTCGTACTCAACCTCCAAATAATTATCCATGAAAGTGCTGTTTTGCTCAGGATCAAGCACTTCCAAAAATGCAGAAGAAGGGTCTCCTCTGAAATCTGAAGAAAGCTTGTCAATCTCATCCAGCACATAGACTGGATTGGAGATTTTCACCTTCTTCATATTTTGGATGATCTTACCTGGCATGGCACCAACGTAGGTTTTACGGTGACCACGTATTTCTGCTTCATCATGAAGTCCGCCTAGAGACATTCGGATATATTTTCTACCCAAGGCAGCCGCTATGGACTTACCAAGCGAAGTTTTACCCACACCCGGAGGGCCATAGAGACAAAGAATAGGCCCTTTGAGATCATTCTTCAACTTCAGCACGGCGAGGTATTCGATGATGCGATCTTTGACCTTTTCGAGTCCAAAGTGATCTGCATCGAGGATGGCTCGGGCATGTTTTAGATCAAAATTATCCTGCGTGAATTCATTCCATGGAAGCTCCACCAGCGTCTCTGCATAGTTGAGTGCGATGGGATATTCAGCTGCCGAAGGATTGATTCGTAGGATTTTATCGAGTTCTTTTTCGAAGTGTTTTTTGACTTCGATCGGCCAATTTTTCTTCTCACCACGAGCTCGAAGATCCTCTACTTCCTTTTCGGGACCTTCTTCCCCGAGCTCGGTCTGGAGGACCTTCATCTGCTGACGAAGGAAGTAATCCCGCTGCTGCTGATCGATGTCAGTATGAACTTTCTTTTGGATTTCGGACTTCAGTTCCAGCATCTGGATGTCCTTCATCATGAACTCCAGCAGTAGCGTGGCACGCTCGATACCGTCATTGATTTCGAGCAGTCGCTGCTTCGCTTCGACCGGAGCATTGATATTTGAGGAAAGAAAATGCGTCAGAAATGGCGTATTATCGATATTGTCCAAAGCGACTTGAGCTTCTCGTGGAATCTCCGGATTGAGGTGAAGAATCTTTGTCGCAGCGTCTTTGAGGGATTCCTCGAGGGCTTGGATTTTCTTGGAGTTTTTAGGGAAATTTTCTTCCAAGTAATCCACCTTAGCCATAAAGTACGGATCGTCGGTGACAGTTTCCCGTATTTGGAACCGCTTTTTACCCTGAATGATAATCGTCGTATTGCCATCCGGCAGGACGATCATTTTGATGATCTTCGCAAGAGTACCTACATGGTATATATCCTCCCAAGAGGGATCATCATTATTGGGATTGATCTGTGCACAGACACCGATGAGTTTGTTGCCTTTGTAGGCCTTTTTGACTAGGCGGATAGAGCGCTGTCTACCTACAGTAATCGGGATGACCACTCCGGGGAACAAAACGGTATTTCTAACTGACAAAATCGGGATCTCCTCGTCAAACTCCTCCTTGCCGAGCGGCTCGTCTTCTTCGTCTGTAATTAGTTGGATTAGCTCACCTTCTCCTGAATATTCTCCATTGAAAAGGTTTTGGAACATTGTGTTTTCGAATTGACTCATATGGGACAGATTGACAGGCAGGCTGTCAAGATATAGCATAAATAAAAGAAGAACCTCCAATTTAAGAAGGTTCTCCGATAAGGTTCAATCCCGGTGCCAAAAGATATTGAGGTCAAAATGGCAGATCTCCGATCAGAAGTAATCTAGGTTAAATTCAAACAGAAATGGATTATCCCCGGATGAAGTATAGTAAAGGAATTGACCAGATTTGAAAAGCGAAAATAAGGGAAATACCCTCGTAGTGCTGACTCGGGAAGTTTGTAGAGTCATATCGACCTCTACTATTGATGAGTTATTTGCAACGAAATAAACCCGATTCCCGATTACTTTGGCATTACCTCGCAAGGGGAAGTGCTCCATAGGAAAAACCAACTCCGGTGTGAGGTCATCATTCCATCGAAATACACCTATTCGCAGCTGATTCTGGTAAAGGATTTGACCAAATGAATACGCTTCTCCCTCAAAGTCAAAACTCACAAATTCACCGATTACATCCCGCTCTTCGCCGCTATTCCTTTCATCCCAAACTTTGGTTTCAGGATCGAATCTGAGCACAGCACTTGAACTATTTCCTTCCTCGTAAGTTCGGAGAAATACGTGCAGTTTCCCGTTGAGAAAAAAAGAACCCTTCACCTCTCCATTTTTAGGAAGTGTGGAAATCCGCTTAATTTCTCGGGAATTGGCATCAAACTCATAGAGGGGAACATCTGTTCGGAAAGGAAAAGGATCGGAAACGGAAAAATAAAACTTCTCTTTATCGTTTAGCAAAAACCCGCTTTCAGTTCCAAAATCCAAATTGAAAGTAGCTACCTGCTGAATCGATCTGATTTCAGGTTGAATCTCAAACACGGCCTTATCGGTAAATACATATCCCCGGTCATTGAAATCGCCTCCATATTGAACCCTTGAGGTTCTCAATCCATCAGGCAAATCGGAGAGTATCCACTCTGCACCTTCGTAAATATACGTGGCAAACTGAGCGGATTTTTCCCCAAAATTATTCGCATGGATTTTAATCTCCCTGGAAGGCAAGGCTCCTTTCGGAAGTAGTGAAAATGACACCTCATCTGATGATTGCACAAATACACCGAGCTCTAATCGGTCCTGAAAATCGACTATCAAATGTGAGGGCTCATCGATCAAATAGTTGAAATTTGACCCTTTTACAATTCCCCCACTGAATATTTTACGCCTAATCTCTTGTCCTTCTTCCAGATCTGTGGGCGCGATTTCAAAAGGCTGGATCAGGTAGGTTTTCTCCCTGACTTTTAATTCAAGCTGGGGCACATTTTCGGTAAAAAAAGCCCGAGGCACAAAGGCTATGGATTGATCTTCGGCAGTTTGAATTTCAAATTCAACGAATTGACCCAGTCGATTGCGATAGCCTAGGCTGATCTGCTGACTGAATAAATATTCCCCTTCCAAAACCCAGGTATCTCGGTACTGCTGAGTCTTCAGTGGAGCAAAAGTGGCATCTTTGAAATTCAAGGTTTGATTGAGTAAAAATGCTTTTTCTCCTACCAGTATCTCAATTCTGAAAACCCTATCGAGAAAAGACTGTGCCGAGTAGGAAAAGGTTTTGGGGATTTTGATTTTGAAACCGGTCTCTTTCACATCAAATGCAGATACATCCCCACCCTCAAATGATACCGAGATCGTCGTAGTCGCAGGATCGAATAGGTTGATCCCTCTAAACTCCAAGGTATCCCCAAAATAGACTTGGGGGTTATGAATCACTTCCTGTAACTCAAATCCACGGGAACCCAAACTTATAAACTCAACTGCATCAGAATAGACCACGCCTGAAGGGATCTTCAAAAATGCCCGCACCGCGTAGTTGATGCCGACAGAAAGCCCCCGCTCCACCCTGAATCTGAACTGACGCTCAGGAGATCCCATTGCGGATACAAACTGGGCATCTGGATCGGTAAGTCTTGCTTCGGCACCAAAGACAAATCCATATTCCAGGATTTCTTCAGATCCATAATCAATCATATCCGCTGCAAACTCCGCCCCGTTTTCATTGATATTCTGCACAAGTGCTATACTGAATCTGGGGTTGGTGCGAGGCACGACCTCCTTTTCACCTACACAACTTATCCAAAAAACTGAACAGGCAATGAAGACTAAAAGGAAATATCCCGAACGTCTAAATCTCAACCGGAAAGACAAAGGAAGCTTGCTGTAGGACATCATGTTTTCTCTGGGTCTGAAGGCCAATTGGGTCTCGTCAAAATTCTACTCCTAACTGCAATGACAACCTATCCCGGTTATAATCGGACTCGTTTGGAGAAAGCGTAAATCGGTAATAAGAGCTTTGGGAACTATACTCCAGCTCGGCAAAAAATCGCTTTTGCCCCTTCAACCTAAAATTAGTCCCCATTTTGAATCCGGGAATAAACTTGGAGCCTAGTCCAGTGGTGATCTGCTCATTCCTTATCCATATTTCCCCTGCAGTCAGGCGCCTTTCATCGATCATGCCATCCTCCGCAGTCACAGTCCCGTACCATAGACCAGCAGAAAATCCAAGGTAAAATTCCATCTGTTCCTTTTTCACCACACTGTAATGAAACGACCATGGAATATAAAGAGCCGACTCCCTGATTTGCTCAGATCCGGTCCAAACTAGCTGGGTACCGGCATAACTCGATACCACCCCGGTCTCAAACACCGTCAGACCGAGTCTCAAATCGGTACTTAATCTTGGCAAAAGTCTGAAATCATGAAACCTGATACCCACAAAACCAAAGTATCCAATCTTTTGGGTCAATTGATCGGCCCGTTCGGATAGATTTTCCACTGGGGTGAGGCTGAAGTGAGAAACACCTCCTCCCAAAAGTGGAGAGATTTTAAAGACGGGGACATTGTTGAGGTGGGTTTGAAAATCCTGCTGAGTACAGGATAAATAGTCCTGTACCATCGTGATCAGTGGCTGATCGCTAAATGGCAATCGGTCAATTTTTGGATACCGCTCGATCCCGCATTCACCGATTAGGAAAGATTTTAATGTGGCAATATAGGGTCTAATAGTCCGCTGCCGGGATTTTTCATTCACCATCACCTGAAAGGTATTCTTCAATTCTTCGAAGCGGTCCTTGTTGCTAAGGAAGTATCGCCCTCGATATTTAGTCAGCTCGAGATCTCCTGAGATCAAAACCTGCAAAAAGACAGGGCCCGATGAATCAGGCAAGGCTTTGCTAAAAAAGAGTTGACCGTTTTTTAACCCAAAACCTTCCAAATCACGGGGAAAGAATACCCTTTTCGACCCGTTTTCTTCAAAAACCACTTCATCATAGTTAGCCAGATTGTAATCTCTGGCGATGGATCCAAAGATTTTTTCTCCAGAGGCTAAGATCACAAAGTCCGAAGAAGTGGCTGTTTCTCCGGGAAAATGAGACCATTTGGGGTGAGAAAAATTATTGGTTTGAGCTGATAGCTCCATGGTCACGAAGATGAAAAAAAACAAAGTGAGGTATTTAGACATATTGGAACAGTTGAGAAAAGCCATTTCAAAGGAAGACGATATCCCAGAAGGAAATTTTTGACTTCAATTTTAAACTAAATAAACAAACCATTTATGGATTTAAAAATAGGTTTATTAAAAAAAATTTCTCCCTACCTGATCCATCTTTGTGACCACATTGTCAGATTGATCCGCTATCAATCCCTGATCAAATCCGGCCGGATATCTTTAGCTGAAAATTGACCTAAAATGAGAATCGATTTCCCTCTGGAAAAGGCCACATTCTGGATCACTTCATAGAGCTCTATTCCCAAATCTTTCATTTCAAAGGTGGAAAGATCCAGCTCCTTAATGTTGGTATTTGAGGAAAGTAAATAGGCTTTTCCATCGATGATCGGAGGATTACCCAGCAGGTAATAACCCAAGTACTGTTCAGTAACTTTGACCAATTTCCAGGAGTCGTATGGTAAAGATTTGGTATAGATTCCCATTTCTCCAGTCTCACCCATGTAGGCAAGACAAACAAGCTTGTTTTCCCCAGAGAATGTCTGTACCGATCTTTCAATAACACTGTCAGGCAGTCGAGTCCAACCATTATCGGCAAAGGAATAGAACCATGCTTGTCTGTTGAAGATCGTACCTTCTCCCATGTAGTCGATTCGAAATCCCTGCTCAAAAATTAATCCTCCCTGAGCTTCATACACGGATTGGAAGCCATCATTTTCTCCCGGAATGGTGGGCAGCTTTTTCCAAGTCCCCTGCGCTATATCATAGATGTAAAAATCGCCTTTTTCCAGGCCCGAGTCTTTTCCTCCTCCGATAATCAGAAAGTTTTCGGTGCTGGAAAACAAGCCCATGTTACCTTCCCTATATCCAGCGGGCAGGTTGGCAATTTTCTCTGACTTCAGCTCTCCTGAGAGATGGTGCTTCAAAACTCCATCGGAAAAAACCGTGTATCCTACATCTCCTTGCTGAGTCGTCGCCTTCCGATATCCCGTATCCACCCCTTCTCCATAGTTAAGAAAGATCTCGGGATAGTTGACTTTTACAGTAAAATAGGTGGAGAATTTACCGAAGTTTTTGACCCTTACCCGATACTCACGGCCTTCCCAGAAAATATCTTTTGGGTAAAAAACAATGCTATCCCTGTAAAATTCAGTTTGACCTAGAGAAACGGATCTGCCATCAGGAGTTACAAGTTGATTGACTGAAGCAACATTCTGAGTTGAAAAATTCTCCCCATAGAGAACTTCCCGAAAATCGTCCAAAACCATTTCCGTGGTCTCCACTCTGCTGGGGTTAAGCTCGAAGATTTTACCAAGAGGATATGCTATCCCACGCATGGTCATCGTCACCTCAGGACTAGCCTGATCACCTTCGTTGAAAACCAGATTCCGATATGGGAAAAATGAAAACTCCCTGCTGGATAAGGCTTGAATATTAGAGAGATTGGCCGAATTGTAAGCTAAAGAAATAGCACTTTGATCCAGAAAATATCCTTGCACTTTAACTTCTTCATCGTGATCAATATGTTGGACAGGAAGCTCCTCTATCTCCGCTTGCTCAAATTGCACGACCTTTCGCTGACTATACTCCTTACCTGCTATGGCGATTTTTAATTCGATCTCCTTTTCACTTCCTGTAGTGGCACGGGTCAGTTGATCGGGAATATTGACCACAAAAGTATTGCTGTCAATCAGGGACACCTGTACCGGATAAATATCCAAATTGACCCGATAGTTGCTGGTCACGCGACTTAGTCGGCTACCTTTGATCGTCAACAGCTGATCTTTATAGAGTTTTTCTGGCCATTCTACCTCCGTGATCACAAATCCCGTCGAACCCTGACTGACAAACTCTTTGGCTTCGGAATAGACGATTCGCTCGGACGTTTTCAAATAAGCCGATACGAAATATCTCGAATTGACTTGCATCGAATGATTGGCGGTCAAGGTAAATGACCGATCAGGTTTTCCTTTTGCCGACACGAAGTCATCCAAGTTGATGTTGGCAACACCTGAACTTTTGGAATAAACAAATCCATACTCCTCGATTTGCTCAGATCCAAAATCGTACACATTCGCAGCAAACTGAACTCCTTCCTCTGAGATTTCCTGAATCAGCGCTACACTAAACCTCGGATTGGTTCTTGGCTCCAGTTTCTCTCCGGTTTCGCAGGACCCACATCCGATTGCCAGGCCTAGCCAAAAGAATAAATTTCTGATTTTCATACCCTTTAAAAAAGATAACTTATACCCAATCCCGCATCCAATCGATGATATAGGGACACATTAGAATTGATGGCAATCTCATAAAACTGCGGAAGATACCTGGCTTTTAGGAGAAAATTTAGACGACTTTTTTCACCCAAATTAGTCTCTATCCCAATCGCACCATGAACATATATTACACCCGGCTTGACTTGCGTAAAGCTCCCCTCTTTCAATGTGGTGTAGGGGAAATTGGAATAGTTAACATCCTGAATGGCAAAAGTCGAATTGGTAAATGTCTTCCCAAATCCAGGCCCTACCTGAAGCAAATAGCGTTTCGATTTAAGCCTCGAAAAAGTGTATTGCCACGAAATGGGAATAGATACCATAGCGACACTCATCTCCTCCGTAGCCGTAAACCGACCTAATCCTGCCACAAGCTGAGCATCCACCTGGAACCCAGAATAATCATATGCCAGACCAAGCTCAAGGCCGACTTTGGGAGACTTGCGAAGGCTGTGCAGCCTCATGCCTACATATCCTTGTCCAGCAATGGGCACCTGAAAGGTATCACTTCGCTCTCCTCGCAGTTGTTTGGTTTTCACCCCTGATCCGAACACAGTCATCGAAGCCACCGGAGAAAGAATATACGCCGGGACTAACTTGCCGTAATACGTAAACTTCGTTTTATCACACTCAAAAAATCTGTTAAACAGCCAAACCAAATCGTCCTCGGTCAACTTGGTTCGCTGAATCAAGGAGGATATTTTGTCCTCACAGGGTCCAGCCATCAAGGAATTCAAGGTAGCGATGTAGGCAACCTTCTTCTTTGAAGCACGCTGGATATCTGTAGCAAGCGGAGCATCCTTGCTTAGCAGCATAAGTCCATCTGCTGGCCCAGCGTAAAATGACTCTTGATACCGGACCAGATTCAGGGGCCCTTGGATGATCAGCTGGGCAAACACTTCCGTGGAAAGTCCTTCCAACGAAAAAGATTGAAAATACTCCCCTGAACCTAGTCCAAACCCTGTGATATCACCCGGCTGATAGGTGGTGGTCTCTCCCCTCCTGAGGAATTGGATGCGCTCAAAGTTTCGTTCACCCAAGACTCTTGTGATCGATCCATCGAGCCTTCTGCCATTGGTAAGAATGACATAATCCGAGCCCAGAAGCACATCTTGTGCCTGGACAGTCCATGCCAGCCAGCATACTAGACCAAACAAATAAGTGGTCCTAAGACCTAATTGCATCGATTTTTTCATTGAAAAAAGGAAAATCTCTAAGGCTTCAAGAAAGGGAGAAAGTGAAAATCAGAGGGAACTATTTACTGATAAGTGAATTACAGAAAATGATACTAACACACTGTTAATAAACAAATTATAAATAATCTGAAAGAAATTTAGCCATCCAAATCCCCTCAAAACTGATATCCTACACTAATCGTCCCCACTCCTAGGTGATAGACCGAATAGTAGTTGAGCGGAGTAAACTCATAATTTTTCAGTACCAGGTCTCCTTTGAGCTCGATGATTAGCGATCCTGAAGAAAAATCCCGCATCCAGCCCAGTTTCAAACTTGGACTGAGCGAAGATGATTTTCTACTGACAAAGTCTTCTTCGATGACATTGGACTCAGCACCTCCATTGTCCACAAAGACCGAGGCAGACTCATTGGAGAAATTACTCACCCAAAACGTCAACCCTGCTCCTGCATAAACTGAGGAGGAACTCCTCTTGACCAAGATATAATTCACCATCAAGGGAACAGCAATACTGCTGTTTTTCATGGTTTGAGTCCCAGTCAAAGCAAACGTGATTCGTTGACCCGAGAGATCGATTTCCGAGGGTTCAAAATAAACTGCTACTCCTGCATCCATCATCAATCGAGGGGCAGACTTGAACTTTCTAAATCTCAATCCCACTTCCAAATACGGAGCGGTCGCCGGTGAGAAACCGTAATTTAATCCCCTATTTTCAAAATTTTTGATCAAACTCTGCATTCCCAATCCAGCCATTACTCGAATTCCGGTTTCCATGGATTTTCCTCTTGGAGTAAACTGCTGATAACTCAGATTTCGCTCCTCATGGTACATTTCCATCACTTGGATGAGATCCTTATCGGTGAGTCGAGACCGATCGATCAGGGCCTTCAGCGCTTCCTGATCAGGGCCGAGCTTCAATGTACTCAACAGAACACCCCGATACTGCGGCGTGATCACATTGACTGTCCGTCCATCCTGCTCCCGAGTACTTTTCAGTTCCTTTAGGGGAATCAATTGCTTCTCCTCTCTGAGAAAATAGTTTTTTTGATAGCGAAACAAGTCCCATTGACCTTCAAAAAGCCATGAGACAAACTCCTCATTCCCATCGCTATCGATGTCCAAAGACAAAAATCTCCTTTCGCTGGCAAATTGAAGTTCAGAAACTGTGCCTGGATCAAGGATAAGCCTCCGTCCATCTGAAGTCTCAAACTCCACAGACTCCAAATCCTCCACTTCAAAATCAAGCAGGGCCTTTCCAGAAGTAACTTCTCCACTTTTGCTGATAAACTTGTCCACAAGAAGCTCTTGGGCCTGTCCTTTCGGACAAAAGGTAATCGCAAATACCAAAATCAAACAAATACTCAGTAATCTCATAAGTAAATACCAGTTGAAAATCAAAATCTTACTCCTAGCTTTCCTGAGAATGAACTGTAAGAATATTCATTCGGAGCCTGAGTACTGAGCTGTAAAAAACCTGCTTTTGCTACTCGGTCTATTTGGACTTCGGTAAATAGAGACAATGCACCCACTTTCCTGGCATATCCAAGTCTGGCCAAAACTCCAGGACGGTTGTCAACAGTCATCAAAATCGGATCTGCTGGCCTGGTGATCAAGTTGTTAGGTGGGCTCACCTGTCTGAATTCATATTGAGACAACTCCGCAATAAGCTCCTTCTGGTGAATCGTAAATTTGATTCCCAATCCCAGATAAAAATCCTGCTTCTCTGATTTAAACAGGCTGTAGTTGACCACAAAAGGAATGTCAATAGCCGAAATGCGGGCTGTTTCTTCATACCTGTTTTGTTCTTGGCCGGGAGGCAGTTCCCTTCTACCAGCTCCCCAAAACTGTTCAAACTGGGTAAAAGCAAGTCCAAATTCACTTCGAACACGTGGTGAGAATTTTTGAAAAATAAAATTCGCCATCATTTCCATCCGTACTCCACCCGGCTGAGACAAGTATCGAAGGTCACCAAATGAGGGGGTGATTTGCGAATATCCCGCAGCCACGGAAAACCCGACTTTCAAAAACTTCTGATCAGCACCGTAAATTTGATAGGGTAAGCCTTTGCATTCGTGGTATGCGACGAATAATTTTTCCAACGAGGGATACGACAGGTTTGTGTTATTAATCTGTGCATTGACCTCCTCACTGCATCCATCCATGGCAAAATGTA
>VFQO010002252.1_pt1 | contig 12170 bp, 13 predicted proteins | sample 3512331 | NCBI WGS metagenome assembly VFQO01 (sample SAMN10412371, study PRJNA504923) | tailings metagenome | isolation source: Replicate 3 from Balatoc abandoned mine | place: Philippines: Itogon, Benguet | collected 2017-08-28
AAATAACCGGTCGAGCGACACGCTTGTCCGCGCACACACCAACCGAGGCCGCCACACACGACCGGGAACAGGGACGCGCCGTTATGGGAAAGCGCTCCATGAGTCAAGCAAGGCCGCAATCGGCAGGCGCGGCGCGGCGAACGCCAGCTGCGCCGAACCGGGGCGCAGCGGCACGGGGAGACGCTGGCTGGCATGGTGCGCCTGCACCACCTTGTCGCGCGGCATCAGCTGGCGCATCGCGGGCGCACGCGGCCGGGCCGATGCTCCGGATGCGATCCAGCGCGCCATGTCGCTGCCGTTGAGCCACAGCGCGCCTGCGTGCGGCACCGAATTGGTCATCGAATAAAAGGCGCGCGCCTCCTCGGCGCTCATGCCCATCTCGGCATAGTAATCGAGGTAAAGCCGATTTTCAGGCGCATCGGGCGCGAAATCGTCAGGCTCTCGCCCGATCTCATCGCGCCACGAATGCACGGCGAACAGCGCGCCGGGATCCATCGTCCGGCGGGTGCCGGCGAGAAACAGTTCGATCGCACCCGAACGCGCCGAACCGCCATCGGGGACGTGGGTGGCAAGGCCCGCCTTGCGGATTGCGCGGCCCAGCGCGAGGTTGGCAAGGTCATTGCTGGTCCCCGGCGCGTCGGCGAACTCGATCACTTCGAGGTCCGGATAGGCTGCCAGCATCGCCGCAAAGGCCCTCGGTGAAGCGGCGTCGGTCGATGCAACCAGCGCAGCGCGGCGCCCATCGAGCACCCGGAACGGGCCAAATTGCGCCACCCCCGGAACCGCACGCGGGGGCCGGGCGATCAGCCGCGTCGGCTCGGCCCGGACGGTTTGCGTGACGATGATGCCGCCCGCCTGGGCCAGCGTGGTCGTCGCGATAGGCTCGTAGGCCAGCGGCACAAAGTCGGCAGGGCTATCTTCGACCCGCACCCATCGCTGGCTCGCCGGATCCCATTCCTCGACCCAACTGGTGCTCGCCACCACCCGCGCGCCGCCATAACCCGGTTGCGCCAGTGCCGCGCCGGCAGGCAGCAGCAACGCAAAGGCGGCAAGGAACAGGGCGATGGCGCGGGACATGACGCGACAATCGGCCCGGCACGCCTGCCAAACTGCCAAGATTTATGCTTTAGAAAGCCCTTCGCATTCGCGCCAAGGCGCTCGACAAGTCTCTCTTAACTCTGCACAAACGGGTCTTGGGCGAGCAGGGGTAGCAGATGGTCGCGCTGATAAGGACGGTTGCCTATCTCGGGCTGGAGGCGCGCGCGGTCGAAGTGCAGTGTCAGGTTGCGCCTGGCCTGCCGCGCTTCTCGGTGGTCGGTCTGCCTGACAAGGCGGTGAGCGAAAGCCGCGAACGGGTGCAGGCAGCGCTGTCGGCGATGGGTCTTGCGCTCCCGCCCAAGCGGATCACCATCAACTTGTCTCCGGCCGATCTGCCCAAGGACGGATCGCATTACGACCTGCCGATCGCGCTCGCGCTGCTTGCTGCAATGGGCGTGACCGACGCCGAGCAATTGGGCGACTGGATCGCGGTGGGAGAGCTCGCGCTCGATGGCCGGGTGGTCGCCAGCCCCGGGGTCCTGATTGCCGCGCTTCATGCCAGCGCGCACGGCGCAGGCCTGATCTGTCCCGCCGAGCAAGGCCCCGAAGCGCGCTGGGCAAACGGGGTGCCGGTGCTCGCCCCGCGCGATCTCACTGCGCTCCTCGCCCATCTCAAGGGCTCGCTGGTCCTTGACGAACCGCCGCGCGGACAGGTCGCTGATGGCGCGGGCGGCAATGATCTCAAGCAGGTCAAAGGGCAGGAAACCGCCAAGCGCGCGCTCGAAATCGCGGCGGCAGGCGGGCACAATCTGCTGATGGTCGGCCCGCCGGGGTCCGGCAAGAGCCTGCTCGCCTCCTGCTTGCCGGGCATCCTCCCCGAACTTACCCCCGCAGAAGCGCTCGAAGTCTCGATGGTGCAATCGGTGGCCGGCACATTGGAAGGCGGACGGATCAGCCGCGCCCGTCCGTTCCGCGCGCCGCACCATTCGGCGAGCATGGCGGCGCTCACCGGCGGCGGCTTGAAGGTGCGCCCCGGCGAAGTGAGCCTCGCGCATCTGGGCGTCCTGTTCCTCGACGAATTGCCCGAGTTCCAGCGCCCCGTACTCGATTCGCTACGCCAGCCGCTTGAGACAGGGCAGGTCGATGTCGCGCGTGCCAACGCTCACGTCACTTTCCCAGCTCGAGTGCAGCTGGTCGCGGCGATGAACCCGTGCCGCTGCGGCTATGCAGGGGACGCTGCCCGCAACTGCAACCGCTACCCGCGCTGCGTGGGCGATTATCAGGCTCGGCTTTCCGGCCCGCTGCTCGACCGGATCGATCTCCATGTTCATGTCGCGGCAGTGAGCGCCCTCGACATGGCGCTTCCCCCGCCTACCGAGGGCAGTGCCGAGGTCGCGCGGAGAGTGGCAGCGGCGCGCAGCCGCCAGACCGCAAGGGGCGTGCGCTCCAACGCCGAGTTGGAGGGTGAACGGCTCGAACAATACGCCACCCCCGATGAGGCGGGCAGAAAGCTGTTGCTGCAAGCGGCCGAGAAACTGCGGCTGTCGGCGCGCGGCTACACCCGGATGCTGCGGGTCGGTCGCACCATCGCCGATCTCGCAGGAGCCGAAACCGTAGGCCGCGCCCATATTGCCGAAGCGCTATCCTATCGCCTTACGAGCGGCTAAGGAGCCCGCAGCGGCCACCCCCTCTCGCAACCGGCCGACCAAGGGCGCAGTGGCAACTCCGGACGATCCTTCAGCATTGGCGGCCGATCAGCCGCGCGGACTGGCGAGGCTGTGGAGCGACGCCAGGCAGCGCAAGGCATTAAGCCTCACGATCGCACTCGCCATTGAAGGGCTGCTTCTTCTGTTGCTTTTGACCTTGGGCGCACAAATTGCCGGAGATGAAGACGGCGAGGAGACCGTTACGGCATTCGAGGCGACCGAGTTCGCCGCCCCGCCCGAACCGGAGCCGGAACCCGCCAACGACGCACAGCCCGAAACCAGCGAAGCCGTAACGCAAGAGCAGCCGCTGACCCAGCCGGATCCGCCGCGCCCCTCGCCGCTCAACCTCAATCCCCAGCCAGCACCCGCTCCGCCACCTGCGCCGCCTGCACAGCAACCTGATCCCAAGCCCAGTGCCTCACCCAAGATCGCAGCGAGGATCAATCCGGGGCGCAGCTATGGCCCGGTCGATACCGGCAACCCGCGCACTGCAGGCGATAGCCAGCGGGTTGGCACCATGCCCAATGGGGAGCCGCTCTATGCCGCGCGCTGGTATCGCGAGCCGACCGATCAGGAGCTGTCTGGTTACCTATCGACCGCGAACGGCCCCGGCTCGGCGCTGATCGCCTGCCGGACGGTGGTCGATTATTATGTCGAAGACTGCCAATTGCTGGGTGAAAGCCCGCAAGGCTCGCAGATGGGGCGCGCGGTGATGGCGGCCGCGTGGCAGTTCCGGGTGCGCCCGGCGCGAATCGGCGGGCGCGAGCAATTCGGGAGCTGGGTGCGGATCCGGATCGACTATTCCATCCGGCGGACGCCTGCTCCTACCCCCTGAGGTGCTCGCGCACCACTGCGATGAAGTCATGCCCCCAGGTCTCGAGCTTCTTGGCCCCCACGCCCGTAATCGTTCCGAGTTCCGCGAGCGTCTCCGGGCATTGGTGCGCCATGTCGCGCAACACCGAATCATGGAAGATGACATAGGCGGGGATGCCATGCTCGCTGGCGAGATCCTTGCGCTTGGCCCTGAGCGCCTCGAACAGCGGGTTGCCGACCGGGTTGGGCGCATCGTTTCCGCCGCTTCGGGCGCGGCGGCCGCGACGCTGGCGCACCGGCGGTTCGGCCATCATCACCCCAGCCTCACCCTTAAGCACCGCACGCGCCTCGGGACCGAGGATCAACCCGCCGTGTTCGGTCGCCGCAAGCATTCCCCTTGTCACCAATGTGCGCGCCAGTGGGCGCAGCATCGGGGCCTCTTCGCTGCCGACAATGCCGAATACCGACAGCTTGTCATGCGCGCGCGACTCGACGCGATCATCGCTCTGCCCCGTGAGCACCTTCTCGATATGGCCAAGGCCAAAGCTCTGTCCGGTGCGGTAGACCGCCGAGAGCAGTTTGCGTGCCAGCTCGCTCGCATCAACAACCTGCGGCGGGTTGTCGCAATTGTCGCAGTTCCCGCAGGTGGCAGGCGGCTGCTCGCCGAAATATCTTAGCAGCACCGCACGACGGCAATCCGGGGTCTCGACCAGCCCGGCGAGCGCATTGAGGCGGGCCTGCTCCGCTGCCAACCGTTCGGGTTCGACTTCGGCGAGCCACTGCCGCGCGCGGGCAAAATCGCTCACGCCCCACAAGAGATGCGCTTCGGCAGGATCGCCATCGCGGCCGGCGCGACCGGTTTCCTGGTAGTAAGCCTCGATCGACTTAGGCAGGCCGGCGTGGATGACAAAGCGCACATCCGGTTTGTCGATCCCCATGCCGAACGCGATCGTGGCGACCATCACCATATCTTCGGAAGCGACGAATTCCGCCTGCACCGATGCGCGCCGTTCCGGATCAAGGCCTGCGTGGTAGTAACCCGCCCGCCGTCCGCTGCGGGCGATATGATCGGCGAGATCCTCGGCCTGCTTGCGGCTCGGCGCATAGACGATCCCTGCGCCGTCCAACCGCTGAAGCAGTTCGGCGATCTGACGCGGTCCGCTGTCGCGCGGGGTAATAGTGTAGCGAATGTTCGGCCGGTCGAACCCGGCGATGATCAAGCCGTCCTCGGCAATGCCTAGCTGACGCAGAATGTCGGCTCGGGTCGCCGGATCGGCAGTTGCAGTCAGGGCAAGCCGCGGAACGTCCGGGAAGCGGTCGAGCACCGGCTTCAATGCACGATAATCAGGACGGAAGTCGTGCCCCCACTCGGACACGCAATGCGCCTCGTCAATCGCGAACAGCGCAATGTCGGCCTGTTCGAGCAGGTTCTGGAAACCGGCGGTCGAAGCACGCTCGGGCGCCACATAGAGCAGATCAAGCGCGCCTGCTCGGAAAGCTTCAGCGGTGGCGGCATTGTCACTGTCGGCTGAGGTCATCGAGGCGGCGCGAATACCCGCCGCTGTGGCCGAGCGGATCTGGTCGTGCATCAGTGCGATCAGCGGAGAGATGACGATCGCGGTTCCGGGCCGTGCCAGCGCGGGGATTTGGTAGCACAGGCTCTTGCCCGCGCCCGTCGGCATCAGCGCAAGCGTGTGAGCCCCGCGCATGATGCGCCCGATCACCGCTTCCTGTTGTCCACGGAAGTCCTGATAGCCGAAGGTGCGACGCAGGATTTCGTGCAGGTCAGGGGCAAGCGGGGCGTGCATCGCGCCGCCCTAACCGATTGCCCCGGCAGAAGGCACCCATGCAGGCGCCGCTATCGACGGATTATCGGGCCGAAGCCTTTTTGACCGCGTCGAGATCGACCACGTCGCCCTTCCCAAGTCCGGCACCGGGCGAGGCGATGCTGCCGTCGGCGCGACGTCCGAGGTTTTCAGGCCGCGTCAGCCACAGGTCTTGCGGGCCGAGAATGCGGCCATCATGTGCGAGGATTGAAACCGGTCCGATCGGCAAACGGTCACGCTCGTCCACCAGGACGGGGTCCTCCACCACCTGCTCATTGCCATATTTCTGACCCCACTGGCGCAGCGCAACCATCGCAGGGAGCAGATCGAAGCCCTTTTCGGTAAGGCGGTACTCGATCTTGCGGCGGTCATCAGCGCAGGGTTCGCGCTTCAAGATGCCGTGCTCAACCAGCTTGGCGAGACGATTCGAGAGAATGTTGCGCGCAATTCCGAGCTCGCTCAGGAATTCCTCGAAGTGCTTGAGACCATTGAAACTCGCACGCAGAATCATGAACGACCAGCGCTCACCCATGACCTCGAGCGCCTGCGGCAGCCCGCATTCGATCAGATCCTTCAGCGGTTCTCTCAACTCACCCATTCGCACTTCCCTTCCCCTGATGGGGCCATTTGTAACCGCTTTTGCGCGCCGTCACAAAAAATTTCAGTTTTCAGTTGCAACTCGCAACGTAGTTAGTTAGGTAGCGAATAGCAACTGGTTTCGAATCGAAATGTTGCGATGCAAAATACGATGACAGAGGCCACCGGGCACCCAGCCCGACCGATAACGAAAAGCAAAGGACACATCCGATGATCAACACCCTCTCCCTCCCCCGCACCAGCAAGCTGGCCGTTCTTGCCACCGCGCTGCTCTACACCGGCGCGACCTTTGGTGTGGCCACTTCGACCGCACCGGCCAATGCCGCAGGCAACGCCTATTACACCGCGACCTTGACCACTCCGGCAAGCGAAGCCCGCACCGTGGCCGGCGGCGTCGCCTGGACCTGCGAAGGCACCACCTGCGTTGCCAACAAGACCAGCGCACGTCCCCTGCGCATCTGCCGCGGCCTCAACCGCAAGTTCGGCGAAGTCGCCACCTTCAAGGTGCTCGGGCAGCCGATCGAGGCCGAAGAACTGGCCAAGTGCAACGGCTGATCAGGCCGATGCGCGAATGATGTCCCTCTCTGCCGGGCACCTCTCCAGTCCGGCAGAGCTCCATAACCCCCGGCGCGCGCTTTCCCCAGAGCCGCAGGCCGGGGGTTTTTTGGCGGCTAGAGCAGTCCTGCGTCCACCAAGGCTGCCTCAAGGCTGGCGGCATCGGTAAACAGGTGCGCGTTCCAGCCGCGGGCGCGCGCGGCGGCGATGTTGGCGGCATTGTCATCGGTGAAAAACAGCGCGTCACCGGAGCGTCCGCTCCGGGACTCGACGATCTCGTAAATGCGCGCGTCGGGCTTGGCGACCTTCTCGACACCCGACACGATAATGTCCTCGAAATGGTCGAACACCGGCTGCGTCGGCCGGAACGCGGCAAAGAACTCGTCGCCGAAATTGGTCAGGCAGAACAGCGGCACGCCGGCGGCTGCAAGCCGCTCGACCAGTTCATGCGAACCTTCGACCGGCCCCGGCACGGTTTCGTTGAAGCGTGTGGCATAGGCCCGGATATGCGCCTCGTACTGCGGGAAGAGCGCGATCCGTTCCGGCACCATGTCGGCCAGCGCGCGGCCGCGATCATGTTCGAAATGCCATTCCTCGGTCACGACGTTGGCGAGGAACCATTCGAGCTCGCCCGGATCATCGATCAGCTTTTCGAACAGTGCGCCCAACTGCCAGTGGAACAGCACCCGACCGATATCGAACACGACGGTCTTTTGCATCGAAGCCCCCAAAAGCCTGCGGCCCGCGCTCCGATAAGGAGGCGGGCCGCTGAATAACCGGACTGCCGACCAGCGGCAGCCGCGCCGAGTTAGCCCTGACGAGCCTTGAAGCGACGGTCGGTCTTGTTGATCACGTAGGTGCGGCCGCGACGACGGATCACGCGGTTATCGCGGTGACGGCCCTTCAGCGACTTGAGGCTGTTGACGATCTTCATGGCTCTTACGCTTTCAAAATACAAAGCGCGCCGGAATGCCCCCGACGCGCGGAAATCGATGGGTGCCGTTAGCGACACCGGCCCGCCGCGTCAATGCGACTCTGTCATGCCGGCGCGCGCAAATCGGCGAGTTTACGCTCCCACGTCAGCGCGTGGGCGATGATCGTGTCGAGATCGGCGTGATTTGGCTCCCATCCCAGCGCTTGCCGGAGCCGCGAGGGATCGGAAATCAGCGAATCGGGATCGCCCGCCCTGCGCCCCTCGATCCGGCGGACGAGCTTGCGATTCGTCACCCGATCGACCGCGTCGAGCACTTCATTGACCGAGAAGCCCCGGCCATAGCCGCAGTTCATCGTCAGCGAACGCACCGGATCGGCAATCAGCGCTTCCAGCGTAAGCACATGCGCCGCCGCCAGATCGCTGACATGGATGTAGTCGCGCACCCCGGTGCCATCAGGCGTCGCATAATCGGTGCCGAACACGCTCACCGATTCGCGCAGACCCTGCGCCGCCTCGACCCCGACCTTGATGAGATGCGTCGCACCTGCGGTCGATTGCCCGCTGCGCGCAAGCGGATCGGCCCCGGCGACATTGAAATAACGCAAGACGCCGAAATTCAGCGGATGCGCGGCGGCAACATCGGCCAGCATCCGCTCGGTCATCAGCTTCGACCAGCCATAAGGGTTGATCGGACGCTGCAGCGTATCCTCGTTGACCGCGGCGACATCGGGGATGCCATAGACCGCAGCGGTCGAGGAGAAGATGAAATGCGGCACACCTGCCGCGACCGCAGCTGCAATCAGCGCGCGGCTTTTGGCGGTGTTGTTGTGATAGTACTTGAGCGGATCGGCGACACTTTCGGGAACGATGATGGACCCTGCAAAGTGCATGATCGCCCCTTGGCCGCTCCCCATGCCCTGCTCGGCAAAGATAAGCGCCAACAGATCGGAATCGGCAATGTCGCCTTCGTAAAACGCGACGCCATCGGGGATGGCGAAACGGAACCCGGTTGAAAGATTGTCGATCACGGCGACGGGCCAGCCGGCGTCCTTGAGCGCCAGCACGGCATGACTGCCGATATAGCCGGCACCGCCGGTCACGAGCACGGGAGGTTTGCTGTGCGAAGTCATTGTGCCAGCCCTTAGCACTCCGATTGCTTAGAAATCGTCAACCTTATGCAAGGCAAAGCGGACTCTGTGCACAGCCGCCTCCCCGCCATATAAGCGGTTGGCCACGAAAGGAACACTGCCATGCTGTCCGCTCGCCTGCTTGCTCCCATTACCCTCGCCGCCGGTGCGCTCGCGCTGTCTGCCTGCGCCACGACGCCCTATACCGGCCCGGTCGAGATCACCCGCTTTGTCGCGCAGAACCCCGCCGGGCTCGGGCAGGGGCCGATCATCGTCTATTTCCCCGACGAGATGTCGAACGAGGCGGCACGGACGGCGTTCAAGTCCGCCATCGAAGCCGAACTGGCCAAGCTCGGCTACACCATCGCGCAGCAAGAGGGGCCAGACATTCAGGTGGCCGTGGTGCGCACCACTCGCACGCCGATCGCCGCAATCGAGGAGCGCCGCAGTCCGGTCAGCGTCGGAGTCGGCGGGCAGACCGGTAGCTTCGGATCGGGGCTGGGAATGGGGATCGGGATCAACCTTGGCGGCGGGCGCGAAGGCCCCAGCGCCATGACCCAGCTCGAAGTGCGGATCACCAAGGCTGACCAGACCACCTTGTGGGAAGGCCGCGCGCAGATGGCGACCGGGGTCAAGTCGCCCTATTCGCAAGTGGATACCAGCGCCCGCACGCTGGCGGCCGGGTTGTTCAAGGACTTCCCCGGTGGCAATGGCGAGACCGTGACGATCGACGCCAAGAAGCTGCAAGGATCCAAATGACCTCTCTTTTCATCGATGCCGGTTTTGACAGCGGCAATATCGAGGTGCTGGGGATCGAAGGGCGCACCGCGCGCCTCGCGATCCGGCGCGACAACGAATCCGAGTTCTTCCAGTGGTTCCACTTCCGCGTTGCCGCCAGTGCGGGCGAGGACATCGTGCTCAAGCTAACCGGCCTTGGCGCCAGCGCCTATCCCGATGGCTGGCCGGGCTATGACGCCTGTGTTTCTGAAGACCGCGCCTACTGGATGCGCGCGGCGAGCAGCTTCGACAAGGACGAGGACGGCGGGACGCTGACGATCCGCTATCTTCCCGCGACCGACATTACCTGGGTCGCTTATTTCGCGCCCTATTCGATGGAACGGCACCACGATCTCGTCGCCGAGGCCGCGGCGAGCGACGGGGTGGAGTACGTCCGGCTCGGCACCACGCTGGATGGTCAGCCGATCGATTGTCTCGAGCTGGGTGAAGGCACGACACAGGTATGGCTCTATGCCCGCCAACATCCGGGCGAGACCCAGGCCGAATGGTGGATGGAAGGCGCGATCGAATGCCTGACCGATCCCGCCGATCCGGTGGCGCGGGCGCTGCGCAAGCAGTGCCGGATCCACATTGTGCCGAATTGCAATCCAGACGGTTCGCGGCGCGGGCATTTGCGGACCAATGCGGTTGGTGTGAACCTCAACCGCGAATGGGCCGAACCCACCTCGGAGCGCTCGCCTGAAGTGCTGGCGATCCGCAACCGCATGGATCAAACCGGTGTCGACTTCGCGATGGACGTCCACGCGGACGAGGCGATCCCGGCGGTGTTCCTTGCCGGGTTCGAGGGTATTCCGTCGTGGAAGGACGAACAGGGCGAAGGCTTCTACCGCTACCAGCGCATCCTCGACCGTCGCACCCCCGATTTCCAGACCAAGCTGGGCTACCCCAAGGCGCGTCCCGGCACGGCCAATCTCTCCATGAGCACCAACCAGCTCGCGGAGCGCTTCGGCGCAGTCGCGATGACGCTGGAGATGCCCTACAAGGATCTGGCCGATTTCCCGGAGCCCGAACAAGGCTGGTCACCCGAGCGCTGCAAGCTGCTGGGCCGCGACTGCATGGCCGCTTTGGTCGAATGGCTGGAAGGGCGCGACGCCTAGGCGAGATGTCCGGGACCGAAGGCGTGCGGCAACAGCGCGGATAGCGTAACGCGCCGCACGTCGTCCCCCAGCCCCTTGCCCCCAACGCACAGCACCAGCGGATCGGTGCCGCCCAGCGCTGCAACTTCATTCAGAACCTGACGGCAGCGGCCGCAGGGGGTGATCGGCTCGGCATCAGCCTTGAGGCCCACGACCGCCACAGCCCGCAAACCGCCGCGCCGCCCCTCGCTCAAGGCTTTCGCCACCGCGACCGTTTCGGCGCACAGCGCGAGGCCGTAGCTCGCGTTCTCGACATTGCAGCCAGTGATTACCGCGCCATCATCGAACAGCAGCGCCGCCCCGACGGGATAATCCGAATAGGGCGCATAGGCCCGCTCGGCTGCGGCAAAGGCAGCGTTGATGAGGGCCTCTTCCTGCACGGCATCGAGGCTCATTTCTGCACCACCACCCATTCGATCGGCTCCTCGGTCGCTTCGCTGACCAGCTGGCTGTTTGCGCTCCATAGCAGCCACGGGCGGCCCGCATAATCCGGCCGTGCGCGGTCGCGCATCAACCACAGATCGCGCGCAATCGCGGTGGCGGTCTTGTGCCGGTCCTGAAACGCCGGGGCGAGCCGCAGGATCACCGGCTTGCCCGCATGGGTCTCAATCTGGTTGATCAGGGTCATCAACTCGCTTTCGACCGCGGCATCGCTGACATTAGGCTCACAACCGTCGGCCAGCCGAGTGAGCCCGATCGCGGGCGGCAGCAGATCGGGATCGCGCGGCACCATCTGGGCGAACACGCCGCTCTGCACATCGGCCGGCGCGCAAGGGTCGAAAACGAGCAATACGCCAACCTTCAGACCAGCTTCGCGCGCAAGACCATAGCGTTCCGCGAAACTCGCCCCGCCATGCGTCGCCAACCCGTCGACCAGCGGGAGATAGACGAACTTCGCGCCGATCGCCTTGAGCGTGACGAACTTGATGTCGGCGCCGTTCGCCGGAACCAGCGCGCCCTGATCAGGGTAGCGCCCTTCGTCCGGGCGCCACGAGCGCATGTCCCACCACAGCCACGCGGCAAAGGCGATCCCGATGAGCACAACGAAAGCCGCCAGGCGCAGGAACCAGCGGTTCGAGGCACGGCGCGAGGATTTGCGCGCGGCTGGCTTACGGGTGCGCGCCACGTTCAGCCCTTGATGTGGAGAACGCAGATCAGCGTGAAGAGCCGCCGCGCGGTGGCGAAATCGGTGTCGACCTTGCCCTCGAGGCGTTCGAGCAGCAGCTCGGCCGCGCCATTGTGGATGCCGCGTCGGGCCATGTCGATCGTCTCGATCTCGGCCGGAGTCGCCTTGCGGATCGCCTGATAGTAGCTGTCGCAGATCGCGAAATATTCGCGGATCGGACGGCGGAAGCGGGCCATGCCAATCAGCAGCGTTTCCAGCAACTGCCCGGCGGTATCGCTAATATCCATCACCAGCCGCCCGTCATTGACCGACAGATGCAGGTGATAGGGTCCGAACGCCCCGCGCTCGACCGAGCGTAGCGGCTTGAAGGCATTTTCCTCGATCAGATCGTAGATCGCGACCCGCCGTTCCTGCTCGACATCGGCATTGCGCCAAAGGATTGTCGCTTCATCAAGCGTAACCTGGGCAATGCGATACCCGCCCGCTGCGCCGGCAGCAGGGGAAAGAGGCAGGG
>VFQO010002253.1_pt1 | contig 12168 bp, 12 predicted proteins | sample 3512331 | NCBI WGS metagenome assembly VFQO01 (sample SAMN10412371, study PRJNA504923) | tailings metagenome | isolation source: Replicate 3 from Balatoc abandoned mine | place: Philippines: Itogon, Benguet | collected 2017-08-28
TCGGTTGCGAGAGCCTGCTCCACCTCCTTCCTGTCGATGATGCCGTGGCGCTCGAGAAGGCCGTCCAGGAGGCGTTCGCGAAGTATGGTTCGATGGTAATCGAACGCGCGCCGGATGAAGCTGTCCGGTCCGGCTTTGGACGTGCGGGCAAGCAGTTCCGGCGGCAGGACGCCTGAGAGTGCGGTCCGGACGATCGCGCGGTTGATTCCCCCTTCGAACCACAGCCAGGTCGGCATCCCGAGACAGAATTCGAGGAGCGGCTGGCTCATGAGCGGCGAAAAGCGACGCGGTCCCACGCCCAGGCCATGGATGCGATTCCGGGTGCGCATGATCAGTTCGAAGTGATCACGCTTTCCGGATTGCCTGCCGAAATCGAGCTCCCGCCAGGAAGGCATGAGGTCTGAACCGGCATGCGCGGATCCGTCTGCGAGGAGGAGGAGGCGGGTGTCAGCCGGACGCTCGCCTCCCGCACCGCGGCGCAGGCGTCGTATGCTTGCGCGCACCATAGTCGAGAGATCGGCCTCGGTAGCCTGGCACATGGCGACGAGCGTCTCGAGAACACCGCGCCCAGGACCCTCGGCGTACAGCCGATCGACAACCGGGGCGGCCGAGTGCAGGAAGCAGAACATGTTGTCGCCGCCGTTTCCATCGAAGACGAGATCGGCTCCCAGTTCATGCGCGCAGTCGGCAAGCAGGGCATCGATGCTGCCGACGAATGATCTGCGGCTGGGGCGTGGCAGGCCTTGCGATGCAGGCGATATCGGATCGAAGCCGGTCGGATCGTAAATCCGCCCCGTCCACTTCGCACCCAGGCTGTTTGCCAGCAGCGCGACATAGGCGCGCTCGTCCCCGCTGCGGTCGGCAGTCGAGAGTGTTGCGCAGCTGAAGTCTTTCGCGCCCTCGGACAGCGCCGCGCAGATGAGAGAGGAATCGACGCCTCCGGATGCAGCCACGACAACGGAACCAAGTGTATCCGCCCAGGCGCCCATCACCTTGATTGCGATATCGCGCAGGTCACGGGCGGCATCATCAAGGCGCGGGTATGGAGCGCGCGGAATAAATGCGGATGGACTCCAGATTGGCTGAGTTCGATTCTCGTGCGGGAAGTGCAATGCCCCGGGGACAAGTTCCTCGACGCCGGAAAGACAGGTTTCCTGCGTTCGCAGCTCCGGATGGGCAAGGAAACTGCGCAGCGCGCTCCACGCAATGGAACTCGATTTCCCCGTTACACGCTCGAAGAGGCGGGGGTCGGAGGTCGCAATAAAGTGGGTCGGGGATCGGCTGCAATAGACGGGGCAAAGTCCGCTCGGATCGCTCATGAGGGCAAGTTCATCGCCGGGCATTCGAAGGATGGCGACATAAGCGCCCCAGAACTCCGCAATGAGCTGAGAGGCGGTCTCGAGTCCCGAGCAGGCCACGGTTTCAAGCCCATCCCTCACTCGCTGCGCGCCATCCCGCCGAAAGAGGATGCCGATAGCGTGACCGGCTTCGCCCAGGTCCACCGTGGGCGTGTCCTCGCCGATCCAGAGCCGCGGACCGTCGGCCAACAGCCGGCACGGTTCGGGTTCAATCCGTAGCGCGCGGCCAGGCAACGCCAAGCTTCCGCACGGCAGCGCCAGAATGAACCGAGCCCTCGTCATACGATCAGGATCGGGGTGAAGCGCAGAACTTCCTCCACACTGTCGTTGAGGACTTCGTCCTCGTGTTGGGCCCAACTGTGCGCGCCGAACGGATTGGTCCTCACCCCTATGACGAGCTGCGCTGCCAGGCCGTCTCGGGCAAGTCGCAGTGCCAATGCGATGGATCGGGGCAGGCAGCGGTCCGCGGCGGTGCGCAGCACGCGGGCGTGCTGGAATGCTCTCAGGGTGCGATCGCGTTTTTCAGAGCTTTGCACCCCGGTTGCGACTCTGCGCTGCGCATCCCGTAGCGCCAGCAGCGTTTGATAAAGGGATCCGCTGATCAGACGGCGCTCGACCCTCCTTTGCCACCAGATCGCCGCCGCGATGTCCGCCAGATTGAATGGGCCATGTGCGATAGCCTGGGACGCGTGCGTTGGAGTATGCCAAGCGGCCCTGAGGGGAAAGATCGACGGCTGGCGCCGAGACTTTTCTTCCGGATTATCGCGAGCTTCGCGAAATGCCATTTCTCTATCGAACGAAAGCTGGAAATACCGATCGGCTCTCACGTCGAGAAAGACCAGACGACCATCGCATTCGCACCAGGCGAGGCTGTCTTCCATGCGGATTTGAACCCAGATGACAGGAGGGCGCGGAGCCAGAAGCTCCGCGCCCCCGATGGTCTCACTCTTCGATGAGGCCAGGGACGTACCGGAGCTGCCCGGCATCGACGTCGATCTCGAAAATCGCGTCACCCTTCGTCTCGACCGAAGCCTGTCCGAGGTCGATGACCTCGCTGTCGATGGTTTCGAAGTCCTTCATCACGCTCTCCTGTCAGTTGGTCCGCGACTCCACTTGCCGCAGACCAAGACTGGAATGGCGAAGACAATCACGCCAACTTATAATGTAATTATAATCTATGCCCGCTGCAGAAGCGCGACCGGGCGATGGAAACACTCGTTGGCGAATGCCGCGATACCTTTAGCGTGATGCCTGGACATGCGTATCGACGCCCGGTCGCAGGGAATTTCGATTCCCGGTAGAAAATATATGACCGAAACAATCACCGAAGCAACGAACTTGTTCACAAGAGCTGTGCAGGCAAGATCGAAAGGTGGCAGTTGAATGCCGGCGAGACATTTATTCTTTTCCGAGGCCGGCGACGCGTCGCCGGGCCCTGGAAAAATCGCGATCGCTGGCGATGAAGCGCTCGAGCATGGGGGCAACGAGTTCGCCTGGCTTCGGCGCGTCCTTGGGGACTCCGCCGTTGAGCACGATGGCGTAATCGACCAGCCGACGATGGAGGCGCGCAGGGATCTCGATCGTCAAGCGGACAGGCTTCTCGTCGGTGATGTCGGACAGCTTCAAACGGGTCACGATCCGCGCTCCAGAACGATGTCGCGCGTCACCAGCACACTCACCGGGTAGCCAGGCCGGATGCTGAGTGTCGGGCGAACGTTGAGTTCGCGAGATACGACCTGTTCGCCAGCCCGGTCTATGCTGTCCTGGCTTCCGCGGCGCAGCGCGCGAACCAGCCTACTGTCCCCGCCGCCGCCCAGTTCGCTGCCAATACCGAGCAGGGTCGAGACCAATGCGGCTTTCACCACTCCGCCCCAGTGGTAATCCACCTCGTCTTCGAGCCCGGCGTAGCCGGCGGGATCGGCGGCAGGCTGGCGTTCGAGCACGATCGAGCGGCCATCGGAGAGGATCAGGCGGTTCCAGGCCAGCCGCACCCGGCGCTGGCCAAAGCCGACCTCGGATTGGTAATCTCCGATCAACCGCGCGCCCTGCTCAATGAGCAAGCGCCGCCCCGTGACGCTGTCATAGACATTCTGCGTCACCTGCGCGGTCACGAGCCCGGGCTGGTCGGACCGGATGCCGGTAATGAGCGCCGCGGGAATGATCGAACCCGCCTGCAGGACAGCGCTCGACGGTGCCTCTTCGAGCCGCTGGGTGGAAGCCGTCCTTCGTTCGACCGGCCTGTCGAGAGACGCGGCCTGAGCCGGTGGTGCGGCCATCCTGTTTCCTGGAACACCTCCAAACTCGGTATCGGCTTCGAGTTTCGTCAAGTTGATGGGCTGCGCCCCGCCGCCGAAGAACAGGCGGCTGCCTCGTGCCGCTTCGCGCTCCTGCGCGATGCGCTGACGCGCTGCCTCCCGTGCGCTGATCGCTTGCGATCGGGAAGCGGGCTGAACACCTACCGGCGGAAGCGCGGCGACAGCGCCGCGGTCCTGCGCATCGAGGATCGGCTTGCCGAGATCGCCGGGCAACGGCGGCCCGAGCTTGGGAACCTGCGTATAGTCGCGGGGTGCCGACGCGAGGCCGTCTGCCACAGTCGTGCTTTCGGTATTCACCAATTCCTCGCCCTGCTCGCGCGACGCCGGTCGGAGCGCGAAGAGCAAGGCGCCGCCTACGAGGGCCAGGCCAGCGGCGCTGGCGATGCCGATGGCCTTGCGTGACAGCCGCACCACGCGCGGTCCTTCCCCGCGAAGCCTCACGATCGACTCCGCATCTTGCGACTTCCGGCCGGGAGCATCCTCGCTCATGACGGCTTCCGCGCACGGTTGGTGATCTTGACCCGCACCTGTTTGCGGCCAGCGCCCAGACGCAATTCGGCCTTGTCGAACAGGCGATCGACGATGATGTATCGGCCCGAGACCCGGTAGTTGGCGAGCTCAGCCTCGTCTTTTTCGCCGACAATGAAGAAGGGCGGCATCTCGCCCTGCGCGATGTCGGGCGAAAACTCGATCAGCGTGCGCCGTCCGTCGTCGAAGACGCGAATCGGTCGCCAGTCCGGATGATCGCCGGACAAGCGATAGGCGAAGTTCAAGTCTTCGAGCGCAAATCCATCGGCGACCGGCGCGGCCCGTGCAGCTTCAGTCTCGGCCTTGCGCAACGCGATCAGCTCGTCCTGCGGATAGATCCAGCTCACCGAGGCCATGTAGATCCGCGGATTGGCGCGCAATTCGAGGTGGTAGGTACGCCGGTCGGTATTGATCACGAGATTGGTCGAAATATCGGGACGGGTCGGCTTGACGAGAATGTGCACGCGCGCGCTTGCACCGCTGCCACTGATCGTATCGCCGATCATCCAGCGCACCGTATCGCCCGCGGCAACCGGCCCCGGCCCGACCAGCGTCTCGCCCTCCTGCAATGCGATGTCGGTCACCTGCCCGGGCTTGGTGTAGACCTGGAACAGGGCGCCTTCGCTATAGGCATAGCGCTGGATGGCGTTCTGGAACCCGACATCACGGGGCTGGACCCGGGCGGCATCGTTCGCCGCTCCCACTTGCCCCTGTGGATCAGGGGCGGGCTCAGAGGCAGGGGAGCGGCGTGCGGCAGTGGGGGAAGCCTGCCGCGAAACGAGGACGCGTGCGCCGGGGAGATGGTGGCTCACGCTCGGAGGTGCTTGAAGGATGGCGTTGAGCGCCGCCAATGCGGCCTGTGCCTGGGGAACGGGCGTGGCGACGACCGGCGAGGCGAGACCAAGCGCGCAGAGGGCGACGAGGCACGAACGAGGCGTGATTTGCGAGAGCGACATCAGCCGAGCTCCTTTGACCAGTTGATGGAGGTGACGAAAATTCCGAGCGGATTGCGGGTCAGCGCATCGGGATCGTGCGGTAGCTGCACGGCGATGCCGAGGATCGCGGTCCAGCGGCTCGTCTCGGCAAGCGCGCCATCGCGGTAACGCCGCTCGACCCAGGCGACGCGGAAACTCTTCGGCGAAGCGCGGATGACGCTGGTGACCTCGACCGCCACCTGTTCGCGGCCAACCACGGCGAACGGATCGTTGGCGCGGGCATATTCATTGAGCGCCAGCGCACCGCGATCGCTCGCAAAATCGTACGCGCGCAGCCAGTTCTCGCGCACGACGATCGCGTCGTCGGGAATGGACCGGACGTTCTCGATGAAGCGCGCGAGATGGAAGGCGATCTGGGTATCGCTCGGAGTAAAGTCGGCATCGGCGGGGGCAACGCTGCGCGCTTCGCCCAGCTTGTCGACCTCGACGACCCAGGGAATGATCGTCCCGCGCGCATTCTGCCACAGCAGACCGCCGGTCAGGATGGCCGAAAGGCCGAGCGCTCCGAAGAACGCGTAACGCCAGCTCTTCGCCTGGACCCGCGCCGAGCCAACACGTTCGTCCCAGACCTGCGCCGCGCGCTGATATGGGGTCTCGGGCTGCGGCGTCTTGCCGTACCGGATCGAAGGGCGCTTGAACATTTGCCGTCAGTCCTTTTCTCGTGTGTCGATCGAGGCGCCGGCGCCGTGTCCGTCGCCGGCCCGCACGGTGTGCGCGGCGAGTGAGGCCGAGTGCCCGAGGCTCTGGCGCTGCTTCATGGATCTGGCCCAGGATGGCGGGCCGCCAGTGGCCGCTGCCTGGCCGTTGTCGGAGGTCGAGGAATTGGGGGCTGGCGCGATACGTCCGCCCATGTGACCGACCGCCGAGCGTGCACCTTCCCGGAAATTACCGCGGGCGCTGTCGGTTGCCGCGCGCAGCGGTGACATCGCCGCGCCTCCCGCAGCGCGGCCGACACCGGCTATGCCACCTGCGACGGCTGCACCGCCACTCTTGCCCGCTGAACCCGTGGCATAGGCCATGGTCGCGCCGCCGGCGGCGCGCGACGTGCCGCGAGCGACCGAAGACGCCGCGCTGGCGACCGCGCCCCCGGCCAGCCTGGAACCGGCGACACCGCCGACCGCAGCCCCGCCCGCCAGAAGCGCGGTGCCTGCGGCAGCGCCAGCGCCCAGTTGCGGCCCGCCTGCGACGATCCCGTTGGCGATACCGGGGCCGAAGATGCCCAGTCCCAGCAGCGTCAGGCTGGCAAGGACGATGGCCAGGGCATCCTCGATCGTCGGCTCGCCGGGAATGGCGCCGGTAAATTCGGCAAAGAGGGTCGAGCCGATGCCGATGATAACGGCCAGGACGAGCACCTTGATGCCTGAGGAGACCACGTTGCCGAGCACGCGCTCGGCCATGAATGCTGTCTTGCCGAACAGGCCGAAAGGAATGAGCACGAAACCCGCAAGCGTCGTCAGCTTGAACTCGATCAGGGTGACGAAGAGCTGGATTGCGAGGATGAAGAAGGCGATGATGACCACCGCCCAGGCGACGAGCAGGATGACGATCTGCAGAAAGTTTTCGAAGAAGCTCACATAGCCGAGCAGATCTTCCATGGATTCGAGCAACGGCCAGGCGGCATCGATGCCGACCTGCGCAACCCGGCCCGGCTGCAGGAGGTCGGCAGCGCCGAGCCCGGAGCCGCTGGCCTTGAGACCGAGTCCGGCAAAGCTGTTGAAGACGATGTTGGCCAGCGCGCTCCAGTTGCCGATGATGTAGGCGAAGATCCCGACGAAAAGCGTCTTTTTGACCAGGCGGGCGATTATGTCGTCCTGTTCGCCCCAGCTCCAGAACAGGGCAGCCAGCGTCACATCGATCACGATCAGCGTGGTCGCGATGAAGGCAACTTCGCCCGAAAGCAGGCCGAAGCCGCTGTCGATGTAGCGGGAAAATATCGCCAGGAAGCGATCGACGACGCCTGTCCCGCCCATGTCAGCGCTCCCCGCGCATTGGCAGCGAAGAAATGACGGGATCGGACCGGACCGATTCCCCGTTCAGGCAGGAATAGGCATCGGAATGCTCGACGCCGAAGAAGCGTCGCCGTTTCTCGGCCCAGGCCGCCCGGCATTCGGACGAGGACAGTGCCAGTTCCCCCATTTGCGAACACGCTCTGAGCCGGGCGGCCAGCGGATCGCCGTCGGGAATCCGAGCGGTAGGGGCCGACTCGACGCGCAGCTCGGGCTCCTCGCGCAGCTGCACGAGCGTCATGGCGATCGCGAGACCGACGAAAGCGGCAGCACCGATCCGCGCAAGGAGCTTGCCGTCCATGGCGGATCAGTCCGATCCGCCGGAGACGTAGCGCGGCCGGTCGGCGAGAAAGCGCTTGAGCTGTTCGCGTGCCTGGCGCTTGGCCGCCGCGCGGTCGGCGGCATCGAGCGCCTGTGCGCGGCTCGAGGCCGCCAGCGTCGCCGTCAGATCGGCAAGCTGACGCGCCTGCAGCGCGAGCAGCTGGTTGCCGGCCTGGGCCGCCTGCAGCGCGCCCGTCGCGGATTGGCTTGCACCGACCAGACTGGCGATCGCCTCGCGCGAGCCTTCGATGTTGGCGACCGCGCCCGCCTGGACTTTCAGCGCGTCCTCGAAGCCGGCAATGCTATTCTGCCATCGCGCTTCGGCACCTGCGACCATTGCCTCCTGGGAAGCGTTCAGCGGCACATTCCTGTATTGCGATGCAAAGGCCGTCTTGATCTCGCGCACGTCATAGGCAATGCGCTGGGCTTGGCTCAGCAATCGCTGCGTCTGCCGGATCTGGTCCTGCAATGGCTCGAGGATGCTCGTCGGCAGACGCTGAAGGTTCTTCGCCTGGTTGATCAGCGACGTCGCCTGGTTCTGCAGCATGCGGATCTGGTTGTTGATCTGCTCGAGCGTCCGCGCCGCGGTCAGCACGTTCTGGGCGTAGTTGGACGGATCGTAGACGATCCCGCCGAACTGAGCCTGCGCCGGCACCGATATGACTGCCGCAGCACCGGCGGCAACGAGCGCAGTGCTCGCGGCAAGGGCTCTAAGATATCTGGATACAGTCATGGGAAGGCTCCTTCGGGTCGCCGGGTTGCAAGGTGGGGGAGTGGTCGCCCGCGAGCAGCTCGGCAGCCCAGTCGAGACCGCGATGCCGTAGCCAGGCGGCGGCAAAGCCGGAGCGACCAGCGCATTGGGCGATGCGCGCGATGGCGAGCTGGTCGCTCTTCGAGGATGCTCCGGCAAAAGCGAGCGCGACCTCGCCCAGGCCGAGCTCGAACAGCCGGTTGCCTCTCGCGGACTGGCAGTAATAGTCGCGCTTGGGCGTTGCCCGGCTGAGGATCTCGATCTGGCGGTCGTTCAATCCGAAGCGCCGGTAGATGCTCAGGATCTGCGGCTCGATCGCGCGCTCGTTGGGCAGGAAGATGCGGGTCGGACAGCTCTCGATGATCGCGGGCGCGATCGCCGAGCTCTCGATGTCGGCGAGGCTCTGGGTCGCGAAGACGACGCTGGCGTTCTTCTTGCGCAGGGTCTTGAGCCACTCGCGAAGCTGCCCGGCGAAGCCGGGACTGTCGAGCACCAGCCAGCCCTCGTCGATGATGATCAGCGTCGGCGAACCGTCCAGCCGTCCCTCGATGCGGTGAAAGAGATAGGGGAGCACTGCCGCCGCGGCTGCCGAGCCGGTCAGCCCTTCAGTCTCGAAGGCCTGAAAGCGCGCGTCGCCGAGCCGCTCGCATTCCGCGTCGAGCAGCCGGCCGAACGGACCGCCGATGCAATAGGGTGCAAGCGCCTGCTTGAGCGGCTGCGACTGCAGCAGGACGGCAAGGCCGGTCAGCGTGCGCTCGGCGACCGGCGCCGTGCCAAGCGAGGTCAGCGCCGACCAGAGATGCTCCTTGATAGCAGGATCCACCGAGACGCCCTCGGACGCGAGGATGGCCTGGAGCCACCCTGCTGCCCAGCCCAGCTCCGCGGGCTCGTCGATGCGGGCCAGCGGCTGCAATGACACGCCTTCGTCGCTGTCTTGGGAAAGGCTGGAACCGAGATCCTGCCAGTCGCCGCCGCAGGCGAGCGCGGCGGCGCGGATCGAACCGCCGAAATCGAATGCGAATATCTGCGCCCCGGCATAGCGGCGGAACTGCATCGCCATGAAGGCGAGCAACACCGACTTGCCCGCGCCGGTCGGTCCGACGACGAGACTGTGGCCGACATCGCCGACATGAAGCGCAAAACGGAATGGGGTCGTGCCCTCGGTCCTGGCGTAGAACAGCGGCGGCGCATCGAAGTGGTCGTCACGCTCCGGGCCCGCCCAGGTGGCGGACAGCGGGATCATGTGCGCCAGGTTGAGCGTCGAGAGCGGCGGTTGCCGGACGTTCGCGTAGACGTGTCCCGGAAGCGAGCCGAGCCACGCCTCGATCGCATTCATGCCTTCGGAGACGCAGGTGAAGTCGCGGCCCTGGATGACCTTCTCGACCAGGCGCAGCTTTTCCGCGGCGAGTGCCGCGTCCTCGTCCCAGACAGTAATCGTCGCGGTGACCAGCGCCATGCCGACATGGTCGGCGCCCAGTTCCTGCAATGCAGTATCGGCATCCTCGGCCTTGTTGGCCGCATCGCTGTCGACCAGCACCGAGGCCTCGTTAGTCATCACCTCCTTGAGGATGGCGGCGACCGACTTGCGCTTGGCGAACCACTGGCGGCGGATCTTGCCGAGCAACCTGGTCGCGTCGGTCTTGTCGAGCATGATCGCGCGCGTCGACCAGCGATAGGCAAAGCCCTGCGCGTTGAGTTCGTCCAGCAGGCCGGGAAAGGTGGCGCTCGGGAAGTTGACCACGGTCAGGGTGCGCAGATGCGCCCTGCCGAGGCGCGGCTCGAGACCGCCAACGAGCGGCTCGTCGGCGAGCAGCGCATCGAGATGCATCGGGGTCTCAGGGACGCGCACGTCCTGTCTGCGCGTCGAGATACAGCCGTGCAGGTAGGTCAGCGTCTCGCCGTCTTCGAGCCAGGCGATCTCGGGGAAGAACCCCTCGAACAGCCGGAGCAGGCGGTCGGTGCGATCGGCAAATCCATCGCGCAGTTCGCGCGGATCGATGCCCTTCTGCGTCTTGCCTTCGTAGAGCCAGCTTTCGGCGCGCGCCGCGTCCTCGGCGGGCGGTAGCCACACGAAGGTCAGGAAATAGCGGCTTTCGAAATGCGCGCCGTCCTCGGCAAATTGCGCGGCACGCTCGCGTTCGACCAGTGCGGACGCCGGGTCGGGAAAATCGCACGCCGGATAGCCGAGCGCGGGACGGCGCACCGCTTCGACGAAGATGGCCCAGCCCGAGCCCAGCCGGCGCAGCGCGCTGTTGAGCCGCGCGGTCGTGGCAACGAGCTCGGCCGGGGTTGCGCTGTCGAGGTCCGGGCCCCGAAAGCGTGCCATGCGCTGGAAGCTGCCGTCCTTGTTGAGGACGATGCCCGGCGCAACCAGCGCCGCCCAGGGCAGGAAATCACTGAGTCGGTCGGCCTTGTTCCGATATTCGCGAAGCGAGAACATCTCAGACCTCGAAACAGGCGGGAAAGCGCAGGTGCCGCCGTGCGACATCGACGAACTGCGGATCGCGTCGCGCGGCCCAGACCGCGATCAGGTGTCCGACCACAAAGACCCCCACTCCGGCGAGCCATAGCTGCAAGCCGAGCCCGATCGCGCCTCCCAGGGTCGCATTGGCGATGGCCAGCCCGCGGGGCGCCCCGCCGAGCAGGATATGCTCGGTCAGCGCCCGGTGAACCGGGACGGCGAAGCCGGGCGGCAGGCCGGATGCACTGCTTTCCATCAGACCAGCGCTCCGCCGCCGAAGGAAAAGAACGAGAGGAAGAAAGACGAGGCGGCAAACGCGATCGACAGGCCGAAGACGATCTGGATCAGCCGCCGGAAACCGCCCGAGGTATCGCCAAACGCGAGCGCAAGCCCGGTCGCGATGATGATGATCACCGCAACGATCTTGGCGACCGGCCCCTGGATCGATTCGAGGATGGCCTGCAACGGCGCTTCCCACGGCATCGACGAACCGGCGGCATGTGCGGGGGCTGCGAGCGCCAGCGCGGCAAAACCAACGGCGACAAAGGCAGGCACGCGCGAACGCGCCCGAAACAAGGCGTGGGTCACAGGGAATCTCCTTGGGTTGGGCAAAGGGGTACGAGCACGTAGTCGCCCCGAGCATCCAGCTGGCGGACCTCGGCCAGCTCGGCGAGACGACGTCCCGTTCCGTCGCGGACCAGCACCGCGATCACGTCCACAGTCTCGGCTATCAGTGCACGCGGCACGGTGACCACGCTCTCCTGGATCAGCTGCTCGAGCCGCCGCAGCGTGCCGAGCGCGGTGCCGGCATGGATCGTACCGATCCCGCCCGGATGTCCGGTCCCCCAGGCCTTCAGCAGATCAAGGGCTTCTGCGCCGCGCACTTCGCCGATCGGAATGCGATCGGGCCGCAGGCGCAGTGCGGAACGGACCAGGTCCGACAGATTAGCGACGCCGTCCTTGGTTCGCAGCGACACGAGGTTGGGGGCGGCGCACTGCAACTCGCGCGTGTCCTCAATCAGAACCACCCGGTCGGTCGATGACGCGACTTCCGCAAGCAAGGCGTTGGTAAGGGTCGTCTTGCCGGTCGAAGTGCCACCGGCGACAAGGATATTTCTGCGTGCCGCAACCGCAGCGGCAAGTGCCTGGGCTTGCGACGGAGCCATGATGCCAGCCGCCACATAATCTTTGAGCGTGAAGACCGCGACGGCGGGCTTGCGAATGGCGAAGCTCGGGGACGCGACCACCGGTGGCAGCAAGCCCTCGAAGCGTTCGCCGCCTTCGGGCAATTCGGCGGACACGCGTGGCGCCCCGCCATGCACCTCGGCCCCCACATGGTGCGCGACCAGCCGGACGATCCGCTCGCCACTGGCGGCAGTCATTGTCCGCTCGGTGGCCATAAGACCTTCGCCCAACCGATCGACCCAGAGGCG
>VFQO010002254.1_pt1 | contig 12162 bp, 5 predicted proteins | sample 3512331 | NCBI WGS metagenome assembly VFQO01 (sample SAMN10412371, study PRJNA504923) | tailings metagenome | isolation source: Replicate 3 from Balatoc abandoned mine | place: Philippines: Itogon, Benguet | collected 2017-08-28
AATAAAGCATTGAAAAAAAAGCCTAAAAAATCGCAAAAGGACAAGCTCAAATTCAAAATCTTCAGGAAAAACTCAAAGAAGAATAAAGTATTCGTAAAAAAGCACAATAGAAAAATAAAGAATTGTAAAAGTAAATGGCAAAAAAAGTGTAAATTGTTTCAAGTTTATAAGAGCAAATTGTCCAATTCAAAAAGAGAGTTAACGATTTGTCGATATTGAAATCATCAAACAATACAATATTAAGTCAAAAGATTCAAAAAATAGAAGATTAAAATGTATATTTAAAAAAAGAAATTTAAAACTTAAAAAAGTTTGGAGTTTCTCAAATTAACTAATAAAGCTCAAAGCCATATCTTTTTGGACCCATGGACGATTAATAATACTGATTTATTTAAGTTTCTCTTTACCTTTTTAAAGCTATTTAATATTTAGTTGATTAAAAGATAATTTAATAAAAATTAATGAAATTTAAGTAAACTTTTAGAATTATACTTTGATAAAAATTATCCATCATGAGATGTTGACGTTTCCGTTGCTAATTCCATTAAAGTCACCAACAACGTGGTTATCAGCATAAGGTAGAACTGGTTCTTTAAGGTTTGGATTTTTTTGTTGTGCCATTCTCAAAAGATTTTTCCATTTCTATTCATTTTTTTGTTTTTCTTTTTTTACAAGCTTTGGATCTTGCAAAGCAACATAGAGTTTGTTTTGGTCTTTCTTTTCGAGAGCTTTTTCAAACATAACAGGATCAATTTATTTCAAAATTGATTTAAGAGCATTCAGAGATTATTGGAGTACTTTATGCCAATGAGTTTCAGCTAAGTGACATATTATAGGGACTAGTAAAGGGAAAGTATAGGATTTGTATGTTTTGAGAATATTGAGGAAGTAATCATTTTAGAAAAAGCACATGGCTCTATCAGCAACTTGTAAATGGAGTCCTGAAATACATTTGACTAATCTTTTGAAAACTTTTGGAATGTATGGCTCCAACTTTTGGACTTAACATGTTTCGAGAACTTCAATAAGTTCTGAAATGAACATAACTTATTTTGGCGAATTAGCAAAAGGCCAATATTTTATAAGACCATCAAGCAAAAACAATCCAAGAGAAGGATCTTTTGCTAAAAATAACATTGAGCATCTCATTAAGTGTTCATGGAACAAATGGCAAGTTTGAACTTTGTGAAGCGGAATTATAACATTCTTAAAAAAAATTATGTGCTCTTCTCGAAGAGGTACTGCGAAACCTGAAATTATACTGGCCAGAATATCCAATAACTCTGAGGCTCCATTAAACTTAAAAGTTTCATGAATAAGACTGTAGAAACAGTCATTGATGGCTTTACGAATCATTTTTCTTCTTGGGACAAGTTTAGCGTAAAGTCTGTGTAAAATATTTTTCAAGTATTAACGTTCTCTTGGCTCCTCAGAATCGAATAATTCGAGGAATTATTGAATGAAGGATGGGGTGATATGTACTTTCAGAGCTTTTACATCAGCTCCATCATTGACGATCAATTGTAGGAAAAATTCGTAAACAGGTTGCAAATGTGGCCAGGCAGGATCTACTAAAAGTTATTCCTTTTTATAAAATCAAAATACTTCTTCCATTCCAACTCCTTCACCAGGTAAACCCGCCTTTTTCAAAATCGGTAAAGGCCTGAAAATGTTCTTTTCGACCATGTTAATAACCAAATCGAGATGGGGAATTATTACAGTTGACATACATGTAGGATCGGCAAGAAGGTCATTAAATTATTGGAGGTAGCCTTGTCTGTCTGCTTTTTATTTAATATGTTTTGAGTCATCATTCAAGTCGAGCGGTGAGGAACAGGCTTGAAGTTTTTTCAAGAACTGATCTCTTAAATAAAACATTAAAAATACTTGAATTATCGGGGAAGGTGTTTTGAGTCATGGGTTTTGCTGGTTTGAGTGGCTGGAGTTTTAGAGACTGGACCTTTAGAAGTTGTAGCGGTTGGCTTGGGAGCACCTCTCATTATTTAATTACGTAAAAATATTATTTTAATTTCAAACGTTTTTCAATATTATTGAATTTTGTTAGATTGTCTTTTTAAGAAAACAAAAAAAATAGTTATGGAAACAACAAATATAATTTAAGGAAATTATAAATCATGGGCAGGACGAGATGATTAGTGTTGAAATGTACGTTAGGACCAAAAGAGGAATATTTTAAAAAATTGAATTTCGACCAAAGATTTATTTTAGCTTGCATCGATTAGTAAAAAGACAAAAAATTTATAATGATAGAAAAATCCTTCACCCTAACATAAATATAGAAACTTTGGAGATCATGTTTCCGTAAGTAGTAGAGTGGAATCCAATCAAAAGTACTTTTTTTTGTAAAATAGTTTTGAGACATTAATAAAATCTCTTAAATACATTTTTGTAAAGCTAAATATCGGATTTGTACCAAATAATTAACTAAATAGAAAGGCCGGATTATGGATGATCTCAGTGATCGAAGTTTTTTATTTCCATATATAAATCTTCACTAAATTCAACAAGGAAATCAATTTGACAACAAATGAAATGATTAACTTTCTTGATTTAGAGTCGAAAAACCCAAAGAATCACCAAAGATGTTATTTTTTAGCTTTTCTTGCTAATGTTGCTATGATAGTGTCCTTTTTATTTTTACCAATTAAACCATATCATTGATGAAATTTTTTCCTGTAAGATTGTACGAGACAATCATTGTAAAGGTATTTTCAGACCTGAAAGTAACATAAATGGTTTATCCATTATAACAAAGTTTTGAGTCATTTATTATTGATTTTAAAAGAGCTTTAATTTAAAAATCTTTTTAAATTAGATAAAAATGAAATATCTTATTAATTTGATAACGATAAATTTAATATTGCAAATTTCAAAATAAATTTTTGACTAAATTAAGTAAATTTACAGTTAAGTATTAATACATTTTTATCATTACTAAAAAGGAGCCAATTATAAAATTTTAGAAAATTTAAAATCTTAATGAAACCCACCAATACTATTACAAAGAACACCATCAACAAGGACCCCACCACATTCACCAACAACAAGGACCCCACCACATTCACCAACAACACCAACAACACCAACAACACATTTACCAACAACAACAACATTAACAACACCACATTCACCAACAACAGCAACACCACATTCACCAACAACGCCTCAAACATCACAGATGACCTTTCAAATGATCCTAAAAATAAATTTATAAAACACTTATTGACTAAGTCTCAGCTAGTCACAAAAATTTCAGACATGAAGTTATTGTTAGACGAAGCTGTCTAATTTACTAAAGTTAAATAATCAGATAAATGTTAACTTAAAATTGAAAATGAAGAGAAATTAATGGAACAGTTAAAGATAGAAGAGAAAGAAGAAAATAATTTTTATGACACGATTTTACAAAAAGAAGATAATGCTGAAGAGGTTGGGAAAATATAAATTTAAAAAACTTCAGTAAAAGAGTCACAATCAAAATTGCTCTTAAATTATTAATTAGAAACAATCTATAATATTTTAAAAAAGGTGAAAGAAGAAGAAAATATCACTAATTAGAAAGTTTGCGAGATGTTAAGAATAATTATTGACCAAAATAGACACGAGGACCTTTCTCACAATTTTACAGAAGAATAGAAATATATTGTAAATTACTTCAAAAATTTTAAAGAATTTTAAGGGTATTGTAAATTTAGATTTACACAATTTAGCTGTTTTGTATTTTACCACCATTCAAAAACCCTTTTAAATAAACTTTATGACGGATTTGATGATACAATCTAAATTGTTACAAAGATTAATTCTTCAGATCAAATGAAATTCGCAATAAAAAATTAATTATTCCTATTTGTTGATCTTATAAGTTATTTTTTATAGATTCATCATTAAGTCTAAATGAAATTTATAAACCAACTTAAATTTTTTCATATATAAAGTTTGTAAAATTACGAAAAATATTAAAATGATGGTTGGGTGTTAAAAAAAATAAAGATTGGATTTTATAGTCCAATAAATTATGAGATCAGTTAATAAATGTTCAGATTTCTCCACAGTTACCATTAGGCTGGTTGTTGACCCAAATCCAGGCTCTTCCAGTCCAGTGATGGTTGAAATATCCCCAAAGACTCCATTCTCCACATTTGGCAACAGCCCAGTTCCAGTTTCCCCAAGCCTTAACAATACCTTGTTCATATCCGTTCATATCATCAAGCCAATACCCATCATGGAATTCAGCAAATCTGGCATCATAACCATAGTAATCTTTACATATTTTGTCACCAGTTGCATAACTATCGATTTTAAGGCCTTGAAAAGAATCTGTTACAAGTAAGATACCTCCAGTCCATGAGTTATAGAATCCACCATCTTTGTTGCTGGTATATTTAGAACTGTCAGGTTGGTAGGCATAATATGGTCTGTCAAGGGACTTGTGGTGTAAAATACAAAGAAGTGGAAGTTTAACGGTACATGGAGTGTCACCGTCTTTGGGGTTACATCCTTCACATGCCATTTTTCCTACCCAATGGTTTTATTGACTTGGCCATTATTTGGCTGTGTATGTAGTACCTTTTCTGATTGGGATGAGTTGAGGAGTATCATAGATCGATCTTTCACAATTATCTTGGCATATGGTTAATGCAAGAAGAGCTACTATAAGGACAAACAGTTTATTGGCCTTCATTATTTGTCTGAGATATTAAAATATATAATCTTAAAAAAAATACTGCGGCCTTAATTTATCTGCATCATTTTATTTAACTTAAGTTGAGTATCAAACTTAATTAATCAAAATTTTTTCGTTTTTTTAAATTTATTCTTATTTTCATTTCCAGACTTTACTGTTATTTTTAATTCTAAAATTTAAATTTAACTTTTTGATTATTTCGTAAAATATTCAACAAAAACTTTCATCATTAAAAGGTTTTATTATTTTAACTAATCTCACATAAAATGAGGTTTATCAAAAAGTATGGAGTAAATAAAATAAGAGCTTAAAACTAATTCTAATTTTAAAGTTAACTATAAATTAAGTTAATTCAGCCAGGAAAGATTATTTAAAAACATTGTTAAGATTAAAAAGTTTTGATATCAATAAAGAAAAAGAAAAAACCTATCAGCATATTTTTCTTAAATACCTTAGTTTTAGTGATTGAAATTGATAATTAAACAGAACGGAATAATAAAAAATTCTTGAGTTAATCTGATAATCAACTCGCTCTACATTTACTCCCAGTATTTAAAATATTTAATTTAAATTGAATCACTTTGAAACCTTTATCATGAGAAAAATATGAGGAAAGTATTTCAAGAGTTTGAATTGAGTTTTTATAAACAAATGATGATAAAATAAAAAATAAAATAAACCATTACAATAGTTATTATAATTTCGCCATAAATGCAAATTTTCCTCCACCAGTTGGATGGTTCTCAAAACCTCGTCGAGATCACAGAATCAACTCAACTCTAATCTTTCGTCAACCAAAACGGATTGGTTAATTGTAGACTCGTCTGTCAAGGAGAAAATATTAACTCCACTTAACAATTGTTAGCTCTCTACGAAAATGCTAACGTTTACGTCAACGCTGATCTTGACGGTGGTAAGAAAAAAAAGAAAAAGAAAGTCTATACCACCAAAAAGAAAAATAAACACATTCATAAAAAAATCCCAGGATTGACTCTTTCCCTCTACTCTGTTGATGGTACTTTTTTATCTCATTCCAGGCAAAGGAAACGTCACCCAAACTAGAAAAACCTGTCCTTCATGTGGGCCAGGAATCTTTATGGCTCAACATTGGGATAGATATTACTGCGGATTATGCCACACAACTATTAAGATGGATGCTGAAACTATTAAGAAGAACGAAGAAATTATGAAAAAGAAGAAAGCTGCTCTTGAAGCTGAAAGAAAAGCTAGAGAAAAAGAAGCTGCCGATAAAGCGCCAGCTGGAAAAGGCAAAAAAGACGCCAAAAAGGCTGGTAAAAAGAAATGATTATTTAATTGTATTCTATTTCAAACTTATTGCCTTATATTCCACTCAAAAAATTTTAAAGGTTTATTAAGTTGTACAATCTCAATTTTTAAAGACTAATTTTGAGCGAAAGATATCAAATATACAATCAATCAACTTGAGCCCCTCGAATACTTTCATAAGTTCATTATTTTTTGTCCCCTTCGACTTCCTCTTACTTATCGAGATCGTCTAAGTTTCCTTCTTCTTCATCATCTTAATCAGCACCCATCATTCCTTACATTCCACCCATTCCGCCCATTCCTGGCATACCCCCCATGTTACCGAAATTAAAGTCTTTATAAAATAAAAATTTACTTTGCATTTGGGAAGGATCAAAGTCTACAAGACCTTTTTGTCCCTCTTCTTATTCTTCATCTTAATCAACCCATTTGTTCCAGTCAACTTGAATCTACTGATTTTTATTTATTTTTTATTTAGTAAGTCTGGGCCAGAAGGGTTTTGATTCGTCTTTTTTAGTTAAAGCGAAGAATAAGTGGAATCCGGTTTTAGTCCATTTGGATTATTATTTATTGATTTCATCAAAGAATTAGAGAGTGAAGCCGTATTTTTTAGAGTCAGATTCACCTTCGAAAGTAATTGATGTTTGAGTGAGATCGATTTTTTCTTTGGCAATGTCTCTAAGTTCAACAACAAAGAAGACAGCTTCTTTTCTTTGAGCTCACTTAATGATTGGATGACTAAAAATATGAGAAGTAGAGTTACAGCATGAGGATTTGTTGATTTAAAATGACAAAAAAATATTAAACTTTATTATAAATTCAATAAATACAGTCATATTTTGACTCTTTTAGAAATTTCCAGATATTTTTACACATGAAATCAATTAACTTTATTGAAATAAATTCAATTAAGTTTGAAAATAATACTTGACAAATGGGTTAAAAATTTGATTAAAATAATTAGATTGATATGTTTATCCAATTATTTTATTTTTACCTTTAGAAATAAGATAGAAATGGTCTGAATATTTTAACCTTTACGAAAAAGAATAAAATTATCTCAAGTATATAAATAAACAGCCATATTATTCACAAAAACTTTGTTATCTTGAGAGCCATCTTTCTGTAAAGGCCAGCTAAGTCCAATAAGTATCCCAAATCCTCCATCGAGTATTACTCTGTACTGCTTAAACTATCGATTATCTTCTTCAATTTCTTGTTCAATTTATCGTATCCACTATTGTCTGTATTTTCTTTCAAGGCCAAAAGGTTTTTTTTCAATCCTTCAATCATGTGTTTTTGATTTGAATCAGAAATCCATCTTTATTGATTATCGTTTAATGCTTCATACAAAAGAACCATTCCTTAAATGTCACTGTCGCCGAAACTTATTTCAACTTGCAATTTTTAAAAAGAAGTAACATCCATGACATCCTTAATGATTCTCGAAGTAGAATTGTATGTAAATGCTTGTATATCGATATTTTTAGTCGAATTAGTGAATTGAGTACCAATTGACAATATAATGGGGTATCCAAGGATTCCTTGAGGTTTAAATCTGGATTATTTATTGGAGTAAACGGTATGAAGTTTAGCAAGATTTTTATCAACAGCGAGATCTGTTACAGCAACTCCAAGGACTTGAAGTGTTGGGTAAACTGATTCTAAATTTTATAAGGAGCGAGCGTAAGATTGAGCCTGAGGAATGTCGGTAAAATCAATGACTTTTATCTTCATATAAAGTTATTTGGTACATCGTTTTATTCGCAGAGAGCATCAGGCACGATTTCAAGTACTTAGATTGATGATGAGTAAATTTTTCCGAGAATGGTGGCTTGTACTCTTAATTTGTTTCTGCAGAAAATATCAAGAATTTGTAATGGAACAGCAGGGTTAATTATAATTTTCCTGTTGAAGTTCAAAAAGTCGATGCTGTCTTCGGCCATAAGTCTTTGTTGATTTTAATTATTTATATGAATTCATTTAAACTCATATTATCTTTAATAATGATCATATTATTTAATTAAAAAAATATAAAAAACTTATCAATCGTCAAGGTAATCATATTTATCCCTGATTGGTTCATACTTAACTTTTTATCTCTCCAGTTTCATCGTATATTTCTATTCAACTCTTTCACGATATTTTTCTGGTACGATTCCTTTATTTTTGTGTTCGCCTCTCCAGTAATGATATTGTAAGGCGATATTGTCTTTTCTATGATATTTTTAGATCTGGCAAATCGGTTTACTTCCTTTGCTTCATCGTAATTTTCAAGTTTTTTGCCTCTTTAAGATGCTTAATATGCATGGGAAATGGGATTGTAACCGATTCCGTTTGTGTTTCGGCAATTATTTGTTAAAACTTTATTTTTATTTTTAATTTTCTTATCCTCAAATTATTATTTTTTCGCTTATTGCTACCATTTTTTTTAGTCCCTTTACATTCGCTTTACTAATCTGGCCTCATAAAAATGATCTTTTCTATCTCTTTATTGTTATCTTACTATTCGATCATTTACTTAGTGATTTTTATTGAATCTTTATTTTTCTAAAATAAATAAAATTATTACCGGTGACCGCTAATGTGGAGTTTTATGAAGGTTTAAAGATCAGATTTCCAGCAGTCTGAAATCGAGTTTGGAAACCAACTGAGATAAAATAAAAAGTGACCTCGATCATCGATTCGCTGCCTTTAAACTTGATCACGATTAACACTGCGCCCTATGTTTTGACGAAATACAACGTTTGTGTAACTCATTTTCTTTATAATTTTTTTAATTTTATAAACTTAATTTTATAATTTTCTTGTAATGAGGATTTACTTATCTAATTTATAAAAATTTGTTTCGATATAGATTCTGAAATAAGTCTCATCGACAATTTAACACATGGAATGAAAAAAACATGAGAATAAACATCAAAATTATAATAAGTTATTGATTTAATTTTGAATCTAAATTTACTCGACTTATTACGAATGCCCAGTTGGTATTACTTTCATCTTTTATGATTATGAGAAAGTTTGCTTGTTTTTTTAGAAGAAGACTGTTTCCTTCCTAATGCTTAGCTCCCTTTGGAATTTTTGATTTGTTTAACTAGTCTCCTTTCATCATTGTTCCATTTGTTCCTAATCTTCACTGTTTCTATCTTATCGCCAATTTTTAACTTTTTCTTTTCTTATAAAGTCTACTTTTTCTTTAAAGCCTATTCAATCTTCTACTAGAAAACTTTTTTTATTTATTCACTGTACTGTTCAAGTTTCTCCTATGAAAAATCGAAAAAGCGAAGATTTTTATTTTTCCAAACAGTACCTCTTCTAAGCATTTTAAGTTAAAGCTTTTCACGCGCATATTGTTTAAGAGCAATAAGTTTATCTCTTTTACGGGCAAAAAGTTCATAAGCTGATTGAAGATGTCTTTTTCGTCTTTTTTAGAGAACTCTCTTCCAACCATGAGCATCTCTTACTAAATGTTTAGGAAGGTTATAATATTTACGATCAATCTAACTCAGTTTTTTTCTTAATTAAACGAGGGCATTAGCAACATTCTTTTACTTGTTTAGAATGAGCTAACGGTCTTCAGAAGAAAGTTAACCTTTGATTTTTTAGTACTCGACAAGAGGATTTTAATTAAGTTAAGTATGATATTCTTGATCGAATTTGGATTTTATTTTATTTTAATTCCAAGCATATAAACCAATTTCCATACCTCCTGAGTTGTATTATCTAATAAGGCTCCATTAAAGAGAACTAACATTAAGGAAGTGCCTTTTATCGTTGATGTTTTTATCAATAATAATGAAAACATTATCAATAAAATTTTTGTTGGAATTGATCATTTGCGAGAAACGACTGTATATACTTGTAAGTTGGCTCAAAGGATATTTAGATTAACTGCGGCCATGAAGGTAAGGCAAATTTGTTACAATTGTAAGTTTATCATTCGAATTATTTGCTGAGGAGTTTTTTAGAAGTTGCATGACTGTTTAAAAATCTCCACATGCGAATCCAATTTTATCAGGAATCAGTTACAATACTTAACTGGTTGGAGTCTTCGAGGGAAATAATTTTGATTGATTATTTTTATTTTAGCATTTTTCAATTGTATTGAGTTGATGGGTGTCTGGATTGAATTCATTAGGTTTATGCTTTTCAATTCCTTAAAGAAGGAGCCTGAAATTATCAATTGAATAATTAATTGTTTGTCTGTCTTTATCACTTATTACCAACTTATAATCAAATTTTCTATTTTTTTTTTAAGCTTATTTTTATTTCCAATATCTGCTTAAGTATTCACTTTTATAAATCGGCCAATGAACCCATTCGAATTGTTTTTAAACTTCACTTCGCACTGGCACTTTTTATATCATCGTCGCAGCTACTAGTCCAAATGTACCTGATCCACACATTGGATCCCATATTTTTATCATTCTTTTTTATGTTGATTTTGATTTCTCTCTTGTATCTTACTATTATTTGAGTGATTTTTTATTTTACTATTCTTGTTCAAGTATTTTTGACTGGTGCAAAATACTGGCAGCTATTGATTCTCTGATTGGTCCCTAATTTACTTTGTTTTTCCATCCGTGTTTGTATAAATTATCTTTATTTATTTTTAATAAAAATCTTCCTTTATGGGGACAATATTATATGAGGACAATTTTTCTGCCCTAATCAACCCATTTGTTCCAGTCAACTTGAATGTACTGATTTTTTTTTTATTCTTTAATAAGTCTGGGCCAGAAGGGTTTTGATTCGTCTTTTTTAGTTAAAGCGAAGAATAAGTGGAATCCGGTTTTAGTCCATTTGGATTATTATTTATTGATTTCATCAAAGAATTAGAGAGTGAAGCCGTATTTTTTAGAGTCAGATTCACCTTCGAAAGTAATTGATGTTTGAGTGAGATCGATTTTTTCTTTGGCAATGTCTCTAAGTTCAACAACAAAGAAGACAGCTTCTTTTCTTTGAGCTCACTTAATGATTGGATGACTAAAAATATGAGAAGTAGAGTTACAGCATGAGGATTTGTTGATTTAAAATGACAAAAAAATATTAAACTTTATTATAAATTCAATAAATACAGTCATATTTTGACTCTTTTAGAAATTTCCAGATATTTTTACACATGAAATCAATTAACTTTATTGAAATAAATTCAATTAAGTTTGAAAATAATACTTGACAAATGGGTTAAAAATTTGATTAAAATAATTAGATTGATATGTTTATCCAATTATTTTATTTTTACCTTTAGAAATAAGATAGAAATGGTCTGAATATTTTAACCTTTACGAAAAAGAATAAAATTATCTCAAGTATATAAATAAACAGCCATATTATTCACAAAAACTTTGTTATCTTGAGAGCCATCTTTCTGTAAAGGCCAGCTAAGTCCAATAAGTATCCCAAATCCTCCATCGAGTATTACTCTGTACTGCTTAAACTATCGATTATCTTCTTCAATTTCTTGTTCAATTTATCGTATCCACTATTGTCTGTATTTTCTTTCAAGGCCAAAAGGTTTTTTTTCAATCCTTCAATCATGTGTTTTTGATTTGAATCAGAAATCCATCTTTATTGATTATCGTTTAATGCTTCATACAAAAGAACCATTCCTTAAATGTCACTGTCGCCGAAACTTATTTCAACTTGCAATTTTTAAAAAGAAGTAACATCCATGACATCCTTAATGATTCTCGAAGTAGAATTGTATGTAAATGCTTGTATATCGATATTTTTAGTCGAATTAGTGAATTGAGTACCAATTGACAATATAATGGGGTATCCAAGGATTCCTTGAGGTTTAAATCTGGATTATTTATTGGAGTAAACGGTATGAAGTTTAGCAAGATTTTTATCAACAGCGAGATCTGTTACAGCAACTCCAAGGACTTGAAGTGTTGGGTAAACTGATTCTAAATTTTATAAGGAGCGAGCGTAAGATTGAGCCTGAGGAATGTCGGTAAAATCAATGACTTTTATCTTCATATAAAGTTATTTGGTACATCGTTTTATTCGCAGAGAGCATCAGGCACGATTTCAAGTACTTAGATTGATGATGAGTAAATTTTTCCGAGAATGGTGGCTTGTACTCTTAATTTGTTTCTGCAGAAAATATCAAGAATTTGTAATGGAACAGCAGGGTTAATTATAATTTTCCTGTTGAAGTT
>VFQO010002255.1_pt1 | contig 12160 bp, 25 predicted proteins | sample 3512331 | NCBI WGS metagenome assembly VFQO01 (sample SAMN10412371, study PRJNA504923) | tailings metagenome | isolation source: Replicate 3 from Balatoc abandoned mine | place: Philippines: Itogon, Benguet | collected 2017-08-28
CGTGGTGCGAAGAAACGCACGCAACAGGGCCAGGAGTTTGTTTACATAATATACAGACGATCAGGCGAAATCAGCTCAATTGGGGAGGCGGCGGCGGCCTCATTGGGGACCGCTGAAAGCACCGCCACCAGGCACACCGCCAGCAAGGCGCTGTGTACTGCGCCACCCTGCAGGCGGGCCGCGATGTCGGCCCAAACCGACCGCGCGGCATCGGTTTGTGCGCGCTGCAGCTCAAGTTGAGCCACCAAAACACCAGGGTCTAATCCCAGCTCGACGGCAATTCGCGCTGCAGCTCCGGTATCGGGTAATGACCGGCCGTGTCGCCAATGCTGAACAGCACCTGGAACGACGCCCAAATAGGCGGCCAATTTGTAATCGCTGGAAATTGAATGCTTAACCTTCAATTGGTCAAGCAATTGATTGACGGATTGCATGTTAGACCCTCGCAGTTGACCCAAACCCACACTGTGAGGCAAAGGGTTTGCTACAGCAAGGACTAGAGCCCTTGCGCTATGCACACCCTTTAGTCTAGTATCCGCCCGCCCCCCGGTTCCGAGTTTCAAAGCCCGGCGCCTCGCAAGTTGACCCGCCGGGGGGCACCTTTCCAGTGCGAGCGGAAGGGTCCAGGCGCCGGCTAACCAGGGCTCAACATGGAACGCATCCCCCGCCGCCTGGGCGGTCTCGTCACCCGCGAGACGCTGCCACCGCCTTCTGGCACCTTCCCCCACCAACAGCGCCACCTGCTCCCCAGCTGGGAAGTGATCTACGCCTGCGACGGCCGCGAGTTTGTCGCCGTGGTGAAGGGCAGTAGCGCGATCAGCGCCACCGAAGCCGCCGCGTGCGAGCTGTCGGCCAACTGCCCGGACTTCGACTATGAGCGCGCGCGATGCATCGCGTGTAAGCAGGTGCTGTGATGGGTGCCGCCACGAAAGACTGGAACGTCCAGCGCATCACCCACGACGAGGAGACCCCGCTGCGGCTGGTCATCATTGCCGAGGAGGGCGTGCAGGGCGTCGATTTCCGGCTGGAGACGCTTTACCACCCCGACGACATGGTGAGGGCGCAGGTGTATGACCCCGCGTCGCTTGAGAAGCTGGCCAAGGGCCTGCTAGACGCCGCCGCTCGCATGCGTGAGGCGGCACGATGAGCACTATCACCTTGTACCTGCTGGGCCTGCTGGCCATCCTGGCGGTGCTGCTCGTGCTGCAGCTCACGTGGTACCACATCGAGGACCGCCGCGCGCTCAAGCGCTTGAACGAGTGGGAGCGCAAAGCAGGGCGCCCGCTCATGGACCGCCGCAACCTGCCCCGGGGGATGCGATGAACGCCCCCCGCTGCCCCCACGCCGCCAGCGGCTGCAACGGCCCCACCGAGGGCCAGTGCATGGGCCTGTGCTCGCTGCGCCAGCTGGCCCCGCGCCCGCTGCTCGACAGCGTGGTGACCCGCACCATGCCCGGTGACCGCCAGGTGTACTTCACTGCCTCGCACGGCTTCCCCCGCTGGGTGAGTGACGTACGGTTTGCCGAGCGCTACACCCCCCGCGGCGCGCTCAGCATGGCGCACGCCCTGGTGCGCTTCGATGGCAAGGCCTGCCAGGTGCTGCACGGCCAGGAGCTGCGGCCATGAGCGCCGCAGCCCGTGCCCAGGCCGTGCGATCGGCCACATTGCAGCTCATCACCAGCCAGCGCGTGCCGGCGTGCGTGATGGCCTTCAACCTGAGCGAATTGCGCCTGTTCAAGGATCAATGCGAGGCCCTGGCCAAGGTGCGCAGCTACAGCGGCGCCCGCAGCCTGGCCGAGTACTTCGCGCCGCTCTACGGCGTGAAGGTCGAGCAGCTCGACCCCGAGCCGCCGGCCGCCTGATGCCGCTTCCGGCCACCCTCCACGCGCCCAAGTTCCTCCAGCTGGAGCAGCTGGAGCTGCGCGCGCTGCTCAACCAGTGCCGCGACCCGCTGTGCGTGCACCTGTTCCTGCTGATCGTCAGCCAGGCCGACTTCGCCACGGGCGAGCTGCAGACCAACTATGCGCGGCTCATCGAGCTGTGCACACCGCCGGCGCCCGAGCGCGGCCGGCGCATGGCCCCGCCTTCGCTCATGCAGGTACGTCGTGCCCTGGAATGGCTGATCGCCTGCAACCTGGTGAAGCGCGACGCGGCCCGTAACGAGGCCCAGGGCACGCTGCGCTTGTACGTGCGCAGACGCAAGAAACCCGTACGAGAAAAAGCACGCCCAGCGGCTTAAAGACCAGGGTAAATAACAGGGGTGTGGACAAAAAAAGCGAGCATTCATGCGGGCTACAGCCCGACGCTCGCTGATTTGGACCAGGGTATCCGACAGGGGTATCAACCACTGAATCATTCTTTACCCCCTTACCCCCTTTGTGGATAGCCGAGGTGTGGATAACAGCCCCCCAAGGGGGGCAAGCCAGAACCCCCGAGGGGCTGCGCCCCGCCTGGCTGCGCTCAGGCTCCCCGGGGCTTCGCCCCCGCGCTCGGCTTAGGCCGATCGCTCCCCCGAATGCGGGAACCGTCACCAGTGAAGGGGGCACGCCACGCCACCGCATCGCAGGAACACCACCCGGGCGCGCAGACAGGCGCAGGAGCGTTCAAACGGGGCAGGGCAGGGGGTAGGGTGCTCCCGGGCTGAGAAACGGCGCCACGGGGCCATAATCCGGGCACTTGCGAGAGCCGGGCCGCCCACCAGGAGCCGGCCCGTGTCGTCATCCCATCCTTCCCCCATCGCCGCGCTGCGCGACTTCGCCGCGGCAACCCGCCATTCCCCCAACGCCGCCGCTGCGGTGGCCGACCTGGCCGAGCTGCTGGCCCTGCAGCTGGAGAGCTTCCAGGCCTACGCGGAGTCGGTCGACGGCAATCTGCGTGCCCAGCTGGCCGCCGCGGTGGCGCCGGCGCCTGTGGACAACTCCCGCCAGGCGGCGCAGCTGCTCGCCCTGGCCGACCGCGTGCAGTTCAACCCCAAGGACGCCGCCGCCGTGGCCGATGCCCTGCGCCTGGTGGCCGGCACGCTGCAGCGCCCGTGCACCGACTGCGCCGCCCAGGCCGGCGCCGCCAGCTGATGCCGGCCGAGCTGCTGGGGCGCACCACATGCCCCGAGTGCGGCAACGCCGCCGCCCACGTGAAGCGCTCGGCCAAGGGCAACGTGTTCCGCTTCTGCCCGGTCGACGACTGCCGCGCGCAGTACATCCCGCGCGGTCAGGCCGCGATTGACCGGCTCATCGGGCAGACCCGCCCCGAGAAACACGCGCCGGCTTCCGCGACCGCTAGCGCTACCGCTACGGAGGCACCGGCCGCCGTGACAGTGGCCGCACCAGAACCCGCCGCAGCGCCGGCACCCACCCCCGCGCCGGCCCCCCGCCGCCGCCTTTTTGGCTGAAGGGGCCGACCATGGACGCCGACAAGCTCAACGCCCTGGGCAGCATGACCCAGGAAACCGACGCCGAGAACCCGGACCCCCAGCAACAGGCCGAGCAGGCCCGCCAGGCACAGGCCGAGCAGGCCAGCGTGCAGGCCGCCAGGCAGTGGGGCATGTTGATGTTCACGCTGGGCGGCTTCGCGCAGATGATCGCGCCCGAGCTCAAACCCGTGTACAGCCAGGAGCGATGCCTTGAGTGGGGAGAGCAGGCCAACGCGGTGGCCGAAAAGTACGGGTGGACAGGCCCGGCCGCGATGCCCGAACTGGCGCTGATCGCGAGCACCGCCGGTTTCGCGGTGCCCACCTACCTGGTGGTGCGCCAGAAGCTGGAACAGGCCAAGGCCGCGAAGGATGGCGGCGTTGCCGAGAAGGTGGCCGCCTGGTGGCACAACCGCAAGGCGCGCAAAGCTGCCGCGGCCGGTGGCGGCGCTGCACCTGGTGGTGACGTGGTGGCGGAGGTGGGCCCCGATGGCCGTCAACCATGACGCGAAAATTTGGGCCGTGATCGGCGCCAGCGGCGTGGGCAAGGGCGTGTGGGCAAAGCAGAAGCTGCGCGAGCTCAAGCCCGCCCGCCTGGTGGCGTGGGACTTCATGAATGAGTACGGCGAATTCGCCCGCCAGGTGCACAGCCTGGAAGGCGTGCGCCAAGCCATGCTGAAGGCCGGCGCCGGCCCGCTGCGCGTGCGCTACGTGCCACGCGGCGCCGGCGAACGCGCCCTGCGCAAAGAGTTCGAGGTTTTGTGCGAGCTGGTCTATGCCTGGGGCCACTGCGTGTTCATCGCGGAGGAGCTGGCCAACGTCACCACGCCAGGCTGGGCACCATCTGCCTGGCGGAAGATGACCACCAGCGGGCGCCACGCCGCGGTGCACATCATCGGCTTTACCCAGACGCCGGCCCTGGTTGACAAGACCTTTCTCGGCAACGCGACGCTGGTGCATGTGTGCGCCCTGCGCGAGCGCGCCCACCGCCAGTATGTGGCCAACAGCATCGACTGCGATGTTGCCGAGGTCACCGAGCTGCAGCGTTTCCACTACATCGAGCGCGATTACGACACGGGCGAGCTGCGCCGCGGCGTGGTGAAGCTGCCGAAATCGAACGGTAGCCCTAGCCCTAGCCCTACCGCTAGCAACGACGCGACCCCTCGACAAGCACCGCCGCGCCGTGGCCGACTGCTGGCCTAGGGCAAACCCGCCCCGCTCCAACCACTGAGGAACCGACATGAAAGACAAGTTGATGTTCGCCCTGGAGGTGGCCGCCGTGGTGGCCGTCATCGCCCTGGTGCAGAAGAAGGTGATGAACGTGCCCATCGTGGGCGAGTACCTGCCCGGCTTCACCCCGCGCGCCTGATCGGAGGCCACAACCATGAGCTTCAAGCAACGACTTACCAACCTGCAGAACGTCGCGCCTGGCAACACCGCGACGCTGAAGGTTCCCACCGGCGCCAACGCGCCCACGCTCGACAAAATCATCATCGAGCTGTCGGGCACCATGGACGTGGCCGACATCGAGAGCATCCGCGGCAAGGCCAACGGCAAGCTGTTCTACGACGAAATCAGCGGCACGGTGGTGAACGCGCGGCGCGCCTACAAGGGCCTGTTCACCAGCGCGTCATTCCTGGTGCTGGACTTCACCGAGCCGAACGCGCGCAACGGCGCTGTCGAGCAGATGGTGGGCACCATCCCGCTGTCGCAGCTGCAAGACCTGTCGTTCGAGTTCAAGATCGCAGCGGGCGCGCCGGCGCTGGGCCGCATGGAAGCGGAAATGCACTACCGCCAGCCCACGCGCAACCCCTTCATTGGCAAGCTGCTGAACACCACGGCGAGCTTCGCGGCCAGCGGTGAGCAGATCATCTATCTGCCCACGGGCGGCGCCGGCGGCAAGCTCAAGCGCGTGTGGATTCACGAGAACACGCCCGCCACGCTCACCGCGATCGAAATGCGTGTGGGCAACACCACCGCGTGGGAAACCAACCGCGCCCGCCTGGAGCAGTCGCAGAAGGAAAACGACCTGACGCCGCAGGCCGGCATCGTGGTGCTGGACTTCATCGAAGACGGCAACCTGTCCGGCATCATCGACACCGGCGCGAGCGCCAACGTCGAGCTGCGGATTGAATCCAGCGCGGCCAACACCTACCAGGTGTTCTACGAGCTGATCGACCCGATCGGCCGACTCTGATCGGGGGCGCTCATGAGCCAGTACAGCCTGCTGAGCGCGCCCACGTGGTTTGACACCACGTGGGACGTGAGCGCGCCAGGCGACGACACCGTCGCCGGGCAGACCGCCAACACCAGCAAGGGCACCGACTCCTGGTCGGGCTTCTGGCAGGGCTTGGCGCAAACCGCGGTCGGCTATGCCGTCCAACGCGACCAGGCGAAGCTGGGCATCCAAGCCACCGCCGCGGCCAACCCCGCGCCGGTGTACGTGCAGCCGGCACCCGCCGGCGGCATGGGCGGCATGGGCAACATGGTGCCCTTGCTCCTGGTGGGCGCTGCGGTGGTCGGCGTGGTGTTGCTGGCGACGCGCAAATGACGACGCCGGCCAGCGCCTTTGCCCCCGGCAACCCGGCCAGCGCCGGGTTGGTGGAAAAAGCCTTGTCGGGTGGCATCCCTGGCGTGTCGGTACCGGGCTTCACCAGCTCGAGCTCGGCCGCCAGCGGCGACATCACGTCGGTTTTCAACTCCGACAGCTCGGGTTTCTCGGTGAACTACGGTTCGGGCGTGAGCCAGGGCGCCGGCAGCATGCTGCTGGTGGCCGCGGCCATCCTGGCAGGGGTGTGGCTGTGGAAACGCTCCACCTGAGCGCGCTTGAACCCGACCTGGCCGGCGCGCTGCTGGCCGGTTGCGAGCACCTGGACCCGCGCGGCCTGACCACCGCGGCCGACCTGGGCAACCTGGCACGCGCTGGCCAGTGCTACCTGGCATCGGCCGACGCCGGCCAGTGCGTGTACGTCGTCAAGGTGCAAAACGGCATCGCCTGGGTGGACGCCATCAAGGGCCACGGCCCTGTGCGTTGGTCCCTGGTCATGCCCCCGGTCATCGAAGCGCAGGCGAAAGGCTTGCGCGCGGTGGCCTTTCAGACGGCCCGGCCCGGCCTGGTGCGCGTGCTCCAGGAACAGGGCTACCGCACCACGGGATGGGTGCTACGGAAAGACCTGCAGCCATGAACATCCTGCACGAGAAACGTCGCATGCTGCCGCTGGGCTGTCCGCAGTTCGGCGGCAGCTCGAAATCGGCCACCACCAGCACCACCGAAATCAGCGACCAGCGCGTGGTGGGCGGCGACGACTCCATCAACGTGAGCAGCCGCGGCAGCGTGTCCGTGGTGACCACCGACGCCGGCGCTGTGGCCGGCGGCATCGCGCTGGGCACCAAGGCCATCGACGCGGCCGTCAAGAGTGCCGAGGCCACCACGGCCAGCGGCGCGCAGCTGTTCGAAGGCGCCCTGGGCGCTGTGAGCGATGCAAACGAGCGCCTGGCGCTGGCCTATCAATCCGGCAACGCCGGCGAACAGACCATGCTCAAGTACGCCGGGTTCGTGGTGGTGGGCCTGGCCGCGCTGGCCTTCGTCGGCGCCAACCTTCGACGCTGAACATGCAATACACGATCAACCTACTCGCCGGCGTCGAGCAGCGCCAGGAGTTCAACGGCACGGTGCTGCTGCTGGTGGACACCGGCAGTGCGGCCAGCATCGACATCAAAGTCGAGCTGGACGGCAACCTGCCCATCGAAGAGTTACGCGGCATGCGTCGAGGCCTTCGCCTTCGCACGCCGGGTTTCAAATCGGCGCGGTTCCTGTCGGCCGTCAACACCACCATCGAGGTGGTGGTAACGCGCGCCGACATTGCCATCAACATCAACGACGGCGCCGAGGTGACGGCCACCGTAGCCAACCTGCCGCTGCCCGTGTCCAACGATCGCGGCGCGCCGGCAAACCCGGTGTACGTTTCGGGCCTCACCTACAGCGACGCGCCGGCCACCGCGGTGAACAACCTGGCCGCCGTGGCTGTGACCGACGCCGGCGCAGCGCTCCTGGCAGCCGACGCCAACCGCAAGGCCGCGCGCTTCTGCAACATCGGTACCGACCCCGTGGCCATCGGCGGTACCGGCATCACCTGGGCCACGCGCGCCATCGTGCTGTCGCCGGGTGACGTGTGGGTCGAGGAACGCGCCTCAAACGTGGCATGGGCGGCCATCACCGATACCGGGCTCACGGCCAGCGTGACGATTCAGGAGGTCATGGCGTGAGTTCGTTTGTTCGTGCGCCTGATCGCCTGCGGCAAGACCTGGCCAGCCCAGCACCGGGCAACGGCGCGGCGCTGGTCGCGTTCCAGGAGCCTGGCATTGGAGGTGCTGCGTTGACGGTGGCGGCCGCCTTGGCGTCTGTCATCAATGTGCGACGGTTTGGCGCGGTGGGCGATGGCGTCACCGACGACACCGCCGCTGTGCAAGCCGCTTTGGCCCACGCAAAACTGTCGTTCATCAAGGCCGTGTACTTTCCTGCAGGCAGCTACGTGGTCACATCGACCATCACGCTGGACGCAGTTGGCCTGACGCTGTTTGGCGACGGCGCCGGCGGCAACAGCCGCAGTTCAAACGGAAGTTCAGGCGTGGTAGGCACAGCGCTAAATGTGGGGGCCACCCAGATCATCGGTGACTTCAACGGCGGGCCTGTGATCCGCATCGAGGTTCAAGGCTGCGCTGTTCGAGACATGACCATTGGCCGTTCGGCTGCGGCGTATGCCGCGGCCTACAACACCAGCGATCAAGGCATTCGCGTCTCTCCGCCCGACGTGGCTGGATACAGGACCACCAGGCAGACCACCATCAAGCGCGTGCGCATCATCAACCAGCCGGGCGATGGCCTGCTGCTCGCAAACGATGTGGTCTCCTCGGTGTTCGATGAAATCGAGGTCAACTGCGTCAAGGGTCAAGGCTTCTTCATTGCCAGCGGCTCGTGGCTGGGTTACGTAAACCAGCGCCAGCGCTCGGGGATCATCACCTTTCACAACTGCGTGGCTTGCTGGACTGGCGGCCATGGGTTCCGGGCAGGTGGTGGCGCCTCCGAGGTGGACATCAACGACATTCCCTACCGGATTTCAAACACCAACTTCGAGGCGTTCTACAACTGCATCACGCCGGCCGTGTGCGTGGCCTCCCCAGGCATCGCCAACTGTTTTTTGAGCGGTGAAAACCACACGTTTGAAAACTGCGCGTTCGACGGCCGCGTCGAGAACCCGGTCGAGGCCGTCACTCACGCTGCCTACTCAATCCGGGGGAACAACATCACGTTGTCCAACTGTCGGTTTGTGCAGTGCACCGCGCCTGCAGGCTACGTGCGAGCGCCAGCGGCCAGCGGCGGCGGCGCCAGTCGGGGCATCAAGTTCAAGAGCTGCTATGTCGTGAACAGCAGCGGCGGTGCCGGCTATTTCAATCCGGTCATCAACTACTTCGACACCATCGGCATTGAAGTCGAGTTCAACCAACCCGATTTAGCAAGCATCGCTGCAGTGGGTGCGCTGTGTTCGCGTAGGGCGGGCACGCTGTGGAAAGAATGTTTCAACGGCGTGGGCCTTGAGGAAGCAACGGCGCAACATGTTGCCGGCGGCGTGAGAAGCGGTTTTTCGCTGCCCGACTATGTAACGTTGGCCGATGACAAGGCTGGCTACTGGGAGTGGGACGGCATCACCAAAGGGTTGCTGATCCTCACAGGCAACGCGGCAGGGGCCCAGTCCGTGCAAATTGCGTTCAGGTGCGGCACGTCGGCATACACGGCGGCTTTGGGGGCCACATCGCAGGTGACAGCAACCACGGGCCAGCTTACCGGAACGACCGGCGTGGATGGGCGTCTCACCGTCAGTGCCGACGCTGCGACCAATCGTGTCTACCTGGAAAACCGGCTCGGTGTCAGTTACTCATGGGGGGCGGCCTTCATTGCGTGCAACACCAACGCGCCAGGCGTGGGCATCGTCGGTGCCTTTGTGAATCTGCCATGAACCGCGAAGCCCTGGCCCTCACCCTCATCAGCGCCGGCGCGCTGCTGCTGTCGCGCACCGCCAGCGCGGCCAACATCGAGAGCAGCGACGCCATCGGTGCGCTGTCGCTCGACGTGCTCACCGATCGCGCCGAGCGCGCTTACAACGTGCTCACCGAGCAGGCCGCGGACGTGTCGGCCGATGTGGCCGGGCGCAACCTGCAGGCCTTCCTGCAGATCCTCAAGCGCGCGGAGGGCACGGCCAACCAGGCGGACCCGTACCGCGTGTGCTACGGGTACGCGCACACGATCCGCAGCCTGTCCGATCACCCCGCTGTCACTGGCGAGTGGCGCGGCGAGCGCTTGCCCGATGCCATGTGCGTCAAGGCCGGTTTCAACCCGGGCTGTGTGTCCACGGCCGCCGGCGCGTACCAGATCATCCGGCCCACCTGGTTGAGCGTGAAAGAAGCGCTGGGCCTGGCCAACTTCGGCCCGGCCAGTCAGGACGCCGCTGCCGTCGAGCTGATCCGCCGCCGTGGTGCGCTGGAGGACGTGAAGGCGGGCAGGGTGGCGGTGGCCATCGAAAAGTGCCGCAACGAATGGGCCAGCCTGCCCGGCAACTATGCAGGGCAGGGGCAGCGAAGCATGGGCGAGCTGGTCGCCTGGTACCAACAGAGTGGAGGCCTCACGGCATGAAAGTTGACGCATTGACCCTGGGCGCGGTGGCCTTCGCTGGCTTCGCCGCGTACCAGTTCCTGAAGAAGCCGGCCCAGGCCGGCACCACCAGTGACGCCAGCACGGTTTACGGCATGCTGACTGGCCAACGCCAGCAAGTGGGCGGCGCGCTCACGCAGAACACCGACTACCTGGCCACCTGGAATCAATACAGCCTGTGGGACAAGAACGCGCCCATGGGTACCGATGGCCTGTGGGGTGTGAGGTTGAACCGATGAGCAAGAACGAATGGATCGCGGTCTGTGTGGCCGCTGCGCTGGCCGGCGTGGCCGTGGGCATGGAATGGCAGCGGCGCAAGCTGGCCAGCACCACGCAAGACGCCAACCCGCTGGCCTGGCTGAACCAGTGGAGCACCTGAGCCATGAAAGGCATCACCGTTGAACCGCTGGCCCTGGGCGCGCTCCTGGTGGGCGCTGGCCTGCTGGTGGCCGTGTGGGCAAAAAAAAAGCCCGGCGAGAGCTTCGCAACGGCAGCGGGCACTGCAGCTGCGGGTGCGGTGGCTGACGCCGGCGCCGGCGTGGTGCTGGGCATCGGTGATGTGGTGGGCATTCCCCGCACCGAGCAGACGCAGTGCGAGCGCGACCTGGCCGCCGGCAGCCTGTGGGATGCCTCGTTCTCGTGCCCGGCCGGCACCTTCATCACCCAGGGCCTGTTCGGCTCGACGCCGGCACCCGCGCCGGCGCCGGCCTACACCGGCGGCGCTTCCGGGGGCTGGTGATGGCGGCGCCGTTCCTGGCGGTGGTGTCGGCATTCCTGCCGATGATCGACAAGCTCATTCCCGACCCCGAGGCCGCAGCGCGCGCCAAACTTGAAGCCATGCGCATGGCCCAGGCGGGCGAGTTCAAGGAACTGGACACGCTGGCCGCCATGGCCGAGCAACAAGCCCGTGTGAACGCCATAGAGGCCCAGCAAGGCACCTACCGCGGCGGCTGGCGCCCCTTCATCGGCTGGACCTGTGGTGTCGGCATCGCGTACCACTTCATCGCGCGTCCCATCGCGCCGTGGCTGGTCAACGTGCTGGGCGGTGAAGCCCAGGCGCTGCCGCCGATCGAAATCGAAGACCTGATGACGTTGGCCGGCTTGATGCTGGGCCTGGCCGGCTACCGCACGTTTGAACGCAACAAGGGCAAGGCATGAAAGAGTGGGGCGACTGGGCGCGCCAGTTCATCGTGGGCATCTGCATGGCCGCCGGCCTGTACGCCGGTGTGCGCGCCGACCTGGCCACCCTGCACGAGAAAGCGGCCAACGCCCAGCGCCTGGCCGAGCGCGCGCACGATCGCATCGACGTGCTGCGCGAACACCGGGAGGTCAGGTGATGGCCAAGTGGCTACCTGGTGGGCCCGAGCTGGCGCGCGAAGCGCTCATTGTGGTCGGCGGTGCCATCCTGGCCGCGCTCATCGTCGGCCAGGTGCCGGCGCTGCGCGAGTGGATCAAGGCCCAATGGGCTGGCACACCGAACCCGGTGAACCCCTGGGAAGGTTGACCCCCCGAGGCCCGATCGGGGGCACCGTGCGCAGCTCTTTCACAACCTGCAGCCCATAGCGGCGCGTTGGCAGCCTCATCGGCCCCGCGCGCCATCAGCACATCAACCATTGCCTGCAGGGCCGCCACGCGCCGCTGCAGGATGTCCACCAGGTGCGCCTGCAGCTGGTGGCGCCGGTCGATGTCGCTGTCGATGATCGACAGGCCCCAGCGCGATTCCCAGAACAGCGCCAGCATCACGGCGCGCGGGGCCTGTTCGTCTTTGATGTAGCGCTTAAGCGTGGAATGGCCGACGCCCAGGGCACGCGCGACCTGGCGCAGATCGCGCGTAGCCAGGTCATCAAGCAATACACCGAGCGGGGGCAATTGCCGCGGGGCACGAAACATCGCAAGTCACCCTGAATTCGTTGGACGGCATTTGTCGCAGGGAACGTGCATTAACGTGCGGCAATTTGTCACGAACTCGCCCGAAGATCGCGCGAAGCAAACTATACATAATATACATCGTGGAATATCAAGAATGACCCCACGCAAGCGCCTCGCTGG
>VFQO010002259.1_pt1 | contig 12133 bp, 10 predicted proteins | sample 3512331 | NCBI WGS metagenome assembly VFQO01 (sample SAMN10412371, study PRJNA504923) | tailings metagenome | isolation source: Replicate 3 from Balatoc abandoned mine | place: Philippines: Itogon, Benguet | collected 2017-08-28
TTCGTACGAATACATGAACTACCTCCAAGTAGTCCAAGTTTTTAGCCGCATCCCCACCCCGGGGTTAACACGCATGACCCGCTCCACTCACTATGGTAAATTTGCATACGTATGCAATCACGCCCGGAACGGAGCTTTCAATGATCAGACACCTCAAGCGCGGCAAGGATGCGCAGGTTCGTGCCGACGATGACGCCAAGGTGCGCAGTACGGTGGAAACCATCATCCAGGACATCGAGCGGCGCGGAGACGCCGCGGTGCACGACTACAGTCGCCAGTTCGACCAGTGGGACCCAGCCGACTTCCGCCTGTCCATGGCCGACATCGAGGCCGCACGCAGGCAGCTGTCGGCGCGCGAGATCGACGACATCCGCTTTGCCCAGGCGCAGGTGCGCGGCTTTGCCCAGATCCAGCGCGATTCCATGCAAGACGTGGAGGTGGAAACCCTGCCTGGTGTGGTGCTGGGCCACAAGCACATTCCGGTGAATGCCGTGGGCTGCTACGTGCCGGGAGGCAAGTACCCGCTGCTGGCATCGGCCCACATGAGCGTGCTCACTGCCAAGGTGGCCGGCGTGCAGCGCGTGGTCTCCACCGCCCCACCCTTCCAGGGCAAACCGCATCCGGCCATCGTCACCGCCATGCACATGGCCGGCGCCGACGAGATCCTGGTGCTGGGCGGTGTGCAGGCAGTGGTGGCGATGGCGGTGGGTACCGAGTCGATCGCCCCGGTCGACATGCTGGTGGGACCCGGCAACATGTACGTGGCCGAGGCCAAGCGCCAGTTGTATGGCCGCGTCGGCATCGACCTGTTTGCGGGTCCCACTGAAACGCTGGTCATTGCCGACGAAAGCGTCGACGCCGAGATGTGCGCGGTGGACCTGCTGGGCCAGGCCGAGCACGGACCCACCTCGCCCGCCGTGCTGCTCACCACAAGCGAAGCCCTGGCCCGCGCCACGCTGCAGGAGGTGGAACGCCAACTCGGCATTCTGCCCACGGCACCCATCGCCGCGCAAAGCTGGCGCGATTACGGCGAGGTCATCGTCTGTGACACGGTGGACGAGATGGTCGCCAAGGCCGACGAACTGGCGTTTGAACACGTGCAGGTGCTCACCCGCGACCCGGACCTGTTCTTGCAGCGCATGACCAACTACGGCGCCTTGTTCCTGGGGCCGCGCACCAACGTGAGCTTTGGCGACAAAGTCATCGGCACCAACCACACCCTGCCCACCAACCGCAATGCACGCTACACCGGTGGCCTGTGGGTGGGCAAGTTCCTCAAAACCTGCACTTACCAGCGGGTGCTCACCGATGCGGCCAGCGCGCAGATCGGCGAGATCTGCTCGCGCCTTTGCCACATGGAAAACTTTGCCGGCCACGGCGAGCAGGCCAACCTGCGCGTGCGCCGCTATGGCACCCGGGGCGAGGTGCCGTGGTACCAGCCGGTGCCGGCCCTGGACTGAGATGAAAAGCGGCGCCACGGCTCAGGATGTGGCCGCGCTGGCCGGGGTGTCGCAGTCGGCGGTCAGCCGCACCTTCACCCACGGGGCCAGCGTCTCTCCGGACATGCGGGCCCGGGTGCTGGCGGCAGCGCAGACACTGGGCTACCGCCCCAATGCCATGGCGCGCAGCCTCATCACCCGGCAAACGCGGATCATTGCGCTGGGCATGCATTACCTGGACAACCAGTTCTACCCCCAGGTGATCGAAGAGCTGTCGCAGCGTCTGCAGCAACAGGGCTACCACCTGCTGTTGTTCACCGGCGAAGCCGGCCAGCACAATGCCGACGCCGGGCTGAGCGAGATCCTGCAGTACCAGGTGGACGGCATCGTGCTGGCCTCGTCCACCCTGTCGCCCGCCCTGGCCCGCAGCTGTGCCGCGGCCGGGGTGCCGGTGGTGCTGCTCAACCGGGTGGCGCAGATCGGCAGCAAGCCCCTGCACGGCACCAGCACCGTCACCGCGGACAACCGCAGTGGTGGGCAGCTGGTGGCACAGTATCTGGTGCAGAAGGGCTACCGCAGCATCGCCTACCTTGCCGGGCTGGACAATGCCTCCACCAGCATCGAACGCGAGCGTGGACTACAGGAGGGCCTGCACCAGGCCGGGCTGTGCCTGCACAGCCGATCCTGTGGTCACTACAGCTTTGCCGGCGCCCAGGTGGCGATGCGGCAACTGCTGGCCCAGCCCGAGCGCCCGGACGCGGTGTTCGTGGCCAACGACCACATGGCGATCGCGGCCATGGACGTGATCCGCACCGAACACGGCTTGCGGGTGCCCCAGGACATCGCCGTGGTCGGCTTTGACAACATCCCGCAGGCGGCCTGGGGCAGCTACCAGCTCACCACGGTGCTGCAGGACGTGGGACGCATGGTGCAGGCCTGTATCGACCTGCTGCTGGAGCAGATGCAGGGCACCGTGCGCAGCCGCCACATCACCGTGCCGTGCCAGCTGGTGGCGCGCCGCAGCGCCTGAAGCCCTTCGCGCCGCGTCGCAGCTCACATGGTGACCGACAGGCCGCCGTCCACCGTCAGCACCTGACCGGTGATGAACCCCGCCTCTGGCGAGCCCAGGAAGGCGACGGCCGCGGCAATGTCCTTTGGCTGGCCCCAGCGGCCGGCGGGCGTGCGCTGCTTCAGCCAACCATCGAAGGCCGGGTCCTGCCACAGGGCCTGCGTGAGTTCGGTCTTCACATAGCCAGGGGCAACCGCATTCACCGTCACCCCGTGCGGGGCGAGCTCGGTCGACCACTGCCGGACCAGGGCGTGCAAGGCGCCCTTGGCGGCGGTGTAGGCGGTGACGTTCTCGCGGCCCAGGATGGCGGTGATGGAGCCGGTGAAGACGATGCGGCCATGCCGGCGCTGCACCATGCCACGGGCCGCGTGCTGGGCGAGAGCCCATTGCGCCGTCAGGTTGAAGTCCAGGATGCGCTGGAAATCGGGCAATGAGAAATCCAGCATGGCCTGCCGGTGCTGGATGCCGGCATTGCAGAACAGGATGTCCACCGGCCCGATGTCGCGCCCCACCTCGTCCAGCGCCGCCACCGCTTGCGCGGGGTCACCGACGTCAAAGGCTTTGGCGTGCAGGGCCAGACCACGCGCGCGCCCGGCGTCGACCAGCGGCGCCAGCGCGGCCGCATCGCGGCCATTGATGACGACCGTGGCCCCCTGCCCGGCCAGCGCCTGCGCCGCCGACCAGCCGATGCCACGACTGGAGCCGGTGACCAGGGCCACCTGGCCGTCGAGGCGGAACATGCGGCTCGGCTCGCCCATCAGAACGCCACTTGGTCACCGCCCTTGAGGGCCAGCAGCGCGCGGGCTTCGGCCGGGGTGGCAATCTCCAGGTTCAGGGCTTCCAGCACGGTGCGGATGCGCGTGACCTGTTCGGCGCTGGAACGCGCCAGCTGGCCGGGCCCGATCCAGAGCGAATCTTCAAGCCCCACCCGCACATGCGAGCCCATGGCCGCACCGATGCTGGCCATGGCGATCTGGTTCTTGCCCGCGCCCAGGATGGACCACTGGTACTGGTCACCAAACAGGCGGTCGGCCGTGCGGCGCATGTGCATCAAGTCTTCCGGGTGAGGGCCGATGCCGCCGAGGATGCCGAACACCGACTGCACGAACACCGGGCCGGTGACCAGGCCACGATCCATGAAATGGGCCAGGTTGTAGAGGTGGCTGATGTCGTAGCACTCGAATTCAAAGCGGGTGCCGTTGTCGGTGCCCTTGCGCAGGATGGTCTCGATGTCCTTGTAGGTGTTCTTGAAGACCAGGTCGCGGCTGTTTTCCAGGTGCTGACGCTCCCAGTCGTGCTTGAAGTCCTTGAATCGCTCCAGCATGGGAAAGAGGCCGAAGTTCATCGAACCCATGTTCAGCGATGCCACCTCAGGCTTGAAGCGCATGGCCGGGCGCATGCGGTCCTCCACCGTCATGTGCGGGCTGCCCCCGGTGGTGATGTTGACCACCGCATCGGTGCGGGCCTTGATCTTGGCCAGGAAGGGGACGAACAGTTCCGGGTCCTGCGACGGCCGGCCGTCGGCCGGGTCGCGTGCATGCAGGTGCAGGATGGCCGCACCGGCTTCGGCCGCTGCGATGGCAGCAGAGGCGATCTCGTCGGCCGTCACCGGCAGGTACGGCGACATGCTGGGCGTGTGGATGGCGCCGGTGGGGGCGCAGGTGATGATGACTTTGCGGCTTTTGGCCATGTTCAGCTCCTGGGTTGGGTTTCGGTGTCTTGTTGTTTCTTGTGCAGCGCCAGCCGCATCAGGCGGCCATCGCGCCAGGCGCGTCGCTCGCCCAGTTGCTCGCCGTCGAGCAAGGCACGGCGGTCGGCATGGATCCGGGCAATGAGTTCGGGCGACCACGGTGCCAGCGACACCTGCTGGGCCGCGATCGACTGGTACATGGGGCCGTAGCGTTCGCAGTAGTCCGCCAGGCCCCCGGGGGCGTTGAGGTCGATGGTTTCGAACGGGCCCATGAACGACCAGCGCAGGCCCAGGCCGTCACGGATCGTCACGTCCAGGCCGTCCACGTCCACATAGCCTTGCTCCACCAACCGGAACGCCTCGCGCAACAAGGCGCCCTGCAAACGGTTGAGGATGAAGCCGTCCAGTTCCTTGCGCACATGCACCGGCTTCTGCCCCACCGTGCGCATCAGGTCCATGCAGAACTGCACCGCCTGCGCGTCGGTCCAGGGGGCACCACACACCTCGACCACCGGGATCAGGTACGGCGGGTTGACCGGGTGGGCCACCAGGCAGCGCCCCCGGTGCGCCAGACCTTCGGTGAAGGCCGACGCCGGGATGCTGGAGGTCGAGCTGCCGATCACGGCTCCAGGCGGTGCCAGCCCGTCCATGCGGGTATAGATCTCGCGCTTGAGCTCCAGTTTCTCGGGCAGGTTTTCCTGCACGTAGTCCACGCCCTCCAGGGCCTGCTGCAGCGTGTCGCAGGTGCGCACGAGGGCCATGAGCGCGGCGGCGTCATCGACCAGCTGGTTGTCCTGCAAGGCCCGGGCCAGTTCCTGCACCAGTTCGCGCGCCCGGGCCAGCGCGCCGGGGTCGCCGTCCCACAGCCGCACCTGGCAGCCGGCGCGGGCAAACACCAGGGCCCAGGCCTGGCCGATGAGACCGGCGCCGATCACCGCCACCTGCATGGCCTGCGCGGCCTGCTTGTTGGTCGTGCTCATGGGTGTCCTTCAGCTCAGGGCCTGGGTGTGGCCATCCACCGCCAGCGCCTGGCCGGTGATGCTGCGCGCCGCCTGACTGCAGGCGAACAGCACCGTGTCGGCCACATCCTCGGCCGTGACCATGCGGCCCAGCGACGATTGGCTTTCGTAGTCGCGTGTCACCTCGGCCAGCGGCTTGCCCAGGATCTCGGCCTTGGCCGCGATGACGGCCCGGATGCGCGGCCCGTCGACGGCGCCGGGCAGCACCGCATTGACGCGGATGCCCAGCGGTCCCAGTTCGATGGCCAGCGACTTGGTCAGGCCGATCACCGCCCATTTGGACGCCGAGTAGGCCGAGCGCCCCGGCATGCCCAGGTGGCCGGCTGCCGACGACATGTTGACGATGGACGCAAGGGCCGACTGCCTGAGCAGCGGCACCGCGTGCTTGGCGCACAGGAACTGGCCCACCACGTTGACATCCAGCGTGCGCACGAGGTCGGCGTGCTGCACTTCCTCGATCAATGCGGTGGGACCGGCGATGCCTGCGTTGTTGACCAGCACGTCCAGGCCATCCATGGCCTGGCTGGCCTGGGCCACCATGCGCCGCACGCTGTCCTCGTCGGCCACGTCGGCCACGCAGCCCGCCAGCCCGGGCAGCGCCGCCCGCGCCTGGGTCAGGGCGGCTTCGTTGACGTCGCAGACGAAGACACGGGCACCGGCGTCGAGGAAGCCGCGTGCCATGACCAGGCCGATGCCGCTGGCGCCGGCCGTGATCAGTACCTTGAGATGGGAGTGTGAAGGGTCTTTGAGCATGATGGATGCGTGTGGGTACAGGTCAGATCCAGAGTTTTTCTCGGCGGAAGTCGAGGTCTTGCAGCAGTGGCGCGGCCGGCCCGTGGTGCGAGATGCGGCCGCGGTCGAGCACCAGGGCGCGATCGGACAGGGCCAGGGTGAGGTCGAGGTTGTGGTCAACGATCAGGATCGTCACGTGGCCCTTGAGGCGCAGGATGGCGTTGAAGACTTCCTCGGTCATGGCGGGCGACAGGCCTTCGAAGGGCTCGTCGAGCAGCAGGACCTTCACGTGCCCGGCCAGGGCGCGGGCAATGGCCACCATCTGCTGCTCGCCGCCGGAGAGCGCATCGGCGTTCACCTCGTAGCGCTCACGCAGGCGCGGGAAGACCTCGAAAATCCGCTCGTCGGTCCAGGCGTCGGCACTGCCGTGCGAACGGCGCAGCCGGCCCAGCATCAGGTTGTCCTTCACCGTCAGGCCCGGGAACAGGCGCCGCCCCTGCGGCACAAAGGCGATGCCCAGGCGTGCCATGGCCTCGGGCACCGGTGCGGTGATGCGCCGGCCATCGATGTGGATTTCGCCGCCGCCCAGGCGTGCCATGCCGATCAGGCTCTTGAGCAGCGTGGATTTGCCGGCACCGTTGCGGCCCAGCACCGCGATGACTTCGCCGTCGCGGGCCTCGAAGCCGATGCCCGACAGGATGTGGCTCTTGCCATAGAAGGCCTCGATGCCGGCCACGCTGATGGCCACCTGTTCGCCGATCTGCGACGGCACCACCCGTTTGGCCAGGGCCTCGGTACCGGAGCCGATGTAGATCTCGTGCACCCGATTGTCGGCACGGATGGTGTCGGGGTTGCCCTCCACCAGCACCGCGCCCATGCTCATGACGGTGATGCGGTCGGACAGTTCGAACACCCGATCCACGTCGTGCTCCACCAGCAGCACACCGATGTGGTTGCCCAGGCGCCGGATCAGCTTGCCGATGCGTTCGCGCTCGGCCACGGCCAGGCCGGCGAGGGGCTCGTCGAGCAGCAGGAAGCGCGGCGCCGAGCCCAGGGCCAGGCCCATGTCGACCAGCCGCTGGCCGCCATAGGACAGGTCTTCGGCCAGCGCAGACTCCATGCCGTCCACGCCCAGGAAGCGCACCAGCTCGGTGGTCTCCTGCTCGGTTCCGTGCAAGGCATCGGCACGGCGCCACATCGAGAAGCGGTGCGAATCACGCGCCATGACCGACAGGCGCAGGTTGTCCTTCACCGTCAGGCCCTTGAACAGGTTGGTGATCTGGAACGAGCGGCTCAGGCCGGCATTGCAGGCCACCGTGGGGTGGCCTCCGGGCAAGGCCATGCTGCCCACCCGCACCTGACCGGCGTCGGGGGCGAACATGCCCGAGATGAGGTTGAAGAGCGAGGTCTTGCCCGCCCCGTTGGGGCCGATCAGGGCGTGCAGGCCCACCGGCTCCACCCGCAGGGACACCTCGTGCACCGCGCGCACACCACCGAAATGCTTGGTCACGCCCTGAGCCACCAGGGCGTCCTGGCTTTGCGTTGACAGGAAGGACGGGAACGGCTGCTCCGTGGCCGGCACCTTGCGCGCCGACATGGCCGCTTCGGTGGTGGCCGGCGGCCGCAGCCAGCGCATCACGCGTTGGCCCATGCCCACCAGGCCGGCCGGTGACAGCAGGATGAAGCCGACAAACACCAGGCCGAAGTAGAGCAGCCAGTTTTCAGTGAACTGCGACAGGTATTCGCGGAAGAGGAGGAAGAACAGCGCGCCGATCAGCGGGCCGGCAAAGCTGCGCATGCCACCGATCAGCACCATGGCCAGCAGTTCGCCCGAAAAAGGCACCGACAGCATCTCGGCCGAGGCAATGCGGTGGTTCAGCACGAACAGACCACCGGCCAGGCCGGTCACCGACGCCGAGATGATGAACGCATACAGCTTGTAGGTCTGCACCGGAAAACCGATGAAGCGGGTGCGTTGCTCGTTTTCGCGGATCGCCACCAGCACCTGACCAAAGGGCGAATGGAGCAGGCGCAGCATGAACACGCCCACCAGCATGGCCACGGTGGCGACGAACACGTAGAAGGTGACGGGGTCGTCCAGGTTGAGGCCGAACAGGCTGCGCCTCTCGATGCCGCCGAGGCCGTTCTCGCCACCGGTCAGGGCCGTCCAGCGGTAGGCCACGGTGAAGGCCAGGGCACTCAACGCCAGCGTGAGAAGCGAAAAATACACCCCCTTGCGGCGCAGGATGATGGCGCCCAGCGCGGCCGACACCACCAGCACCATGAGCATGGTCAGCGCCAGTGGCATCAGGACCGAATCGGGGAAGAAGCGCAGTTGCAGGATGCCCACGCCATAGGCGCCCAGGCCGAACCAAGCCCCATGGCCGAACGAGACGAGGCCGGTGTGGCCCAGCAGGAGGTTCAGGCCCAGTCCCACCATGGCCAGCAGCACGCAGTCGACCACCGAGGTCATGGTCAGGCCACCGGCCTGCAGCGCGAAGGGCAGCACGATCAGACCGATCAGCATGCCCGCCCAGACTTTCATTTCGTGGCGCGCAGCGTCGCTGCGGGGCGGCACGGGCGCATCGGGAAGGGTGTTCATTGCAGAGGTGTTCTGTGTCATGGCGTTACTCCAGGCGGTCCATGCGCTCGCCCATCAGGCCTCGGGGGCGCAGCAGGAGCACGGCCAGCATGAGGAGGTAGAGCGAGGCTTCCGATGCGGGCGGGTAGTAGTAGGTGGTCAGGCCGCGGATCACACCCACCAGCAGCGCAGCCACCACCACGCCCCAGAAGCTGCCCAGGCCTCCGATCACCACCACCACAAAGGCAGCCGTCATGATTTCGTGGCCCATGGCCGGGTGCACCCCGCTGATGGGGGCGAGCAGCACACCGGCCAAGCCGGCCAGGCCGATGCCGATGCCACACACCGCCGTCAACACGGGGGCCAGGGAAATGCCCAGGGCCCGCACCATGTCGGGGTCGGAGACGCCGGCTTTCACCACCTTGCCAAAGGCGGTCTTGTTGAGCAGCAGCCAGGTCAGGAACACGGCCACGGTGGCCACGAACAGCATGCCCAGGCGGTAATACGGGTACATGAAGTCACCCACGCTCCATTGGCCGCGGGCGAAGTCGGGAATGTTGAATTGCAGGGGGGAGGCGCCATAGACCATGCGCAGGGCCTGCTCGATGATCATCGCCAGGCCGAAGGTGAACAGCAGGCTCAACACCGGGTCGGCTTTGTAGAAATGGCGCAAAAAGAGCCGCTCGAGCAGCATGCCTAGCGCTGCCACGATGAGGGGCGAGGCAACGAAGCCCACGCCGTAGCCGGCCACCGCGCTGATCTGCACCATCATGTAGGCGCCAATGGCAAACAGGGCGCCATGCGCCAGGTTCACCACGCCACCCAGGCTGAAGATGATCGACAGACCGAGCGCGATGAGCAGGTAATACACGCCCATCAGCAGGCCGTTGACCACCTGCTCAAAGACAAAAACGAATTCGTTGGTCAAAGCCGCCTCCATGGGGATAGAAACAGGCCGGACACCCCCTGGCGCCCGGCCCGGCGTTCGTCAGGCGAACTTGCAGGCGTTTTCTTGCTGGTTGGGTGCCAGCACTTCCAGGCTCTCGTTGGGGCCCGGCACCGGTGCGCTGGTCTCCATCACGTCCCACTTGTTGGCGGCCTTGCCGCTGGCCGGCTTGACGGTGTACATCTCGAACATCAACTGGTGGTCCCAGGCCCGGAAGTAGCCTTCACGGGCACGCAGCACGTCGAACTTGACACCGCTTTCCAGGTACTCGATGAGCTTCTGCGTGTCGGCGGTCTTGGTCTCTGTCATGGCGCGGGCCAGGATCTTCACGGCCAGGTAGTCGGCCACGGCCTGGTTGTCCGGCGGGCGGCCCCAGCGCTTGCTGAAGCGCTCTGTGAAGGCCTTGGCCGACGGCGCGTTCACCTGGTGCGTCCAGATGATGGGCCAGGCGCCCTGGAAGCTGCCTTCGCCGGCGCCCCAGATGCTGACGGCGTTCAGGTCGGCCCCTGCCAGCGGGATCGGCAGGTTGAACTCCTTGTACTGCTTCATGAAGTTGGTGGTGGAGTTGCCGGCCAGGTTGCTCATCACCAGGTCGGGGCGCTGCTGGCGTACCTTCAAGATCAGCGAACTGAACTCGGTGGCGTCGGTGGGCACCATGTCGTTGGAGATGAAAATGGCGCCGTTTTCGTCCATGAAGCGCTTGGTCTTCTCGAACAGGTCATGGCCGAAGGCGTAGTCGGCAGTGAAGGCCATCCAGCGCTTGCCCTTGACCATGTTCTGTCGCAGCATTTCCCGGCCAATGGCGCGCACGTACATGCTGTTGTTGGCTTCCAGGTGGAACATGTAGCGGCTGCAGCTCTTGCCGCGCAGCTCGTCCGAGTTGCAGCCGGTCTGCAGGAACATCTTCTGTGCCCGCGTGGCCACCTGAGAAATCGCCAGCCCGGAGGCCGAACTGATCTCGCCGATCAGGAAATCGACCTTGTCGCGCTCCACCATGCGCTGAGCCTTGGTGGAAGCGGTTTGCGGGTTGACGCTGTCTTCGAACAGGAATTCGAACGGCCGGCCGAGCACACCGCCGGCGGCATTCACCTCCTCCATGGCCAGGGTCGCCCCCATCACCGCATATTCACCCATCGGGCCCAGAAAGCCGGTGCGCGGCGTGAGGTGACCGATGCGGAAGGCATTGGGCTGCGCACGCACAAAAGCCGGCGCAGCGAGCGTGGCCATCGCAGCCGTCACGGCCGTGACCACTTGCCGACGATTCGGACTCAGGTGAGAAAGACGCTTATCGCTCATGGACAGTCTCCTGGTGTTCCCGCGGATGCGGTGGGTTGTAGAAGCTCGCGCTCGAACTTCATGGCCGCATCGTATACTGTGATCACAGATCTAAGATCAGTGACTACCCTAGCCCGTAATCGATAGGCTTGGGGCTAAGCTACCGCCATCCGAAGCGCCACTCCGGTCAGGCTCACATGACGGCAACCCAACTGCTCACGCCCCTGCGGCGCCAGACCCTCAGTGTTGATGTGTATGAGCAATTCAAGGAGTTGCTGGTAAGCGGCCGCTTGATGCCCGGTGAGCAGATTTCCTTGCGCAGCATGGCCGAGGCGCTGGGGGTGAGCGTGATGCCGGTGCGCGAAGCGGTGCAGCGCCTGTGCGCCGAGCAGGCACTGGAAATCGCGCCCAACCGAACACTGCGCGTGCCGCTCATGACCACCAGTCAGTTCCGCGAGATCACAAGCATCCGCATGAACCTGGAGGGCTTGGCCACGGCCACCGCCACCGAGCGCATGACCGATGACGAACTGCGCCAGGTCATGTTGTGGCACGAGGGGTTTGTGGCCGAGATGCGGCAGGACGAACCCGATGGCGCGAAGCTGATTTCACTCAACAAGGAGCTGCACTTTGCCGTCTACCGCGCAGCCCGCATGCCGGTGCTGATGCAGCTGATCGAGGCCCTGTGGCTGCGTATTGGCCCCATCCTCAACTACGACATGCGGTCGGGCTCCGACCGGGTGGGTAACAAGGCCGCCCTCACCCATCACATCAAGTTGGTGAAGGCGCTGCAGGACCGCAAACCCGCCGACGCCCAGGTCGCCCTGCAGGGCGACATCCGGACCGCGGCAGGTTTCATCATCTCGGCCGGCGTGTTGGTGTCGGCAGACCAGCCCTGAATCAGCCCCCGCCTGCTGCCCCAGGGCGATAGTGCCTGTCTCATCGGCATGCAGCGTGCGATGCTGCAGCAGTTCATGTCTCAGGGCATCCAGGTGCCGGGCGAGCAGGTAAAGACCTTCGCCTGCAGCCACGACTTCGCCAACGGCTGGAATCGCCGCAGCACGGCGGTAGAACGTCTACCAGTTCAAGAGGGGCGCAAGGACTGGCCAGTGCGCCTGACCGGCGAAAACGCCTGCCCACCCGAGGTTGTGGTGTGGGTGGCCGCCCGGCCTGCATGGACCTCCCGCAGGCCATGCATCGCCCTCATTGGCCAACCTCCGGCGCATCGGATAGCCTTGACAGGTGGTCCAATCAAGTGGTCCAAAACGCGCACTTTCCCGCGCATCCGCCCCGAAAACTCCCTGGGGGACAAGGACTTGCAAACGTTTGGTGGAGATCCTGGCCCTGGTGCTGCACCACGACGAGCAGGCCGTTCTGGCCGC
>VFQO010002261.1_pt1 | contig 12117 bp, 10 predicted proteins | sample 3512331 | NCBI WGS metagenome assembly VFQO01 (sample SAMN10412371, study PRJNA504923) | tailings metagenome | isolation source: Replicate 3 from Balatoc abandoned mine | place: Philippines: Itogon, Benguet | collected 2017-08-28
TCCACGGTGCCGTTGGTCACCAGGGGCACGCGGTTTTGCGAGGTGACGGGCTGGTACTTGATGTCCAGCTTGGGCAAGCCCAGTTGCTTCTGGATATCGGCCAGGATGACTTCAGCCATCTCGGTGTGGAAGCCCACGTACTTGCCGTTGCCCAGGGTGTAGGACAAGCCGGAGGACTCACGCACCCCCAGGGATACGCTACCGGAGGCCTTGATTTTGGCCAGCGTGTCGTTCGCCTGAGCAAACACGCTGCCAGCAGCCAAGGCGGTGACGGCAATAGCCAACAAATGCTTTTTCATAGAGGTCTCCTTAGTGGATAGGACAGAGAGAATCGGAAGCGCGCTTGCATGCCAATCGTGCCGGCGAGGCAAGTGCTTCCAGCAATAAGCCGTGGGCGGTCATCTTATTCAGAACGGAACCTGGTCGGTAGGGTATTTCCAGAAGTCCCTGAGTAAATAGCTGACCGGTATGTTCAACGGCTTGTTGTGGGGTGGGATAGGTTGGGCAAACCACTTATCGTAAATCGGATAGATCTCGCGGCTGGTGATCAGACGCTTCATTTCTTCGTCCACCAGCTTTTTAAATTCGGGGTCGTTCTTGGGCAGCATGATGGCCAAGGGCTCGGTGGTGACGAATCGGCCCACCACCTTGAGTGCTTTCGGGTCTGGGCGAGCAGCTGCCAGACCGTACAGGAGCACATCGTCCATCAAAAACGCATCGGCCTCACCCTTCTCGACCATTTCCACGCCACGGGCATGGTCTGGCGCCTCCACGATCTTGATACCCATCAGGCGCTCGCGATTGGCTTGCGTCACCGCCTTGAGGGGCGTGGTGCCTTGCGTCGAAGCGAGGATTTTGCCCTGCAAGTCTTCGAGGCGATCCATGGAGCTGGAGGCCTTGGTCAACAAGCGTGCGCCCGTGATGAAGTGGGGCACCGTGAAAGCCACCTTCTGGCGGCGCTCGGCATTGTTGGTGGTGGAACCGCACTCCAGATCGGCCTTGCCCTGCTCGATCATTTCGATGCGGTTGGCGGGTGAGACCATGACGAACTCCACCGCCATGTCCTTGGCGCCCGTCTTCTTGCGCACCACTTCGGCCAGGCGCAGGCACAGGTCTACCGCATAGCCCACGGGCTTGCCCGAAGCCACGTACGAAAACGGCACGGCAGATTCGCGGTGTGCAATCACCAGCTTGCCCCCGGCGCTGATGCGCTCCAGCACCGTGGCGGCCGTTGCGGCAGGCACGCAGCACAGGGCCGCAAGGCACCATGCCAATCCCCAATATTGTTTATTCATACAAAGTTTCCCTGCGTGACCCAGAAAGTACCTTGCAAGCTTTGTGCCATTGCCCGCCGGTGGCGGCCAGCAAGTGCAGTTCACCCGCGCGGGCCAACCAAAAACTTACTGCAAACTTTCAGATCAAGGCGCGACTGTACGTTTCAGTTTGGTGAAACACCAATGCTGATTGCGCGCCCTGTTATGCAAAACTTTTATACCCGTATTTACCCTAGGCATGGGCCAGCCTGCGTTTGCAGGTAGGCCCAGAGGGCTTGGGCCGTGCCTTTGGCAGACTCCTTGCCCGCAGGCTTTTCACGGTAGGCGCGCACATCCATGATCATCTGCAAGCCTTCGGTATCGGCGGGTGCAGCACTTACCAGGCGCTTGGAACGCAGTTCCTTTTTCACCGCACTGTGGGGCAGAAAGGCCACGCCATGCCCTTCCAGCGCCATGGCTTTCAGGCCTTCGGCCATGTCGGTTTCGTACACCCGCTCCAGATGAATGGGCGTGCGGGACTCTTTCAGGATCAGCTCCGTCACCCGCCCCAGGTAGGCCCCCGGCGCATAGCCCAGGTAGGGCAGTGGCTGCCCGGCGCGGCCCGGCAGGCGGAACAGCGGGTCGCCATCGGCGTCGGGCTTGCTGTAGGGCGACAGCACTTCCTGCCCCAGGCTGACCATTTCGTAGCGGTTGGCATCCAGCTGAAAGGGCTGGGATGAGTGGTGGTAGGCAATGAGCAGATCGCAGCCACCTTCCACCAGCCGCATCACGGCGTCGTGCACATTCAGCGCAATCAGGCGGCTTTTGAAGGGCCCGAACTTTTCGTGCAGGCTCGACACCCAGGCCGGGAAGAACGTGAACGCCAGTGTGTGCGGCACGGCAAACTCGATCATGTCCTTGCCGGCGCTGGTGTGTCCGCGCAACATGGCGCGCGTGTTTTGCAGGGCCTGCAACATTTCGAGCGCCTGGTCGTACAGCGTCTTGCCCGCGGGCGTGAGACGCGTGGGGTACGAACTGCGGTCCACCAGATCGGTGCCCGCCCAGGCCTCCAGCGCCTGGATGCGCCGCGAGAAGGCGGGCTGGGTCACATGCCGCAATTGGGCCGAACGGCTGAAGCTGCGCGTTTCCGCAAGGCTGACGAAATCTTCTAACCACTTGGTTTCCATCGGCCGCATTATCCGCGCCTGCCCACGCCGTGGCACGCGGTGCGGGTGAGGGTATACACCCCGTCAGGATGCTATGGATGCTTATCGATGCGTCGCATAATGTAACGGGGCTTTCATCGCGCGCCCGCGTCCTGTTCCGGGTTGCACAACATCCACGGGGCAGCGACTTCTCCGAACCATTCTGTTCATGACTTGTGCAAAACAGGCCCAGGCCAGCAGCTCGCCCCACACGGCAAAGGCGACTGCTGCAACCCGATTTGCGCCAGTCCTACCGTTTTTCGCACCTGCTCCCCATGTCCTCCAACCCCACCCCCAGCCCGTCTGAGCCTGAGGCCGAGCCCCGCTCACTGCAGTTTGAAGACTGGCTCACCGTCATCGTCATGGCGGCCCTGGCGCTCATCACCTTTGCCAATGTGCTGGTGCGCTACTTCACCAATTCGTCGTTCGCCTGGACGGAAGAAATCTCCGTCTTCCTGATGATTGCCCTGGCACTCATTGCAGGCTCTGCCGCCGTCGCACGCGACCAGCACATCCGCATCGAGTATTTTGCCGAGGGCGGCTCTGCCCTGCGCAGCAAGCGCCTGTCCATGCTGGGCGCGGCCACCGTGGCCGTGCTGTTTGGCGTGATTGCCGTGCTCAGCGTGCGCGTGGTGTGGGACGACTACCGCTTTGGCGAAACCTCACCCGGCATTGGCGTGCCGCAGTGGTGGTATTCGATCTGGCTGCCCGTGTTCTCGGCCCTCATCACGCTGCGCGCCGTGGGCCTGTTCATCCGCCGCAGCCGCAGCAAGGTCGATGCCTCTGATGCTCACTCACAGGAGCCCCAAGCATGATCGCCACGCTGCTCTTTGTGGCCTTTCTGGGCCTGATGTTTGTGGGTGTGCCGATTGGCGCCGCGCTGGGCCTGGCGGGTGCCGCCGCCATTGCGCTGGCCAATGCCGACAGCCAGTGGTTTGGCCTGCTGGCCGTGCCGCAGAACTTCTACGCAGGCCTGGGCAAATACCCGCTGCTGGCCATTCCCATGTTCGTGCTGGTGGGCTCGATTTTTGACCGCTCGGGCGTGGCGCTGCGCCTCGTCAACTTCGCCGTGGCGATGGTAGGCCGTGGCCCCGGCATGCTGCCACTGGTCGCCATTGCCGTGGCCATGTTCCTGGGCGGCATCTCGGGCTCGGGCCCCGCCAATGCGGCCGCCGTGGGTGGCGTGATGATTGCGGCCATGTCGCGGGCGGGCTACCCGCCCTCGTTCTCGGCCAGCGTGGTGGGCGCCGCGGCCGCCACCGACATCCTGATCCCGCCCTCGGTAGCGTTCATCATCTACTCGGTGCTGGTGCCCGGCGCCTCGGTGCCCGCACTGTTTGCGGCCGGCATGGTGCCGGGCGTGCTGGCCGGCATTGCGCTGATCGTGCCCGCCGTGTGGATGGCCCGCAAACACAAGATGGGCGCGCTCGAAGCCACCATGCCCCGCCCACCGTTCTGGAAGAGCCTGCGCGAAGCCACCTGGGGCCTGGCTGCACCGGTGCTGATTCTGGGCGGTATGCGCGCTGGCTGGTTCACACCGACGGAAGCCGCCGTGGTGGCCGTGTTCTACGGCCTGTTCGTGGGCATGGTGATCCACCGCACGATCAAGGTGCGCGACCTGTTCCCCATCCTGCGCGAGTCGGGCGAGCTGTCGGCGGTGATCCTCATCGTCGTGTCGCTGGCGGGCATCTTTGCCTATTCGCTGTCTACCCTCGGCGTGATCGACCCCGTGGCCAAGGCCATCGTGAACTCGGGCCTGGGCGAATACGGTGTGCTGGCGCTGCTCATCGTGCTGCTCATCACCGTGGGCATGTTCCTCGACGGCATCTCGATCTTCCTGATCTTTGTGCCGCTGCTCTTGCCCATCATGCAGCACTACCACTGGGACCCTGTCTGGTTCGGCGTCATCCTCACCCTCAAGGTCGCGCTGGGCCAGTTCACCCCGCCCCTGGCCGTGAACCTGATGGTGTCGTGCCGCATCGCTGGTGTGCGCATGGAGTCCACCGTGCGCTGGGTCGGCTGGATGCTGCTGGCCATGTTCCTGGTGATGGTGGCCGTGATCGCTTTCCCCCAACTCGCCCTGTGGCTGCCCGCCAAAATGGGCTACTGATTGATTTCTAACAAGGAGACTGACCCGATGAAACTGCGTACCTTCCTCACTTCCGCCGTGGCTGCCGCCGCCGCCCTGGCCTTCACCGCCCCTGCTGCCCTGGCGCAAACCGCGTACAAGAGCGAATACCGCATGTCGCTGGTGCTGGGCACCGCCTTCCCCTGGGGCAAGGGCGGCGAGCTGTGGGCCAACAAAGTGCGCGAGCGCACCAATGGCCGCATCAACATCAAGCTGTACCCCGGCGTGTCGCTGATTCAGGGCGACCAGACGCGCGAGTTCAGCGCGCTGCGCCAAGGCGTGATCGACATGGCCGTGGGCTCCACCATCAACTGGTCGCCCCAGGTCAAGCAGCTCAACCTCTTCTCGCTGCCCTTCCTGTTCCCCGACTACGCAGCCGTGGACGCGGTGACGCAAGGCGACGTGGGCAAGCAAATCTTCGCCACACTGGACAAGGCAGGCGTGGTGCCCCTGGCCTGGGGCGAAAACGGCTACCGCGAAATCTCCAACTCCAAGGTCGCGATCAAGTCGCCCGCCGACCTCAAGGGCCTGAAGATCCGCGTGGTGGGCTCGCCCCTGTTCCTGGACACCTTCACCGCCCTGGGCGCCAACCCCACGCAGATGAGCTGGGCCGATGCCCAACCCGCATTCGCCAGTGGCGCTGTGGACGGCCAGGAGAACCCCATCGCCGTGTACCAGGCCGCCAAGCTGCACACCGTGGCCCAGAAGCACATCACCATGTGGGGCTACGTGAACGACCCGCTGGTGTTCGTGGTGAACAAAGACATCTGGAACAGCTGGACACCCGCCGACCGCGAGATCGTGAAGCAAGCCGCCATTGACGCCGGCAAGGAAGAAATCGCCATCGCCCGCAAAGGCATGGTGGAGGCCGACAAGCCCCTGCTCAAGGAAATTGCCGCCAACGGCGTAACGGTGACCCAGCTGTCGGCCGCCGAGCGCGAAGCCTTCGTGAAGGCCACCCGGCCCGTGTACGACAAATGGAAGAACCAGATCGGCGCCGACCTGGTGACCGCCGCTGAAAAGGCAATTGCCGCACGCAAGTAAGCGTAACGCTCCTAAAACCATAGCTTCTAGCGCTTGTATAGCAAGCGCTAGAAGCTTTTTTTATGCCTAAAATCCTGCCCCCAACTGGGCAGAAGCCCGACTGAGACAACGCAACCTACCAATTCAAAATTGGTAGTACCAATAAATAAAATAAAGCTGTAAAGACCATAAATCAGTATTAACCCTATCAGGCATAACTCCTAGAAAGACCCAGAATCTCGCCAATTCGCACGGATAAGCATTTTTTTGGTCATACCAATTTAGGTCAATGTCTACCTGAGAAAGCAAGGCGCCACCGCCCCTTTCACACGGGCCCGCAGCACAGGTCGCCCGCCGACCCGCAACGCGAGTCCCAGGAGACCACGCCGCCTGGTCGGCGCGTCCACTGCGGGGAAGAAAGCCATGGGCCCCGGGGCCCTTGTCTGCGTTTCAATGTCTTTGTCTTCGTTATGCAAACCTTCTGGCAACAAAACTACGACCCGGCCGGGAACATCTGGCTGTCCGCGCTCGTAGCCCTCATTCCCATCGTCTTCTTCTTTCTGGCCCTGACCAAGCTGCGGCTCAAGGGTTACCAGGCGGGCACCGTCACGGTGTTGCTGGCCCTGGGCGTGGCGCTGCTGTTCTACAAAATGCCCGTGAGCGCCGCGCTGGCCTCGGCCGTGTATGGCTTCTTCTACGGCCTGTGGCCCATCGCCTGGATCATTGTGGCGGCCGTGTTTCTGTACAAGCTGTCGGTCAAGACCGGGCAGTTTGATGTGATCCGCAGCTCCATCCTGTCCGTCACGCACGACCAGCGCCTGCAACTCATCCTGGTGGGCTTTTGCTTCGGAGCCTTCCTGGAAGGGGCCGCAGGCTTTGGCGCCCCCGTCGCCATCACCGCCGCGCTGCTGGTGGGCCTGGGCTTCAAGCCGCTGTACGCCGCCGGCCTGTGCCTGATCGCCAACACCGCCCCTGTGGCCTTTGGCGCCATGGGTATCCCCGTCATCGTGGCCGGGCAGGTGTCGGGCATCGACCCCTTCCTCATCGGCCAGATGGCCGGGCGCCAGTTGCCCTTCATGACCATCCTGGTGCTGTTCTGGATCATGGCGATCATGGACGGCTGGCGCGGCGTGAAGGAGACCTGGCCTGCCGTGCTGGTGGGTGGCGGCTCGTTCGCCGTGGTGCAGTTCCTCACCGCCAACTACATTGGCCCAGAGCTGCCTGACATCACCTCCGCCATCGTCTCGCTGATTGCCCTGACGGCCTTCCTCAAGGTGTGGCAGCCCAAGCGCATCTTCCGTTTTGATACGGCAGAAAGCACGACCAGCCAGACCACCGGCACGAAAGCACCCGCTACAGCCAAGCCCCAAGCCGGTGCCACAGCGCCCCTTACCGCAGGCGCCATCCTCAAGGCCTGGTCGCCCTTCATCATCCTGACCGGCATGGTCACGCTGTGGAGCATCAAGCCCTTCAAGGCGCTGTTTGCCGCAGGCGGCCCCCTCGCCTCCACCATCATCAGCATCCCCGTGCCCATGCTGGACAAGCTGGTCGCCAAGATGCCCCCGGTGGTGGCCGCTGCCACGCCCTACGGCGCGGTGTACACCTTCAACTGGCTGGCCGCCACCGGCACGGCCATCCTGATCGCCGCCGTCCTGACCATCGCCTTCGCCCGTTTCTCCCCCGCCAAGGCCGTGGCCACGCTGGGCGAGACGGTGCGCGAGCTGGTCATCCCCATCTACTCCATCGGCATGGTGCTGGCCTTTGCCTTCGTGGCCAACTACTCGGGCCTGTCGGCCACGCTGGCCCTGGCGCTGGCCCATACGGGCAAGGCCTTCACGTTCTTCTCGCCCTTCCTGGGCTGGATTGGCGTGTTCCTCACGGGCTCGGACACCTCGGCCAACGCTTTGTTTGGCGCGCTGCAAGCCACCACGGCCAACCAGCTGGGCCTGTCGCCCGTGCTCACCGTGGCGGCCAATACCACAGGCGGCGTCACCGGCAAGATGATTTCGCCCCAGTCCATCGCCATTGCCTGCGCGGCTGTGGGTCTGGCGGGCAAGGAATCGGACCTGTTCCGCTTCACCGTCAAGCACAGCCTGGTGTTCGCCGCCATCATCGGCATCATCTGCACGCTGCAGGCCTATGTGTTTACGTGGATGATTCCGGGTCATTGAAACCCTGAATCCGAGAGCCCCCATGCGCCTGGCCGATCACGTTGTCGAAAAACTGCTTGCCCTCGTGCAAGACCGCGGACTGCAGCCCGGACAAAAGCTGCCCGCAGAACGGCAACTGGCGGAGGAGCTGGGGGTGTCGCGCACCTCGGTGCGCGAAGCCATCCAGAAGCTCACCAGCCAGGGCATGCTCTCGGCCCGGCGCGGCGATGGCACCTATGTGCAGCAGATCCACAAGCCCGCAGAGTGGCTGCAAGAAGCCATGGTGCCGCTGGCCGGCCTGATCGAATCCGACTCGCACTACCGCTACGACGTGCTGGAGACGCGCCACGCGCTCGAAACCAGCACCGCCTGGCTGGCCGCACAGCGCGCCACGGCGCAAGACAAAGCCCACATCCAGCGCTGCTTTGAAGTGATGCTGCAGCACCAGCAAAGCGGCCACGCCGAGCTGGCTGCACGCGCCGATGCGCAGTTCCACCTGGCCATTGCCGAAGCCTCGCACAACCTGGTGCTGGTGCAGGTGATGCAGAGCCTGTTCACCGTGGTGCTCTCCACCGTGGAGCGCAACCGCCACGACATGTTCCGCCTGAGCGCGCCCGTCACGCTGCAGGCGCTGACGGCGCAGCACCAGGAGCTGATGCAGGCCATCCTCGACGGCGACCCGCAGCGCGCACGCGAATGCATTGGCGAGCACCTGGAGCATGTGCGCACCACCATCCAGCGCATGGACGAAGACCGCGCACGGCGCGAACGTTCCACGCGCCTGCCCCTGGATCTAGCCCCCAAAACCTGAAACAGCCACCACCATGATCATCTCCTCCAGCGCCGACTACCGCGCAGCAGCGCAACAGTTTCTTCCCCCCTTCCTGTTCCACTACATCGACGGCGGCGCCTATGCCGAGCAAACGCTGCGCCGCAATGTGGACGACTTTGCTTCCGTGGCCCTGCGCCAGCGCGTACTCAAGGACATGAGCCAGCTCGACACCAGCATCGAACTGTTTGGCGAAAAGCTCAGCATCCCCGTCGCCCTCTCGCCCGTGGGCCTGACGGGCATGTACCGCCGCCGCGGCGAGGTGCAGGCCGCGCGCGCAGCCGACAAACACGGCATTCCGTTCACCATGTCCAGCGTGTCGGTCTGCCCCATTGAAGAAGTGGCGCCCAAAATCCAGCGCCCCATGTGGTTCCAGCTCTATGTGCTGAAAGACCGTGGCTTCATGCAGAACGCGCTGGAGCGCGCCCAGGCCGCAGGTTGCACCACCCTGGTGTTCACGGTGGACATGCCCGTGCCCGGCGCCCGCTACCGCGACGCGCATTCGGGCATGAGCGGCCCCAACGCCCCGCTGCGCCGCTACTGGCAGGCCATGACGCACCCACGCTGGGCGGTGGACGTGGGCCTGCTGGGCCGCCCGCACGACCTGGGCAACATCTCGGCCTACCGGGGCAGCCCCACAGGCCTGCAGGACTACATGGGCTACCTGGGGGCCAACTTCGACCCATCCATTTCCTGGAAAGACCTGGAGTGGATTCGCGCCTTCTGGAAGGGCCCCATGGTCATCAAGGGCATCCTCGACCCTGAAGACGCCAAGGACGCCGTGCGCTTTGGCGCGGACGGCATCATCGTCTCCAACCACGGCGGGCGCCAGCTCGACGGCGTGCTGTCGTCGGCCCGCGCCCTGCCCGCCATTGCGGACGCAGTGAAGGGCCAGATCAAGATCCTGGCTGACTCGGGCATCCGCAACGGGCTGGACGTGGTGCGCGCCATCGCCCTGGGTGCCGACTGCGCCATGATCGGCCGCGCCTATATCTATGCGCTGGCCGCAGCGGGTGAGGCGGGCGTCAAGCACCTGCTGGAGCTGCTGGAAAAAGAAATGCGCGTGGCCATGACGCTGACCAGCGTGGCCAAGGTGGCCGACATCTCCGCTGATTTGCTAGTGCGCGAAGCATGAGCGCCGCCCCACACATCAGCCGCGAGGCTTTGCTTGCGCAATTGCGCGACGCCGTGGGCGCCGCCCATGTCCTCATCGACGACCAGGCCACCCGGCGCTTTCGCAAAGGCCACCGCACGGGCGAAGGCCCGGTGCTGGCCGTGGTGCGCCCCGGCACGCTGCTGGAGCAGTGGAAGGTGCTGCAGGCCGCTGTGGCGGCGGGCCGCATCGTCATCATGCAGGCGGCCAACACGGGCCTGACGGGCGGCTCCACCCCCGACGGTGCCAACTACGACCGCGAGATCGTGCTGGTGAACACGCTGCGCATCACCGGTGTGCAGGTGATTGCCGGAGGCGACCAAGTGGTGTGCCTGCCCGGAGCCACCCTGGACAAGCTGGAGCAGACGCTGGCCCCGCTGGGGCGCGAGCCGCATTCGGTCATCGGCTCGTCGTGCATTGGCGCGTCGGTGCTGGGCGGCATCTGCAACAACTCGGGCGGCGCGCTGGTGCGCCGGGGCCCCGCGTACACCGAACTGGCACTGTATGCCCGCGTGAAAGATGACGGCACGCTGGAGCTGGTGAACCACCTGGGCATCGCTCTGGGCAACACGCCCGAAGAAATCCTGACCCGCCTGCAGAACGGCGACTATGCCGAGGCCGACGTTGAGCGCGACACAGGCCGTGCGGCCTCTGATGCCCGCTACGCCCAGGACGTGCGTGCCGTGGATGCAGACACCCCCGCCCGCTTCAATGCCGACCCGTCCCGCCTGTTCGAGGCCTCGGGCTCCGCAGGCAAGGTGTGCCTGTTTGCCGTGCGGCTGGACACCTTCCCCAAAGAACCCAGCACGGTGTTCTACATCGGCAGCAACACGCCCGACGACCTTACCGCCGTGCGCCGCCACCTGCTCACTGCCCTGCCCCGCCCGCCCATTGCCGGTGAATACATCCACCGCACCGCGTTCGACATTGGCGAGAAATACGGCAAAGACACCTTCCTGCTCATCGACCGCTTTGGCACGGCCCGCGTGCCCGCGGCCTTTGCGCTCAAGAGCCAATGGGACGGCTTCTTTGAACGCATCGGCCTGCGCGGCTTTGTGGACCACGCCATCCAGGCCGTAACGCGCCTGCTGCCCAGCCACCTGCCCCGGCGCGTGCGCCAGTGGCGCGACCTGTACGAGCACCACCTGCTGGTGCGCGTATCGAACGACCAGGTGGAAGCCACCCGCGCCTTCCTGACCGAGCACTTTGCGAACAGCACCCAGGGCGCCTGGTTCGAGTGCGATGCCGACGAGGGCCGCAAAGCCTTCCTGCACCGTTTTGCGATTGCAGGCGCGGCCATCCGCTACCGCGAGGTGCACCGCAGGGAGGTCGAAGACATCGTGGCCCTGGACATTGCGCTGCGCCGCAACGACCGCGAATGGGTGGAGCAACTGCCGCAGGACGTGGAGCGCGATGTGGTGCACAAGCTCTACTACGGCCACTTCTTCTGCCATGTGTTCCACCAGGACTACATCGTGAAGAAGGGCGTGGACCCGCTGGCCATGGAGCACCGCATGTGGGAGCTGCTGGACGCGCGCCGCGCCGAATACCCCGCCGAGCACAACGTGCGCCACCTGTACGTGGCCAAGCCCGCGCTGGCGGGCTTCTACCAATCACTGGACCCAACCAACACCTTCAACCCCGGCATCGGCCACACGCCGCGCGGGCGCAACTGGCAGGAGTGCAACCACGCCAGCGGCGGCTGGCCCAAGGGGTATTCAGAGAACGCTTGAGTGCGCGCTGCCCGGCTGGGGTCCATCGGCCGAAGCCGGTCCAGCGAGCGGCACCGGGTGCTTGATCGCGTTTTTCACCAGCTTGCGCTCCACCGCATCGCGCAGATCCACGCCGGTGTGGTCGGCCAGTTGCAGCAGGTAGAGCAGCACATCGGCCATCTCTTCACCCACACGCTCCTTCTGCGCGGGGTCCGCGGTGAGCTGCTGCGATTCTTCGGGCGTGAGCCACTGGAACAGCTCCTGCAGCTCGGCCGCCTCCACCATCAGCGCCATGGCCAGGTTCTTGGGCGTGTGGTACGGCTGCCATTGCCGGGCAGCGGCAAAGGCGCGCAGGCGCTGCTGCAGGTCGGCCAGGTCCAGCGTCATGCTGTACCCCTTGCGCAGTCAAAGCAAAGCAAGCCCAATACGCTATGTATTTGATAGCTACTTGCGCTTATTTCATAAGCGCTAGAGGCCATTTTGATGCTCATAGCAGCGTCACAGGTGCTTCGCCCGCCAGGTGGCGGCGGGCGTTTTCCATGAAGCGGTCCACCGAGTTCTGCACCGCTTCGGGCGACCAGCCCGCCACATGGGGCGTGAGCACCACGTTGTCCAGGTCCAGCAGCTCGGCCGGGGGCGCGGGCTCGCTCTCGTACACATCCAG
>VFQO010002262.1_pt1 | contig 12116 bp, 9 predicted proteins | sample 3512331 | NCBI WGS metagenome assembly VFQO01 (sample SAMN10412371, study PRJNA504923) | tailings metagenome | isolation source: Replicate 3 from Balatoc abandoned mine | place: Philippines: Itogon, Benguet | collected 2017-08-28
ATCTGTCCGTCCCTTCTTCAGGTCGGACTCTAGCTTCAACTGGTGGAGAAAATGGAGGTCAGGTCACTGGCATGGGGGCTGGCCCCGATGTGGCGGCATGATTTACGGTACCGCAAAAGATGGCGCTTCTAGGGAGCGCGGCCATTTCCTCGGAGGTAAAAGACCCGTCAGTGTATCGAAAGGCCAGGGTTCCAAAAAAACAAATTTTGAAAATGGTCTTTTTTCTCGCCAGGGTCAGGCTCAAATTTTTTTGCTTGGCCTCGTTGCGAGCGACCACCTTGGTATCGTCAAGTCTCGTCATGCTCCATCGTGGCGAATGAGACAAACGTCGCATTGCAGTCGGCAATATATGCCGCTGCCAATCCACCCTACTACATTAAGTAGTCATCCGCGCGCACGCGAAAGGATGCAGGCTCCAGCCCTTCTAGGTGGAATCGCTTCCCACGTGAATAATGCGAGGGAGCACGAGCTATGACTTTTCTGACCGTGCTGTCCGCACAATACGGAATTTCGGCAAAATCGCTAAAGCGTCTTTATATTGGAGAAGGATGGGAATTCGAGGAGGAAGGTTTCAAGATTGAAAGATGCCACCAAAAGGCAATCACGGAAATCGGCCGAAATCGGCTTTCGCCATACGTCATAGCTTACGCATTATGGTGCCGTGAGAAATGCGGACCACAGGAGAACTGGGTGCGCTACGAAAATATCCGTGATGTCGCCCGTGCGAGAGGCTTCTCATTGACCGAAGCGATTTCGCAAGTTTTTCCAAAGCTGCTTGAGCGCGATAGTTTTCCGACAGCTCAGTATTGGCTTGATCGCGCCACGGGCGATCTATTTGACCGGGAAGCAGTTGAGAGGATCGCAAGGTATTGCAGAACCACCTTGTCGATCGGGCCGACGCTTGGCGTCGAGTACGCCTACCTCGCTGTACGCCTTCTTTACCCGCTACCAATAGAAGTGTTGCCAGATTATCCTAGGCGGGTTCAGCGCGCCTTGAATCTGGCAATTCACTATGGATTTCTCGATGGGTGCCACACCACGACCAAAGAGCGTGACGGGACTAAACAGCGATTTTTCCATGCTCCGAAATTTGATTTATAGACCTTAGTGGGTTTGTCGGTTCCGCTATCGTGCTTTCGAGATGGGCAAGCCAATGGTCAGTGTCGCAACGTCACATTCCATAGCTCTGCATAACCTTACGAGCGCTAAAAACGTCAGATTTTGCTCTCCACGCTCGATCCGGCCGACGTAGCTACGATCCAACCCGGCTTCATGCGCGAGCCCCTCTTGAGACATGCCAAGGCCACGCCTCTGTTCGCGAATGCGCTGGCCGAGAATGTCGAGATAAGGGTCCACCCGCGCATGTCGCCGGGGAGATGACTATCAATCCACGGAGTATTAATCCCGTCGTTAAGAAATTGGATCACTTTTCCTTTTAATGAAAGTTTTGCGTGGCTTCTACGGGCGAACAATATCTAGCCATTCGAGACGACGTACGTTCTCCAGACCCGGTTTGCGCCCCTGGGAGGTGGCAACTACTCCGGCTAGAAAATTTGGAAAGCCACGCGAGATCGTGAAGGGGGCGACGATGAGGTTTCAAGTTCTCGGTTCAACGGTTCAATATTCCCATCCCATCCTTTCAGCGACGGGACGGGTCACCCTTCGATATTCAGTGTTTCCATGCGGGCGCGGCGAGCTAAAATTCAGTGATGGAAATAGACTGGTAGCTCGCGACTTGTCAGAAAAATGGGGGCGCCCTCTCACCATTGGCGACTTGTTTGGAGAAGCGCCATCGTATGACGATGTGCTGAATGACGGCGGAAAATGGCCCTTAGACGCTGAGGTGATGATCAGCACTGAAAAATGTAGCGAAATTTCATTTCTGAAAAGCGAAGATTCTGCCTGCGGTTATGCCAATTACTGTTCGGACGAATCCTCAAAAGGTCTATTCATTTGGCTGTCAGTTAATGAAACTGCCTTCGCCGATCTTTTGCAGGTGCGGTCTGATTTACCGGAGAAGATGTATTTTGATATAGACATCCCCGGCTTGAAGGATCTGCCGTATGTGAACGATGAAAATTGGCTGCAAGGCTCGTGGGATTTAGACGACAAGTCGGATTGCGGAGATGGGAATTTTCGGGTCGTCACAGGCTTTAGCCTTGAAAGACATTCCTCCTTTTTTCCTGCCGCCCGCTACTATGACGTCCGTCAAATGGAACGGACGGAGGACAGGCAAGCGATCGAAAAGCTACGCTCTGCAATTAGCAATCTCGTTGCGATGAAGGACGGCAGTGTGGATGGCGTCGAGGCAAGGCTAATGCGGCTGAATTTATTTGCCGTCACGGCTCTTGTGGGGATCGGAACTATGGCGTTGATTCCGTTGTATTTTTAATGAGTGGATGTCATTGCGATTTCGGCATTGGATTGGAAAAATGGCTTATAATTTGCAAGCCCTAATATGGCCAGTCCGGCCCAAGCGGACACGAAGGTATCCCCCCCGGGGGGGTGAAGTTCCTGAGAGGGGTTCCTTTCTCGGGTCTGCAACCTGAACCCCGAAAGAGAGATCGCGCCGCGAAGACAGCGCCATGCCGCTGCAAAGGCGCGAATCACAAATCCGATCACACAACCGCTGGCATCCCTAGCGTTTCTTCGGTAAATCTTTGCTCATGAAAGGTCCGGTCCGCTACGAAATTTCTAAATTATGTGGGGGGCAACGTGGGGGAAGTTTCAGATCGTTAAATTTAATCGTGTTATTTCAATTTACTAATATTTGAGTTCGATACAAGCCCTGCCACCACCGCCCTCAGCGGCGCGCTACCACCGCTTCCACCGGCGCTACTTCTTCTCCACCAGTTCGCGCAGCAGGAAGGCGTGGAGCATCGCGGCGCGTACCGCGTCCTCGGCATGGTCGGCGCCGACCGAATGGCCGCCCTCCAGATATTCGTGATAATAGACGCTGTTGCCCAGCTCTTTCAGCCGCGCGGCATATTTGCGCGCGTGGCCGGGGTGGACGCGGTCGTCTTTGGTCGACAGATACAAGAAGATCGGCGGATATTTCACGCCCTTGCGGATGCTGTGATAGGGCGAATATTTCGACAGGAAGGCCCAATCACCGGGTACGTCGGGGTCGCCATATTCGGCGACCCAGGACGCCCCGGCGAGCATCTTGTCGTACCGCCACATATCCTTGATCGGCGAGCCCGAGATCACCGCGCCATACAGGTCCGGCCGCTGCGTCATCGCCGCGCCGACCAGCACGCCGCCGTTCGAGCGCCCCGAGATGGCGATCTTGCCCTTGGCGCTGACTCCGGTGGCGACCAGATCTTCGGCCACCGCGTGCAGGTCGTCGAAGCTGTTCTGGCGCTTTTCGCGCAGCGCCGCCTGATGCCACGCCGGGCCATATTCGCCGCCGCCGCGAATGTTGGCGAGGACATAGGCATTGCCGTCCTCGACCCAATAAAGGCCGAGCGGTCCGGCGCGATAGGGCTGACCGGTGAGATAGCCGGGTGTCTGCGCAGCGCGGAACCCGCCATAGGCGTGGACGAGTGCCGGAACCGGGCCGGTCGCGCCCGCCTTGCGGACGAGGAAATACGGAATTCTGGTCCCGTCCTTCGACGTCGCGAACCGCTTTTCGACCGTCATGTTCTTGGCATCGAAGGTCGCGGGCAGGCTCTGCACCGGCTGCGGCGGCTCGGCATCGGCGACCGCGTAGAGCGTCGGCGGCGTGATCATCGTCTCGGCGGTCGCGAGGATGACATCGCGCTTGCCGATCGTCCCGGCGATGCCGACGGTGGCATTGGCGGCGAGCGGCACCTCAGTCTGGCTCCATTTGCCCGTCGCCGCATCGCGGCGCAGCGCGAACAATTTGCCTTCGACATCGTCGAGCGCCTTGACCCACAGAATACTCTTGGTCGCCGACACCTCCTCGATCGCCTGCGCCTTGGTCGGGGTCATCGCGGTAATGATCGGCACCTGCCGGTCGGCGGCCATATCGGCGAGCGACAGCGAGACCAGCGAGCCCGCAGGAATATCGGCCCACGGCTGGTTTAGGAACACGATCAACTGCCCGTCGATGACGTCGCGGATGCTCGCAGTATCGGGGACGATGGTCGAGATGTAGCGCGACGCGTCAGCGCTGCGCAACTTGATGTCGGCGGTGTAAAATGTCTTGCCGCGGCTGATCATCGGCCAGCGCTTGTCGCCGTCGGAGAAAGCAAAGACGTTCATCCCGACGTCTTCGGCCTCGCCCTCGGCCACGATTTCTGCCGACGTCAGCGGCGTGCCGCGTTTCCAGCGCTTGACGATGCGCGGGTAGCCCGACGCGGTCATGCTGCCCGCGCCATAATCGGTCGCGACCAGCAGCGTATCGGCATCCTCCCACGTCACGCTGCTCTTCGCCTGCGGCAGCGTGAAGCCGCCCTCGACGAAACGCCGGGTGCTGCGGTCCCACTCGCGCACGATGTCGGCATCGGTGCCGCCGGGGCTCAGCGAGACGAGGCAGCGGGTATAGGCGGGCGCCAGGCAGTCGGCGCCGTGCCAGACCCAGCTCTGCTTTTCTGCCTTGCCCAGCGCGTCGACGTCGATCAGCGTCGTCCACACCGGCTTGCCCGCCAGATAAGCATCGAGCGGGCTTTGCCGCCATAGCCCGCGCGGGTTGGCGGCATCGCGCCAGAAATTGGTGATCGTGTCGCCCATTACCTCGCTAGGCATCGCAATCTGGCGATCGTCGTCGAGGATTTCTCGCGCCCGCTTGCGGTCGGCCTCAAAGCCGGGACGACCGGTGATCAAGGCATCGGTCGCGGCATTTTCCTGTTTGACCCAGCCGAGCGCCTTGGCACCCTCGATATCCTCCAGCCACAGATAGGGGTCGGCTTCCTGCGCGGCGGCAACCGCGCCGAACGAACAGCTGAGGGCAAGCGCGGCAAGGCTGGCACGGATCATCAATATGTCTCCCCTGGAATATGGTGACGCTGTGCTAGCATCATCAGACACTTGAGGGGAAGGCCGAACCCCGCGCGTCGCTCGCGGCGACGATGCGATTATTGATCGATGATCATCGTGCCCGGATGATGCTTGTCGAGGTGGCGCTTGATGATCTTGAGGTTGCGCGTGTTCGAGCGGAAGAACAGGTCGAACGCATCGCCAACCAGCGGGATCGCGCCCAGCGCGGTATCGACGCCAAGGTTGCCGGCCATCCGCCACAGCTTCCATTTCGGCATGCCGAGGTTGCGCGCTTCCCAGATCAGATAGGCACCCATTGTTGCCGCAATCACGTCGCCGACGACAGGGACCAGGCCGACGATCGCGTCCAGCCCGACTGGCCGGTTGATCCCCGGAATGACGAAACTGCGTTCGAGCAGGATTTCCAGCGTCTCAATGCGTTTGCGCAGCGCCGCGGGGTCGTTGCGATTCTGGATCAGCGCGTCGAAAATGGCATCGGGATTGGGCGGCGTGGGGGCCATTGGCGTGCTTTCACAAAGCGCCACGTCGGCGCCATCATTTTAGTTGGGAGCGGCGATCACATGATTCAATGGGTGCTGGGCGCGCATATTGGGGCGCAAGCCCGTCAGCCGCTGCCCCGCGACCGACCAGCGCAGCGGCGTGGCGAGCGGAATGAACGGCACATAGCGCGCCAGCACGATTTCGGCTTCGGTGACCTGCGCCGCGCGCTGGCCGATGTCGATATTGCGCATCGCCTGTTCAATGATCGTCTGCGCCTCGCGGTTGCACAGCGTATCGCGGCGGCACGACAGGCGGCGCAGCGCCCACAGCGGATCGTCATTGGGGGCCACCTCGTCGATCAGCCGCAGGTCCGCGGTCGATGCCATCGCGACCCGGCGGCTGGGAACGCCGATCGCGGTCAGATCGGCGGCAACATAAGCGAAGAGGATACGCCCGCCGGGCGTATCGGGGACGGCGATGCGGACCGGGTCGATCGCGCGCCCCGCCGCGCGCCACGCGTCGACAACGCGCTTGGCCTGCGCCTGCCGCGAGGCATCGTCATAATCGGCCCACGCCGGGCGCAGCGGCGTCGGTCCGCCGTCGCGGATGTGGACCGAGGGCCGCAAGGTCAGCTGCGGTTGCCATTCTTCCAGTCCAAACGCCTCGACCAGCCGTTCGCGTCGGATCGCGCGGGTCAGCGCGTCGCGATTGGCATCGGTCGCCAGAAACCCTTCGGCGCGGACAAACGACAGGCCGAACAGGCCGGGGGCAGGGTCGACGACCAATTGCGACCGGCCGATGTTCGACGCGGCGAAATAGGGCAGGGTCGAAAACCGTCCGCCGATCACGCCATCGGCATAGCCGTTCTTGAATCGCGCCAATGCGCCAGCGGGCGAGGTGCCGATCAGTTCGATCGACGCCGCGGGATCATTGGCGGCGGCTTCGGCGGCGGCGGGATCCTCGGCGAGCGGGTCGGGAACCGGCGACAGCAGGATCGCGCGCCCGATCCTGCGCGCCCGCATCGGTCCCCAGCCCATCCCCTTGTTGACGATCGCCATCGACGGCTGCGCCAGCAGCTCCAGGATCGCGGGCTGCGGCACCGACAGACGGATTTCGATCACCGTATCGGTCATCGCGCGGATCGTCTCGATTTCCGGAAAGTCGCTTTTCAGCATGTGGCGGCTGGCGGGCGCCAGATAGGTGCGCAGGATCGCTGCGACATCTTGCGCCGTCACTTTGCGGCCATTGGTCCATCTGGCTTCGCGCAGGCGAAAGATATAGCTGCGCCCGTCGGTGGTCACCGTCCAGCGATCGGCGAGGCCGGTGTCGATCTGACCCTCGCCATCATAGCTGACCAGCCCCTGCGATGTCGCATCGAGCAGCGCGGTATTGGCGGTGGACATCTCGCCAGTCAGCGGACTGGCGGCGGGGTTGAGCGGGCCCATTGCGGCGATCTTGACTGGCCCGCGCTCGCCGAGCAGGCCGCAACTGGCAAGGGTGAGCAGGACTAGGCCCGCTGCGGCAGCGAGCCGCATCCTGTTCCGCTCTCGTCCAATTTTCGCTATCATCTTCGCCATCATAGCCGCGCCGCGCAAAACCGAAAGTGGCATCCGGCCCCAAGGGGCGAGCGGGGTTGCTGGTGCGGACGGCGGGACTTGAACCCGCATATCCAGAGGATGGCAGATTTTAAGTCTGCTGCGTCTACCGATTTCGCCACGTCCGCACAGGCGGTGCCGATCAAGCCGATGGGCTGGGGCAGGTCAAGCGATGTTTGCCGCTTCACGCCGCCAGGTGGGTCGGCTAGACGGCGGGCATGACAGCAGTGCTCGAAATTTCCGGCCTCGGAAAAACCTACAAAAGCGGGCACGTCGCGCTCCGCGATGTCGACCTCAGCATCAACAAGGGCGAGATTTTCGCGCTGCTCGGGCCGAATGGCGCGGGCAAGACGACGCTGATCAGCATCGTTTGCGGCATCGTGACCGCCAGCGCGGGGACCGTGACGGTCGCCGGGCACGATCATGCGCGCGACTATCGTGCGGCGCGAACGATGATCGGACTGGTGCCGCAGGAACTCCACACCGATGCGTTCGAAACGGTGCTGGCGACGGTCAATTTCTCGCGAGGGCTGTTCGGCAAGCCGCGCGATCCCGCGTTCATCGAACAATTGCTGCGCGACCTGTCGCTGTGGGACAAGCGCGATGCCAAGATCATGGAGCTGTCGGGCGGGATGAAGCGCCGGGTGATGATCGCCAAAGCCTTGTCGCACGAACCTGAAATCCTGTTCCTCGACGAACCGACCGCGGGGGTCGATGTCGAACTGCGCCGCGATATGTGGCAGATGGTCCACGGGCTACGCGAGCGCGGGGTCACGATCATCCTGACCACCCACTATATCGAAGAGGCCGAGGAAATGGCCGATCGGGTCGGGGTGATTACCGGGGGCCGGTTGATCCTGGTCGAAGAAAAACATGCGCTGATCAAGAAACTCGGGCGCAAGACGCTGACCCTCAATCTTGCCGAACCGCTCGCCGCTGTGCCCACGGAACTCGCCGACTGGGCGCTCGCGCTGGCGGGCGATGGGCATGAGCTGGTGTATGAATTTGACAGTCAGGCCGAGGCAACGGGCGTGCCGTCACTGCTGCGGCGGATGAGCGACATCGGGGTCGGTTTCAAGGATTTGCACACCCAGCAAAGCTCGCTTGAGGATATTTTTGTCGGGCTGGTGCACGAAACCAAAGGAGCCGCCGCATGACCGCGAACTGGCGCGGCGTGCGCGCAATCTATGCCTTTGAACTGGCGCGTTTCGGCCGAACCGTGTGGACCAGCCTGGCGCTGCCGGTCATCACCACCGCGCTCTATTTCGTCGTGTTCGGATCGGCGATCGGCGGCCGGATGAGCGAGGTTGGCGGCGTGCCCTATGGCGCCTTCATCGTGCCGGGGTTGATGATGCTGACGATGTTCACCGAAAGCATCAGCAACGCCAGCTTCGGCATCTATATGCCGAAGTGGACCGGCACGATCTATGAGATGCTGTCGGCGCCGCTGTCGCCGCTCGAAACGGTGATCGCCTATGTGGGCGCCGCAGCGACCAAGTCGGTGATTATCGGGTCGATCATCTTTGCCACCGCGCATCTGTTCGTCGATGTGCAGGTCGCGCATCCGCTGCTGATGGTTGGCTTCATGCTGTTGATGGCGGTGACTTTCTGCCTGTTCGGCTTCATTATCGGCATCTGGGCGCAAAGTTTCGAACAGTTGCAGGTGATCCCGATGCTGGTGATCTATCCGCTGACCTTTTTGGGCGGCGCCTTTTACTCGCTCGACATGCTGCCCGCGGCTTGGCGGACGGTGACGCTGTTCAACCCGGTCGTCTATCTGATCAGCGGCTTCCGCTGGACCTTTTTTGGCAGGGGCGACGTCGGGATCGGGGTCAGCATGGGCGCGGTCGCGCTGTTTTTGGCGCTGTGTCTGGGCGTCATTTTCTGGATGTTCCGAACGGGATACCGACTCAAGAACTGATCGGCCTGCGCGTGGTTTCGTGTGTAGGTACCGGTACACGGTTCAACTGGCGATGCGGCCGGGCCGGGATATGGTCTGCGGTGGTCATCCCGTGGAGGAACAATGAAGAACCGCGCTGCCGACATGGTCTTTGCCGTCTCCTTGGCGTTATCGGCCGTCTCGCCGACGGCCGCGCAAACGGCGATCGGCGCGCCAACCGCGGCGATCACGCCGCGTCCCGATGCGCAGCAGCTGAGCGAAAAGGCCGACGCCTATCTGCAGGCGCAGGTCCGCAACGATATGTTCAGTGGCACCGTGCTGGTGGCGCGCGACGGCAAACCCCTGTTCGTCAAAAGCTATGGCATGGCGAATTACGAATTGGGCGCGCCGAATACCGCCGACAACTCCTATCTACTGGGATCGTTGGTCAAGCAGTTCACCGCGGCCGCGATCCTGCAATTGCAGGAGCAAGGCAAGCTGAAGGTCAGCGATCCGATCTGCCGCTATCTCGAAATCTGTCCGCAAAGCTGGCAGGGCATCACGCTGCAACATTTGCTGACCCACACGTCGGGTATCCCCAATGTCTCCAGCTTGCCCAATTGGGACGAGAAGCTGGCGATGCTGAGCTACACGCGGCGCGAACTGGTGGCGCTGTTCCGCGACCTGCCGCTGGATTTCGCACCGGGCGAAAAATTCGATTATTCCAATTCGGGCTACATGCTGCTCGGGGTCGTCATCGAACGTGTTTCGGCGCAACGCTATGATGATTATCTTGAGCAGAAGATTTTTAAACCCATCGGCATGACGCGGACCTACAATAGCGACACGCGCGCGCTGGTCCCCGGGCGCGCGACCGGATATTACTCTGTCGGCACCGACTTCATCAACGCGCGGCTGGTCAGCCCGACGGTCGATCTGGGCACCAGCGGCGTCTATTCGACGGTTGGCGACCTGCTGTTGTGGGACACGGCGCTGGCCGCCGACCGGCTGATCTCGCGCGCGTCGCGCGATGCGATGTTTACCGCTGGCAAAGGCGATTACGGCTATGGCTGGTTCATCGGCCAACGGCATGGCCGATCCATCCAGTTTCATTCGGGCAGCGACAACGGGTTTTCGACGTACATCTCCCGCTTTCCGGAGGATCGGCTGACGGTGGTGGTGCTGAGCAACAGCGATCGGGCGAACGCGGGGCGGGTAGGCAGCGACCTGGCGGCCATTGCCCTCGGCGCGCCGTATAAAATGCCGGTCGAGCAGTTGGGCGATTTGTTGTGGAATGTCATGCGCGACCGCGGCGTGACGGCGGCGCTGGCGCGCCACGCCGATCTGAAGCGGACCGCCCCGACGGCCTATGATTTCGGCGATGAGACGCTGGTCACCTTGGGCTATGATCTGTTCGAGGTGCGGCGGCTGGCCGAGGCCAAGGCGGTATTCGACTATAATCTGACCCAATATCCCCAGTCGGCGTACAGCTATGACGGGCTGGCCGATATTGCCGATGCCAAAGGCGATACCGCCACGGCGATCGCGCTGTTCGAAAAGTCGCGCGCGATCGATCCCGAGAACAGCTATGCGATCGAGGGACTGGCCCGGCTCCGCGCCGGTGGCGGGAAGGCGCCCTGACCGCGACGCCCGCGCTGACGCGCCGGCACGTCGGGTCGAACCAAGGCTACTGATAAACCATCGGCCGCCACGCGGCGAGATTGGCGCCGGGCTGGCGAGCGGTTGGCAGGCTGGCGGCAGGCGTCAGCCCGCGCGCCAGGCTGGTGCGCGGCGGTTTGTTTGGATCGCGGGACTTAGCCGGAAACCGGCCCAAACTTAACATGCGCGCCCGGGCCGAAGATCGGTCGAGCGATGATGTCAGTCGTTCAGCCGCTCGCGCATTTCCTTGCCGGGTTTGAAATAGGGGACATTTTTCGCCTTCACATCCACCGAGGCGCCGGTGCGCGGATTGCGGCCGGTGCGCGATTCGCGCGAACGGGTCGAGAAAGCGCCGAATCCGCGCAGCTCGACACGGCCCCCCGCCGCCAGCTGCTCGACAATGGAATCGAAAAACGTATCCACGATGCGTTCGACCTCATCGACGCGCAAATCGCTGTTTTCGCTCGCGATCTTCTGAACCAGTTCTGACCGGATCATTGGCTTCCCCTATTATAAATCACGCGTTTCCTGCCGAAGCAGGCGTCCGGTCGTTGCCGGTCCATTCTGTGCGTGAGACCCCTCCCAACGCGCGCAGAGGGTATCATGAATCACTGTCTGGTCAAAATATATCACTGAAAGAAAAAGGCCCGCAGAGGGACACTCTGCGGGCCTTTTCGTTCGTTTCGCTATGCAAGTTTGAAATTAATCTTTCTTGCCGGCTTTCAATGCTTCGCCAAGGATGTCCCCGAGCGACGCACCCGAGTCTGACGAGCCATACTGCGCCACAGCCTGCTTCTCTTCGGCGATCTGCATCGCCTTGACCGAGAAGTTCGGCTTTTTCGAACGGTCGAAGCCGATGACCATCGCATCGAACTTCTGGCCGACCTGGTAGCGTTCGGCGCGCTGTTCGTCGCGGTCGCGGCCGAGGTCGGCGCGCTTGATGAAGCCGGTGGCGCCATCGTCGCCGGCCTGCACTTCGAGGCCGTTGTCGCGGACTTCGAGGACGGTGACGGTGACGACGTCGTTCTTCTTCACCGAACCGGCGGCAGCGGCACCGCCGCCAACGGCCGGAGCACCCTTTTCAAGCTGCTTGATGCCGAGGCTGATGCGTTCCTTCTCGACATCGACGTCGAGCACGACGACCTGCACGGCCTCGCCCTTGCGGTGGAGGTGCAGCGCTTCCTCGCCCGAAATGCCCCACGCGATGTCCGACATGTGAACCATGCCGTCGACGTCGCCCGGCAGGCCGACGAACAGGCCGAATTCGGTCGCGTTCTTGACTTCGCCTTCGACGACCGAGCCGACCGGATGTTCGTCGGCAAAGGCGCCCCAGGGGTTCGACTGAGCCTGCTTGAGGCCGAGCGAGATGCGGCGCTTGTCGCTGTCGACTTCGAGGACGATGACGTCGACTTCCTGGCTCGTCGAAACGATCTTGCCAGGGTGGACGTTCTTCTTGACCCACGACATTTCGCTGACGTGGACCAAACCTTCGATGCCGGCTTCGAGTTCGACGAACGCACCATAGTCGGTGATGTTCGTGA
>VFQO010002263.1_pt1 | contig 12115 bp, 10 predicted proteins | sample 3512331 | NCBI WGS metagenome assembly VFQO01 (sample SAMN10412371, study PRJNA504923) | tailings metagenome | isolation source: Replicate 3 from Balatoc abandoned mine | place: Philippines: Itogon, Benguet | collected 2017-08-28
TTCAGAGGCACTTTTGAAAAAATTTCTCTTTAGAGAAAAACAACGTAAAAATATGTCATATTAAGATTTTCTTGAATTCTGACTTCCAATTTTTTAGAGATAGATTTTTTAAAGTTATAGTTAAATGAACAGGGTAGGAGTTCGAATGATTAAGTTGCAATTTTTAAAAAGGAAAGTATGATTTTTACGTTAAAATAGTAAAAAATCACAAAAAATAGGTTGAAAAAATTACAAAATAGCCGAAAAAGTGAAAGTGAGACTGTTCAGGAGACGTACAGAAACCACTCCAAGTTGGTCAAAAAATGACGTTACCATCAGTTATTCAGAAGCACTTTTGAAAAATTTCTCTTTAGAGAAAAACAACGTAAAAATATGTCATATTAAGATTTCCTTGAATTCTAACTTCCAATTTTAAAAAGTTACATTAAAAAATAAATAGTTGAAAATTAAGAACTATATTGACTTTAAAGATTAAAAAAGAACTGAAAATAAAAAACTTTTAACTGATATTCGAATACATAAAATTTAAAATATTACACTATAAGATGGAACTCTTTTAATTCCACTTGAACGAAAATTGTAACTATTATCATTGTCTGAAATATGCTTTTCAGATACATGTAATTCAGAAACCAAAATTTGAGAATTATTAAACACACTGTCAATTGATACTTCACGTTTTGTTAGTATATATTTTTTCTTGAGATCTTGACTTAACCTTTCAGTTGTTTCTTCATTCAATAGCTCAACTGAGATATACATACCATTACTTTGAGAATTGCGTTTTATTCTAGTAATGATTTTCTCAGGTTCATCTTTTCTCATACACTCATCGATAATTTTACGATTCATTTCATCATCCTTCAAACAATCCAACAAACATGAAGATACACAATTTTCAGTTTTATTGCTTTGCATTTTATTTGACAAATAATAATTTTTTATTATTTTTTTCAACATTTTTCTAATTCATTTTAAAAATAAGATATAATGAAACTAATAAATATTAAAGAAAAAATTTATTAAAATAAAATGTTAAACACAGAGCAAAAACAAAAATTAAAAATACTTTCATTGGAAAAAGAAGAAATCGAGATTTTATCCAAATCTGAATTGGATAAAATTAAAGAAGAATCAACTTACTCTGGAATTCATTATATGATTACAATTATATTTTTTATGGTCGTTTTAGTGAATACAATATATTTAACAAAAGCAGTACTTGGAATGAAAGTACAAGATGGTGATGTAAATGTAGAAAAAGCTAAAAATTTAATATCATCGGCTTGTATAATAAGCTATTTCGGTGATTTTTTAATTATAATTTTAGCTGCAATTATGTATTGGAAAGGAAAAAATGATGAAACAATTAAAAGTATGGTTGAATATTCAGGTGTTGAAAATATGTATGTTGGTCTTCGTATTGCTATTTTTTCTATTTTAATGATTGTTTCTCTTTTAGTTGGAAGTTTATGTATATCTGCATCTAAAGAAATTGAAGAATCTCCAAATAAAGCTGAGTTAAATTCAGAAAAACATTTATTTAAAGAAGTTGGTCAAATGTTCATTTTACATTTCTTAGTATTTACATTATTTCAAATAGGTGTTACAATATGGAAAATAATAAAAGATTCTCATAATATTAATAAATAAATTCTTATATAAATTGTTATAATATAAATTCTCATAATATTAATAAATAAATTCTTATATAAACTGACATAAAACTAGAAGAATTATTATGATATATACATTTAAGATTATTCAAGATTTCATAGTTTCAAATTGTTGAATATAATCGAAATCACTAATTTCGTTAAATTTCTGATCTCGTAATTCAGGATCATGATAGACATGACAAATTACCATATATTCTGTCATTTTGTTTCTTTGTCTTATAGATAAAACACAAATACCATGAAAATCAATATCACATGATATTTGTGTTTTATTTACATATTTATTGATAATATTAAATTTAGATTTTGATGTATATGATAATTGAATATCAAAAAACTTATCGATATCAAATTCTGACAATCCGACAGTCTCATATATTCCACCTATCAATAAAAGATCTACAACTTTTTTTTGTTAAATCAGATTTAACACAATCAACTTTAATATCAGAATCTAATTCAAATTTCTTTAAAGAAGGATGAACAATTTTTTCATTATCAAATTCTTCAATTGTGAAATGATAATATACTCTACCATTAAAATTTGCATTATAATGTTTCGTAAGAATTCTGTATAAAGATGTAGAATCTATAAAAAGATTTGTTATAATAGTTTTAGTTAGATCATCAATATTCGAAATACTCATTAAATATTGTTTTGCTTTCTCTATATCGTTTAGTCTACATTGTTCAATCATTCTTTCTTTTTCTAACCTTGCTTTTTTCAATCTCTCTTCTACCTGTTTTCTTTTTTCTTCTACCTGTTTTCTTTTTTCTTCTCTTATATCATCTAAATAATATTTATTTTTTAACTCTTCAAATATTTCAGGGGATAGTTCTCTAATCTGTTTACTTTGTTTTAAAAGAACTGTATCTAAACATATTGGCATCATACAATTTCTATATTTACAGTAGTATAATACTGTTGAAAATTGAAAGTCGAAACATCGTTTATTATTGTTTTTATATTTCATATTAAATTTTTCATCCGATATTCCATAATCATGGTATACATGTGTAATAACATTATATCTGACAGAAATATCTTTTATAATTCTTATTGTTGTGACACCATAACAAGTAACATCATCTATTTTAATTTCGATTAAAAGTTTAAGTAGAAATTTAAATTGAGAGTGTTTAATTAAATACTCATTTATAATTTTAAAGTTACAATTTAAAATCTTATATATTATTATATCTTTATTAACAGGGACAACATCTGAATTAATAACTTTAAAAGACTTTAAATATTCATTTCCTCCCTCATAATCATCTACTTTGCTATATAATTCTTTATCTATTTTATCATTGAAATCAGTTGGACTTAAAAAATTGAAATATATAGAATGGATAGATTCTTCATCATTTACAAGTCGAGATACATTTCTGTAAATTCTTTGATATCCTATATTCAATGTATTTATTACTAGATGATTTATAATATTTACAGATTCCATATTTTAGTTTTAAAATATTTTTAATATTTCATTTTTACTCTTATTTTCATATTCTAATATTTACTCTTCTTACTAATTCTTCATTTTATATTTTTTACTTTTTAAACAGTGAGGAACTGTTTTTCAAAAACTGAATCATTGATACTATTATACTTCATATCTCGTGTTTCACGATCAAAATAAATATGAACAATAACATTAATTTTATTACTTAACTTCTTCTGTTTAATACGAACTGTCATAATAGCATAAAGATATGGATCTTCGCCTTCAGATATATTTAAATCCTTTGAAATTTCAATAGCAAACTTTACAAGTGAATTATTCTTTCCTTTTAAAAATTGTCCCTTCGAAAATGGAATTATTTCAACAGTATTTGATACTTCATATCTACCTTCTAATATCTTCCCTGTTGTAGCTTTCTTATCATATTTCAATGTTGGTTGATCTTCAATTTCAAATCGACTTAAAAATCTATGAGTTTGAGTTGGATGTGAAGTTTCATCTTCATTAAAAAAATGGTAGTATACATTACCATCGAAAATAACAGTTCCAGGAATATTATAAAAATTGGTAACACCTTTCATAGCTAACTTAGCGATTTCAAGAGAATCAGACATTTAATTTTTGAATTTATCTAATTTTTCATTTTTTGAAAAAATTGTGTATTTTTTTGAAAAAATGATTATTGATATTTATAGTTATTCTACAAAACAATTTGTACCTTTAAATTTTGATCCAAATATAAACTTCTTTGAACTCGAAGAAATTTTAAATAAAAATTATAATATTAAAAGAATAGTATGTAGTGGAAAAACAATTCCAAAAGAATCATATTCGATTAGTATTTTTGAATATTCAAAAGATGGTAAATTATCAGTTTTAGTTCAATAGTAAAATTAATAGAAAATTAATAGAAAAAATTAATAGAAAAAGTTGAATAATAAAATGAATAGAAAACAATATATTTAATAATTTTAGGAAACAATAAATTTAATATTCATTTAATAATTTTAGTAGTAGTTTTTGGTTTAAAATTACTAAAAAATGGTATTTGTAAATTTGAATTTGAATGTGTAGATGTTATAATAGGATGACTTGAACCATTCCTTAATATTTGATTTATAATACCATTATTAGAATTATATATAATATAATGTAACTGTGCAATGTTAATATTTATTTTTTGATTTAACAGATTCATATGTAATATTTTGGTAAGTGAAGATCCAGATGATGTAGCTACAGTCTTTCTATCACGTTCACATGATGAAATAGAAATACAATAAGGCATTGAACTACTACATTCAACATTTGAATTTAAAGTTTCTAACATTTTTTGTGACTTTGGATCATATATATATGGAAAATAAGTCATATGCTCTGAATAGCATGTATCAACAATAATTAACATTCTCGTAGAAAATGGTACACCTCTATTTGCTAAATATGTAGATCTATAAGGTTTAACTATCATATCAGGTGAATTTATAGGAGATGCAACTGGTGGTGATAATCTTACTGTAATTGGTTCAAGTAAACCTAATGTTTCTGGTACATATCTTATTTCAAATTCATTTTCTATCTTTTTATAACGTTTCAATGCAGAATATAAAGGTATATTCATATATCCATCAATATTAATATCTAAATTACCAAACATAATATTAAAAATATCCTTTGAAAGTAGATATTTCAAACAATCTCCACTTTCATTATATAATACAATACCTTGTTGTAACTCATCATCAACTATTAGATTAGAACCATGACCAGATATATAAAGTAAAACTTCAGGGAAATCATTATCACATTTAAATGTTGTTTCTTCAATACCACGAATTGTATTTTCCAAAAATTGACATATTTCTCTACATACAAATATATCACTAGGAAAAGGATTTGATCTTATATTACAATTATATATACGATCTGGTAATCTTGAAACATCAGTTACAATAGTAATATTTGAATCTTGTATTGAAAAAGACTTACACAAATCATATATCATTTTTATATCATGTGGTACACTACATAAAGGCTGAATATTTATAGAATCATCAGTCTTTGGATATGAAAATGCTAAAATTAACGCATATTTCACCATTTTTTATTAATAAAATAATTATTTTATTTATGTAATTTAATAATTTATATAGTTATTTATAGAATAATTTAGTAATTTAGAATTTTTAGATATTTAAATATTAATTAACCACCATGAATTAAAATATTTGATTCAGTAAAATTCAAATCACTAAAAATAGGATTTTCCAAAAATTCCTTTTTAATAATTATACGATGATCTCCATTTAAAATTGCAACCCAAAATCCATTCTCATCTTTTTTAGTATATCCTCCACATGAGAACTTCTTTCTAAAAATTTTGACTATCTTATTAGCTTCTTTTTCTGTTAATTGGTATTCAATGATTGTCTTTTTCTTGCCTTTTTCGGTCTGAACTCCAATTTCCATATTCTTAGAAGAAAGAGTAGAACCCATGAAGTCATTCAAAATTTGTTGCATTTGTTGAATTTGTTGATTTTGTTGATTTTGTTCCATTTTCTATTTTTATTATTGAAGTAATAAAATTTTTCATTTTTATTCATCAATGTCTGATAAAAAGTTGTTCATTTCTACATTTCTATTAGCTAACCAAATATGTCGTCTCCCATGATGTTCTTAAAATTATTCAAAAACTCACCAAAAAATCTACGAAACACATTTTCTCTATCATTATCTATATTATTATCTCTATTATTATCTATATTATTATCTCTATTATTATCTATATTATTATCTTTATTATTATCTCCATTATTATTTTGTTGATCAATATCATTTATAAGATCTGATAAATTATTACTTTCATCACTTTCATCACTATCTTCACTTTCATCACTATCATCAACATTATCTACATTATCTTCATCATCTTCAAAAAATCTTTGTAAAAAATTATCTCCGAAATTATCATTAAAAATTCTTTCTTCGAAATTATCATCAACATCTACATCAGTTTCTTCATCATCTTCATCGTCAAATCTTTGTTCTAATCTTTCTTCTTGAATAACCTTAATTTGAGATACAATATGAGAATATTCATCCAAATCGAAACAATTCTCAAAGTTTGATACAATAGAAAGTTCAGGGTTAACATCAAAACCATTACTTGTTTCAGCATAAAGTGATATAACACGACATGCATCTTCCAATGAAATATTAAGATTGTTTCTATCAATGAATAAGAAAAGCTCTTTAAATAGACCATTTGCATCTTTTGGTCTTATATGATCACAAACTTCTTGGATAAATGGAAGAAGTTTCTTGTAAATTTCAGCTGGTGTAAGATTTTCATCAACTTGTTCTGTATCAAAAAGATTAAGATCATCAACCTGAAATATGACATGTTCTCCATTATCATTATGATAAGAAATTCGACCTTGAAGAACAGAAACAGTCATATACTGAAGTTTACCTTTATTACAAACACAAGACCAAGAACTTACATTTTTCTGATAGCATGACATAATACCAGAAAATAAAGCTGATTTGATATTCTCAGATTTGTAATCTTTTGTAAACTTCCAAAAGTTACCAAGTACTACCTTTGGATTAATATTTTTATCTTTGATCTTAACATCTTCTGTTAAAAATCCTGCAAAATCAATATCCTTAGAATATTTATTCATATTATGATCATATCCCATAACACGGAAGAAAATCCTTTTAGATTCTTCAGGTAAAGACTTTGAATATTCCCAAAACTCATTGAATTCTGAAATTGCTTCATCATCAGATAGATTTTGAGATTCAATCATTAAAGAAACACCAAGTTCTGTCTTTGTATCTCTGTTATCATGATGAACATCAATACTTTGTTTATATATAGTTTCGTTAAAATTAACATTGAGTTCATCATGTGAAATATAATTTAAAATTGCATCATTATGATCATTGCATGTGACGAGATCTTGATATTCAGTATAATTAGGGTCGAACAAATTTTTGTGAACTAACATCTTTGCAATTCTAATATAGAGTTCAGGATGAGGATTAATGTTTGTGAACAAAGCAGAAAAATTTATTTGAATAAACATCGGAATATCCAATCTACCAGCTCTTGCTAACTTTAAGATGAAAAGATAGTCTTCATATTTATCACCATATGTTTCAAAGAAATAAACAAGAACATATGGTAAATCATGAAAAAACCTATATGCCGGAAGTTGAATGACTTTAACAAGAAAATCAACAAAATCTTCTGTAATTTCAATTTTTTTTACTTCACCATATTTTTCTTCAATTTTTTTTACTTTATTATATTTTTCATTATGTTTTACTTCACCATATTTTTCTTCAATTTTTTTTACTTTATTATATTTTTCATTATGTTTTACTTCAGTAATATACCAGATGACTTTTTCATACAAATGAATAAAGTTATCCATTTCCTTTCCAGAAAGAGTATTCGAATATTTTTTTAACAGGTTAAATGTTGTAACTGTCTTCTCAAAATCATTGAATTTCTTATATATACGAATGAAAAAAGAACTAAAATTTGAAATATTGTTATCAATAATAAAATCAAGTAAAGAATTTTCCATAGAAATAAATTCTCCAAACACAACTGAAATGATTGAATTAGATCGATGTTTATTACTTTCAATACCAAGTTCAGATAAAAGTTTAGTTCCTAAAAAATCCATAGAAGATATAGCATTATATGTTACAACTCTTCTATCAGCATAACGAAGATTTGCTTCATGTGTTCTTGAGTATCCAGAACTATCAAATGGTCCTCTTACATTTTGAATCTTTGAAGGTATTTTAACCATATGTAGCTCTTCATCAATTTTTGAAACCTTTTTGCTGTGCTCAGAAAGATGAGTAATAGGAGATTCTTTATCATTTTGAATCAGATAATCAAAAAGTCGAATAATTGTTTCCATCTTCTTTAATCTTTCTTTGACATCAACATTCATGAATAGTATCAAAATATCATATACTTGAGATATCATAATACCGGCAAAGTTTAAATTTAAAAAAGTTGTTAATCTTTCTGCTAAATAATCATTGATGTCAGATTCAAGTTCATTAAATTTAGCCATCTGACTACCAATAATAGTAGGTAAGATAGTATCACCATCACAAAGAATTTTACTAACAATTTTCTGAATACGCATTGTTGGTGAATCAGTTGTTAGATTGTAGTATTTCAAAGCATTCCAATAATCTGGAAAACTTAAAATAATTGTATGTAATCGTTTATTGATAAACCTCTTGTCTTCTTCAACTATGATATTTGTTAAGAATGTAATTGTGTTAATCATCTTCTGCTGTCTTGATATAAACTCTTCAGAAAATAGTTTGATATATGAGAATTTATCTATCAAATCACTTGAATCATTGAGAATTGCAGATAGTGGCATTCGAGTAAAGTTTTTTATTAACCTCCTCAAAAATTGTGCTTTGTATTTTCCAACTAATTCTGCCTTTAATTTGTCACCTTTTCCTTTTATTTCAATAAAGGTTAATAAATTTTCTACTGAAGTCTTATCAACACTGTCAAATGAATCTTCATTATTTTCCATCCCTGAAGATTTTTTTCCTAGAAATCCAAAGAAAGTCTTAACGAAACCTGAACAAAAATCGTTTAAATATTTAACTGGATCTTCAATAATATTTTCATGAGTCAAAGACCTCAGTAATCCACATGTTGAAAGTTCAACATGTTCCTTAAATTCTTGATATAATTTATCAACCTCAGCTACGTTACAGAAATCTGATATCGTCTGCATTTCTTTTTTTCTTAATTTTACGAAAAATTTTCATTTAATTCTTAAATGTACATCATCAAAAAATTGATAAAAATTTTTAATTTTCTTTCTTCAAAATGCAAGAAGTTAGGTACTATAGTAGTTTAACTAACGGTGATTATGCAATGTTCAATCGTGTAAATCTTAACAAAAATGATATACCTATTTGTGTTGAGGAACCAAATAAGGATAAAGATGGTCCTCCAATAAAAAAGTATACATTTTATAGATCACCTCTTTTATTGTTCCGTGCGTTATTATCATTAAACCCTAATGTAAGATGTATATATGAAATCATAAAAGGTGAGAAGTTTCAAAAACCTTACTATGACATTGACATTGCATTGAAAGATGATCCATTTGATGAAAAATATTCTCATACTAAGGAAGAAAAGATTGTAATTGCGACAAAAATTGTAGATTTATGCAAAAAATCACTAATGAAAATAAGACCTCAAATTAAAGAGTCGGATATTTTAGTATTGAGTTCTCATTCAGATCTTAAAAGATCATTTCATATTATTGTCGATAGATGGTGTGTTCAAAGTTCAACATTAAATAAAGAACTATATGAAGAAATGATTCAAAATATTCCAATGGATATAAGAAAATATATTGATAATAAGATGTATAAAAGTATTCAACAGTTTCGTACATTCTTATCTTCAAAGTGTGGAAAAAATAGACCACTAATTGTTGATAAGGATAATTCAATGTGGCAACCTGATGGTGAAATATTAAGTTTTAATGTTTTAGTTAGAGAAATTTTCATTGCATCTTTAATTACTTATACAGATAATTGTACATTAATACCAATGGAAATTAAAGAGAAAGTACAAAATGTTAATTCAAAAGAGTTAGAAAATGAAGATTATATAAAAATTATGAAAGCTTTTGATAATTTTCCAGATAGAAATTCATTTGAAATTGGATCTACGAGTAATAATTTTATTTCTCTAAAAAGAAAAAGACCAACATTTTGTAGTGTATGTAATCGAACACATGAAAATGAAAATCCATTTTTGTTTGTTGGACCAACATCTGGAAATATATATTTTAATTGTAGACGCGGTGAAGGATCAATTACAATTGGTAATCTAAATGACACTTTCCATTCAAAAGTCGAAAAAAATGAAGAAAAAAAGCTTACAGAAACACCTAAAATTGAAGATCTTAATCCAGAACGTTTAACATATACTTCAATTAATTTAACCAATTTTGTTGATAGTGGTATCATGTCTCTAGATGTTGATACAAATAATTCTTCTAATTTGTACTGCTCAGTTACTTCAAGTAATTTATCAAATTTACCATCTGAAACACAACAAAATATACAGTTAAATTTAACAAATGATCAAAATAATAATGGAAATTTACAACAAATAGATATCAGCATTCGGTTAAATATTCCAAAAGTAGGTGATTCAAATAATCATCAAAAGATTAGTGAATTTAAACGTCAAGTTGAAGAAAGACGAAATAAATGGAAGTCTAAAATGCAAACAAAAAGACCTGACGTTGTAATTAGTCAATTTAATTAAAGATTTTTTAAAAAAATATTTTACGAAGTAGTAAAATAGATGTTACAAAGTACTAAATTTGTCATACTTTGTGTTATTATTTCTTTGATAATAATTCTAACTGTAATTGTTCTTTTTATGTCAATTTTTGGATATAATAAACTTAAAGATGATATAAAACCTGATATAAGTCAATCAAATATAACTTCAGTAACTATAGCAAATGGTATAGCAATATCAATATGTATCATTGGTGTTATAATTTTAATTTGGCAAGTTGATAATGTAATGAATCAAGAAAAAAGAGGATTAACTCATGTTACACTTAACACCGAAAGAATTAAAGAAGGTGAAGTTAAAATCAAAACAATAAAAACAATGATAAATGCAAATAAAAATTTAAGTTCAGACAAATCAGATATTATATTAAATTCAGATAGTTATATTACTGTGCCATCTGAAATACCAACTGATAATTTTTTAATTGATCAATCTTATGATGATGAGTTTATTTCTCCTTTACCACGCAAGACTAAAAGTAAAATATCAAGATATAACTCTTTAAGTAGAGCTAATTCACCAACTTTTACTTTAGATTATCAAGATTATCATCCTTTTGATATTGATTCAAATTATGGTATAGAATATCTAGAAAATAAAAAAGAAAATATAGAAAATAGAAAAGAAAATATAGAAGAAAATAGAGAAGAAAATAGAGAAAATATAGAAGAAAATAGAGAAAATATAGAAAATAGAGAAAATCAAGAATATATAGACGATACAACAGATTATGTAGAAGAATACGATACTGATGATGAGATTGATTTTAACATAAACATTATACATCAATCTAATGAAAATTTTCAATCTCCAACTTTTGGTAAAAATGTCGGAGAGCGTAAATATCAACTTTTTGGACCTTCTCCAATAACTAAGAAAAAATCTAAAAAAAGAAAATCAAAAAGTAAAGAAAATAGAAAAAGTAAAGAAGTAGAAGAGTCAGATGATGATGTAAAAGGAAATGATGATGTAAAAGGGAATGATGATGTAAAAGGAAATGATGATGTAAAAGGGAATGATGATGTAAAAGGGAATGATGATGTAAAAGGGAATGATGATAGAAGTCAAAAAAGTATTAATACTGATAAAACTATTAAAAATCTTAGATTGAATAGTTTAGCACTTTCACCTACTAAATCTACTAAAAAATCTAGCAAAAAGAAAAAGGTAAGACAAAATATTGAAGAATATGTAGAAGATGGAAAAGTTAATAATGTAGAAGGAGAGAAAGAAGAAAAAGAAGAGAAAGAAGAAAGAGAAGAAGTTAATAATGTAGAAGAAGAAAGAGAAGAAGTTAATAATGATACAGAAGATGAGAAAGAAGATGAGAAAGAAGATGAGAAAGAAGAAAAAGAAGATGAGAAAGAAGAAAAAGAAGATGAGAAAGAAGAACAAATCAATGAAAAACCTGCGAAATCAACAAAATCAAAAAAGTCAAAAAGATCAAAAATTAGAAAAGAAGAGAAAGAAAAAAGAGAAGAAGTTGATGATGTAGAAGAAGAACAAATCAATGAAAAACCTCCAAAATCAAAGAAGTCAAAAAGATCAAAAATTGGAAAAAAGTTAAAGAAGACATT
>VFQO010002265.1_pt1 | contig 12111 bp, 10 predicted proteins | sample 3512331 | NCBI WGS metagenome assembly VFQO01 (sample SAMN10412371, study PRJNA504923) | tailings metagenome | isolation source: Replicate 3 from Balatoc abandoned mine | place: Philippines: Itogon, Benguet | collected 2017-08-28
CGCAGCCGGGCGCCACGCCCGCCGCACCGGCGCCGACCGGCACCGCGCCGACGACCCGCTAAACGTCATGGCCGACGGGGACAATGCGGCGGGGGCGCTGGGACCGGTGGACATCCGCCGTATCCTGACGCTGCTGCCGCACCGTTATCCGATGCTGCTCGTGGACCGTGTGGTTTCGATCGTGCCCGACACGTCGATCCACGCGGTCAAGGCGGTGACGATGAACGAGCCCTTTTTCCAGGGGCATTTTCCCGGTCGGCCGATCATGCCGGGCGTCTTGATCGTCGAGGCGCTGGCGCAGGCCGCCGGCGTCCTCGCGATCGAATCGATGGGTCTCGCCGGCACCGGCAAGCTCGTCTATTTCATGGCGATCGACGGGGCAAAGTTTAGGAAGCCGGTCGAACCCGGCTGCCTGCTCGACCTGCACGCCACGATCATCCAGGCTAAACGCAGCGTCTGCCGTTTCGAAGGCAAGGCGATGCTGGATGGCGCACTGGCCGCCGAGTGCCAGTTCACCGCGATGATCGCCGACCCGCCCGGCGATTAATTTACAGTCCTTTCCTGTGGCGTCATCCCGGCGAAGGCCGGGATCTCATCGTCGCGTCAGGATGACACGGCGAGATCCCGGCCTTCGCCGGGATGACGAGAGGGGAGGGCGAAGCGCACTTGCGGAATCGGGATTTCGTCACTAAAGGCCGCACCTTCGCGTTCCCGGACGCACAGACTCGCGCCCGCTGGTCGGTAACCAGCGGCACAGGAGCCCAAGACATGAAACAAGACGTTCACCCCGATTATCACATGATCACGGTCAAGATGACCGATGGCACCGAATATCAGACGCGTTCGACCTGGGGCAAAGAGGGCGACACGATGACGCTCGAAATCGACCCGACGGCGCACCCGGCGTGGACCGGTGGCAACGGCCGCATGCTCGACGCTGCGGGCCAGGTCGCCAAGTTCAACAAGCGTTTCGGCGGTCTCACGCTCAAGCGCTAAGCCTCGCTCGCGCGACGGCTCATGCCAGAACTTTTGCAAGCGCGCTTTGCCACCCGGCAAGGCGCGTTTTGCGTTTGTCGGCATCCAGCGCGGGGGTGAAGCGCGTCGCGGTGCCGCGCATCGCCTGGGTCGCGCTCGCCAGATCGGGATAAAGGCCGGCGCCGGTGGCGGCGAGCATCGCGGCGCCCAACGCCGTACTCTCGACAAAATCGGGCCGCTCGACGGTCAGGTTGAGCACGTCGGCCAGATCCTGCGCCATCCAGTCGTTCGCCGCCATGCCGCCGTCGATCCGCAAATCGGCCCAATCGACGCCGTCCGCCGCGAACGCCGATTTGAGGTCATGCGCCTGATACGCCTGCGCCTCCAGTGCGGCGCGCGCGACATGCGCCTTGGTGCTGGCAAAGCTGAGCCCCGACAGCGCCGCAAGCGCTTCGGGCCGCCAGTGCGGCGCGCCGAGCCCGGTGAGGGCAGGGACCAGATAGACCCCGCCATTGTCGGCGACCGACCGCGCCAATCCCTCGCTCTCGCCCGCATTGGCGAGCAGGCCCAAGCCGTCGCGCAACCATTTGATCAGGCTGCCCGCGACGAACACCGACCCCTCCAGCGCATAGGAACGGACATCGCCCTCCTGCACCAGCACGGTGGCGAGCAGGCGATTGGCCGAGTGCGGGCGCACGGTGCCGCTCGCCGACAGGATGAAGGCGCCGGTGCCAAAGGTCGCCTTGGTCTGCCCAGCTGCCAGGCAAGCCTGACCGATCGTCGCTGCCTGCTGGTCGCCCGCCATGCCGCAGATCGCAATCGCGCCGCCGAACAACGCCGGGTCGGTGGTACCGACGCGCGCCGTACAGCCGGTGATTTCGGGGAGCAGGCCGATCGGTACCCCCAACAGGTCGCAAAGCCCCGCGTCCCAGCCACCGTTCCCGTTGATGTCCATCAACAGCGTGCGCGACGCATTGCTCGCGTCGCTGACATGCACTCCGCCGGTCAGGCGATAGATGAGATAGGATTCGATCGTGCCGACCGCGAGCCGCTCGTCGGCTTCCTTGAGTTGCGGCCAGTGCTTCAACGCCCAGCCGATCTTGCTCCCCGAAAAATAGGGATCGAGCAGCAGGCCGGTCGTCGCCTGCACCGCCGGTTCGTGTCCGGCGTCCTTCAGTGCGGCGCAGTCGGCGGCGGTGCGGCGATCCTGCCACACGATGGCGGGGGCCAGCGGTTCGCCCGTGTTGCGGTCCCAGAACACGATCGTCTCGCGCTGGTTGGTGATTCCGATCGCGGCGATCCGATCGGCGCCGCCCGCCTTCTTGATCATCGCGCGCGTGCAGGCGAGGGTGGCCTCCCAGATTTCGGCGGCGTCATGTTCGACCAGCCCGGGGGCGGGGTAATGTTGCTGAAACTCGCGCTGTGCGCTGCCCAGCGGGGTGCCGTCGGCCGAAAATAACATCGTGCGGGTCGATGTGGTACCCTCGTCGATGATGATGATCTTTTCGGCCAACGCGCTACTCCCCCCATCCGTTCGTGCTGAGCTTGTCGAAGCACCGTTCTTCGGTCTCGTAGTGATGAAGAAAGAACGGCCCTTCGACAAGCTCAGGGCGAACGGGTCGAGAAGTCCGTTAACGAATGCCACGCAATTATCTTGCAAAACCGCGCAACCCATGCCATATGCCCATGCAGCGCAGCATGGCGGGACCACCCGCCGCAACCACCGGCAGCGTGATTTCCCGCTCATTTTCAGGCGCGGGCGAGCCGGACCAGCGCTTTGTCCCCAGAGGCACCCTTTCACGCGGGTCGTTTCGAACCCGCGGCCCGTGCGCCGTCCGTTCGATGCGAACGGATGCGCCTGCGCGTCGCTCACCGTGAGTATTTTATGACGACTTTTAACGACTTTGGCCTGCACGCCGACATCAATCGCGCGCTCGCCGCCAAGGATTATACCGTCCCGACCCCGATCCAGATCCAGGCGATACCGCCGCTGATGAAGGGCCGCGACCTGTGCGGCATCGCGCAGACCGGCACCGGCAAGACCGCCGGTTTCTCGCTGCCCTCGATCCATCATCTTTTGACCTATCCGCACCGCCCGACCCCGCGCGGTTGCCGGATGCTCGTGCTCGCGCCGACGCGCGAGCTTGCCGCGCAGATCGCGCAAAGCTGCCGCGACTATGGCCGCTTCACCAAGCTGACGGTCTCGACCGTTTTCGGCGGTGTGCCGATCAACAAGCAGATCCGCGACCTGTCGGGCGGCGTCGACATCCTCGTCGCCACGCCGGGCCGCCTGCTCGACCTGATCGATCAGCGCGCGCTGCGCCTCGACGACGTCGAAATCTTCGTTTTGGACGAGGCCGACCAGATGATGGACATGGGCTTCATCCACTCGCTGCGCCGCATCGCCAAGCTGCTGCCGTCGCGCCGCCAGAACCTGTTTTTCTCGGCGACGATGCCGAAGGAAATCGCGCATCTGGCCGAACAGTTCCTCGAGGATCCGGTGACGGTTTCGGTGACGCCGGCGGCGACCACGGTCGAAAAGATCAGCCAATATGCGACCTTCGTCGAACAGAAGGAAAAGCAGGCGCTGCTCCATGCCGTGATCGCGAGCGAAGATATCGACCGCGCGCTGATCTTTACCCGCACCAAGCATGGCGCCGACCGCGTCGTGCGCCATCTGGCGGGCGCGGGGATCAAGGCGATGGCGATCCACGGCAACAAGAGCCAGTCGCAGCGCACCCATGCGCTGCAGGCGTTCCGTTCGGGCGACATCAAGCTGCTCGTCGCGACCGACATCGCCGCACGCGGCATCGACGTGTCGGGGGTCAGCCATGTGATCAACTTCGAGATCCCGAACGTCCCCGAACAATATGTCCACCGCATCGGCCGCACCGCGCGCGCCGGGGCAGAGGGCAAGGCGATCAGCTTCATCGCGCCCGATGAGCGGCCGTACATGCGCGACATCGAGCGCGTCACCCGGTCGAAGTCCGAGCCGATGCCGTTGCCCGCGAATTTCAACGAGCTGGTGCGCAACCTGCCCAAGCCGGCGCAGCCGCCGCGCGATACGGGCAGCCCGGGTCGCAACCCGCAGCGTCAGCGCGAAGATGCGCTGCGCGGCCGCGGTCCGGGCAAGCCCGGCGGCGACCGCGGCCCGCGCCGCGACGGTGCGGCCGGCGAAGGCGCCGAGGGCCAGCGCAAGCGCCGCTTCCGCCCGCGCAACAAAAGCGTCGGCGCGCACAAGAGCGCGGTGAAGCGCGTCGGTTGACGCGCTAAACAATATTCTCTTTCCGTTCGTGCTGAGCTTGTCGAAGCACCGTTCTTTCCTTTAGCGTCGCTAAAAAGAAGAACGGCCCTTCGACAGGCTCAGGGCGAATGGGGGAAGAGAATGACCGACCAAGTCGCGGCACCCACCGACACCCGCCAGAGCGAGCGCAAGGTCATCCTCGCCTCCTCGCTCGGCACCGTGTTCGAATGGTACGACTTTTACCTCTACGGTCTGCTCGCGACGGTCATCTCGGCGCAGTTCTTTTCGGGCGTCAACGAGACCACCGGCTTTATCTTCGCGCTCGCGGCCTTTGCCGCGGGCTTTGCGGTGCGGCCGTTCGGCGCGCTGGTGTTCGGCCGGATCGGCGATCTGGTCGGGCGCAAGAATACGTTCCTGGTCACCATGGGGCTGATGGGCGCCTCGACCTTTCTGGTCGGAATTCTTCCCAATTACGCATCGATCGGGGTCGCCGCACCGATCCTGCTGGTCGTCCTACGCCTGCTGCAAGGTCTCGCGCTCGGCGGCGAATATGGCGGCGCGGCGACTTACGTGGCCGAACATGCGCCCGAGGGAAAACGCGGGCTGTTCACCAGCTTCATCCAGACCACCGCGACGCTCGGCCTGTTTGCGGCGCTTGGTGTGGTCATCACCATCCGGACGCTGATCGGCGAAGACGCCTTTGCCGATTGGGGTTGGCGCATCCCGTTCTTGATCTCGATCATCCTGCTCGGCGTGTCGCTGTGGATCCGCCTCCAGCTCGAGGAAAGCCCGGTCTTCAAGCAGATGAAAGCGGAGGGCACGACGTCGAAGGCGCCGCTCACCGAAGCCTTTGGCCGCTGGGCGAACCTGAAATGGGTCATCATCGCGCTGTTCGGCGCCGTCGCGGGGCAGGCGGTGGTCTGGTATTCGGGGCAATTCTATGCGCTGTTCTTCCTCGAAAAGACGCTGAAGGTCGATGGCGCGACCGCGAACATCCTGATCGCCATCGCGCTCGCGCTCGGCACCCCCTTTTTCATCCTGTTCGGCTGGCTCAGCGACAAGATCGGGCGCAAGCCGATCATCCTGGCGGGCTGCGCGCTCGCCGCGCTGACCTATTTCCCGGCGTTCCAGATGCTGACCAGCGCCGCCAATCCCGCGATGGCCGAGGCGCAGGCAAACGCGGCGGTCCGGATCAACGCCGATCCTGGCGCCTGCGCCTTCCAGTTCGACCCGGTGGGCAAGGAGAAATTCGAAAGCACCGGCTGCGACATCGCCAAATCGGCGCTGGCGAAGGCGGGGGTCAGCTACACCAGCGTGACGCGCGCGCGGCGCACGGGTGAAGCCGCCGATGTGTGGATCGGCGACCGCGTGCTGATTGCGCCCGAACCATGGCGTCTGGCCGAGGAAGACCGCGCCGCCGCCGCCGAAGCCTTCCGCAAGGATCTCGCCGCCGCGACCGCCGCGGCGGGCTATCCGGCGAAGGCCGACCCGGCGGCGATCAACAAACCGCTGGTCGTCGCGATCCTCTTCTACCTCGTGCTGCTGGTGACCATGGTTTACGGCCCGATCGCCGCGCTGCTCGTCGAGCTTTTCCCCAGCCGCATCCGCTACACCGCAATGTCGCTGCCCTATCACATCGGCAACGGCTGGTTCGGCGGTTTCCTGCCGACCACGGCGTTCGCGATGGTCGCCGCGACGGGCAATATCTATTACGGCCTGTGGTACCCGGTCGTCGTCGCGGCGCTGACCGTCGTCATCGGGCTGTTTCTGCTCCCTGAAACCTTTCGCCGTCCGATCCACGAATAGCGCGCATTGACGCGAAGCGTTCGCACGCTAGGTTCGCCCGGGCCTTGAGGGGGGCGCAAGATGACGATCGACGATCAAGATTTCGACTCGCCGCCGCCGCGGCGTCCGCTGTTCCGGCGCAAGCGGGTGCTCATCCCGCTGCTTCTCATCCTAGCGATTATCGTCGCCTTCCTCGCGCTGCGCACCCCCGACACCGACCGCGACGCGATGATCGCCAAATATAGCGGACCCGCGGGCGCCTTCGCCGCTGGGCCGGCGGGACAACGCATCCACTACCGCGATCAGGGCAAGCGCGGCGGCCCCGCGATCATCCTGCTGCACGGATCTAACAGCAGCCTCCACACCTGGGAACCGCTGGTCGATCGGCTGGGTCGCACCTGGCGCGTCGTCACACTCGACCTGCCCGGCCACGGGTTGACCGGCGGCACCCCCGACAAGGATTACAGCGCCGATGGCATGGCGGCGGCGGTCGATGTCGTCGCGGCCAAGCTGGGGCTCGATCATTTCGTCCTCGGCGGCAATTCGATGGGGGGCTGGGTCGCGTGGCGCTATGCGCTGGCGCAGCCGGAGCGCGTCGATGCGCTGCTGCTGCTCGACGCCGCGGGAATGCCGTTGCGCAAGGGCGAGAAGGCGCCCGAATCGAACGTCGGTTTTCGCATCCTGAAATATCCGTTCGGGCGCTGGCTCGCGACGCAGATCACCCCGCGCGCGCTGGTCGAACAATCGCTGCGCGGATCGGTCGAAAAGCAGGCCATCGTCGATGACGCGGTGATCGACCGTTATTGGGAGCTGCTCCGCTTTCCCGGCAATCGCGAGGCGACGGTGCTGCGCGCGCGGCTGGACCGCGAACCGGCGATGGCGGACCGATTTGGGGAGATCAAGGCGCCGACGCTGATCCTGTTCGGCAAAGAGGACCGGATCATCAACGCCAGCGCGGCACAAAGTTTTCAAGAGCGGCTTCCGGAATCGGACTTGGTGCTGCTGGAAGGCATCGGTCACCTTCCGATGGAGGAAGATCCCGACGCCACTGCCGCGGCAATCTCCGACTTCCTCACGCGGCGGCTTGCTGCCCCGCCTTCGGCTGGTCCAGAAACGCGCTGATCCGCGTCGCCATGGCGGCGGCACGGGTGAAGGGGAACAGGTGCGATCCCGGGACCACCTCCAGCACCGCACCATCGATCAGGCCGGCGAGCATCTGGCCATAACAGGCCGGCATGACGCCATCCTGTTCGCCCACCAGCACCAGCGTCGGCAGGTTTTTGAGGCCGGGCAGATAGGCCGTGCTGCTCCATCCCGCCATCGCCGCGATCTGATAGGCGATGCCGAGCGGCGTCGCGGTCTGGATCTTCAGTCCGCTCGCCTGCATGTCGTCGTCGAATAGCGCGGTCCAGCCGATCCCGGGCGCGCCCATCACCGGCGTCGTCGCCATCAGCACCAGACGGCGAACACGCCCCGGGAACTGGATCGCAATCTGCTGCGCCAGCGCGCCGCCCCAGCTGAACCCGGCAATATCGATGCGCTTGTGGCCCAGGCGGTCGGCGATCTCCATCACGACCGCGGCAATGGTCGGCGCGCCATAGGGGATGAGTGCGTCAGGCGATCCGCCGACCCCCGGCATGTCGAGCGTCCACACCTCGCGTCCGTGGATCTGCGCGAGCAGCGGCGCCGCGGCGGCCAGATCGGCGCCGATGCCGTTGAGGAACAGCAGCGGCGTGCCCGCTGCACCAACGCGCCGGCGCGCGATGCGCAGCGTCAGACCATAGACATGCTCGGTGCTGATGACGGGGCGCCCGCTGATCCTGCTCATGCCACCGGCCTTGGCATATCCGGGTGACATCCGAAAGACCCAGGCGGTTAATCGGCCTGTTTTGCCGCCGCGGCCGCCGCTTGCTCATAGCGCAGGCAGTCGAAAATCTTTGCGCCCGCCAGAAACACCGCGCCGCTGCATGCGACAAGCAGCAGCTGGCCGCCGACGCCCGGATATTCGTGCAGATACGCGCTGCCACGCGCCATGGCGCCGACCGCCAGCGCATAAATGATCAGGCACGCTTCAAAGCGGGTCTTGATGACGAACAGGCGTCCGAGTTTTTTCAACATCACAGTTTACTCAGCAAGAGCCGTGCCACTGGCGCAAAACGGGGATTGGGTGCGCCGCCGTTATGGTAAACTGTAAGTTAATCCGACAGATGAGGGAAGGGGGTGCGGGGCGGGTGAGCCTTGGGGGCGGATGTAAACACCTTCCCCTCCCTTTCAGGGAGGGGTTAGGGGTGGGTGCGAGCGCTAGCGAGCCGACGTAAAGGCCGCCTTCGGCGGCACCCACCCCCGGCCCCTCCCTAGGAGGGAGGGGAGAAGAAACGTCGCTTCCGGTCGATACCGGACATCAACCCAACTCGCCGAGCCCCATCGCCTCCAACAAAGCCCCACGTGCTTTCCGCACATCCGCGGCCAGCGCCGCCGACGCCAGATCGCCCGGTGCGATCGCCTCTGGCCAATGCTCGGCCACCACGGCGGCGATGCGGTCGAGCTTGGCTTCATCCGCCATGAAGCGCGGATCGACCGTCGTCGGATTGGCCACAACGCGCAGCCGCAGGCAGGCGGGGCCGCCGCCATTCGCCATCGATTGGCGGACATTGACGGGCAGCAGGCGGCGGATCGGGCCGTTGCCCGCGACATGCGCCTCCAGCCAGTTCCACACCGCGGGTGTCGCCTGCGCCTCGGTCGGCAGCACCAGTCCCATGCCGCCCTCGGGCAGGCTGACCAGCTGGGCGTTGAACAGATAGGATTTGATCGCGTCGGGCAGGCTGACCGCGCTTGCGGGCACCTCGACGATCTCGACCGCGGGAAAGGCGGCGCGGATTTCGGCATGCGCGGCCTCGCGGTCCTCGAACGCGGTTTCATGGGTGAACAGCACATGCTCGTTCGCGACCGCCACGACGTCGTTGTGGAACGCGCCGCCCTGAATCGCCGTGTCCGACTGGCGGATGAACAGCGTGCGCGCCGGATCGAGCCGGTGGTGGCGCGCGATTGCCTTCGAAGCATCGAGATGTTGGCGCGCCGGAAAGCGGCCGCCGCCGACCCCATAGACGAAGATTTCGACCCCCGCGCTGTCATGGCCGCTGCACAGCCGCATATGGTTCGCCGCGCCCTCGTCACCGAACGGTGCCGGCACCGGCGCATGGACGGCAAAGGCCGGGTCGGCAAAGGCGAGGCGCAGCTGCGCCAGCGTCCCCGGCCATTCGTGGCTGCGATGCGGCATGGTGACCAGATTGGCGACGGTCAGATGGCATTTGCCGTCGGCGCTGTCGGGCGCGGGCGAGACGGTCGCGGCATTGGCCGCCCACATCGACGACGCCGACCAGGCCTGCGCGCGCAAATGCCCCTCGGCATCCTCCAGCGTCGTACCGAGCGCGGCGAGCCACGGGACGTCAGGCCGGTCGAGCGGCATGAAAAAGCCTTGCGGCAGGCCGAGCGCCAGATTGTGGCGCATCTTCTCGATGCCCTGCAGCGCCGCGGCGCGCGGCTGCGACACGTCGCCCGCGTTCGACGCCGACGCGATATTGCCGCGACTAAGCCCCGCATAATTGTGGCTGGGGCCGATGATCCCGTCGAAATTGATTTCGGTCAGCATGTCAGCGCCCGATCCAGCTGATCTCGTCGCCGACATCGACCCCGAGCAGCTTTGCCGCGGTGCCATCGAGCGTCGGGCCTTCGCCCACCTTGCCGAAGCAGCAGCGGAAATCGGCGAGGCGGCCGGTCGCGACCAGCGCGTCTTCACCCCCCACATCGTCGGCATCGGCGATCGCCGAAATCGCGACATGCTTGGCGTCGCGCACGCTCGCCACCTGATCGGTGCGCGCGGTCATCGTCGGGCCGCCGTCGAAGATGTCGACGTAATTTTCGAACGCAAAGCCTTCATTTTCCAGCATCCGCATCGCGGCGCGGCCGCTGGGATGCGGAACGCCGATTACGCTGCGCGCATGTTCGCTGAGCATCGCGATATAGACCGGATGCTTGGGCATCAGGTCGGCGATGAACTGGTTGCCGTGGACCGCGTTGAACTGGTCGGCTTCCTGGAAATTCATCCCGAAGAATTTCCCTGCGACCCCGTCCCAGAACGGCGATCCTCCAGCCTCGTCGATCACCCCGCGCAGCTCGGCGAGGATGCGGTCGCCAAAGCGCGCGCGGTGGCGGGCGATAAACAGGTAGCGCGAGCGCGCGAGCAACAGCCCGAGTCCGCCGGCGCGCGCCGCGGGGTGGAGAAACAGCCCACCGACCTCGCTCGACCCGTTGAGGTCGTTGCTGAGCATCAGGATTTGCGCGTGAAAAGTGCGTCCCAACTGCTCGCTATGCTTGCTGTCGGTGCCGATGCGATAGGAGTAGAAGGGCCAGCGCTGGCCGACCTGTCCGAACACCTGGCAGGTGCCGCGCACCTCGCCGCTGTCGAGGTCTTCGAGCACGAGCAGGTAGAGCTCGTCCGACGGATATTCCCTGTCGCTCGCGAACGAGGCTTCGGTGCGTTCGAGTTTCGCGCGCAGCGCCTTTTTGTCGGGGGGCAGGTTGGTGAAGCCGCCGCCCGTCAGTTTCGCCATTTCGTAGATGCTCTGCAAATCGCCCGGCTTGGCTGCCCGGATCACATAATTCACACCGTCCCCCGTTCCGCTATTCTCAACATGGTGAGCGCCGACAGCTGCGCGCGTTCGGCCAGGCTGTCGACGATCAGAAATTCGTCCGACGAGTGGATCGCGCCGCCGCGCGGGCCCATCGTGTCGACCACCGGAATGCCGCAGGCGGCGATATTATTGCCGTCGCACACCCCGCCGGTGGCGTTCCAGCGGATCGGCGGCAGGCCGAGTGCGGCGCCGCAGCTCTGCACCAGTTCGAACAGCCGCGTCGCAGCGGGGTCGAGCGGTTTGGGCGGGCGGTTGAAATTGCCGTGGATATGACAATGGACGTCATGGTCGCGCGACACTGCGGCGACTGCGGCGCGCAACGCCGCCTCGGCCTCGACCATCGCGTTGGGGGTCGCGGGGCGCATATTGACGCGCAGGATCGCACTGTCGGGGACGACGTTGTTCGGGCCGCCGCCATCGATTTTTGCCGGATTGACCTTGAGCGTCGGCGACTTCAGCGCCGCGAGCCGCAACGCGAGATCGGCCGCGGCGAGCAGCGCGTTGCGCCCGTCATCGGGATTGCGCCCGGCGTGTGCCGCCAGCCCATGGACGATCACCGCAAAATTGCCGCTGCCCGGCCTTGCCCCCGCGAGCGTGCCGTCGGGCAGCGCGGGTTCGTAGGTCAGGGCGGCGGTCTTGCCGCGCGCCAGTTCGGCGATCAGCCGCGCCGAGGCGTGGCTGCCGGTTTCCTCGTCGCTGTTGATCATCACGTCATAACCGACCCGCGCCGCGAACGGCGAGGCTTCGAGAGCGGTCAGCGCGGCGAGGATCACCGAAATGCCTGCCTTCATGTCGGCGGTGCCGGGGCCGTTGAGGACGCCCGGCTCCAGCCACGTCAGGCTTTGAAACGGATGATCGGCGGCGAACACCGTGTCCATATGCCCGGTGAGCAAGAGCTGGACCGGCGCGTCGGGGCGGACACGGAGGTGGAGATGATCGCCGCGCTGGATCGTGCTGACCCGGCCCGCGGCATCGACACTTTCGACCGGGTCGGCGCCGACGAGGCGCACGTTGCCCGGCAGTGCGGCAAAGGCATCGGCCAACTGCCCCGCGACATTTTTGAGCCCCGCGAGGTTGCCGGTGCCGCTGTTGACCGCGGCCCAGCGTTCGACCTGCGCGAGCATTGGCGCATCGGCAGCACGTTCGAGCGTGGCGGTTTCGGAGGCCGTGAGCGAGGTCATCGCATGGCTATAGCGAGCAGCGCGGCGCTTGCCACCCCCAAGTGGGATAAACACCGCAATGGTGTGTGCCGATCATTATCCTCCCCCTTGATGGGGGAGGCAGCGAGACTTGGCAGCCTTGCTGCCTAGTCGCAGCGGTGCGGGTGCGCTGTCGGCCTAAAGTGATGGCGTAAGGACCAACCATCACCCCCATCCAACTCCGCCTAATCGCTTTGCGATAAGGCTTCGTATCCTT
>VFQO010002266.1_pt1 | contig 12108 bp, 10 predicted proteins | sample 3512331 | NCBI WGS metagenome assembly VFQO01 (sample SAMN10412371, study PRJNA504923) | tailings metagenome | isolation source: Replicate 3 from Balatoc abandoned mine | place: Philippines: Itogon, Benguet | collected 2017-08-28
CGTGATGACGCTGCGGCGGCCGACGAGCGCCACGGAGGCCTGTTGGCGCCGATCCAGCGTCGCCGAAGACACCTGGTAGTTGCGCAGCAACTGGCTGTCGGCGGGCAAGCCCAGGCGCTGCAGTTCGGCCTGCACCAGCTGAGCGCGGCGGATCGGGTCGGGCTCCAGGCTGCTGTAGAGGGAATCCAGCAGGTCGTAGACCGAGCCGAGCGACACCGCTCCCTCGGCGATACCGCTGTTGCTCTGCCCGCGCGAGTCGGTGTAGCGCCAGACGGTGCGTGCGCCGCGGTGTTCGAGCAGCACGTTGTGGCCGGTGCCGAAGTAGCGGTCCTGCACCTCCACGAGCGCGCGGCTGCGGGTCGAGGGTTGCCAATCCACCGCGATGGCGTTGTTGCCGTAAGACTCGGGTTCAAGGGTGATGATGTCGTTGCGCTCGCGCCCGGCGCTGAGCGTGATGCGCCAGCGGGGATCGGGCACGATGATCAGGCCGGCCTGCACGGAATCGCTGCGCGTGTCGCGCCCGAGGTCGTAGTCCACGTCCTGCGACAGGGCGGAAGCTGTCCAGCCGAGCAAATCGCGGCTGCCGATGCTGGACAAGCTGGCGGACAGCGTTTGCGCCGTGAGATCGGCACGGTCGGCCGCTTCCGAGTTCGAGCTTTGCAGCGCGTAGCGGAACTCGCTGTCGACCGAGCCCCACAGCCGGCTGCGCCAGTAGGGCGAAAAACGCAGACTGGTGTTGCTCGAACGGTTGGCGTCGCTGAGGCTGCCGCTGGACGGGGCGCCCAGTGCCGAGCGCAGTTCATCGTCGATGCTGCCGGCCAGGTCCACGAACAGGCGCTGGTCCCAGGCGTTGACGGTCGCCTGCGCATTGAGCCGGTGGCGCAGGTCGTCGTCGGACGTGCCTTGCAGGTAGGTCAACGCGCGCAGGTTGTAGTCGAGGTAGCCGCGCACGCGGGGCGTGTTGGCCACCACGCGCACGCCCGGGCTGATTTCGAGCGTCTGCTCGTCGCGCGTGTTGCCCGAACTCAGCCCGCCGTTGGACGACACCGTGGCACCCGCGCTGATGCTGGGTTCGACCCAGACGCTGGGGGGCCGGGCGGCGCCTGCTTCGGCCGCGGGAGCCTGCGCGCGCGCAGCCTGCAGCGCGACGCTGGCCGTCAGCGCACAGCCCACCAACAGCGCCACGGGCCGCACCCGGGGAATGGACACCAGGGGCACGCGGATCTTCACGGGGTTGTCCTTGCGCACCGGGGGTCAGGCCGCCGCGGGCTGGGCAGCATCGGTGCCGTAACCGTAGCCATAGCCATATCCGTAGCCGTAAGAGTCTTGCCCGCCCCCGCGCACCTGGTTGAGCACCAGCAGCTTCACCGGGCATTGTTCGATCGTTGCCAGAGCGTGGCGCAGGTCCGACTGGAGCGTGCGTTCGGCCTGCACCACCATGACGATCTGCCCCATGTGGGTGGCAAGCACGCGCGCTTCGGTGGTGGCCAGCAAGGGCGGCGAATCGAAAATGATGATGCGGTCGGGGTAGCGGCGCCCCATTTCCTCCACCAGAGCGGTCATGCCGTCGCTGGCCAGCAGTTCGGTGGCGCGCGCGTGGGGCGTGCCGCTGAGCAGCAGGCTCAGCTTGTCGATGTTCGTGCGCAGCAGGACGTCCGCCATCGGCAGATCGGGCTTGACGAGCAGGTCCATCAGGCCGGGGCCGGCCGGCAGATCAAGCACCCGCCGCAGGCTCGGCCGCGCGACGTCGGCGTCGACCAGCAGGACGTGGAAATCGAGCTCGGTGGCCAGGCTCATGGCCAGGTTGAGCGCCGTGAAGCTTTTGCCCTCGCCGGGCAAGGCGCTGGTCACCATGATGAGGTTGCCGTTGCGCACGGCCACGGCGCCTTTGCCTGCTGCGTTTGCGAGCAGGGGCCGCTTGATGACGCGGAACTGGTCGGCCACCGTCGAGCGCGGGGCGTTGGGCGTCACGTATCCGGCCGCCATCAGGCGGTCCAGATCGAGATGCACGGCACGCGACACCGGTTGCTGGGCAGCCGGCGCCTCAGGGCGCACGGGGGCCCCGCTGCTGGCCGCCGCAGGCCCCCTGGACGGCGGCGTCGGCGTTGGTTGCACCGGGGGGGAATTCAGTTCGACACCGGCCTTGCGGAGCTGCTCCAGGCGCTGTGCGGCTTTTTCAATCAGACTGGACATGTCGGCCTCTTGGTCTCGTCGGCTTCACAGTCCGAGCGTTGGCTGGTAGGTGAGCAGCACCATGCCCGCCGCGAACAGCACCAGCAGCGCCACCAGCGCGAGCAGGAAGCGACGCAGGCTGCGCCGTTCACGCTGACGCACGGTCTCGCTGCGCACCAGGCCCACGACCCCCAGCAAGGGCAGATCAACCGCATGGCGTAGCGACGAGCCGTCGAAGAACACCGGGCGCACCTGGCTCATGAGAAAGGCCACGCCACCCCCGGCACCGAGCGCGAGCAGCAAGGCCACCGGCAGCAAGAGCACGCGGTTGGGCGCGACCGGCTTGTCGTTGGCGCGCGGCGGGTCGATGACACGAAAATCGGCCAGACGCGAGGTGGAGCCCAGCTCGCCACTGATCGTGATGGACTCGCGACGTGCCACCAGGTCTTCGTAGTTCTTTCGGTGGACCTCGTAGTCGCGGTTGAGCTGAGCCTGCTCGGCCTCGATCTGAGGCGCGGCCGTCATGAGTTGGCGGGCGCGGGCGACCCGGGCCTCGTACTCCGCCACGCGTGAACGCAGCGAAGCGGCTTGCACCTCGGCAGCGGACTGAATGCGCGAGAGTTCGACCAGCGCGGGATTGCCTTCGATCACCGGTCGGCCGGGATTGGCCGCCGCGGCGCGTTGCAACTCGGCGATCTCGCGCTTCTTCTGAGCCTCCAGCTCACCGATGAGCTTGCGCGTGTTGATGACGTCCGGGTGTTGCTCGGTGTAGCGTTGCAGCAAGGCGTCGAGGTTGCGCTTGAGGGCGTCCAGGCGCGCGTCGAGTTCGGGTGTGGCAAAACCCACCGGGCCGGACGAGCCCGCCTGCATGGACGAACGCGCCGCCTCGAGCTGACGCCGGGCCGCTTCGCGAGCGCTTTCGGCCTCGCGCAATTCCAGGCGGGCCTGGCTGAGCGTGTTGTTGAGCTCGCCCAGGCGCGTGGCCATGTCGCCCCCGCCCTGGGACTGCAGCTCAAGGTTGCGCAGGCGGAAATCCTTCAGCCGCGTTTCGGCCTCGGTGAGCTTGGCCTCGTAGTTCTTGATCTGCTCTTCGATGAAGCGGCGGGCGGATTCGGAGTCCGTGCGACTGTCACCGAGGCTGCTCTCGACAAAGATGGTCATGAGCGCCTGCACCACCCGCAGCGCCTGATCAGGGCTGTCGCCGCGGTACGAGAGCGTGTACAGGTTGTCGCGGCCGGTGGAGCGGATGGACAGGGCCTGGGTGACGTCGACGATCAGGCGCTCGCGCTCTGCCTTGTCGCGGGTGCCCAGGTCGAGATCGGCCATGCGCACCAGCCGCTCCACGGTCGGTCGGCTGATGAGGGTGCGGCTGAGCATGGCCACCTGCTGGTCCACGTTGGGCTGCACGGCAAGGCCCGACATGAGCGGTCGCAGGATGCTTTGCGTGTCGACGTAAACGCGCGCGGATGCCTCGTAGTGGTTGGGCATCAGCATCACCCCGACGGCGCCTGCAATGGCCACCAGCCACGCCACGAACACGCCGAGGCGGCGGTACTTCCACATGCCCCGCAGGGCCGTGGTGATCTGGTTGATGAGTTCTTGCATTCAGGCGCGGGTGAAAGGCTGCGGCCAGCGGCGGCTGTGGACCGTGCGGGCCGGCTCGGGCTGCACGGCAAGCCAGCGCGGCAAGGCCGCGATGGGCATCAGAACCAACCCTGGGGAATGATCAGGATGTCGCCCGGCAGCATGTCGACGTTGGCCGAGATGTCACCGCGGTTGACGAGGTCGTCCAGGCGAACGCCGTAGTGCTTGTTGCCCTCGGCAGCGCGCACCAGCGTGGCCTTGTTGCCGTCGGCAAAGTCGGTCAGGCCGCCCACGGCAATCATCACGTCCAGCACGGTCATGTTCTGCTTGTAGGGCAGGAACTGCGGCCGGGCCGCAGCGCCGACCACGCGGATCTGCTCGCTGTAGGGGCCGACGAAGCTCGTGACGACCACCGTGACCACCGGATCACGCACGTACTTGCCCAGCAGCTTTTCGACGTCGCGGGCGATCTGCTGCGAGGTCTTGCCCTGCGCGACCAGCTCGTCCACCAGCGGTGCGGACAGCTTGCCGTCGGGTCGCACCGGCACCACGGAGGACAACTCGGGGTTGCGCCAGACGGTGATCTGCAGCGTGTCGCCAGGGCCCACGCGGTACTCGTAATCCGATTTCGCCGCACTGGCGGGTGCTGGCGGCAGCGAAGCGGTGCTGGCGCAACCCGCCAGGCCCAGCACCAGAGCACCCAGCCCCAGGACCGCTGCCAACGGACGGATGAATGCGGACGTATGTGTTTGCATGCTCGTCACCCCCAACCAGAGGCCAAATGTTAATAAAAGTTAACAGTCAAAATGACTATACCCCAAGGCGTAGACCTCCACCACCGCGGATGGGGCAATGACGTCGCTCATCGGTGGGAGGGTCATGCAGTAGTTCACACCCGGGCCAGCGCCATGGCGCCACCAGCCGGGCCAGACGACTGGCAGCAGCCGCATAGAATTCCGGATTGCCCTCCCACCAACACCTCCATCCCATGTCTCTTTTTTCCACCGTCGAAATGGCCCCGCGCGACCCGATCCTGGGTCTGAACGAGCAGTTTGCTGCCGACACCAACCCCAGCAAGGTCAACCTGGGCGTGGGTGTGTATTTCGACGAGAACGGCAAGCTGCCGCTGCTGCAGTGCGTGCAGGCGGCCGAGAAGGCGATGATGGACAAGCCCGCAGCGCGCGGCTACCTGCCCATCGACGGCATCGCGGCCTATGACAGCGCCGTCAAGGGCCTGGTGTTCGGCGCCGACAGCGAGCCGGTGAAGAGCGGCCGCGTGGCCACCGTGCAGGCCCTGGGCGGCACCGGCGGCTTGAAGATTGGTGCCGATTTCCTCAAACGCCTGAACCCCGGCGCCAAGGTGCTGATCAGCGACCCGAGCTGGGAGAACCACCGCGCCCTGTTCACCAATGCGGGCTTCCCGGTCGACACCTACGCCTACTACGACGCGGCAAAACGCGGCGTGAACTTCGACGGCATGCTGGCCAGCCTGCGCGCGGCGGCGCCGGGCACCGTCGTCGTGCTGCACGCCTGCTGCCACAACCCCACCGGCTACGACATCACCCCCGCCCAATGGGATCAGGTGATCGCCGTGGTGAAGGAACGCGGCCTGACCGCCTTCCTGGACATGGCCTACCAGGGCTTCGGCCATGGCATCGCCGAGGACGGCGCTGTCATCGCCAAGTTCGTGGCCGCCGGCCTGCTGTTCCTGGTGTCCACCTCGTTCTCCAAGAGTTTCAGCCTGTATGGCGAGCGCGTGGGCGCGCTGTCGGTGCTGTGCGCCGACAAGGCCGAAGCCGAGCGGGTGCTCTCGCAGCTCAAGATCGTCATCCGCACCAACTACTCCAACCCGCCCACGCACGGCGGCGCGGTGGTTGCGGCGGTGCTCAACAACCCCGAGTTGCGCGCGCTGTGGGAGAAGGAACTTGGTGAGATGCGCGTGCGCATCAAGGCCATGCGCCAACAACTCGTTGACGGCCTCAAGGCCGCCGGCGTCAAGCAGGACATGGGTTTCATCACCGAGCAGATCGGCATGTTCAGCTACTCCGGCCTCACCAAGGAACAGATGGTGCGCCTGCGCAGCGAGTTTGGCGTCTACGGCACCGACACCGGCCGCATGTGCGTGGCCGCGCTCAACGGCAAGAACATCGGCCACGTCTGCAAGGCCATTGCCGCCGTGCTGTAAGCCGCGAACCGCGCGCACGGGGCGGCCCGCGCCGCTCCCATTCCCCCACATCAGGAGACACGCTTGAGCCAGGCCCTCATCGTCATCGACGTGCAGAACGACTACTTCGCAGGTGGCGCTTTTCCCCTGTGGAATGCGGATGCCGCGCTGGACGCCACCGAGAAAGCCATCCGCGCGGCCTCGGCCAAGGGAATGGCGGTGGTTCTGGTGCAGCACGTGGCCAAGGCGCCTCCCGGCGCCGCGCCCTTCTTCAATGCCGACACCGAGGGCGTGAAGATCCACCCCCGGGTGCTGGCCGCTGCGCCGCAGGCACCCGTCGTCGTCAAACACTACCCCGACGCCTTCGAGGACACCACGCTGCACGAACTGCTGCAGGCCCGCGGCGTCGACGAACTGCTGGTGTGCGGCATGATGACCCAGCATTGCGTCACCTACACCTCGCTGTCGCCCCGCGCCGGCAGCTACCGCAAGCTCACGGTGCTGCGCGACGCAGTCACCACGCTGAGCGAAACCGTCAACAAGCTGGCACTGGGTGGCCTGGGGCGCCGGGTGGGCATGGCCACGGTGGACGAAGCCCTGGCCTGAGCCGCGACGTCGCCGCGCGCAGCCTTACCCCCACACCACCGACCGCATCGAGATCGATGCGGCCTGGAACCCCTCGTTGAAGAAGCGCACTGGCTCCGCCGTACCTGCTGCCCCGGCGGCGTAGAGCAGCGGCAGATAGTGCTCCCAGCTCGGGTGAGACAGCGTGGCCGCGTCACCCACCGAGCGGTAGTCGACCAGCGCATCGGTGTCCCCGCGGCCGATGGCCTGCGCGATGTGGGTGTCGAATGCCACAGCCCAGTCGTAGGCCTGGTCATCGGCCGCCTGGCGCTGCATGGTCCGAAGGTTGTGCACGATGTTGCCGCTGGCCACGATCAAAACACCTTGCGAACGCCAGGCGCGCAGCTGGCGCCCGATGGCCAGGTGCTCACCGAGCGGGCGCCCATAGTCCATGCCGAGTTGCAGCACCGGGATGTCGGCCTCGGGAAACATCGGCTTGAGCACCGACCAGCTGCCGTGGTCCAGACCCCATTCGCCCTCGTCGAGCCCGAGCGCACCGCCGTCGGGCTGGCGTACCGCAGCCGCCATCTCGCGCGCCAGATCGGGTGCCCCGGGCGCAGGGTACTGCTGATCGAACAAGGCCTGGGGAAAGCCACCGAAATCGTGGATGGTGCGCGGTTGCGCCATGGCGGTGAGCCACCAGCCCCGCGTGAGCCAGTGGGCCGACACGCACAGGATGGCACGGATGGGCTGGCCTCTGGTGCGCAGCTCGGCGCCCAGTTGCTGCCAACTGCGGCGCCAGCGGTTGTCCTCGATGGCGTTCATGGGGCTGCCGTGGCCGACGAAGAGCACGGGCAGGCGATCGGTGGTGTTCATGGACGGGATTTTCCTCCGCCGAGGTTCACAAAGGCGACAGATGCGGGCGATTCCTGCGTGTTCTTCCCCACTCGCGAACCGGCCCTTCCTGCTACATTGCACTGCAACATGATGGAAGCCTGACCCATGCTCTACCAGCTCTACGAAACCCAGCGCTCCATGATGGAGCCCTTCGCCGACCTTGCCGAAGTGGCTTCGCGCATGTTCAGCAACCCGGCGCTGCCCTTTGCGCAGTTGCCGCTGGCCCAGCGCATCTCGGCCACCTACGACCTCATGCACCGTCTGGGCAAGGACTACGAAAAGCCCGAATTCGGCATTCGCACGGTCGACATCGACGGCGTGAACATCGCCATCCACGAGCGCGTGGAGATCGACAAGCCGTTCTGCGAACTGCGCCGCTTCAAGCGCTTCTCCGACGACCCGGCCACCCTGACCAAGCTCAAGGTCCAGCCGGTGGTGCTGGTGGTGGCACCGCTCTCCGGGCACTACGCCACGCTGCTGCGCGACACCGTGCGCACCCTGCTCAAGGACCACAAGGTCTACATCACCGACTGGAAGAACGCGCGCCTGGTGCCGCTGTCCGAAGGCGAGTTCCACCTCGACGACTACGTCAACTACCTGCAAGGCTTCATTCGCCACCTGCAAGGCATCTACGGCAACTGCCACGTCATGAGCGTTTGCCAGCCCACGGTGCCAGCGCTGGCTGCCGTCTCGCTCATGGCCAGCCGGGGCGAGCTGCAACCCTTGTCCATGACCATGATGGGCGGCCCGATCGACGCCCGCAAGTCACCCACCGCGGTGAACAACCTGGCCATGCAGCGCAGCTTCGAGTGGTTCGAGAACAACGTCATCTACCGCGTGCCCGACAAGTTCCCGGGTGCCGGACGGCGCGTGTACCCTGGGTTCCTGCAGCACACCGGCTTCGTGGCCATGAACCCCGACCGCCATGCGAGCAGCCATTACGACTATTTCCAGGACCTCATCAAGGGCGACAACGAGAGCGCGGAGGCGCACCGCAAGTTCTACGACGAGTACAACGCCGTGCTCGACATGGACGCGGACTACTACCTCGAGACCATTCGCACCGTTTTCCAGGAGTTTCAGCTCGTTCAGGGCACCTGGGACGTGAAGAGCGAGCTCGGCAAGGTCGAGCGCGTGCGCCCGCAGGACATCCGCGATGTCGGCCTGCTCACCGTCGAAGGCGAGCTCGACGACATCTCCGGATCGGGCCAGACGGCCGCTGCGCACGACCTGTGCACCGGTGTGCCGAAATCGCACCGCATCCACTACGAGGCCAAGGGCGCCGGCCACTACGGCATCTTCAGCGGCCGCCGCTGGCGCGAGATGGTCTATCCCGTGGTCAAATCCTTCATCGCCGCGCACGAGCAGCGCGCCGCCGCCAAGCCCGCCAAGAAGGCCACCGCCACGCGCCGTCGAACCACCGCCAAGGCCTGACGCCCGACAGGGGCGCGGGCGCCCCGTCCCGCATGAACGAACTCGCCCGCCGTATCGATGCGGCATTGCCGCAGACGCAGTGCCAGCGCTGCGGTTACCCCGACTGCGCGCAGTACGCCCAGGCCATTGCCGACGGCGCGGCCGAGATCAACCAGTGTCCGCCCGGCGGTGTCGAAGGCGTGCAGCGCCTGGCCAGGCTCACCGGGCGCCCCGCCCTGCCCCTGAACCCCACACACGGCATCGAAGGGCCGGTCACGGTCGCGGTGATCGACGAAGACTGGTGCATCGGCTGCACGTTGTGCATCAAGGCCTGCCCCACCGATGCCATCGTGGGCGCCAACAAGCGCATGCACACGGTGATCGAGCCATATTGCACCGGCTGCGAACTGTGCATCCCCGTCTGCCCGGTGGACTGCATCTCGCTGGACAACGTGAGCGGTGAGCGCACCGGCTGGGCGGGATGGTCGCCACAGCTGGCTGCCCAGGGCAAGGCCCGCTATGAGGCCCGCCAGATCCGCGTGGCGCGCGAAAAGGTGGAACACGATGCCCGGCTCGAAGCCAAAGCCGAAGCCAAGCTGGCCGACCTGGCCGCCGCTTCGAAGCTCACCGAACCCGCGGCGCTGGACCGCAAACGCGCGGTGATCGAGGCGGCCCTGGCACGCGCCCGTGCGCGGCGCGCCCCGCCGGGATGAACAACCCTGGGCGGCAAGCGTTCTTCCATGCCATCCTGCTGCCCGCACCTTCTGCCCCTCCCAGGCCCATGAAAAAGCACGGCACCATCGTCCACTGGGACAAAGAGCGCGCGTCCGGTTTCATCCGCAGCCCCGACACGGCCGCGCAGGTGTACTTTCATCTGCGGGACTACGAAGGCCCGCATCCCGTCACCCCGGGCACGGCCGTGGTGTTCGAGGAGATCGTGATCGGCGGCAAGGGGCCACGCGCCCTCTCGATCAAGCTGCCACCCCCGCCGCCGCTGCAATCAGCGGGATCGACCGACGGCCCCGCGCCCGAACCGGTGCTGGCGCCGGCTGCGGTCTCCAAGGCGCAGCGCTGGCGTGAAGAACGCGCCCAGCGCCGCCAGACCCAGGTGGCGCTGGGACTGCTGGGCGGCTGGCTGCTGCTCTGGCTGGTCGGCATCGGCGCGGGGCGCTTCCCATGGGTGGTGCTCACCGGTGTGGTGCTGGTGAACATCGCCACCCTTTTCCTCTACTGGCGCGATCAACACGTGAGCCAGGAAGGCGGCGCGCCCTGGCCCGTGGAGCACCTGCACGTGGCCGCCGTGCTGGGCGGCTGGCCAACGGCCTGGCTGGCACAGCGGGCACTGGGGCATCGGATGGACGATCGCCGCTTCCAGCAGACCTTCGTGGCCTGTGCAGCGCTCAATGTGGCCGTGTTGCTGGTCTGGGTGGCCTGGCCGGTGTTTGCCACCAGCGCCTGAGCCAGCGGGCGCCCCCGCCGCTCAGCGCGGCTTGGGTCGCCGCGGTGCGGCCGCCGCACCCGTGCCGGCCCTGGGCGGCAGGCCGGTGTGCTGCGTGAGCAGGCGGCCCTTGGGCGGCGTGGCCCCGGCACGCGTTGGCGCTGCCGTGGCCTTGCGCGCCGCGTCGCGCGCGGGCGCTGCCGGCGTGCTGTTCTTGCGCCGCGCGCTCTGGTAGCCGCCGTCGGTGAGCGGCTGGAAGGTGGGAATGAGGTGCTGCTTGCCGTTGCCGATGAGATCGGCCCGGCCCATGGCCTTGAGCGCCTCGCGCAGCAGCGGCCAGTTGTTCGGATCGTGATAACGCAGAAAGGCCTTGTGCAGGCGGCGGCGTTTCTCGCCGCGCACGATGTCCACCCGCTCGGCGCGCTCGTCGCGGTGGATGCCCTTCAAGGGGTTCAGATTGGTGTGGTACATGGCCGTCGCGGTGGCCATGGGGCTGGGGTAGAAGGTCTGCACCTGGTCGGCACGGAAACCGTTGCGCTTGAGCCAGAGCGCCAGGTTCATCATGTCCTCGTCGCTGGTGCCCGGGTGCGCGGCGATGAAGTACGGGATGAGGTACTGCTTCTTGCCCGCCTCTTCGCTGTACTTCTCGAACAGCTGCTTGAAACGGTCGTAGCTGCCGATGCCCGGCTTCATCATCTTGGAGAGCGGCCCGTTCTCGGTGTGCTCGGGTGCGATCTTGAGGTAGCCGCCCACGTGGTGCTGCACCAGCTCCTTCACGTACTCGGGGCTCTTGATCGCCAGGTCGTAGCGCAGGCCCGAGCCGATCAATACCTTCTTGATGCCCTTCAAGGCACGCACACGACGGTAGATCCTGATGAGCGGGCCGTGGTCGGTGGTGAGGTTCTGGCAGATGCCCGGGTACACGCAGCTGGGTTTGCGGCAAGCGGCCTCGATCTCGGGCGTGCGGCAGCCCAGGCGGTACATGTTGGCGGTGGGGCCACCCAGGTCACTCACCACGCCGGTGAAGCCCTCGACCTTGTCGCGCATGTCCTCGACTTCGCGAACGATGGAGTCCTCCGAGCGGCTCTGGATGATGCGTCCCTCGTGCTCGGTGATGGAGCAGAAGGTGCAGCCGCCGAAGCAGCCGCGCATGATGTTCACGCTGAAGCGGATCATCTCCCAAGCGGGAATCTTGGTCGCGCCGTCGTGGCGGCCATGTTCGTCGGCGTAGGCCGGGTGCGGGCTGCGCGCGTACGGCAGGTCGAACACCCAGTCCATCTCGGCCGTGGTCAGGGGAATCGGGGGCGGGTTGATCCAGACGTCGCGCGCCAGCGCGCCTTCGCCATGCGCCTGCACCAGCGCACGCGCGTTGCCCGGGTTGGCTTCCACGTGCAGCACGCGGTTGGCGTGCGCGTAGAGCACGGCGTCGCTCCTGACCTGCTCGTAGCTCGGCAGGCGGATCACGGTGCGTTCACGCGGCGGGCGCTTGCCCTTGCCCTGCAGCGCCGGGTTGGGCACGAAGTTCAGCGGCTGGATCGCCCCGCCCTGCGGCGCGGCGGCGGGCTCGTCCTTCGAGCAACTCTGGCCTTGCGCCTGCGCCTGCTCGCTGGTGGTGAGGTAGGGGTTGAGGTGCGCGTCCACCGGGCCGGGCTGGTCGACCTCGGTCGAATCGATCTCGACCCAGCCGGCAGCCGACGGATCGCCCGGGCGGCGCACGAAGGCGGTGCCGCGCACGTCGGTGATCTGCTCCACCGGTTCGCGTGCCGCCAGCCGATGGGCGATTTCCACCAGCGCGCGCTCGGCATTGCCGTAGAGCAGCAGGTCGCACTTGCTGTCCACCACGATGGAGCGGCGCACCTTGTCGCTCCAGTAGTCG
>VFQO010002267.1_pt1 | contig 12104 bp, 9 predicted proteins | sample 3512331 | NCBI WGS metagenome assembly VFQO01 (sample SAMN10412371, study PRJNA504923) | tailings metagenome | isolation source: Replicate 3 from Balatoc abandoned mine | place: Philippines: Itogon, Benguet | collected 2017-08-28
ATAGATGCTCCTGATCGTCATGCTATGCCTCGCACACAAAATTACTGACAGGCTCTACCACGTTCTATTTACATAATATACATCGTGGAAAGTAGAACCGTCACCGCCGCAGTGACGTTATCCGCTGTCGTCGAATAGATCGCCGCTGCGTTGGCTCCACTTGAAGCGAGCGCCGCGCCAGTCGCTGCTAACGCTTTTCCCATCGCACGCATGAGTTGATCGCCTTTCGGCGTTCCCTCGTGGCGCTTGATGACTGCCCTGGCTAGCCAATCGCGCGCATTCAACCCACACAGGGCGGCCATCAGGGCCACCGCCTCCGGCGGGCATGGTTGTTTACCTAGACGCCATGCGCTCACGTTCTGGCGAGGCACTAGCAGATATTGGGCGAGCTTGTAATCGCTTGTGGCTATCGCGCTCGCCCGGTCGATGAGTTCAATTAGGTCGCGGTCCGTTTCCATAACGTCACTTCCTTAGTTACCATCGGGGCCGTCACTGGACTAGTGACTGTCACCCTCTCGGTGACGCATCCTAAACCCTGTGGAGGTCTTATGGCGATACGGCGAGCGGTGGACGTTTGTGATGACGAGTGGTTAGAGGCGGTCCGGGAGGATGCCCGGGAGCGTCTGTGGCTCCATTTCGCTGTGTTGCGCCTGTGCGTGATTGGCGTTGGTTTCCTGTCGTTTCTGTCGCTTTGTTCGCTCGTGCTTGGCTATGCCTCCGGGTGGTTGGCGTGAGGCGGCGCGGTTCTTCCCCCTACAGGCGTCCTCCCTCTGGCGTGTGGGGCGTCTATTGCCGTCGCGGTTGCGGTTTCCTGTTCTTCAACTTGCCGGCTTACCGGCGCTGAGTTCCGCGCAGGTGCTCACGTGTGGGCACGTCCGCAGCGCTTGGCTGCTTTTCATCCTGAAGGGATTTGCAATGTTTTCGTCAATCATCAATGTGCTCAAAGTCGAGCGTGAGGAACGTATCGGCAAGGCATCGGGCAAGGCTTACAACCATTTCGCCGCTCGCGTGATCCTGCTGGATGATGCCGGTGACGTTCTCACGGTCGGTGTCATCAACAGTCGTCGCATCTCGCCCGAGCTGCGCGACACCATCGCACCCGGCACCTATCGCGCCACCTTCGCTTTGCAAGTGCCGGATTACGGTGACGACAAAGGCGACGTTATTGCTGTCGTCACGGCGCTCACGCCCCATCAAGTGAAGGTGGGTCGTCAGCCTGCCGCATCCGCTGCCTGAGCATGACAGCCGGTGATGTTGCGGCGCTCATGGATTTGCTGTCGGCGTTTGCCGTCTGCGTCCTGTTCGCGCTTGGCTACATCGGGGGGCGTCGGCAATGAAAGCTCGCGTTATTGCTTGGGCGCTGTTCGGCTTGGCCTGCTGGGGCGTGTACGCCTTTGCACAACGGTTTGAGAACCCGTGGGCCATGCCGGACACCTCCCGCGTGTTGCAAAGTCTCCCTGCGCTTCCTGCGGGCTGTGGGGAGGGTTGCCAATGACTACCTTCGTTGCTGTGTTCCTGGCGGCGTGGGCTGCTGGCTATGTGCTCGGTTGGCAGGTTGCTGCTATCCGCTCGGCGTTCAACGCCTCAACGTGATTTCAACGGGTCGCCTCGCGTGCGGGGCTTCCCGGTGCAATTCCGCACCGTTCAATGGAGAAACCCATGAAAGCACGCAACCTCGTTGCCGGCACCGCTGCCGGCGTGTCGGCGGGCCTCGCCTCGGCACAGTCCACCGACCCCGCAACCGCTCTGGCGGCTCTGCAAACCCTGACTGGCACCACGGACGCCTACGGTCCCGTGATGTTCGGCCTTGCCCTGGCTGCCACGGTCATCATGATCGGCGTGGCCTGGATCAAGAAGGGTCGCGGCGCTGCCAAGTGAGCGTTTTCCCCGGAACTCAGGAAAAAAAGTTTTTCCTGGGTTCTGGGGAAAAAAGCGCTGCTGGCCAACGCCGAAGCTGGGTCCCCGGATCCCTCTGCAGAAGACGAAATTTCTGAAACGTGGCGAGGCAAGCGGGCGGGGGGAAACCCAAGGGGTTTTCCCCGGCCAGCGCGTCAGCCTCGGGGAGCGGTGGAGAAGTGCCGCACCCGCAGGGCCGTCCACAGGTTCAACCTGTGGGCGGGGCACTTATCCACGGCGGGCGTGAACGACGGGGTTTGACGCCTGCACCCGCAATGAATGAGGGGGTCTCTCATGGAACGCATACCCGCTGCCCTGCTCGCGCTCCTTGCGCTCTGTGCTTGCGTTACGCCTGCTGAGAATCAGCGCACCTTTGGCGATTGGTCGTCTCCCTGGCGTCCCGGTGCTTACGATGCGGTTCCTTGTTGGGAAGTCCGCGCCCCGGGGTGCCGGCTATGACACATCGCCGAACACAGGCGCTCTTTGCGTGCCTTGCGGCTTTTTGGTTGCTGCTCTCGCTCCTGATGCCGGGGGGCGTGTTTGCACAGCCTGTGCCTGCCACTGAGACACCCCGTGTGGTGTTCCCTCTCACGCCTGTCGGCAACGTCACCACAGTCGGGCCGCGCACGGCTGATGCGGCCAACGCTCGCCGCTTCTCTTTCGGCGTTGCGGCCAACGGGGCTGTGTTCGCTAACACTGGCACCACCATGCCCACTCCTGGCGGGGGTTCTATCCCTATCGGCGTTAATGGTCAGGTGTCAAAAGCCAATGTTGGTGCTGCACTTGGGCGCTTTGCTCGCAAGGTGTATGCGCCTCTTGTTGTCGGGAGTGCGCTCTATGACCTTGGTCAAGAATTGGGTTTTTTTCTGGACAACAGTGGCGGCTCGCTTGTTGTCACTCAGGCTCCAGACCCCGATCTGTTCTGCACGGTATCGCCGTGCTACACGTGGTCTGTCAGCGTGCCTTATTACATGACGGCTGGCACTCCCGAGGCAGTCTGTCGTGCCGCAATAGCGGCTGTTTCTTCTCCTGGCGACGTCGCTAACTACGTGAGCAATACCTTTACGGAATGTCGCGGTGTCCGGCCTGCTACTAATTTTCAGATCGTTATTCCCATAACGAATCGTGGTTCTCGTCCTCCGGATCAGGTCGCTAATACGCCATCGTCGCTTGAGGCGTTCGAGTCAGCGGTCGCGGCTAGGTCGGGTTGGCCCACTTCATCGGCCCTTGCTCGCACGCTCGTGGACGCTATCAACTCGGGTGAGTCACCGCTAGTTGAGCCCGTCACGGTCACTGGCCCGGCTTCGTCGCCGGGTTCGGTGACGCAGACCGTAAACACCTCTGCTGGCACCACAACCACCGCCACGCAGACGCATAACTACACGTACAGCGGCCCCAATGTCACCGTCAACACAACCACTACTAGCGTGACGGTGGACAACAGCACCGGCGCGGTACTCGATCAATCGACAACCACCATCACGCCAGAAGTTCCCACACCTCCCGAGCCTTCCCCGGCTGTTTGCGGTGGTCCTGGCCTCTCGGCTTGCAATGTGAAGGTGGATGAAACCGGCACCCCGCAATATGACCCTGACCCGTTCACGTTACCTGAGTCGCTACAGCAGCAGACTGAGCAGCAGCTAGAGCAGATCGCCGATGCCGCCGACAAAGCGGGGCTGTTCTCTGATTTTGCTTCGTTGTTCACGCTGCCACCTTTGCGCGAGTGCGCCCCGGTGGTGTTGCCTTCTTTGCTCGGGCGTGAGCTTGGTTCGTTGAACCCTTGCGCTGGTGTTGACTGGCTGCGTGGCCTTATGGCCTGGGTGTGGGCTGTCGCGGGTTTCTTGTTCTGTTGGGGCTGTGTTCGGGAGTCGATCTAATGCCACTTTTTGCCGCTCTGTTCTCGTCCATAGCGGGGGGCTTCGCTACCCTGCTAGCTGCTATCGTGAGTCGAGACCTCGCCATGAAGGGCGCGGCCTATTCCGCTTACATCGCAATCACTGCGACGTTTCTAACGGCGACCTTCGTCTGTATCTCGTCCCTGTGGAACATGGCGGCGTCGTTCGCCAGTGATTCGGGCGGCATCGACACTATTGGCGGTGCTATCGCTATCGGTCTTGGCGTTCTCGTCCCTTCCAACGCGGCCACGGTGCTTTCATGCTGCGCGGCGGTGTGGTCGGCGTCTCAGGTTTACAAGATTCAAAAGACCGGCGTTATCGCCTTTGGCTCATGACGGATTTCGCTCTCGTCGGTAAGAAGGGCACCGGCAAAAGCAAAAACGCGGTGCGTCACATCCGTGATTTCTACCTTCGGGATGGTCGGGCTGTTGCTTCAAACCTCGATCTGGATTTGTGTGCAATGTTCGGGCCGCACTCTCGCAAGTTCTATGTGCGGGTGCCTGACAAGCCAACCGCGTTTGATCTTGATGCTATTGGGCATGGCAACCCCGAGTCATATGACGAGGATCGCAACGGCGGGCTTTTCCTCGATGAGTTGGGAACGTGGATGAATACCCGTTCTTTTGCCGACAAGTCACGCTTGCCTGTGCTTGACTGGCTCGCTCACGCTCGCAAGCATGGTTGGGATTGCTTCTACATCATGCAGAGCATCGCCCAGGTCGATAAGCAACTGCGCGAGTCCTTCATTGAGTTCACGGTGCGCCATGTGCGATTCGATAAGGTGCGCGTGCCACTGGTGGGCTCGCTCATTGCCGCTTTGTTTGGTCCCAAGGCGGGTTACCTGCCGCGCTTCCATCGCGCTGTGACCCGCCTGGGCTGCGACCCTCAAGACCTCGCTACGGATTCCGCGTTTTTCCGTGGGGACGATCTGAACGCTTGCTATGACACTCGTCAGGTGTTTCGGGAGGGCTACCCGCATGGCACGCATTGTGTGCTGTCTCCCTGGCACGTGAAGGGTCGGTACATGGAGCCTCCCCGCTTGCATTGGGCCGTGCGTCTGCGTGATTGGCTGCGCGCTTTCGGTCGGTTCAAACCTTCACCCGCGCGCGCGCCTGTTACGCGTCCTGAGCCTGGGTTGGCTCGTGTCCTTGCCTTGTCTCGTTCTTTGCCTGCTGACGATCGCTTGTGGGTTGTGTCTCGCTACGTTCGTTCACAGGCGGTGAGCGTGACGCCTCGCCTGCGTAGCGGGCGGGGCGGCGCGCAGCGCCGCCTAATTCATTCTTAGAACACTTTCCGACATAGGTAACGCTACGCGGAAAAAAAGAGCCCCGGCGATGGCTGGAACCATCCCGGGGCGGTCATCAACGATGAGGGTTGACGATGGAGAAGATTGTATCTATGCCCGGCGGCGGTCGGGTGTTGTTCGAGGGCACGCGCGTGCCTGACGCCTGGGAGGTGTTCACATGGTCGGCAAACGGTGTCCTAGAGCGCTCGGCTCGCCCGGTCATAGAGTGGCGCGAGGTCTGTGAAATTAACCCCGTTCTGGACGCCTGCGGCAACCCTGTAGAACCTGCGGAGCCTACGCCTGAGGAGCTAGAGGAAAAGCGCCGCAAAGCGGCCTTATCGGCTGCTCGAAGGGCTAAGACGATGTGCCGCAGGGTCATCATCACCGAGGGGTTTGATGAGCTTCTAACGCTCACCTACCGCGAGAATCAAACCGACCGTGCGCTCTGCAAGCGGCATTTCGAGGCGTGGTATCGGCGCATGAAACGTGCGCTTGGTGGTTTCCGTTTTTGCGCGTCTTTCGAGCGTCAGGAACGCGGCGCGATGCACGTTCACATTGCCACTCACAAGCTGCCGGAACATGCGAAGTTCAAGGGCGTCAAGGTCAAGGCCTGGGAGCTTGGCACGCGCATCTGGCGTGACATTGTTGGTGCGGATAACGGGCTTTGCTTCGTCGGTGGTCGCAGTCGCTGGGGTGGTCGTCGTCGCAACATGAGTCTTGCGAAAATGGCTGCTTACGTCTCGAAGTACATCCTCAAGGATTTCGAGGATTCGCCTCTAGAGTCGAACCGCTACAGTCGGTCCAACGGGGTTGTCGTGGGGGAAATTCACCGCATGACGCTGCGGTGTACCCTCGCGGAGTTGTTAGACGTCACGTTTGAGGCTGGCGAAGGTGATGTGGTCATCGCGCACCGTGTTTCCAAGTGGAAAGACGGCATGTGGTTTTGCACCGAGGGGCCGCGCGACGGGCCTGATGTGCTACGTTAGTTGTAGCGGAAACTTAACCTTTCTATACATCGTGGAAAGTAGAACCGTCACCGCCGCAGTGACGTTATCCGCTGTCGTCGAATAGATCGCCGCTGCGTTGGCTCCACTTGAAGCGAGCGCCGCGCCAGTCGCTGCTAACGCTTTTCCCATCGCACGCATGAGTTGATCGCCTTTCGGCGTTCCCTCGTGGCGCTTGATGACTGCCCTGGCTAGCCAATCGCGCGCATTCAACCCACACAGGGCGGCCATCAGGGCCACCGCCTCCGGCGGGCATGGTTGTTTACCTAGACGCCATGCGCTCACGTTCTGGCGAGGCACTAGCAGATATTGGGCGAGCTTGTAATCGCTTGTGGCTATCGCGCTCGCCCGGTCGATGAGTTCAATTAGGTCGCGGTCCGTTTCCATAACGTCACTTCCTTAGTTACCATCGGGGCCGTCACTGGACTAGTGACTGTCACCCTCTCGGTGACGCATCCTAAACCCTGTGGAGGTCTTATGGCGATACGGCGAGCGGTGGACGTTTGTGATGACGAGTGGTTAGAGGCGGTCCGGGAGGATGCCCGGGAGCGTCTGTGGCTCCATTTCGCTGTGTTGCGCCTGTGCGTGATTGGCGTTGGTTTCCTGTCGTTTCTGTCGCTTTGTTCGCTCGTGCTTGGCTATGCCTCCGGGTGGTTGGCGTGAGGCGGCGCGGTTCTTCCCCCTACAGGCGTCCTCCCTCTGGCGTGTGGGGCGTCTATTGCCGTCGCGGTTGCGGTTTCCTGTTCTTCAACTTGCCGGCTTACCGGCGCTGAGTTCCGCGCAGGTGCTCACGTGTGGGCACGTCCGCAGCGCTTGGCTGCTTTTCATCCTGAAGGGATTTGCAATGTTTTCGTCAATCATCAATGTGCTCAAAGTCGAGCGTGAGGAACGTATCGGCAAGGCATCGGGCAAGGCTTACAACCATTTCGCCGCTCGCGTGATCCTGCTGGATGATGCCGGTGACGTTCTCACGGTCGGTGTCATCAACAGTCGTCGCATCTCGCCCGAGCTGCGCGACACCATCGCACCCGGCACCTATCGCGCCACCTTCGCTTTGCAAGTGCCGGATTACGGTGACGACAAAGGCGACGTTATTGCTGTCGTCACGGCGCTCACGCCCCATCAAGTGAAGGTGGGTCGTCAGCCTGCCGCATCCGCTGCCTGAGCATGACAGCCGGTGATGTTGCGGCGCTCATGGATTTGCTGTCGGCGTTTGCCGTCTGCGTCCTGTTCGCGCTTGGCTACATCGGGGGGCGTCGGCAATGAAAGCTCGCGTTATTGCTTGGGCGCTGTTCGGCTTGGCCTGCTGGGGCGTGTACGCCTTTGCACAACGGTTTGAGAACCCGTGGGCCATGCCGGACACCTCCCGCGTGTTGCAAAGTCTCCCTGCGCTTCCTGCGGGCTGTGGGGAGGGTTGCCAATGACTACCTTCGTTGCTGTGTTCCTGGCGGCGTGGGCTGCTGGCTATGTGCTCGGTTGGCAGGTTGCTGCTATCCGCTCGGCGTTCAACGCCTCAACGTGATTTCAACGGGTCGCCTCGCGTGCGGGGCTTCCCGGTGCAATTCCGCACCGTTCAATGGAGAAACCCATGAAAGCACGCAACCTCGTTGCCGGCACCGCTGCCGGCGTGTCGGCGGGCCTCGCCTCGGCACAGTCCACCGACCCCGCAACCGCTCTGGCGGCTCTGCAAACCCTGACTGGCACCACGGACGCCTACGGTCCCGTGATGTTCGGCCTTGCCCTGGCTGCCACGGTCATCATGATCGGCGTGGCCTGGATCAAGAAGGGTCGCGGCGCTGCCAAGTGAGCGTTTTCCCCGGAACTCAGGAAAAAAAGTTTTTCCTGGGTTCTGGGGAAAAAAGCGCTGCTGGCCAACGCCGAAGCTGGGTCCCCGGATCCCTCTGCAGAAGACGAAATTTCTGAAACGTGGCGAGGCAAGCGGGCGGGGGGAAACCCAAGGGGTTTTCCCCGGCCAGCGCGTCAGCCTCGGGGAGCGGTGGAGAAGTGCCGCACCCGCAGGGCCGTCCACAGGTTCAACCTGTGGGCGGGGCACTTATCCACGGCGGGCGTGAACGACGGGGTTTGACGCCTGCACCCGCAATGAATGAGGGGGTCTCTCATGGAACGCATACCCGCTGCCCTGCTCGCGCTCCTTGCGCTCTGTGCTTGCGTTACGCCTGCTGAGAATCAGCGCACCTTTGGCGATTGGTCGTCTCCCTGGCGTCCCGGTGCTTACGATGCGGTTCCTTGTTGGGAAGTCCGCGCCCCGGGGTGCCGGCTATGACACATCGCCGAACACAGGCGCTCTTTGCGTGCCTTGCGGCTTTTTGGTTGCTGCTCTCGCTCCTGATGCCGGGGGGCGTGTTTGCACAGCCTGTGCCTGCCACTGAGACACCCCGTGTGGTGTTCCCTCTCACGCCTGTCGGCAACGTCACCACAGTCGGGCCGCGCACGGCTGATGCGGCCAACGCTCGCCGCTTCTCTTTCGGCGTTGCGGCCAACGGGGCTGTGTTCGCTAACACTGGCACCACCATGCCCACTCCTGGCGGGGGTTCTATCCCTATCGGCGTTAATGGTCAGGTGTCAAAAGCCAATGTTGGTGCTGCACTTGGGCGCTTTGCTCGCAAGGTGTATGCGCCTCTTGTTGTCGGGAGTGCGCTCTATGACCTTGGTCAAGAATTGGGTTTTTTTCTGGACAACAGTGGCGGCTCGCTTGTTGTCACTCAGGCTCCAGACCCCGATCTGTTCTGCACGGTATCGCCGTGCTACACGTGGTCTGTCAGCGTGCCTTATTACATGACGGCTGGCACTCCCGAGGCAGTCTGTCGTGCCGCAATAGCGGCTGTTTCTTCTCCTGGCGACGTCGCTAACTACGTGAGCAATACCTTTACGGAATGTCGCGGTGTCCGGCCTGCTACTAATTTTCAGATCGTTATTCCCATAACGAATCGTGGTTCTCGTCCTCCGGATCAGGTCGCTAATACGCCATCGTCGCTTGAGGCGTTCGAGTCAGCGGTCGCGGCTAGGTCGGGTTGGCCCACTTCATCGGCCCTTGCTCGCACGCTCGTGGACGCTATCAACTCGGGTGAGTCACCGCTAGTTGAGCCCGTCACGGTCACTGGCCCGGCTTCGTCGCCGGGTTCGGTGACGCAGACCGTAAACACCTCTGCTGGCACCACAACCACCGCCACGCAGACGCATAACTACACGTACAGCGGCCCCAATGTCACCGTCAACACAACCACTACTAGCGTGACGGTGGACAACAGCACCGGCGCGGTACTCGATCAATCGACAACCACCATCACGCCAGAAGTTCCCACACCTCCCGAGCCTTCCCCGGCTGTTTGCGGTGGTCCTGGCCTCTCGGCTTGCAATGTGAAGGTGGATGAAACCGGCACCCCGCAATATGACCCTGACCCGTTCACGTTACCTGAGTCGCTACAGCAGCAGACTGAGCAGCAGCTAGAGCAGATCGCCGATGCCGCCGACAAAGCGGGGCTGTTCTCTGATTTTGCTTCGTTGTTCACGCTGCCACCTTTGCGCGAGTGCGCCCCGGTGGTGTTGCCTTCTTTGCTCGGGCGTGAGCTTGGTTCGTTGAACCCTTGCGCTGGTGTTGACTGGCTGCGTGGCCTTATGGCCTGGGTGTGGGCTGTCGCGGGTTTCTTGTTCTGTTGGGGCTGTGTTCGGGAGTCGATCTAATGCCACTTTTTGCCGCTCTGTTCTCGTCCATAGCGGGGGGCTTCGCTACCCTGCTAGCTGCTATCGTGAGTCGAGACCTCGCCATGAAGGGCGCGGCCTATTCCGCTTACATCGCAATCACTGCGACGTTTCTAACGGCGACCTTCGTCTGTATCTCGTCCCTGTGGAACATGGCGGCGTCGTTCGCCAGTGATTCGGGCGGCATCGACACTATTGGCGGTGCTATCGCTATCGGTCTTGGCGTTCTCGTCCCTTCCAACGCGGCCACGGTGCTTTCATGCTGCGCGGCGGTGTGGTCGGCGTCTCAGGTTTACAAGATTCAAAAGACCGGCGTTATCGCCTTTGGCTCATGACGGATTTCGCTCTCGTCGGTAAGAAGGGCACCGGCAAAAGCAAAAACGCGGTGCGTCACATCCGTGATTTCTACCTTCGGGATGGTCGGGCTGTTGCTTCAAACCTCGATCTGGATTTGTGTGCAATGTTCGGGCCGCACTCTCGCAAGTTCTATGTGCGGGTGCCTGACAAGCCAACCGCGTTTGATCTTGATGCTATTGGGCATGGCAACCCCGAGTCATATGACGAGGATCGCAACGGCGGGCTTTTCCTCGATGAGTTGGGAACGTGGATGAATACCCGTTCTTTTGCCGACAAGTCACGCTTGCCTGTGCTTGACTGGCTCGCTCACGCTCGCAAGCATGGTTGGGATTGCTTCTACATCATGCAGAGCATCGCCCAGGTCGATAAGCAACTGCGCGAGTCCTTCATTGAGTTCACGGTGCGCCATGTGCGATTCGATAAGGTGCGCGTGCCACTGGTGGGCTCGCTCATTGCCGCTTTGTTTGGTCCCAAGGCGGGTTACCTGCCGCGCTTCCATCGCGCTGTGACCCGCCTGGGCTGCGACCCTCAAGACCTCGCTACGGATTCCGCGTTTTTCCGTGGGGACGATCTGAACGCTTGCTATGACACTCGTCAGGTGTTTCGGGAGGGCTACCCGCATGGCACGCATTGTGTGCTGTCTCCCTGGCACGTGAAGGGTCGGTACATGGAGCCTCCCCGCTTGCATTGGGCCGTGCGTCTGCGTGATTGGCTGCGCGCTTTCGGTCGGTTCAAACCTTCACCCGCGCGCGCGCCTGTTACGCGTCCTGAGCCTGGGTTGGCTCGTGTCCTTGCCTTGTCTCGTTCTTTGCCTGCTGACGATCGCTTGTGGGTTGTGTCTCGCTACGTTCGTTCACAGGCGGTGAGCGTGACGCCTCGCCTGCGTAGCGGGCGGGGCGGCGCGCAGCGCCGCCTAATTCATTCTTAGAACACTTTCCGACATAGGTAACGCTACGCGGAAAAAAAGAGCCCCGGCGATGGCTGGAACCATCCCGGGGCGGTCATCAACGATGAGGGTTGACGATGGAGAAGATTGTATCTATGCCCGGCGGCGGTCGGGTGTTGTTCGAGGGCACGCGCGTGCCTGACGCCTGGGAGGTGTTCACATGGTCGGCAAACGGTGTCCTAGAGCGCTCGGCTCGCCCGGTCATAGAGTGGCGCGAGGTCTGTGAAATTAACCCCGTTCTGGACGCCTGCGGCAACCCTGTAGAACCTGCGGAGCCTACGCCTGAGGAGCTAGAGGAAAAGCGCCGCAAAGCGGCCTTATCGGCTGCTCGAAGGGCTAAGACGATGTGCCGCAGGGTCATCATCACCGAGGGGTTTGATGAGCTTCTAACGCTCACCTACCGCGAGAATCAAACCGACCGTGCGCTCTGCAAGCGGCATTTCGAGGCGTGGTATCGGCGCATGAAACGTGCGCTTGGTGGTTTCCGTTTTTGCGCGTCTTTCGAGCGTCAGGAACGCGGCGCGATGCACGTTCACATTGCCACTCACAAGCTGCCGGAACATGCGAAGTTCAAGGGCGTCAAGGTCAAGGCCTGGGAGCTTGGCACGCGCATCTGGCGTGACATTGTTGGTGCGGATAACGGGCTTTGCTTCGTCGGTGGTCGCAGTCGCTGGGGTGGTCGTCGTCGCAACATGAGTCTTGCGAAAATGGCTGCTTACGTCTCGAAGTACATCCTCAAGGATTTCGAGGATTCGCCTCTAGAGTCGAACCGCTACAGTCGGTCCAACGGGGTTGTCGTGGGGGAAATTCACCGCATGACGCTGCGGTGTACCCTCGCGGAGTTGTTAGACGTCACGTTTGAGGCTGGCGAAGGTGATGTGGTCATCGCGCACCGTGTTTCCAAGTGGAAAGACGGCATGTGGTTTTGCACCGAGGGGCCGCGCGACGGGCCTGATGTGCTACGTTAGTTGTAGCGGAAACTTAACCTTTCTATACATCGT
>VFQO010002270.1_pt1 | contig 12090 bp, 9 predicted proteins | sample 3512331 | NCBI WGS metagenome assembly VFQO01 (sample SAMN10412371, study PRJNA504923) | tailings metagenome | isolation source: Replicate 3 from Balatoc abandoned mine | place: Philippines: Itogon, Benguet | collected 2017-08-28
GATAGGCGAGGAAGGCGAGGCCCTCGACCGTCTCGATCCGGCAGCCGATCACCGGGCGCAGCTTCAGCGTTCTGGCCTCGGTATGGATGCGCACCACGCCGGCCATCGAGTTCACATCGGCGATTCCTAACGCGTCGTAACCCTGCACATGGGCAGCGAGCACGAGATCGACGGCATCGGATGCCCCGCGCAGGAAGCTGAAGCAGCTGACAAGGCCCAGTTCGACGAACGGCGCGCGTTCGGGCGGCGCGATATCGGCAGGGTCGATATCGAGCGTGCGCTTGTCGGGGGTGAGCGGAGCGTCGGGCATTTCACCCCGCCAGCTCCGCAAGTCGCTCCTTCACTGCCGCGAGGTCCGCCGCGAACAGACGCGCCTGCTCCTCGCGCGCCGCGCCCTCTAGGCGCAGGAGGTAGGATGGGTGGACAGTCACCCATAGCTCCGCCCCGTCATCGAGCATGATCGCCCGTCCCCGCTCGCGCCCGACGCTGACGGTGCGGCCCAGCAGGCCCCGCGCGGCACTCGCCCCCAGCGCCAGCACTAGGCGGGGTTGCACCAGCGCCCGCTCGGCCTCAAGCCACCAGCGGCAGGTATCGATCTCCTTTGCGGCCGGCGACTGGTGGAGCCGGTGCTTGCCTTTCCAGGCGAACTTGAAGTGCTTGACCGCGTTGGTGACGTAGGCGGCGTTGCGGTCGATCCCGGCATGCGTCAGGTGATCGTCCAGCAACTGCCCCGCCGGACCGACGAAAGGCCGTCCGGCAAGGTCTTCCTGATCGCCGGGCTGTTCGCCGACGATCATCAGGGCCGCGTCCAGTGCCCCCTCTCCCGCCACCGCGCGGGTGCCGCAATCGGCGATCGGACAATCCCGACAGGCGGCTGCGCCTTGCGCGACTTCGGCGAGCGAGGCAGGCCGCCTCCGCTCTTCGCGCTCCCCTGCCTTGACCATCGCCGCCTCGCGCGCCTGCGCGCCTGCAATCAGCTGCGGGATCAGCTCGGCCTCGGGCAGGTTCTTCCAGTATTTCTTCGGCATTTCCGAGAGCATCGCGCCGACCTTCAATCGCGCGGGGTTGAAGATCGAGGCGTAGTAGGAGCGCCACAGGTCCTCGACGGGATCGCCGCCGGGGGCATCCTCGCGCCGCGCGGGCGGGCCTTCGCGCATCACCTCGCCGTCCCAGTGGATGCTCCCGCGCGGGGTGAGGATCGACCAGCGCATATTGGCGAAGCGGCGCATGAAGAACGCCGCTTCGGCGCGCACGATGTGGTGATCGGGCTCGAACCAGGCGACGAAGTGGGGCGTGCCGTCTTCCTCGGCTACCTCGCGGAAGCGCACGAAGGCATGCATCTTGTGCGCATCGCGGCGGACCGATTTGGCGAGCTCCTCGATCCGGCGCACCTCGGGGTCGGCCTTGTCCTCCATCAGCCGCGGATTGCGCTGCAATCGCCACAGCACGCGGTAAAGCAGCCCGAAGCGTGCGGGATCGGAGTGGAGCGCGGCGCTGCGGGCGATGGTGAGGAACCGCTGGCTGGCGCGCACTGGGCGCGGGTCTGCGGGGGGCACCGGCAAGCGCTTCTCGCCGCGTGAAGGACCTTCCGAGGCGAACAGATCGCCCGTCCCGCCCGGCTCGATCCAGCTGACCCGGTCGGGCGGCACATCGCACTGCACCAGCCCCCGCGCCCGCTCACGCCAGAAGATGAAGTCGTCGGGCGCAGGCAGGTGCACGGCGTAGTGGGAGCCGAGGGAGACATGCTGCATGGCGGTCATCAGAACAGCTCCAGCTGCTCGGATCTCGGCGTCAGCAGCCCCCGCAGATCCGCCCGGTCGGTGAGCAGCGTCGGTCGCCAGTCGATGGTGCAGATGAAGGGGCGCACCTTGGTCACCGAGGCCGTCAGCCGCGCCACATCATCAAGGCGCAAGTTCCGGTGCCGGCGCGAAGCGAGGATGCGGGCGACCGCCTTGGTGCCCAACCCCGGCACCCGCAACAGCAGCTCCTTGGGCGCGCGGTTCACATCGACCGGGAAGCTCTCCCGGAACTTCAGCGCCCAGGCCAGCTTGGGGTCGATATCGAGCGGCAGATTGCCATCCGCCTCCGCCGCGTCCGCCACCTCCTGCGGGGCGAAACCGTAGAAGCGCATCAGCCAGTCCGACTGGTACAGGCGATGCTCCCGCAGCAGCGGGGGACGCTTCAGCGGCAGTACTGCCGAGGCATCGGGGATGGGCGAGAAGGCGCTGTAATAAACGCGCCTGAGGCCAAAATCGCCATAAAGACGGCTCGCCTTGCCGATGATCGCGCTATCCGAGGCATCGTCCGCGCCGACGATCATCTGGGTCGATTGGCCCGCCGGCGCAAAGCGGGGCGCGTGGCGGAAGCGTTTCCTTTCGTCCTTGGCCTGCACGATCCGCGCCTTGGTGCGGCCCATCGCACCCTCGATCTGCCGCGCGTTCTTGTCGGGTGCGAGGCGCGTGAGGCCCGTGTCCGTGGGCAGTTCGACATTGATCGAGACGCGGTCGGCATAAAGGCCCGCAGCGTGAATGATCTCGGCATCGGCCTCGGGGATGGTCTTGAGGTGGATGTAGCCGCGAAAATCATGCTCCTCCCGCAGGATGCGGGCGACTTCGACCAGCTGTTCCATCGTGTGGTTGGCGTTCTTGACGATGCCTGAAGAGAGGAACAGCCCTTCGATATAGTTGCGGCGGTAGAAGTTCAGCGTCAGGTCCACCACCTCCTGCGGGGTGAACCGCGCCCGCGCCACATTCGAGCTCTTGCGGTTGATGCAGTAGTGGCAATCGAAGATGCAGTGGTTGGTCAGCAGGATCTTGAGCAGCGAGATGCAGCGCCCGTCCGGCGCATAGGCGTGGCAGATGCCCATCCCCTCGGTCGAGCCGACGCCTTTCCCGCCCAGCGAATTCTTCTTCGCCGTGCCGGAGGACGCGCAGGAGGCATCATATTTTGCCGCGTCGGCAAGGATTTCGAGCTTCTGGCGAAGTGACTGCTGGACCATGGGAACCGGGAAACACCTTTCATGTGTTCCTTATATGTTCCAACAGCCCTCCTGCCAAATGCAAAGCTTGCAAGCAGCCGTCAGAGGATGCGTCGCAGCCTGGGGCTTTCCTGAAGTGCGCTACCGCCCTGACACAGGAAATCGAGCACCGCGGGGTGCATTGCGCCTTCGAAGGCGACTCCGGCCAGTCCGCCCTCGATCCAGGCGACCGCGCCGAGCGGGGTGTTGATGCCGTTGACCTTCATCGTCACCCGGTCGCCCACTTCGGCAAAGCCCGGCTTCGCGCGGATCTTGCAGCCGCCTTCGGACAGATCGAGCAGTTCGACGAACACTACGCGCGAACGCACACGGCTCTTCACCGTCAGGCTCATCGGCCGGCGTTCGGCGCCACGAGGGATCGAGTGCAGGTTCATAGCGAAAGCAACGTCGCACAAAACGGTAAAAAAATGTTGAGCGCGCAAAGGGGGCCCGATCAGGCGCACAGGCCTTGCAGAAACCAGTCGGGCACCCCGCCCCGCCCGTCGCCCGCAATGCCGAGGCGGTAGATCCAGTAGCGCCGCCCGGCCTCGTCCTCGATCCGGTAGTAATCGCGCAGACGCGTGGTGGAGCGTTCGCGCCACCACTCGGGCGCGATTCGCTCCGGTCCCTCGACCCGCACAACCTCGTGCACCGCCCCGCGCCAGCGGAAACGCTGGGGGATTCCGTCGGGCGAGGCATAGAGCACCGCGATCGGCTCCGGACGGTCGAGCAGTTTCAGCGGCCGGGTGTGGAAGGCAAGCGCCTGCTGGCTTGCCGGCACAGGCGCGAGCGGGGGCTGCCAGCCTTGTGCGCGCTCGGGAATGTGGCTGGCGCGGGAGACCGGGCGGGTCACGGCTTTCGGCCCGAGTCGCACCGTCAACCGATCGATGCAGGCGGCCAGCGCGGTGCCGTGATCTTCTGCCGCAGCATCGAGATCGGTCTGTGCGAGGTGCAGCGGCTCGCTCCAGCTGGCGCGCAGCTGCACCATCTCGATCCCGAATCCGGCGTCGACATCGTCAAGCCGCGCGGCGAACAGCCGGGTGATGTGCGCCGCCTCGCGGGTGGCGGCGGCGAGTTCGATGCGGCGTTGCAGCACCTCGCCATCGACCCGCCACAGCGCCAGTTCGAGCCGCCGCGCCCCCTCGCCCCGCGCCTCGAGCTCGCGGACCATGGCGGCGGCGAGATCGGCGAGGACTGTGTCGAGCAGCGCGCGGTGGCGCAGCGGCTCCATCAACCGGCGCTGCACCAGCGGCATGGCTCGCGCGATCACCGGCAGCAGCGGTTCCGGCACGCGGCCGAGCAGCTGGTCAAGGCGCAGCAGCGGATTGGCGGCGGGGGAATGGCGATTGCGGAAACGGCGGCGCAGCGCATCGCGCGCGGCGGCCTCCTGCACCGGATCATCGCCTGCGCCGCTCACGCCGGCAAGCTCCCCGAGCCGCTTGATACCAAGGCGGCGCAGCACGGTGAGCACGTCATCGTCGAGCCGTAGCGCCGCGACCGGCAGATCGGCCAGCAGGCGCAGCGGATCATCTTGCGGGGCAAGGATCGCCGCCCCCCGTCCATAATGCGAAAGCGCCCATGCCGCGCCTGCCGTGGGTGCCAGCGCGGGCCGGACGGTGAAGCCCCGCGCGGCGAAGGCGCGTGCGACATCCCCGAGCAGCCGCTCCTCGCCCCCAAACAGGTGGGCGGCGCCGGTGACATCGACCAGCAGGCCATCGGGCGGGTCGAGCGCGCTCCACGGCCCCCACCGCTGCGCCCACAGGGCGAGCTTTTCGAGTGCGGCAAGATCGCCCGCCGGATCGGCCGGGACAGCAGCAAGTTCGGGACACAGCGCCCGTGCATCGGCGAGCAGCATGCCGGGGCGCGCACCTGCGGCGATGCCGGCCTGATTGGCAGCCGTGATGCGCGGACCGTGGGCGGTCTCGAGGATCAGCGCGGTCGGGGCGGTGTCCGCCTCAGGCGTGTGCGCGCGCCGCCAGCGATCGACCGACAGTCGGGCGAGCCAGATAGCGAGGATCCGGCGCGGCAGCGGAGTCGAGGTCGGGATCGTGGCGGATGCGCAGGGTTCCTGCATCATCGCTCAGCATCCATTGGCCCGGCGCGTGGGCTCGCGCGCGGAACAGTTCTGCCTGCCATGAGGCAGGCCCGGGGGCAGCGGGGTTCCAGCGCGGGGCTGCGGAAGGGGCAGAGCGCGCCTGCCAGCGCATCCGGGCCGAGGACAGATCGGGCTGCGCATCCAAGCGCACCAGCCACAGCCTGACCCCGTGGCGCTCGGCCGTCAGGCTGAGCCGGCGCGAGGCAGTGAAGGACAGCGCGCGCGGGTTGCCCGCGATCTCCCCGATCACGCAGGCGATGTCGCGGCACTTGAGCCCTTCTTCCAGCGCAAACAGGGCATCCTCCGGTGTGGCCGCGGCGACATGGATCAGGCGGTGCGCAAGCTCCGGCGACAGGCCCGCAAGGCACGGCCGCCCGCCCTGCCTGATCGCTGCACGGTCCTGTACCCACAACACCTGACGGTCATCCTCGCCCCGCCCCTCTCCCGATGACGTCAAGGCGTCACGCGCCAGAGCCAGCGCCAGCCCCGCCCCGCTCGCCTCGTCTGCCGGGGCGAAGATTTCCGAATGGAACGGCTGCGCGACAAGGCCGGGCCGCCAGCGCGGCTCGGGCAGGCCGCGGGCCAACACGCGCGCGGGTGAGGGTCTGAAAACGGTAGAGGGCATGGGCGAACGACTCATCTGTTCGCATTATGTTCCAACATCGCGGCGCTGGCAAATGCAAAGGGCGCGGGAAGCGTTTGCTCCCCGCGCCCTTCACGCACACCAGAGGTTGTCGATCAGTCGACCACCGGCCCCGGGAACTCGCCCATATCGGGCGCATCATCCTGCGGGTCGCCATGCTGCAGGTTGGAATTGCGAATGCCGTAAATGAAATACAGCGCAACCCCGCCGATCATGTAGTAGATGAAGAACATCAGCACATTCAGCGGCACCGTGGTGATCAGATACAGACACGACAGGATGCCCAGCACCGGCAGCACCGGATAGAGCGGCACCTTGAAGCCGCGCGGCAGTTCCGGAGCGGCCCGGCGCAGATAGATCACCGAAAGACACACGATCGCGAAGGCGGCCAGCGTGCCGACCGAAGTCATATCGCCCAGCACGTTGATGTCGAAGAAGCCCGCCGCAACCGCCGTCACCGCGCCGACAACGATGGTGTTGACCGCAGGCGTGTGGAACCGCTTGTTCACACGGGCGAACACCTTGGGCAGCAGCCCGTCGCGCGCCATGGTGTAGAAGATGCGGGTCTGCGCATACATCAGCACGAGAACCACAGAGGTCAGGCCGATAATCGCGCCGACCTTGATGATCTTGGCCAGCCAGCCCCACTGCGCGCCGAAATTGTCCACGACCACTGCGACGGGATCGGGAACGTTGAGAGCGTTGTACGGCACAAGCAGCGTCATGATCGCGGCGACCAGCATGTAGATCACCGTGCACACCACAAGGCTGCCGATAATGCCGAACGGCATGTCCCTGGCCGGATCCTTGGCTTCCTGCCCAGCAGTCGAGACCGCCTCGAAGCCGATATAGGCGAAGAACACGATCGAGGCCGCGCGCATGATCCCGTCGACGCCGAACTTGCCGTCACCCTCGTTTTCCGGGATGAACGGCACCCAGTTGCTGGCCACCAGCTCTGGCAGGTTCGACAGCACGATCAATCCGCCGACAACGATGAAGGCGGTCAGCACGCTGACCTTGATGGCGACGATGACATTGTTGACCTTCGCGCTTTCCGAAACGCCGACCACCAACAGGGCGGCCAGCGCCAGGCAGATGAGGAAGGCGGGAAGATTGAAGATTGTCGTCACCACCTGACCGTCAACCAGCACCGGCGCGCCATCCTTCATCAGCGGATAGCCGGCAGGTCCTGTAAACTGCGGCGGGATCTGGATACCGAAATCAGCGAGCAGGCTGACGACGTAGCCGCCCCAGCCCACCGCCACGACCGACGCGGCCAGCCCGTATTCGAGCAGCAGCAACGCGCCCATGATCCACGCCACGAACTCACCCAGCGTCGTATAACCATAAGTGTAGGCCGAACCCGATACCGGCAGGGTCGAGGACAGTTCTGCATAGCACAGGCCTGCAAAGGCGCAGACGATACCGGCGACGACGAAGCTCAGCAGCACCGCCGGCCCTGCATGCAGCGCCGCCGCGCTTCCGGTGCGAACGAAAATCCCCGCCCCGATGATGCAGCCCACGCCAAGAAGAAGCAGGTTCCACTTGCCAAGCGAACGCTTCAGTTCGCTCGTTGCGCTTTCGCGCTGGACCTGCGCAATCGATTTGCGCGCGAACATCCGCTCGGCGATGCTCCGGTTCGGTTTCGTGGCCATTAGCAGTTCCCCCTGCGCGCCTGCGCGGCGCGCGGCTTGATCCTGTCAAGAAACATCTGAATTAGGTCTCCCATTGACCGCAGGCAGATCCCCCGCGCGATCGTCAGGCCGCAACGCTAGCGCAACTGCCTCGCAACACAAGCCGCAAAGCGAGGCTTTCCCCCGACGAGCGCAGGCGCTAGACCCGCGGCCATGTCAACGACCTTCCAGCTCGACACCAGCACGAGCCGCGCCAACCCCACCCCGCAGCCGATGAAGCGGCTTACCGTGCCCGCCATCCGGACGCGCAAGACCGACGGGGTGACGGGCGAGCCACTGGTGATGCTCACCGCCTATACCGCGCGTCAGGCGCAGCTGCTGGACGCGCATTGCGATCTGCTGCTGGTGGGGGATTCCCTCGGGCAGGTGATCTACGGCCTGCCCTCGACCGTGCCGGTGACGCTGGAGATGATGGCGAACCATGGGGCAGCGGTTGTACGCGGGTCGTACCATTCGGTCGTGGTCATCGACATGCCGTTCGGCTCGTATGAAGCCTCCCCGCAGCAGGCGTTCGAGAGCGCAGCCTTCCTCCTCAAGCAGACCGGCGCTGCGGCGGTGAAGCTCGAAGGCGGGGCGGCGATGGCGCCGACGGTCGAGTTTCTCAACACGCGCGGCATTCCGGTGATGGGCCATGTCGGGCTTACCCCGCAGGCGGTCAACGTGCTCGGCGGCTACGGCGCGCGCGGGCGGTCGGAGGCCGAGGCCGAGAAAATCGTCTCCGACGCCGTCGCGCTCGATCAGGCCGGGGCCTTCGCAATCGTGGTCGAAGGCGTGGTCGAACCCATCGCCATTGCCGCGACCAAGGCCGTGTCCTGCCCCACCATCGGCATCGGCGCCTCGGCGCAGTGCGACGGACAGGTGCTGGTCACCGAGGACATGCTCGGCATGTTCGAACGCGTGCCGCGCTTCGTGAAGCGTTACGAGGACATTGCCGGGGTGATCGACCGCACGGTCGCCCGCTATGCCGAGGAGGTGCGCAGCCGCGCTTTCCCCGGCGAAGACCAGACCTACCAGCCCAAGGGCTGACTTTACCCTCCCCTATTTCCATTCAAGGTTTCAGGCCACTGCCATGCAGACGCTGTTTCGCTATTACACCTTCTCGCTGATCTTCACCGCCGTCTGCCTTGGCCTTGCCGGATGGTACGGCTTCGTCAGTTCCGGCACGCTGGTCGGCATGGCGCAGGTGCTGTGGATCGTGGTGATCCTCTCGGTGCTGGAAGTCTCGCTCAGCTTCGACAACGCCGTGGTCAACGCCTCGGTGCTCAAGGAGATGGACGAGGTCTGGCAGAAGCGCTTCCTCACCTGGGGCATCGCCTTTGCGGTGTTCGGGATGCGGATCGTCTTCCCGCTCGCGATCGTCGCGATTGCCGCGAGTATCGGCCCGATGGAGGCGCTGAACCTCTCGCTCAACAATCCCGCGAAGTACGAGGAACTCGTCAGCTCCGCCCATATCGGCATCGCCGGTTTCGGCGGCGCGTTCCTGGCGATGGTGGGGATGAAGTTCTTCTTCGACGCCGACAAGGACGTGCACTGGATCGGCAGCATCGAAAGCGCACTGTCGAAGGTATCGAACCTACCCGCCATCGAGATTGCCATTCTGCTGCTCGGGATGTGGGGCATCTCGACCATGCTGCCGGTTGAGGATGCGCACACCTTCCTCGTCGCCGGGATGCTCGGTCTCGTCACCTTCATCGCGGTGGAGGCGGTGAGCCATTGGCTTGAAATGCGCGAGGAAGCCGCGCGGCTCGCCGGCGCGGTGGTGCGCAGCGGCTTTGGCGGGTTCCTCTATCTCAACATCCTCGATGCGAGCTTCAGCTTCGACGGGGTGATTGGGGCCTTCGCGCTGTCGAACAACATGATCGTGATCGCGCTGGGCCTCTCGATCGGCGCGATGTTCGTGCGCTCGATGACGGTGCATCTCGTCAAGCAGGGAACGCTGGCCGAATACCGCTACCTCGAACACGGCGCCTTCTGGGCGATCGTGGTGCTGGGAGCGATCATGCTGGTCTCGGCGGTGTTCCACATCCCCGAGACGATCACCGGCCTGATCGGTGCGATCCTGATCGGTCTGTCCTTCTGGTGGTCGGTGCGCCACCAGAAGGCCGAGCGCCTCGCTAACCCCGCGCCAGACGCGTAGCCAGCGGCGCGGCCAGCACCAGCTGGGCCAAGTGATAGAGCAGCAGCGGGGCGATCACGAACCCCGCTGCCGAGGCCGGAAACAGGATCGCGGCGAGCGGCGCGCCGATGGCGACGCTCTTCTGCGATCCGGCAAACAGGAAAGTGATGCGGTCGGGCCGCGGCAGGCCGAGCAGCCCGCTCACGCCCCACGCCGCCCCAAGCGACAGCGCCAGCAGCACCAGCACCAGCGCCACCAGCACCGCCCAGTCGGCGGGCGCGAACTGGCTTCCCAGCCCCTGCTCGACCGCGCCCGAGAAAGCGACATAGACCGCAAGGCCGATCACCGCCCGGTCGAGCCAGGCGATCCTTGCGCGCTGCGCCGCCACCCGCTCGATCACCCGGTCCTGTACCACCTGCCCGATCACGAAGGGCAGCACGAGGATGAGGCCGATGCGGATCACCGCCTCGCTGCCAATTGCCCCCGCCCCGCCGCCGCCGAGCAGCGCAAACAGCGGCGCGCTGACGAACACGCCCGCGATGTTAATGAGCGCCGCGCCCACCACGGCGAGCGCGACATTGCCCTGCGCAAGGCTGGTGTAGGAGGTGGCCGACTGGATCGTCGAGGGCAGGCAGCCGAGATAGACGAAGCCGAGCGCCACCAGCGGCGGCAGCACGCCCGCAGCCAGCCCGGCAAAGCCGAGCCCCGCCAGCGCCATGCCGCCGAACACGAACAGCATCAGCGGCCCGAAGAAGCGCCAGTTGGCGATCCCGCGCGCGATCTCGCTGCGGCGGATGCGCATCCCGTTGACGAGGAACAGCACGAAAATGCCGCCGTTCGAGACATGCCGCGCGATCTCGCGGCCCTCGCCGGTGGCCGGCAGCAGGAAGGCCAGCGTGGTCATCGCCAACAGCACGGTAATCATCGGATCGGTCAAGAGAGGCAGGCGGCGCAGCAGCATGGCGCGGCCCCCTGCCCCGTCTTGCGGCAATTGTCGAGCGGCTGCGTCCTAGCGCGCGATTAGTGCTGGCGGGCGCAGATCGGCCCGCAACGCCGCAAACCGCGCCGAAGCCTCGGTCTCGCCGAGTTCGCGGGCGGCCTTCGCCCGCAGCGCCAGTAGCGCCGGATCATGCCCTGCCCCGAGGCCGATCGCATGATCGAGCAGCAGCGCGGCACGCTCCCACTCGCCGCGCGCGCCGAGGCTCTGAGCCAGCATCACCAGTGCAGCGGGATTGTCCGGCTCGCCGGCAACATGGCGCGCCAGCAGCGTATCAGCAGCCATGGCATCGCCCGCACGGCGATAGGCGAAGACTGCCTTGCGGGTCAGCGGCCAGGGACGGCGGACCCTCGCGGCGAGCGCATAGTTTTCGAGCGCGCCGCGCGCATCGCCGCTCGCCAGCGCGGTGTCACCGGCCAGTTGCGCAATATCGGCGGAAGACGGAAAGCGCGCGCGCAGCCCCTGCGCGGTAGAACGCGCCTGCGCTGCATTGCCGGCCAGCGCGCTGCGCCGGAGATCGGCGGTCGGCTGCGGCAGTCCGTCCCGCGCTGCCAGCACCGCCGGCACGCCCGGAGGCGCGGCATAGGCCCGCGCCAGTAGCGGCGCGGCGCTGGCCCGGTCGCCGAGACGTTCATGGGCACGCGCCACCAGCATCACGAGATAGGGCGAAGCCTCGGCCTCGCCCGCCTCGGCGCCAAAGCGGGTGATCACCTCGACCTCGCGCCCATCGAGCAGCAGCGCCCGCGCCAGCAGCGCGCGCACCCGGCGGTTGGCGGGCTGGCGGGAGGCAAGAGCTTCGAGCTGCGCGGCGGCGCTCGCATGATTGCCCTGATCGAGACTGATCAGCGCATCGAGCAGCGCCGCGGCCGGAACCCCGCGCCCGGCCATCCCGCTGCGCTCCAGCAGGCTACGGGCCAGCACCGGCTTGCCGCCGCGCTGGGCGAGCACCGCCTGAAGATAGAACACGCGCGGCTCGTCCGGCGCGATCTCCGCCAGTTCGCGCACCGCCGCCAACATCTCGCGGTTCCGCCCGAGATCGCCAAGCGTTGCGGCATATTCGGCCCAGGCATCGACATAGCTGTCATCGGCCGCCAGCGCCGCCTCGAACCACGGCAAGGCATCGGCAAAGCCATGCGCATCGCGCACCATCAGCGCCCGCATCAGCAGCGCCGGCGCATGGTCCGGTCCGAGTTCCAGCGCCCGGTCGGCCGCTTCCAGCGCGGTCAGGTGCTCGCCGCCGCGAAAGCGCAGGCGGGCGATGGCGACCCACAGATCGGGATTGTCCGGCTCAAGCGCCAAGGCCCTGTCGAGCAGCTGCCCGGCCTGCGGCAGAGCTCCGGCAGCCATCGCACTATCGGCCTCGCCCAGCAGACGCACGAATTCGGCCCCGCCCGAAGGCGCTCCATTGCTGGCGGTGCGATCACTGTCGCAGCCGGTCAGCAGCACAGCGCAGGCCAGCAATCCGGCCAAAATCTCAGGTCTGCAGATCATACTGCTTGATCAGGTCATAAAGCGTCGGGCGGCTGATC
>VFQO010002274.1_pt1 | contig 12083 bp, 10 predicted proteins | sample 3512331 | NCBI WGS metagenome assembly VFQO01 (sample SAMN10412371, study PRJNA504923) | tailings metagenome | isolation source: Replicate 3 from Balatoc abandoned mine | place: Philippines: Itogon, Benguet | collected 2017-08-28
GGAAGCCGGGCCGGAGGCGTCAGCCGAGCGGAGCGAGGGAACGATGGAAGCCCGAAGGGGGCGAGACGCCGACGGTGGCTCGATGCGCAGCACGACAGCGCGACCGGCCGCCTTCTTGGCCGGGGACGTCCAGACCTGAATCGGCGTTCGGGTACCTGTGCACCCGTTCGATGGCGGGCACTGGGGTACCGACAGAACTGGCTTGGTCAAATACGCTACCAGCCATCTTCACCATCAAAGACAGGCCATGAGCGCACCCCCATCCGATAACCCGAAGCAGATCTGCGAAAACATCCTCATCGATGGGAAGCGCTACAACATCGAGCACAAAATCCTGCCCAGCGAGAACGCCGTTGCCGATCGGCTACTTGCTCGTGGCATTGAGCTGACCGACGCCTACGATGAACTGCATGGCAAGCTCCATCCGCATCCGCACGCGCTGCAGACCTTCCTAGGGCTCGTTCTAAGCACCGCCGCGTTCTGGAGCCCAGAGAAGATCGCGCAGGCGCGTACCGCACGCGGTGATCTCGGCAAAGTCAACCAGCTGATTGCGAGGAGGTCGGCAGAGCTGGCCGACCTGCTGCAGCAGCGCTCGGATCTGCACAACACCTCCGGCTTCAGCACCGACACGCACTACCACGTGTGCGATGTGATCGAGGCGGCTGCCAGGAGCAACTACCTTTTCACGTCGTACGTCCAGGAGCGTCTCGATGACCTTCACGGTCAGTTCGACTTGAAGTATTGGCCGTCGCTGAGAGACTTCCTGCAAGAGCTGGCTTCCGATGCCGAGGATGCCGTCATGGAAGCCACAGACCCCTTGACCGCGGCTGCCACCGTGGCTTCACGCCCGTCTCGCGCCGATTTCATCAAGGCGCTGCTCGCAGCCATCGACGAGAACAGCGGGCGCAAACACGGCCAACTGCCCAACGATTTCAAAGTCACCGACAACACTCTCGCTTCCTTGGCGAGCTCCGTGTTGGACTTGGGTGCCGAAGACCTGGTCGATGGCCCTTACGTGAAACGGCTCCGTCAGCGTGAACGCGATGGAGCCAAGTAGCCACCGAAGGTTTCTCCGTGACTTCGTTTTGAGGCCGATCAGGCGCAGCCTGTTCGGCGGCTCTCCAGGGGCGCCAAGCGACGCGCGGCGGGGATGGGCTGCCAGCCGATCCCCTGGAGGCAAGCGCAGCGCTCAGGCCCGTCGAGGTCATGCGTCAGGGACCAAAGCCGGATTGCCGTGATTCGGCACGAAGCGCGGGCGTAGCCCGCGAGCCCGACGGAGAGACGCCGGGACGCCACATGGGCTCCCACTGCCTCAACTTTCGATCCATACGTTACGATGTAACCATAAGTACATGAAGCATCACCAGAATGCGATAGGAGGGACACCTTGTGTATCTGGCTCAGTTGATCATTTCGAACTTCAGGAAGCTGCAAAAGGCCGAGCTGAGTTTCCAACCTGGGTTGAACATCCTGGTCGGCGCAAACAACGTGGGTAAAACCGCGGTTGTCGATGCGCTGCGCGCCTTGCTGGCGGGTCATGAGGAACCCTACCCGCGGCTCGACACCGACGACGTGCACCACCCGAAGGGCGGCAAGCCGGCCGGGGACATCGTTTTCCAGTACATCTTCCGAGGGCTCGACGAGGACGATGAGGCCGATTTCCTCGCAGCGCTGAAACCCGACGCGGCAGGCAAGCTGGAAGCACACATCACGATCCGCTACACCGAGGCGGACAAGACTGGCCGATTGCGTGCCAAGCGCTGGTGCGGCGACCACGAGGACGTGGGCCTTACCGCCGACATGATGGAGAACTTACGCGGGGTCTATCTGCCGCCTCTACGTGATGCCTCTCAGAGCCTGAGACCGAGCCGCACTAGCCAGCTGTCCAGGTTGTTCCAGCTTCTCTCTGACGACGCTGGCCGTGATGGAATCAACGCGGCGCTGAAGACGCTCGACGATGAGCTGAAGAAGCATCAGCCCATCGTCAACACTCATACTGAGATCAAGACGCGCCACGGCAGCATGCTCGGACCGCAGTTGGCTCAGGCGCTGGAGATGGGCCTGAGCGGAAGCGATTTCCAGCGCTTGGCGTCGCGCCTGTCATTGCTGGTGGACGCCTTTGAGATTGAACAGAACGGATTGGGTTTCAACAATCTGATCTTCATGGCGGTGGTACTCAGTGAACTCGCTAAGAACCCGGAAGCAAGTTATCGCGGCTTGATCGTCGAAGAGCCAGAAGCGCATCTGCATCCCCAGCTCCAGGCGATTCTTCTCAGCTATCTGGGGACGATTAAGGCCGTCGAGGGTGAAAATCCGGTCCAGCTTTTCGTGACCAGCCACTCCCCCAACTTCGCCAGTATTGCGGATCTCAACAGCTTGACCTGCTTAGTAGATACTGGTGCGACGGTAGAGACCTTCTTTCCGCGAACTATTACCTTCGAGAAGGGTAAGCGCGAAAAGCTGGAACGATATCTGGACGTTACTCGCGCAGAACTGTTCTTCGCGCGTCGAGTAATTTTTGTCGAGGGTGCAGCCGAGCTGATGCTGGTGAGCGTGCTGGCCGAGAAAGCCGGATTCAAGCTGCGCGAACATGGCGTCAGCCTGATCAGCGTCGAAGGCTTGAACTTCGACTCGTTCCTGCCGTTGTTCGGAGAGAAAGCGCTGAAGATTCCGGTGGCGGTGATCACGGATGCCGACCCCGTGGACGAACCCATCGATGACAGTGAGCCGAAGGCGTTGTATCCGGCGCTTGGCGATGTGGTCAAAGTCTCCGACAACACCGCCAAGATGAAGGGCAAGGAAGATGCCTTCGTGAAGGTCTTTCATGGACTGAAGACCCTTGAATACGACTTGGCACTGCATGCCGACAATCGCACCGCGATGCTGAAGGCCCTCGGGGAACTTCACCCAAAGATTGCCGACACAGTCCAAGCAGCGGTCAATGTCGCTGTAGATGATGCAGCGAAAGCGCGTGCCCTGTTCAGCGGCATGTTCGAGCGCAAACAGAACAACGTACAAAAGGGACGCTTCGGTCAGGCGCTAGCGCAGGTGCTATCGGACGGCGCTGCTTGCAAGGTGCCTGACTACATTCGGGACGCCATCGTCCATGCTTGTCAAACGGCGCCGGCGCATCCATGACGGAGTTGTCGACCGAACAGTTGGCCATCATCAATGCGCCCCTTGAGCCGATGTCAGTCGTCGCATGCGCAGGCAGCGGGAAGACACGCACCGCAGTGCGCCGGCTTGCAGAAATCCGCAAGCGACTCGGCGATCACCGCGGCCGAGTCGTGTTGCTGTCATTCTCCAATGTGGCGGTAGACACGTTCCGCCAGAGCTACCAATCTTTGGTGCAGGAACTCTCCGCAGGCGCTGGTCGCAATAGGGTGGAGATCGACACGCTGGACGGGTTCATCACCAGCAATGTGCTGCGCCCTCATGGCCACCGGACCATGGGTTGTGACCGGACGCCATTCCTTATTGCTGGAACAGAACCTTTTCTTCGGAACCAGGATTTAAGGTTCTGGGTGCAGTCGTCGGCTACGGAGGTCTTTCCCGTACAGCCCGTCGACATGCGAAAGGTTGTGGTGAACCTCCAGGCCGGGGCTGCTCTGTTTCATTATCAGCAGCACAATGCCTTGCTGCCGATCAACAATGGTCCGACGGTTGCCGCTCGCCTGGCGGAGGTGGGGGCGTATACCCATAACCTCGGGCGATACTGGTGCTATCGTGCATTGTTGGGGCAACCCGGCCTACTGCGGGCGCTGGTTCGACGCTACCCGCACATACTGATTGATGAAGCACAAGACATCGGCACGCTCCATCAGGCAATCCTTGAGCAGCTCATCAAGGCTGGCGCCCAGATCTCGTTGATCGGCGATCCGAACCAAGGTATCTATGAATTTGCTGGCGCGAACGGGAAGTTCCTGACGCAATACGGGCAGCGTCCGGGGGTGAGTGGTTATGGGTTGACACGGAACTATCGGTCCGTTCCTGCGATTCTGGCGCTGGCCAACAAGCTATCGATCCGTACTGACATCGCGGACCGACACGCGCCTGACATCCCCCACGGTGCGTACTTCATTGCTTACAAGAACGCCGAACGCGAACAAGTCATCACCGCGTTTCATGCGGCTGTCGTCTCAGCCAGCTTAAAGACGGAGCGGGCAGCGGTGCTCTGTCGAGGCCGCGACCTGGCCGACAAGCTGGCCGGAAACGATGCCCCTGCAGGCCAGGGAATAGTGAAGATCTTTGCGCTGGCAGCCATCCTTAGGGACAAGCGGCAAGACTACCTAGGTGCATTCAAATCAGTTGCAGCGGGCATCGTTGGCCTGCTTGTCGATCCGCCGCAGGGGCTGGTGGCGCGGATTACCCAGCCCGCGCGTTACCCGGAGATGAAGCCCTTGCGCCGCCTCATCTGGAGATTCACCCGTAACCCGGACACTGGTTTGCCTGCCGCTGGATTGACGGCGGATACGCAGTGGCATCCGCTGTTGCTGGCGAGAACGAAGGCTCTCTTGGCCGTTCTCGATCAGGACTTTGGACTGAAAAAGGCCGACAACCTGGGAAACAAACTGGCGAAGAAAGCGCTTCCCAGTGCTCCGTTGATGACCGGAGGCGATCTTGCTGCCGAAAAGGACGTGCGTATCCGCGTGGACACTGTGCACCAAGCGAAAGGCGAAAGCCTGGACGCGGTGCTCTACCTTGCAACCAAGGAGCATGTCTCCGCGTTGCTGGCTGGTGTGGACTCCGAGCTCGGTCGTATTGGCTATGTCGCTGCCACGCGCGCCAGGAATCTTCTGTGGGTGGGGGTGCCTGCCAACGCGCTCGCGGAACTCCGGCCGGAATTGCTCGCCCACGGATTTCAGGAAGCCGGCGTTGCGATTGCTGAGCCAGCCTGAGCTATGAGCAACCCCGCGGATAGCTACATGGGCTTCAGTGATTTGGCCAAAGTTCAAGTCGAAGGCTCCGATTACCGAGTCCACGTACGCTCGAACGCAAGGTCGTCCATCGCCGTGATAGCGCCGCATGGAGGGAGCATCGAGCAAGGGACGTCGGAAGTCGCGCGCGCAATCGCTGGCGCGGACTTCAACCTCTACTTGTTCGAAGGAATTCGTCCTGTCGGCAACTATGCCGCGCTTCATCTGACGAGCCATAAGTTCGATGAGCCGCGATGCTTGGAACTGCTGTCCAACTGCAATCATGTGATTGCGATACACGGATGCCGTGGGGAAAAGCAACAGGCGCTTGTTGGCGGCCTGGATGAACCGCTGAAGTTCAGCCTGGCGCAGGCCATCGCTGGACTTGGCATTGACATTCAATTGCAAGGTCACCAATTCCCCGCAGTCGAACCAAAGAACATCTGCAACCGTGGACGCCGCGGAGTCGGAGTACAGATCGAGATGACGATGGCCCTGAGACGTCAAGGGCCGTGCGATGCGATTTCCGCTGCCATTCGGTCGGTGTTGCTTGCGCTGCCGATCTACTTACCTGAGGGAGGGTTACACGAATGATTCTGACCGACAACGAAACCAAAGTTGACTTGCTCAACAACGAGGCGATTGCGAAGACGATCATTGAACTGTTGCGTGAGAAGCCGGATCATCCCGTCACGATCGGAGTTCACGGCGATTGGGGTGCCGGAAAGTCCAGTGTCCTTGAGATGATCGAGGTCGGATTTTCAGGCAATGATGACGTGTTATGTCTGAAGTTCAACGGCTGGCGCTTCCAGGGTTTCGAGGATGCCAAGATCGCGCTGATCGAGGGCATCGTTACCGGCTTGGTAGAAAAGCGCCCGGCAATGACCAAGGCCGCGGGCGCAGTCAAGGATGTCTTCAATCGCATTGATTGGTTGAAGGTTGCGAAGCGCGCAGGTGGCTTGGCGGTCACTGCATTCACCGGTATGCCGACGCCGGACCAAATCAGTGCCATCGTCGGGACGCTTGAAGGAATGTTCGCGGACCCCGGCAAACTGGCGACGAAAGAGAACCTCACGTCCGCAATTGATAGCGTGAAGTCGATGTTGAAGTCGCCAGAAACCAAGAACGTGCCGGAGGAGGTCGAGGCTTTTCGCAAAGCGTTCGACAAGCTCTTGAAAGATGCCGGCATCAAGCAACTCATCGTGTTGATTGACGACCTTGACCGCTGCCTGCCGGATACGGCCATAGAGACGCTCGAAGCGATCCGGCTGTTCGTGTTTACTGCCCGCACGGCGTTCGTCGTTGCCGCGGACGAGGCAATGATCGAATACGCGGTGCGTAAGCACTTCCCGGATCTGCCAGAGACCACTGGGCCGCGCGATTACGCTCGAAATTACCTGGAAAAACTGATCCAGGTACCGTTTCGCATCCCGGCCCTGGGCGAGACCGAGACGCGCATCTACGTGACGCTGTTGTTGACGGGTGCTGAGATCGGCGACGAGGATGCCGACTACGCAAAGCTCATTGCCGCTGCGCGGGAACGCCTTAAGCGGCCTTGGGAGAACGCCGGTCTCGATGCCGCGACCGTCAAGGCCGCACTCGGGGCAAAGGCGGATAAGGCCAAAAATGCGCTCGCGCTAAGCGATCAGATCGGTCCGATTCTGGCGAGTGGTGCGAAGGGAAATCCGCGCCAGATCAAGCGCTTCCTCAATACGTTGTTATTGCGAGAGCGCACAGCGACCGCGCGCGGATTCGGCGCTGACATTACGTTGCCCGTGCTGGCGAAACTGATGCTCGCCGAGCGTTTCATCCCTCGGCTCTTTGAGCAGATCGCTTTTGTCGCGGCCGTTCACCCGAAGGGCAATTGCGAGGACCTTGAGACGCTTGAGAAGGGCCTTGCTGCCGATGGAGCCAGTGGAAAGGGTGACGGCAAACCGGTTGCAGCGGATGCGCGCAAGGGTCCCAAGGCGACGGAAGCCGCTACGCCCGCACCGGAGAACGCCGTCCTCGCGGAGTGGAAATCGTCGGACATGGTTTGCGACTGGGCGCGGGTGCAGCCCTTGCTGTCTGGCATCGATCTTCGTCCTTATCTCTTTGTGACGAAGGACAAGAAGGACTACTTTGGCCCGGTGTCGGTCTTGGGGCATTTGGCCAGCGTAGTAGAGAAGCTATTCGGCGGAAAGATGATGGTTCAAGGCTATGAAGCCGAACTGAAGTTGCTCGTGCAGCCCGAAGCCGACAAGGTGTTTGAGGCGGTGCGGACCAAGATCATGGGCACCGGCGCCTTCGAAACCATGCCAGCAGGTGTTGATGGCCTCATCGTGTTGGTGAAGGCGCAGCCTGGGCTGCAAAGCAAATTGCTGGACTTCCTTGAGGCGTTGCCGAGCAGCAGATGCGGCCCTTGGGCCGTCCGTGGCTGGCAAGGTGTCATCAAGGATGCAGAGTGTGTAGGTCGCTTGACGACGCTGCTCACGGAATGGAGCAAGCTGACCAATAACCTTGCGCTCAAAACGGCCTCTGAGTTGACCCTGAAAGACACCAAGGGGGTGCGCTGATGGGAACGTCGACAGCGTATGGTGGTCCGGGCGGTGGCACGCCGCTGGTGCCTTCGTGGCTGGGAGATGCGGATGGCGGTAACTCACCGCCGGCATCGTCCGCCGCAGGCGATGGCGCAAACGGAGACGGCGCTGCACCGGGTGATGGTGCGGCGCCGCCCGCCGCGCCCAACCGGCCGGCCATCCCCGCAGTGGCCGATCCTCAGCGGTTCTCCGGTGCCCGCAGCAGTTTTACGCGATTTGCGGGCTCGGGTGGCACTGACCGGGCCAGCCTCGGGCGCGCCGTCTCACGTTACGTCTCTACATCCGCAGGGGGTGCACGTCAAGCGGCTCAACGCATGGGAGCATCACGCGGCTCCGGTGCGAGATTGCTCGGTTTCTTGGCGGACGCGCAGACCCGTGGACTGCGCGAAGCACTGCGCTCGCTTAACCTTGAATCGCTCGCAGGACGCCCAATCGCCGAAATCTTTGTCGGCTTGGCTGACTACATCTGCCCTGGGGCGGGCACCGTCGATGAAGGCATCGCGCGGGAGGCCTACATTGAGACGATCATCGAGCTGACTACCGAAGGGCTGACCGATCTTTCAACCTTCACGCCGGACCAGATGCAAACAGTGTTCGAGTTGTATGCGACGCATGCGATTGAAGCGCGAATCTGCAACGACATCGGTACCAAGGCCGTGACGATGCCAACGGACGCGCAGGCCGCTCATCGGGTAGAGGCGCAACTGCGTGATTTCATCCGTGGTGGTGTAAGCGATGCGCTCACGAGGGCGCGCGCCGAATCTCCGAATCTGACCCCAGAGCGCATCCAGTCATTTGTGGACACGGTGTATGAATCCGCGTTCGCGATCCTTCAATCGCTCGGTCAAGCAGAGGCCGACCTATGAAACGACAACTCTTGGCCGGCCGGTTCGGTCCTGACGATCACATTGACATTCCCACAGCCGCCGACGAGCAGCGCACTTTACTGGAGATGGTCGCCGGGGAAAAATCGCTTGATCATGGTATTGGCGGGGCGCTGACGAGCTTGAAGAAGCTGGGCGTCTTTCCATCGGAGCTTGGCATTGACCTGCTGGTGGTCGCCGCGCATGTCCATGCCGCGGATACCCGTATTTCTCGCGCGGAACAGTCTCAGGACTCGTGGACACGTGAGATCCGCTTGGTCGTTCCAGTCAGTGACCCGGTGCGCTGGACGGGCGCGGTCTCAACGCTGACGAAAGCCTTGAACTTCTTAACTGGTGATCGTTGGACGGTTGGGTTCAGGGCCCGGCCGCCCAGGTTCGCGACCATCGCTCAAGAAGCCCCACCTACTTTGATTGCGCCGCCATTTGACGCCGTGAGCCTGTTTTCGGGTGGTCTGGACAGTTTGATTGGTGCTATTGATCTGTTGGAAATCGGAGCGACACCACTACTGGTCAGTCATTTTGGGGAGGGCGCGACCAGTGATGCTCAAGGCAAGCTCTTCGCCGCCTTGAAGAAGCACTACGACAAGTCCTCGTTCGAGCGCTTGCGCGTCGGCATGACATTTGTCGATGGGCTGATCGAGGACGTCGGCTCAGAGAACAGCACACGGGGACGCTCATTCTTGTTCTTTGCGCTCGGCGTGTTCGCAGGGACCGGGTTGGGTAGGACCTTCGTCCTGAGGGTGCCCGAAAATGGGCTGATCGCGTTGAACGTACCCCTCGACCCATTGCGACTTGGTTCGAACAGCACACGAACCACGCATCCCTACTACATGGCGCGCTGGAACGAACTGCTCATTGAACTGGGCATCAACGGGCGTATCGAGAATCCGTGTTGGGACAAGACTAAGGGGGAGATGGCATCAAGTTGCGGCAACCCGACGTTGCTGACCAAGCTTGCGGCGGATTCTTTGTCGTGTTCATCTCCGACAAAGGGACGGTGGCAGGGGCTCGGCATCGAGCATTGCGGGTACTGTTTGCCGTGTCTGATTCGGCGTGCCGCATTGGATAGCGCGTGGGGTGCGGGAGCGGACAAGACAACCTATACAGTGCCAGACCTTCGAGCCAAGACGCTGGACACGCGGGAATCTACGGGCAAGCAAGTGCGGTCTTTTCAGTACGCGATAGAACGTTTGCGTGGTCGGCCGCAGCTTGCCAATCTGCTGATCCATAAACCTGGCTCGCTTGCCGACGAGGTCACGCGCCTCGATCAGCTTGCAGGTGTTTACCGCCGCGGCCTTGATGAAGTTGCGCGCCTGATCGATGGTGTCGAAACAGGGCCAAGTTGATGTCGGGATCGAACATGTCCTCCACGGCAGGCCTCGTAGACTTTCATTGCCATTTGGATCTGTATCCGGATCATCCGGCCGCGGTTCAAGAATCGGAGGACGCGGGCGTCTTTACGCTGGCGGTGACGACAACTCCGAGGGCGTGGCCTCGTAACCATGAATTGGCCCAAAGTACGCGTCACGTTCGTGCAGCCCTCGGACTGCATCCTCAACTGGTCGCGGAACGGGCAGGCGAACTCGATCTGTGGGATCGATACTTGCCGGAGACCCGATATGTAGGCGAAGTTGGCCTCGATGCAGGGCCGCGCTTTTACAAGTCAATCGATCTGCAGAAGCGAGTCTTTCAGCATGTCCTACGGTGTTGTGCGGAAGCAGGGGACAAGATCATCACGGTCCATAGCATCCGTGCTGCCAAGATCGTGCTCGATCACATCGAGTCCCATCTTCCACCGACACGGGGAAAAATTGTGCTCCACTGGTTTACGGGTACGAAGGCAGAAGCAACGCGCGCACTTGAGCTGGGGTGTTACTTCTCAATCAATGCGGCGATGCTGGACAACCAGCGACACTCGGCCATGGTCGCAGCCATCCCAATCGACAGGTTGCTGACGGAGACGGATGGGCCTTTCACCAAGACCGGGTCGAGGCCTTCGAAGCCCGCAGATGTTGCGGTGGTTGTTGAAGCGCTGGGCAGATTGCACAACGTTCCGTCGGCCACGATCGCAGCGACCGTACGGAGTAACTTGCGCAGCTTGCTAGAACACGGCGAACAGATACCCCAGAGGGGCCTGTAGATGGCCGGACTCTTTCACTCAGCCACTTTCTCTCACCGACACTCTAGCCAAGGACGAGGATAGCGACCATGCCACTCACAGAAAAAGAGATAGTAGACCTGAAGAAGCTGATCAAAGATCGAGCAGACAACTACCCTGACCTGGAAGGCATGGTTGCTGCGGGAAGGTTGTCCTATAAATCCGGCTGGTATGAGGCGAAGAACAAAGAGGCATACGACGCCATCATTCAATATGCAACCTCGATTCGAGTGAGTAAAGACGGGAAGGCGCAAATCAAGGTGGTGCGGGCGAGCAAGAGGTGAAAGCACTCGCCGAAAAGTTGTGAATGGGACCAACTGCTCCAAGCCGTGGCTCCCTGCTTCAGTTCTGCGAAAGGGTTTCCATGGTCGGCTTCGAGACTCATGGCCAACGGCTGACGGCTGACGGCTGGGCGCATGGGCAAGGGCGGTCGTTCGCACACATCACCCCTTCTGGCCGAAGCATGGTGATCGATTTGCCTACAGGTTGTCCCAGGCAACGGGGAAAGCCCTGTTGGAATTGACACCCAGGTGCGTAAGCAGCGATTGCTTTTCGGGCCAATCGGCTGGGGAGCGGCATGCGATGAGCCAAGCCGCTTCCGCGACGCTGCGCTGCTCAAGCAGGGCCAGGAAATAAGCCGCATCGACATCTGACAGTGAGTGACCCAGCACGATCACTTGCTTGATATCGGTCAAGGCTTCAAAGAAGCCCCGATGCTGCGCGATGAGGTCGGCGGAGCGCTTGAACGTCGTAGAGAAGTAGCCGTCGATGGTGTCGTTGGCCTCCATCAAGCGCGTGTCGATATCCTCGATGTCGGGGCGATCGTTGAGCGATTTTCGGCTTTGCGGATGCCAGGCGTGGCCCAGCACAAGGTCATCGTCCGCTAGATCGGCGCATCCGTGAATGAACAGGATGCGTTCGGGAGGCACTCCGTACAGTGAGCCAAGCGTACTGGTGTAGTTGAATGTGAAGAACACCGCATCGGTATCCAGCGTTGCGAGCCGCTTTTGAGCTGTTGCCGGGCTGGGGATCGGCAGCTTACGGATCCACTCAGAAAATCTCAGCCGTAGGCCGGCGGAAAGGCGCTCGACGGCGTTCTGCACCTCGTACTGGAAATCGTGATGCCCTGCATCACTCCAGTCTTCGGCTCCGTACGAGCCCATGAAATGCCCCAGGTTGTCGATTAGCGCATCTACGTCCATGTCAGCCAGGGCGCGCTCCAGGTCGCTCCAGTCTTCCTGGGTGGGGAGGTAGTCCTCGACTTCTCGGTAAACGTCACGGTCAGTGGCTTGGACGTATTGTTTGAACCGGGCCAAGCTGGACGGGATGCCATGCCATAGGTCGAAGCCGTTCCCGATCACGTATAGCTTCTGGGGTTTCATTGGGTCGCCTCCTGCGATTCAGGTGCGCTGATTTCCATGCAGGAAGCGCGCTTGTCGAGTTGGGTTTGGCTATGCTCGTCAATATTGTAGAAACAAGCGTGAGGCGTCCTCCACCAAGCCGTCGCTAGCACAGGCCGGACCGGTGTAAACATTGCTGCAGGGGA
>VFQO010002275.1_pt1 | contig 12080 bp, 12 predicted proteins | sample 3512331 | NCBI WGS metagenome assembly VFQO01 (sample SAMN10412371, study PRJNA504923) | tailings metagenome | isolation source: Replicate 3 from Balatoc abandoned mine | place: Philippines: Itogon, Benguet | collected 2017-08-28
CTGCCAGTCGTAGCGGGTCTGGTTGCGATCGCTCAGGCGCTCGTGCGTGGCCACCTGAATCGCCCCGGATTCCCTAGACACTCGTGAGCCGTTGGGAATGGCGTCGTTCGAACTCTCTCAACTTTGCATCAAATGGCTCCAGCGCATCCTTGGGCACCTTCGACTCCGACAGGCCCAGCCAATCCCGGATCTGCTGCGGCTCCAGCTGACCCTTGTTGATGAGCTCGTTGACCATCCGAAGATAGATGGCTCGGTTTTCAGCGAGCAATCCCTGCGCACGCTTGTACTGCTTCTGCAGCCCTGCTTCAATCTCCGCATTGGTACTGGCCACATCCGTGTTGATGTTCTCCCCGGCCTCGGTGCTGACATCCACGTAGCTGATGCGCTCGCCAAACGCGGCATGCCGGATAAAGGCCGCCATTTGCTGCGTCGCCAGCTTGAGATCGTTCTCACTGCCCGAGCTCAGCGATTCCATGCCAAACACCATCTCTTCGGCAGCGCGACCTGAGAGCGCAACACACACCGCGTCGAGCAGATTGCCGCGGGTTTTGACCTTGAGCGCATTGAAGCTGTTGTAGCCCCCGGAGAAGGTCGCCATGTTGATGCGGATCTCCAGCGGTGCCTGCTTGAACAGCAAGGCGTAGATCAATCCATGCCCCGCTTCGTGCACCGCCAGAATTGCGCGCATGTCTGGATCGGGGCGCTGGCGAAGCCTACTGATCTCAAACACTACGGGCACGGTGTGCATCCGCTCGCCCCATCGCAAGACCAGAAGCCCGGCATCTGGGTCCACATCGATGGTCAGCTCCTCACCTGGCCCGGCGCCCTGCTCCAGCGCCCACAGCGTGAAATCCACCAGCGGCGCACTCATCAAACCATGCACGGAAGAAAACACCGGACGGGTGCCCTGGGTGGGAAAAACCGAGTTGGCGTAGATCTGCGCCCTGACCGCATCGGTCACTTCAAAGCGCAGTCCACTGGATGCTTCGATTTCCTGCAAGTAGCCGCGCACGGCGACCTCGATGAGCATTTGGTAGGTCGAGCGGTTCAGACTGGGATAGACAACGTGGTTGTTGCCAAGCCGGGCAATTTGCTCGGGCTTGAAGCGCTCACTCAACGCCCGCTTCACATCAATGAGCGAAAGCTTGCGGGTCATGGCATGGAACACATCAGCATCTGTGTCGCAGTCTTCCACACGACTGGCGGCATCTGCATACATCTCATCGAGATTGCCACAGACAAAAATCAGCAGTTTCGAATAATCCGTCTCCCACGCACGGGGGTCCTGCATGAAGGCAACCAGGCGACTGTGGAGGTCCTGCGGAGACCAGGTCATGATCTCCATGATGGACTCCTTGAGCTTCAACGTCGCTTTGAAGTCCTGGGCCTGATACGGCGGCAGAGCGAACTTCGAAAGATCGTTGCGGGGCGTTCGCGCGAACAGTCCAACGACCACATCCTCCTCGTCAGCATCTGACTTCATGCCCAGCCGCTTGTGTTCGTCACGATATGCAGCCTCGGCCAACCTGCGCTCCATTTCCCCAAGGAAGCCAATGTTGGGAGGTAATTTCCCGTCGGAGAGCAGGCCCCACACGTCCATGTAGTGCTCGACCTTGCGCTCGCGCCCATCGTAGTCCACGGTTCTGAATCGTTGGAATTCATCGAGCACGAGGATTCCGGGAGTGCCCTCGGCGATCGCCGAGTCTGACAACATGGAGCCGATCGACACCCCTCCTCCATTGGAATAGCCGTCCATCTGAACTTCGATCAGGCGGTCATAGAAGCCGAGCTTTTTGGACAGGCTGCGAATGAGTTGGGTCTTGCCCGTACCGGTGAGCCCCCACAGGTTCACGATGACTGGCCGGTTGATGATGTCGGGCAGGACGTACCACGCCCGTATTGTGTCGATCAAGCGATCGATGATGTCATCAATCCCAAAGAGCTCGGTCTTGAGTTCTGCGGCGATGTGTCGTAGCTGAGCGCTGCGTTCGTTGATATGCGACCGCAATTGAATGTTCTTTGTTTTCATGGTGGTGGTGGAAATTTGTGTTTGGGTTCTGCAGCGGTCACATCTCGCGTGACCGCCATGGAATGGAGATCGCTATCAACGCCAGAAGCGAATCCGTTTCAGGAAGGCGACCAGATCGGCTTTAGCCGTCTTGGCCACTTCGTGCAGGAGCGCGATGCGCTCCTCGGGCCTGACCTTCAAGAGCAGACGCAGGAGTAACGTGAGGAGTAGCGCCACCGCAGCACCCGCTACAAAGAGCCAGGCGTCCATGGGATCCCAATCCCTGCGGAAGATGAGATACGCGTTGATGGCGCTCAACGCCAGGAGCGTCAGGTGAATGATCCAGTGCATCGTTGACTCCTTTCGTGGCCATGCCAGTGAGTCAGTTCATCCATAGCGTCTCGCGATACACCGCCCGCTGCATATCGACCGCCCGCCGGACATCCAGCCCCTTGTAGGAACCAAACCCCAAGATCCAGGCGAGATAACGTCCGACCTGGGGGTCGGCTTCACACAGTGCCTGCAGGGGCTTGCTCAGCACATCTGCTCTGACATGGCTAATCCGCTGGTACATGTCAGGCGTCGATACGTAGTGACGTCCAAACATGAGCTCGCGCAGGCAGAGGTAGTAGCCACAGGGGTTGACCAACAGCGCCACGGCAACGGGCTCCCAGCTGGATTTGAGGACCAAGGTTCTGCAACGGCGGGCACGCCCCATGGCCGCTAAACACTGCGACAGTGCAGTCGGATCTCCTTCATCCAGTTCTCGGGGCGCAGAACGCAAAGGCAGGAGATATGCGGCGACCAGTTCATCCAATGCAAAAACCGTTGTGACGAATGGCACCAGCGCCTGGTTCGAAAGCAGCGGTAGTTGCCCGAGCAACTGGGCACGTTGCTCAGCCTGGACCTGCAGAGCACGCTGACTCTGGGGGTCTCCGAACATGTCCTGAGTTCCTTGTCGGGCTCGGTGATTACGCACGGGAGGCTCCTTTCTTGGAGGCTGCCGTGCGAGTGGTCACACGGCTGCTGGTTTCTCCTGTCCGCCCGCGGGGCTCGAGGATGAAGTCCTCTTGAGTCAACCGCTGACCGATATCTGCCGGGTCTATGTCGCCGGTGATCTGGGCTACGCACAGGGGCATCGCGACAAAGTGAACCGCTGCGGGCAGTCGCTCAATGAGTTCCAGCACTTGGGCATGCAGTTCACGATGGATCTCATTCCAGCGCTCTGCGGGGACCGCTTTGCGAAAGCTTGCTGGTAACGCCAAGATGCACAGGCCCTTGTGCTCCTGCACAAAGTGGGTAGGGGTGGAGCCAGCGGAAGAGGCGTTCTTGGATATTGGATTGGATGTGGGTTTCATGGATGTTGGGGTCTAGTTGTTCAGCGTGTGGGGCGCATAGTCAGAGGATTGCCATGAAGCCGATGGCGGCGGTGATGCGCGCGACTTGCTGGCGGTCGAGCTCTTCGTCTCCACTGACGTCGAGCACTGCGCCGAACGTGCTGCCGCATTCGGCATCGCGTGATCGCAAGCGGCGCAAGGGGGCGTCAAGGATCACAAGGCGCCGCGCGACAATTTCTTCGCGTTCCTCGCTGTTCAGGCTGAGCGCAGGGTCTCGGTCGGGATGGTCATGCAGGTAGCCCGCCAGTCCACACGGAGCGACCAAAGCGGCTGCGACTGCCACATCCCGCTCCCATGCGTGCAGGGCCGGATACCGTCGGGCGCGTTTGGACATCTGAAGGCTCCAGTCGAGCAGGGAATGTTCTGCGGATTGGCAACACTCGGGCGCCCAGGCGCCCCTCGCCGGTATGGAGTACGCCGCAAGAAGTGCCTTGTCGAACACATCGGCGATAAAGCGGCGCAGACTCTTTTTGGCGCAGGCTGGCAGGTGATCGAGCAGGTTCACGACTCCATGAATTTGCTCAACTCTGGAGGTCAACGACCTATTCTGTGGAGCCGCTGGTGCCGGTGGCACGTAACAGCTCTCGGAATATGGGGCTCGGGGATATCGGCGCACAGTGATGGGGTTCATGGTTTCCTGGCGATGAAAGACTGAAGGTGAATGAGGTGGGCGATGACACAGCGAGGGGCCTGCGTCGGACAAAGCTCCGCCCAGACCGCTGCTTGGTGCCAGCGGGGTTCGGAGGTGTCGACGGTGGCTTAGTGCGGCCTCAGGCGTGCAGCGGGTTCAGCCGTCTGACGTGAGTACGCATCGCGCCCGGGGGCGGGGGTTGCGGGTCTTCGCCCGCATGGCGTTCGAGCAGGGTGATGTCCTGCGATGTGCGTGACCAGTTTGTTCGGGCCCGTTCTAAGGCTCCCACCGCAACGCCTCGGGGTTTAGGCACGGGCATGGTCGCCCGCTTGCTGCCCCCTGCTTCGGCGAATAGGTTGCTATCGCCCACTTGCTGCAGGTGAGCGCCGTCCATGCGCAAGACCTTGCCGGTGGCAAGCCGACTGGCCAGTAGACGCTCCATGGCCGAACCGTCCTGGCGCGTGAGGTTGGGCACGTATCGGCTGTAAACCCTGAACAGCATTTCGGTAGAGGTGTGGCCGAGCTGGCGTGCGATCCATTCGGGCGCTTCACCGGAAGCCAGCCACAGGGTCGCCGCGGTGTGGCGCATCTGGTAAGGCCTGCGTTCAGTCATACCCAGATGGCGCAGCAATGGATACCAGATGCGGTCCGTGAAGTTCTTGTTATCCAATGGCGCGCCCATCAGGTTGCAGAACACGTAGTCGGACAGTTTGCCCGTCACCTCGTACTGCTTGGTGAGGGCCTCGACTACCGGCCGACTCATCTGGATGTCGCGCTGGCTGCCGTCGGTCTTGGTGTATTCGTCCTCTCCAAGAACCACGGTTTCTCGGACGCGAATCAGGCGACGCTCGAAATCGACGTAGCGCCATTTGAGGCCATGGACTTCTCCAGTGCGCATGCCGGTGAAAAAGCGCACGGTGAAATAGTTGCGATAGTCCGCACGGACGGTCGCCAGAATGCTCTGTACATCCTGCAGGCTGAACGGATCCACATCGACTTTGCGCACCCGCAGTCGTTTGATGTTGGTCGTGGGCGTCGTAAACTCGAATCGGTCGGCGGCTTCGTCAATGATCTGGCAAAACGTGCCAATGATCTCGTTGATCCGTTTGGGTGAGAGTCCTTCCTTGTCTCCGCGACCTTTTACTTTGGCGAGTGTGGCGCGGTAGGCAAGGATGTCGGATTTGGTGATGCTGCTGACCACCTTTTGCCCGAAATGCGGGATCAAGCGACCGTCCAGTGTCGAGCGCAAGGAGCGTATGTGGCTGCGGCGCCATTCGATCTCGTGCTCTTTGAACCATTGGGCCGAGAATTCGCAGAACAATGGGCCAGTCGACTTCGGCTCTACGGCCGTCTTCTCAGCCGACTCTGCGATCGCCTCCATCACCGCAGTGGGAGCCGCCTTCTCAAGGTTTGCCCGTGCAAAACGCTTGAGCGCTTTGCTGTTGGGAAAGTAGTTGGCGTATACGAAGGTGCCTGCATTGATCTCGGACTCGATCTTGGCGAGGACTTTTGCCAGCTTCTTGCGATTGATTGGGGTGTCGGTCAGTGCCGTGTACTCCCGGCACCGCTGGCCCTGAAATCTGAAGTCCATGAACAGGCTGCCCATGGTGTCTGAGTTGCGGATACTACCCATGAAGTACACCTCCATTGGCCATCGGAATGGCGCTCATCCCCGTGGGTCTCGCCACTGACACCCGCATCATGTCTCGTTGAATGGCCTCCCAACGGTAGAGGATCTTTCGCCCCCCAAAGGGACGAAAGTAGTGAATCCCCTCAAGTAAGACGCTGTCCTTCAATCGCTCGCGAATGGTCCGCACGTCGTACTTGATCCGGGCAGAAAGTTCCTCTGTGGTTAGTAGTTCAGCTTCCATGTTTTCTCCTTTGTCACCCAGCTTTATTGCTAGACGTATTTATTGTATGTCGCATAAGCACGTTGTCAACTGGTCTAGCAATAAAGGTTGTTGACCCCTTAAAATGCCGAATCAGCCGAGAAGCACATGAGCCGAAATCAACTAAACATACGGGTGAGCGATGAGTTGGAAGAGCTCATCGACAAGAAGCGCATCGAGCTAGCCTCGACGCTGAAGGTCATCCCTACGCGGTCTGACGTGGTTCGCTTTGCTCTTGAGAGTTACCTCGGGGTATCCGTGAAGCAAACTGATGCGGACCGCCGAACAACAGAGGGCAAGGCCATTTCGGCAAAGAAAAAATCCGCTGACTGAGAGACACCCCACGGACCGCCTGTCAAAGCACTAGACGCACAGACAAGACCACTCGCGATGGCATGCCAATGGTCAGTCGAACGCACTGCCTGCGGCTCATCGCCACCGTCCATTGCAGCAATCTCGATGTCTACTTTGCAGCGTTATGCACAGCACGCAGTTATGGACAGTTGGCCAGTCTGAACGCGCCAGAGGCTGTGATCGCCCTGGTAGATCGCAAGGAGGCGGTGCCGTTGAACTGGACATAAGTTCGCAGTCGGCGCATGAATGGTGATCTCACAACTGGAGATCACCATGGACTTGATTCTTTCGATGCACCCGATGGCCAGGGCATGGCTGCTCGATGGCCCGCTGTCTTCTTACGTCGGGGCGTTCCAGGCATTGCTGGAGCGCGGCCGGTACGCCGAAGGCAGCTCGGAGACTGCCCTTCGTGCCTGGTCGCACTTTGCCCACTGGATGGCGAAGTGCCAGGTATCTGCCGAACAGATCGACGAAGCCCTCGTCGAGCAGTTTCTGGATTCGCATCTGCCGCGCTGCGACTGCCATCCCGCGGCTCTGCGTACACGCAGCGGCTTGAGCGCCAGTCTCGGACACCTGCTCGCCTTGTTGCGGGAACAGCATGTCATCGTGGAACTGCCAGGCCCCAGCGGTCCCATTGCAGAAGAACTGAACCGTTACAACGTCCACATGCGCGACGCCCGCGGCCTGGCGATAGGCACGCGCGAGGATCGGCTGGTACTCGTAGGTCGTCTGCTGCAATGCAAGTTCGCGGGCAAGGCCATCGCCATCGGCGAGTTGCAGCCGGAAGACGTTCGCGGCTTCATCGCAACCGAGCTCACGCGGGTCAGCAGCGGGTCGCATTCCAGCGCGGTCACTGCTGCGCTGCGGGCCTACTTCCGATACCGCGGGACCTGCGGTGACGCAGTGAACAGCCTGCTCGGCGCTATCTCGTCGCCGGTGCGATGGAGCCAAGCATCGTTGCCGCGCGCGCTGACGACCGAGGAGGTCCAGCGCCTCGAAGCGCATTGCGCCGAGGCCAAGCGGGCTCCGCTGCGCCTGCTGGCCATGGTGCGCCTGGCCTTGGATCTCGGACTGCGCGTGGGCGAGATCGCCAAGCTGGAGATCGGCGACTTCGATTGGCGTGCCGGAACGGTGACCTTGAAGCGAACAAAGTCCCAGCGCCAGGATGTCCTACCGCTGCCGGTGCTCACCGGGCAGGCTCTGGCGGAGTACATGAGACACGAGCGGCCCGCAACCACGCTGCCATCGCTGTTCGTCCGTCGGTTGGCGCCACACGACAAGCCCATCGGCGTCGATGCAGTGAGCCAGGCAATCGGGCGTGCCCTGCGAGGTGCCGGCATCTCACGCGGTTGCCATTCGTTGCGTCACACGCTGGCCTGTCGCCTGGTCAACAGCGGCAGTTCGATCAAGGAGGTCGCCGATGTGCTTCGGCATCGATCGCTGGACACCTCGTTGATCTACGCCAAGCTCGACTTGCAACTGCTTGCCGAGGTCGCTCTGCCTTGGCCTGGGAGTGCATCATGAGCGCCGCAGCATCGGCGAACATCGACCTCACCGCCAAGGTGGAGCAATACCTGGCTGAACGCCTGCGCCTCGGGTTCAAGCCGTGCTCCTCTGATCTCGCTGTGCGCAGCTTCACTCGCTTCATGGTCGGAGAGGGACGCGACATCGCGTTGACGGTAGACGTGATGGTCCAGTGGGCGCACCAGGTACAGCCTCGGTATCTCGTGGGCGGCCGGGCCAATGTCGACACGGCAGCGCGCCGACTGGCAACGCTGCGCCCCTTCATGCGCTGGCTCCAGCAGTTCGATCCGACTGTCGAAGTTCCTGACGATTCCAGCTTCGGTCCGATCCCGCGCCGCGTGGCGCGTGGCGCCTCACATCTACAGCGAAGCCGAGATCGCGGCATTGATCGTCGCTGCCCGCCGACTCGGCCCCTCGGATGGCCTTCGTGCCACCACCTATGCAACGCTGTTCGGTCTGATCGCATCGGCCGGGCTTCGGGTCTCTGAAGCGATCAACCTGGCCGACTCGGATGCAGATCTGGACGGCGGCATCCTGACCATACAGCAGACCAAGTTTGGCAAGTCCCGCATGGTGCCGCTGCACCCCAGCGTGATCGGTCCGATGGCAGCCTACCGGGCCTTGCGCCGCCAGTACGTGCCTGCGAAGCCGCAGATGACATTCTTCGTGGGCTCGCGTGGCGTGCACCGGGGTGAACCGCTGGGAGATCGGCAGGTGCATCGAGTGTTCTGTCAGCTGCGCGAGCAATTGGGTTGGATCGATCGCGGCGGCCATGGCCGACCGCGGGTGCATGACCTGCGCCATAGCTTCGCCGTGAGACGGATGATCCTGTGGCACCAGCAGGGAGCGAACCTTGACCAACGAATGCTGGCCCTGTCCACGTACATGGGCCACATCAATATCTCCAGCACGTACTGGTACCTGAGCGGCGTGCCGGAGTTGATGGCGTTGGCCGGCGCTCGATTCGAACGCTTCGCCGACGTCGCGGAGAACGACGATGAGTAGTTCTGAACACCGCAAGCCCGCTCCGCCGAGCTTCGCGACGCTGGTCCAGTCCTTCTTCGCCGAGCACCTGACGCAGCAGCGCGCGTTGAGCCCGCAGACCGTTGCGGCCTATCGGGACGCGTTCGTGCTGTTCCTGGACTTCGCCCAGGCGCAACTGCACAAGACGCCCACGACGCTGTCGCTCGCCGACCTGACGCCCGCGCTGATCCTGGACTTCCTCGATCATCTCGAACGCGATCGGCACAACACCGTTCGCAGCCGCAATGCGCGACTGGCCGCGCTGCGCTCGTTCCTGAAGTTCGCGGCCCGGCGAGACGTGACGGCACTTCAGGTCGTCGAGCAGGCGCTCGGCGTGCCGATGAAGCGCTTCGAGCGGCCGATGTTCGAGTTCCTGACACGCGAGGAGATGCTGGCCGTGATCGGCGCGCCAGGAGCGGATTGGATGGGCCAGCGAGACAAGCTGCTGCTGGCCCTGCTGTACAACACCGGTGCCCGCGTGTCGGAGGCAATCGGCGTAAAAGTGGGCGACGTCGTGCTGGCACCCGCCGCCTGCGTGCATCTGCATGGCAAGGGACGCAAGCAGCGGTCGGTGCCGCTCTGGCGATCGACGGTCAAGGTGATCCGCGCCTGGCTGAAGTTCAACCCGGACCTGACTCCCACGTCGGCGCTGCTGCCCAACCGTGGCGGACAGGCGATGACGCGGTCCAACGTGACGCAGCGCCTGGCATTGGCCGTCAAGAAAGCCGCGCTCACGACCCCGAGCCTGGCCGGGAGAACGATCTCTCCACACTGCCTGCGTCACTCGACCGCTATGCACCTTCTGCAGTCGGGCGTGGACATCAGCGTGATCGCTCTGTGGCTCGGACACGAGAGTCCGGCGACAACGCATCAGTACATAGAGGCCGATCTCGCCATGAAGGAAAAGGCACTGGCCAGGCTTCAGGATCCCAATGTGGTCCCACAGCGGTTCCGGGCAGAAGACGATCTGTTGAAGTTCCTCAAGACCTTGTGATTACGTGAAGTTCAAAGACGCGACCGCAGCCCTCTTGCGAGGGCGGCGACGCCGCGCTGCCGGACCAACTGTGCATAACTGCGTGCTGTGCATAACGCTGCTTATGGAGAGCTCTCCATAAGCAGCGGTTGCGGTCCTTCGGCTTGCCGGATTCAACGCCCGGAAGTTGCCTTTCAATGTCATCGGTATGCGGGCGCGAAGCCATACGCTGGAGCGAAGGGTTGAGCGGCAATATGCTTGTCATCAGTCGCCCTCGACAAAGTAGCTCCACCACGCGGGCCAGGTTCGCCAGCGCAAGTTGACGGAGAACCAGTGCCGTGAAGTTCTCTCGGAAGAACAGGCGTCTGGCGGGAGGCTGGCGTACCATCGGTTGGAGGACGGAGAGCTGTTGATATCCGCAGGTCACGTAAGGGGTGAATTGGATAACCTTGCAGGGGTCAGGTGCTCGAATGCGCCCTGGTCCTGTGGGAGCACGCGATCACGGTGGTTCGCGCGCGTCATCTCCGACAACTAGTTTTTGCCGAGCTGCCAACCGATGACCGACGCCATACCCACTTCAAGAGACGACTACATTCACCAGTACCTTGAAGACAAACTTCGAATTCCGTGCGTGCGGATCCGGCTCACCGGTTTGGCGGCACAGGGCCCGACGGTCTACGAGGCACCAGGGACCCTGGAACTCGGGAAATCTTTTGGGGTGAAGGGCGCGTTTCGCGCGCCTAAGCCGGGCAGCTCCATCGAGGATGTCTTTGCGCAGCTGTCGAAGATGGAGGATTACGAGCCGGGGAAGTTGGTCCAGGAAGACCAGTACTTCCAGCTTGAGGCGGTAACGAGCGAGGGGGTCCACTGGACTTGCCCCCGTGTCTCCGTGCGAGAGCGACCGGGTCAGGACGAATGCGAGGTTCGCTTTGACGCTAGCTACGTAGAGAACATCTCTCAAGCCGAGGAGTCTGCCTACGCCGCAAGGCTGACGTACATCGAGAAGCTGCGAGTGCCCGAAAACCTCCGCGTAAACGAGTCGGGCAGGAACGGTAGTCGCTTCGTGGGCTGGGACGGGTCTAAAGGTCGACTTGCGAACCTCGACATCACCTACGTCCGCCGGTTTCGAGACGACACCGTGGAGCGCAGCGAGCTGAGCGTGCAAGCGGTGGATGGAGCCGTACCACCGAGGCACTTCGACACGCGGATTGAGGAGACGATGATGTTCTGCTCAGCGCTGTTGGCCCAGCCGGTTTGCACGGAGGTGGCTCACGGGACGCTACGGTCCATTTCGTTCTTCAAGCATCGGCCGGCCCGAGGTAGTCTGGTCAAGCCACCGATAGAGGATCGCTTCGCCGACCGGGACTTTTACAGCCTGGCGACGGTGTACTACGAGCACGCTTGCAAGGACGGGGACGTTGAACGAATGTCGCTACTCACTCGGAAGATTGCAAGCTTATTCGACCTGAGCGGCGCTTCTATGGCGGCTGTCGCTCTGGGCCTTGCGGTCGCGGTGGAGTCCTTGGCGCAGGCGGGTCAACTTGCAAAGCGGTTCAAAGTCACGACCCAGCATAGAGCGGTTGTCAAGTCAATCAAGGCTGCCGTCCTTCAGATGCCAGAGCTGGACGACTTGGCAACACAGTTCGAGAAGGCAAACACGCTGCCGGGCAAGCGCGACTTACGGGACCGACTTGGGGCGTTAGTCAACCAGCTTTCCAGCGGCGGAAGAGCCATAGACACGCTTCGGCTCCTCCAGGATGTAGGTGCCGTGACCCAGGAGGAAGTCGACGCTTGGAATGAGCTGAGAAATCCCATCGCACATGGAAGTTGGGAGCCCAAGGACGACACCATGCAGGTTCACTTCGATGACCTCTACAAGCTGGTGACCCTGGTCTACCGTCTGGTGTTCGTGCACATCGGCTATGACGGCAGGTTCAACGCGCGAAACGTGAAGGGCTGGCCGGTTCACGAGTTCAAGGGCAAGGAAGCTCAGGCGGCGCTGGATTTCCAGTAGCTAGCGCCAGGGTTCTGCCGCGCGAGCCTCGCAGGCCGATCAGCCCTACGCCCTTCCATCCGAAGGCGTCTGTCCGGCTGCATGCAGTTCACGCGCAAGCGCTGTCCCGCCTTCACAAAACGCCATCGCCTGCTGGACCAGCATCTCCCGGGGCAACTGCAGCTCCCAGTGCAAGGCGGCCAGCATCGGTATGAACGGGAAGTTGGCCTTGTTGTTGACGCCGACCGAAAACTGAGCCACTTTTTGGTGTGATGCCGACCTAAAACT
>VFQO010002276.1_pt1 | contig 12079 bp, 10 predicted proteins | sample 3512331 | NCBI WGS metagenome assembly VFQO01 (sample SAMN10412371, study PRJNA504923) | tailings metagenome | isolation source: Replicate 3 from Balatoc abandoned mine | place: Philippines: Itogon, Benguet | collected 2017-08-28
GGCCTGGTGATCCGGGTTTCGATCATCTCGCCCGACGAGTCGCAGGCCTACCGCACGGAGGAACGGTTTATCCGGGAGATGCTGGATGCCGTGCCAAGGTCGTCCCGCAAGCTTCTGATTGGGGCTGGTTAATGAAGCAACAACTGTGCGGCGTTGCAACCGCACTGGCACAAATGGGGACAGAGATCAGGCGGGCAAAAGTGGCAGCGGCTTTGAGCGCATGTTTATGTTAGCCCTGACCGCCATCGATCCTTCGCGTCTCCGCCGCCTCGCTAAAGAGGGCGGCTGGATCGTCGTTGGTCAAATCGCGACGGTCGCTGGAGCGCTCGTGCTGGTGCGCGTGCTTACCGAATATCTCGGCCCGGAGCAATACGGCCAACTGGCGCTTGGGCTAACCGTGGCAGGCTTGGTGAACCAGATCGTGATGGGCGGCATTGCTGCTGGCATCGGGCGGTTTTACTCGATCGCCGCTGAAAAGCGGGACTTGGGCGACTATCTGCACGCCACCCGTCGCTTGCTGGCCTATGCCACAGTTGCGGTGGTGGCCATCGGCCTGCTGCTCATGGCAAGCCTGTATTGGTCGGGTTATTCACAATGGATAGGCTTGGCGGCTGCGGCGTTGGTGTTCTCGGTGTTGAGCGGCTACAACAATACGCTCAGTGGCGTCCAGAATGCCGCCCGGCAACGGGCAATCGTAGCCTTTCATGGCGGACTGGATGCCTGGCTGAAAATTCTTCTGGCCATGGGCGCGGTACTCTGGCTGGGGGCATCCAGCACAGCAGTGGTAATCGGCTACGCCTGCTCATCCTTGCTGATCACGGTTTCCCAGCTAATCTTTCTGCGCCGCACTATCCCGCGGCAGCACATACACACCCTCAATCGCCAGCAGTGGATGCATCAGATGTGGGCCTATTCATTGCCCTTCTCTACTTGGGGCGTCTTCACGTGGATGCAGCAGGCCTCGGACCGCTGGGCCTTGCAGGCCTTTGCATCCACATCGGATGTCGGCCAGTATGCCGTGCTGTTTCAGTTGGGCTTTACCCCCATCGCCTTAATCACCGGTATGGCCGTAAGCTTTCTTGGCCCGGTTCTATATCAACGCGCGGGTGACGCGACGGATCATGCCCGGAATGCCAACGTCCACAGGCTCGGCTGGCGAATGAGCCACCTTTCCCTCATTGTCACCCTGCTTGGCTTTGCGATCACCTTCGCCTTGCATGAACGGTTATTTGGCTTGCTGGTCGCTCCTGAATATCGGGGAAGTTCCCACCTGCTGCCGTGGGTCGTGCTGGCGGGAGGCATTTTTGCCGCAGGCCAGATGCTTGCCTTGAAGCTGATGAGCGAAATGAAATCATCGACAATGACAACAGCAAAAATCGTCACCGCCCTGATCGGTATTCTGCTTAATGTAATTGGAGCCGCGCTTGCCGGCATGCAAGGCGTGATAGGGGCGCTGGTCGCTTTTTCTGGTATTTATTTCGTTTGGATGGCGGTGCTGGCAAGGCGTTTATCCATAAAGGCATGAGTGAATTGAAGGCAACACTAATCAAGCTCCACTGGATACTTTCCAGTCAATTCGGCCTCGACCCGCAGCGCTTCCTGCGCTCGCTGCGCGGCCTGCCCGTGTTCCTGCGCGACTGGGCCGCATTCCGCAAGAACTACGCTGGCAAGATGGGGCTTATGCCGTGTCTGCACGACCGCTATGAAGAAGGCGGCGCCACCAAGGGTGAGTACTTCTGGCAAGACCTGCTGGTAGCGCGTGCCATATATGCCGCCAAACCGGTCAGGCATGTGGATATTGGCTCGCGGGTGGATGGCTTTGTGGCGCATGTGGCCAGCTTCCGGGATTGCGAAGTCTTCGACGTACGGCCCATCAGCACTGCGGTGCCCGGCGTGGTGTTTCGCCAGGCTGACCTGATGAGCCCGGCATCGCTGCCAATCACTGCGGGGGAGGGATATTGCGATTCGCTCTCGTGCCTGCATGCCATCGAACACTTTGGGTTGGGGCGTTATGGCGACCCGGTCAACCCGTTTGGTTATCAGCGCGGCATCGCCAACATGGCGCAGTTGCTGCAGTTGGGCGGCACACTCTATCTTTCCGCGCCCATTGGTCAAGAACGGGTGGAATTCAACGCCAACTGGGTGTTTGACCCGCGCAGCATCGTGCGCTGCGGTGAGTCCGCTGGCATGGAGTTGCAAAAACTGACCATCATCACGCCAGCCAATGGTCCGCAAGAGTCGGCCTTTGATGCTGCAGCGCTGGCTGATTTGGCTTTGCAGCACTATCAGCTTGGCTTGTTCATTTTCACAAAAACAAAGTACCAATAAGGAATCGGCGTGCTCATCAAAAACATCAACGAAATCAACCGCCAAGCCTGGCTCAGGCAAGCCTTGACCAGCTTGCCTAAAGGTGCGCGATTGCTCGATGCGGGCGCAGGTGAGCTTAAAAACCGTCAGTACTGCGGCCATCTGGATTATGTGTCACAGGATTTTTGCCAGTACCAAGGAGCGGCGGGGAACGCGCCTGATGAAGGCCTGCAATCGAAAAGCTGGGACACCACACGCATTGACCTGGTCAGCGACATCACTGCCATCCCCGCGCCAGATGCCAGCTTCGACGCCATCCTTTGCAGCGAGGTGCTGGAACACGTGCCCGAACCCACCCATGCGCTTGATGAATTCGTCCGCCTGCTTAAACCCGGCGGTGTCATGATTCTGACCGCTCCGTTCGCCTCCAACGTCCACATGGCGCCTTATCACTACTGCAGCGGGTTTTCAAAATATTGGTACGAACACCATCTGGCGCAACGCGGCTTTCGCATCGAATCGCTTATCCCCAATGGCGACTGGTACGCTCTGCAACTGCAAGAGATTACCCGGCTAGGTAGTCTGGAACGCCAACGAGGCAATTGGAGTTGGCCTTTTGCTTACGCATATTCGCTGCTGGGCTTGTTTTACTTCAAGCTGCGCGGGAATAAACGTGCTGAGGATTTGGCGTGCTTTGGCTGGCAGTGTGTGGCTGTGAAACGATAATGAAAAGGTATCACAGCCTTGACATTGCCAGAGGGTTTGCAGTCCGCATTACTTGATGTCAACTCCTAAACTCATTTCCCGCATCTTCGGCGGCATCGGCAACCAGCTCTTCTGCTACGCTGCCGCCCGACGCTTGGCGCTGGTCAACAACGCCGAACTAATCATTGACGATGTCAGCGGTTTCGTCCGCGATCATGCCTACCAGCGCCACTACCAGCTTGACCACTTCAATATCCCCTGTCGCAAGGCGACGGGCCACGAACGGCTGGAGCCGTTTTCCCGTGTACGGCGTATATTGAAGCGCAAGTGGAATGAACGCCTGCCGTTCGAGCGGCGCTTGTTCATCCGGCAGCAGGGGAGCGATTTTGACCCGCGTCTGCTGCAGGTCAAACCCCAGGGCACGGTATATCTGGAGGGCTATTGGCAGAGCGAGGACTACTTCAAGGACGTGGAAGCCACCATCCGTCAGGATCTGCAGATCAAGCCGCCCCCCGATGCCGCCAATCTGGCCATGGCGGCGCAGATACACAACTGCACGGCGGTCGCGGTGCATGTGCGTTTCTTTGATGAGCCGCAAGCGCCGGCCAGCAACAATGCCCCCGGCGATTATTACGCGCGCACCGTGGCTAAGATGTCCACGCTTGTGCCCGATGCGCATTATTTTGTGTTCTCCGACCGGCCTGCAGCCGCCCGCGCCCGCATCCCGCTGCCCGATGAGCGCATCACCCTGGTGTCGCACAACCGGGGCGATGCCATGGCTTTTGCGGATTTATGGTTGATGACGCAATGCAAGCATTTCATTATCGCGAACAGCACATTCAGCTGGTGGGGGGCGTGGCTGGCGGCGCACCCGAAAAAACAGGTCATAGCCCCGGGTTTTGAAATGCGGGATGGCAAAATGTCATGGGGATTTTCTGGATTACTGCCGCAGACATGGATTGCATGCTGATGGGTAGCCGGTCGGGGAATATTTGACATGTGCGGCATTATTGGCTGCCTTTCACCCGACGCCGTGGCGCGAGATGGTTTCATGGCCGCGCGCGACCGCTTGTCCCATCGAGGTCCGGACCACGCCGGTTTTTGGCGGAGCCCGGATAACACCGTGCTGCTTGGTCATCGGCGTCTCTCCATTCTTGACCTTTCCGAAACGGGCCATCAGCCGATGGTGAGCGAGTGTGGACGCTTTGTCATCGTGTTTAATGGGGAGGTTTATAACTATCTCGAGCTTAAACGCGAACTTGAACAGACCGGTTGTCGGTTCAAGGGAGGCGGCGATACCGAGGTGGTGTTGGCGGCGTATCGGCAGTGGGGAGAGCGCTGCCTTGAACGCTTCAATGGCATGTTCGCGCTTGCCATTTGGGATGGCGGCACGGCAGATGCGCCACCGTCATTGTTTATGGCGCGCGACCGCGCAGGCAAAAAACCCTTCTTTTATGCCCAGCAAGGGCAGGTCTTTGCCTTTGCGTCGGAGCTTAAAGGAATCCCGCCGGGCCTGCGTGGCGGCATGGATTTGCATGCGCTCAACCACTATCTGGCATTGGGCTATGTGCCGGGTCCGCTCTGTATTGCCAGCGGTGTCAGCAAGCTGCCGCCTGCCCACGCTGCCCGCTATCGGTTTGATACCGGTGCGTTGTCTGTTTGGCGCTGGTGGTCGTTACCGCCGCCGATCGATAACAAGGGGTCGTATAGCGCCGATGACCTGGCCGAGCAAAGCTGGCTGCTGCTTACCGATGCGGTTCGCATCCGCTTACGCAGTCATGTGCCGGTCGGGGTGTTTCTTTCTGGCGGCTTGGATTCGAGCCTGATCACCGCCGCGGCCGCGGCAGCCTCCGGGCAGCCAATCAGCACCTTCACCATCGGTGTACCCGACTCCGGCCTGGACGAGTCCCGCCATGCGCAGGTAATCGCAAGTCATTTTGCGACACGGCATCATTTGCTCGAACTGCCAAAAGCGTCGCTCGATGTCGTGGATGAGTTGGCCGGTTTGATCGATGAACCAATCGCCGACTCTTCCATCCTGCCTTCCTATCTGGTCAGCAAGCTGACGAAGCAATACGTCAAGGTCGCGTTGAGCGGTGACGGCGGCGGCGAACTCTACGGCGGTTATGCGCACTATCAGCAGGTATTGCGTGATCGGCACTGGGCAGGCCGAATTCCCAAGCGCTTGCTTAACGCCATTGCACAATTGGCATCGCAGTTGCCGGCGGGCGTGAAAGGCCGAAACCGACTGGCATCGCTCTGCGGTGGGGTGGATCAGTCTTCTATCTGGGGCGGCCCATATTTTGATGTTGCGCTGCGCAGACGAATTTTTCAGCCGGATGCTGTCGCGATGCTTGGAGACGACATTCTGGCCCCCGAGCTGTATCGGCTGAGCCTCATGGAGCCGCAAACGGATATGGTGGCCGCCCTGACACGTCTGGATTTTCAGTCCGTCCTGCCGGATGATTTTCTGGTCAAGGTTGATCGGGCGAGCATGGCCAACAGCTTGGAAGTTCGCTCGCCATTCCTCGATTATCGATTGGTGGAGCACGCCTTTGGCGCCATCCCCAGCCATTGGAGGGCGAATCTGAAAGGACGCCGCTACATTCAAAAGCTGATGGCGAAGAAGCATCTTCCGGCAAGTTTTCAACTCAACCGCAAGCAGGGGTTTTCAGTACCGATGGACGAATGGTTAAGGGATGGGAATATTCGCTCGCGCCTTGAAAATCTCTCCGGTGCCATGTTCAACGGCCTGGAAATCGATAACCAGATTCACGGGCTTGGACGCGGGCGTGCCAATGGGGCTAGATTGTTCTCGCTCATGATGCTCTCTCTGGCCGCGCGGTGAAATGTTTACTTAATAGTGGCCCTTATGACTAATCCAAAAATCACTGTATGTATTCCTGCGTACAATCGTGCGGCTTTATTGCCGGATCTTCTCGACTCGATATTTTCTCAAGAATTCGATGATTACGATGTTCTTATTGCGGAGGATTGCTCCCCCGAACGCGATGATATTCGGACTGTGGCAATGGACTACGCTAGGCGGTATCCGGGTAAGGTGAAATATCAAGAAAACACGGTCAATTTTGGCTATGACGGGAATCTGCGAAACCTCATTCATCTCGCACATGGTGAGTATGTTTTTTTTATGGGGAATGATGATCTGGTGGCGCCCGGCGCGTTGGGCAAAGTTGCGGCGGCACTGGAGCGCTACCCGGATGTCGGGGTGGTTTTGCGCACTTATGCGGTATTCGATGGCTGTCCCGACAATATTGTCGAGACTTTTCGCTACTTTGAGCGGGAATGTTTCTTTCCCGCGGGGGTGCCGACTATAGCGACCATCTACCGCCGCTCAGTTGTAATCCCGGGCATGGTCTTGCATCGGGAGTCGGCACTGAAGTATGCGTGTGACCGCTTCGACGGCACCCTGCTTTATCAACTCTACCTGGTTGCTGAAATTTTAACAGAGCGTAATGCGGTTTATCTTCCGGATGTGTCCGCACTGTATCGACGTGGCGGCACCCCCGATTTTGGAAACAGTGCTGCTGAACGCGGCAGGTTTACCCCAAAATTACAAACCCCCGCATCTTCGGTGCATTTTGTAAGAGGAATGCTGGAAATCGCAAAAACTGTTGGGGATGAGCGGGGTATTCCTATCTATCCGCTTATCCTCAAGGACTTGGCCAATTATTCCTATCCGCTGCTTGCGATTCAGGCGAGTCAGCCGCTGAACGTATTCCTGCATTATGGATGGCAACTTAATAGGTTAGGTCTCGGGCGCTCTCCACTTTTCTGGGGATACTGGCTTTCACTTCTTGTTTTTGGAGTGAAGCGAACTAATAACTTTATTGTCTGGGTTAAGTTGCGCATCGGGCGCACCCCCGTACTTGGCAAAGTCTACCAGGGGACACCGCAGTGAAAGTGTTGGTTGCGGGGGATTGGCATTCTGAATTGCATGAGGAAGCCGTCTATCAGGCGTTACGCAAACTTGGCCACCAGCCACTCCGTTTTTCATGGTGTGAATACTTTCGGACCGCTGGGTGGGCCGGTAAGTTGGTTCGCCCCTTATTCAAGGCGCAAAACAAATACACGATGGGCCCCTTGGTTGATCGCCTGAACCAGGATCTGGTCGGCAAGGTCGCGCTTGAACAACCTGACGTGGTCTTTGTTTATCGGGGTACGCATATCTACGCAAAGACGTTACGGCAGCTGCGTACGGTCGCACCGCATGTCACGTTGGTAGGCTACAACAATGACGACCCCTTTTCCCCGCAATATCCAAAGTGGAAGTGGCGTCATTTTCTTGGGGGTGTGCGCGAGTATGACTTGCTGCTGGCTTATCGGCAGCATAATGTCGTCGAGTTCAAAGCGGCAGGAGCAAGCCGGGTTGAGCTACTGCGCTCATGGTTTATTCCGGAGAGGAACCACCCGGTTGAGCTAACGGAAAGCGAACGTCAGCGCTACGGTTGTGATGTCGTCTTCGCGGGCCATTATGAGGAAGACGGCCGACTGGACTGTTTGGAAGCTGTTGCGCAGCGTGGGTGGAATGTGCGTATCTTTGGCCATGCAGACGGTTGGAATTCTGCGATCAAGAGATCTAAGTGGTTGGGACACCTTTACCCATTAAATACCGTTTGGGGTGAGGAGTATAACAAAGCGCTAAGTGGAGCAAAAATTGCATTATGTTTTTTTTCAAAACTGAATCGTGACACATACACTCGACGTTGTTTCGAGATTCCCGCAACGGGAACAATGTTGCTTTCGGAGTACTCTGATGATTTAGCGGGAATTTTTTCTCCGGGAGTCGATGCGGATTATTTTAATAACAAAACAGAGTTGGTTGAAAAAGTCGACTGGTACTTAAAGAATACAGATGAGATGCGGATGATCGCAAAGTCCGGGATGAAAAAGGTAACGGACGACGGACATGATGTGTACTCACGTATTTCTTCAGTTTTGGAGATGATAAAAAAACGATGAAAAAGGCTAGTTCACGCCTTATGGCGGCAATGCGATTTTTCGGCTTTGAGTCTATTGCCTGGTCCTTGCGGCGACTGCATTGTCCGGTCGGCGAAGGGGATTTGGTACTTGAGGTGGGGTCAGGAGGGAACCCTTACTTAAGGTCCAATGTTTTGTTGGACGCTTATGAGGAAACCCGTGAACGCCACTGGGCGCCATTGGTGTCGGATCGGCCCACCGTATTGGGTTTTGTGGAGCGCCTGCCTTTTCGTAATAAGGTGTTTGATTTTGTTATCGCCTCTCATGTTCTTGAGCACTCTCCTGACCCGGAGCGTTTCCTTAACGAGTTGCAACGTGTTGCCAAAGCTGGCTACATTGAGGTTCCTGACGCATTTATGGAACGCGTCAATCCCTATCGCGATCATCGTCTTGAAATTACGGTGAGAGGCAATCGTTTATGTATCCGCAAAAAGCCGGATTGGCTGGCGGACCCCGAGATTGTCGAGTTGTACGAGGACCGTATCAAGCCAATCCTGACTCGCGAAACTATGCGGAAACACCCTTTTGAGTTCCATGTTCGATATTATTGGAAAGATAAAATCGATTATGATCTTTTGAACCCCGAAGTGGATGCGAACTGGAACGCGCCTGCCAGCACCTCGCAATATCGCGCGCCCAGTGGAATCCGGCCAACGCTGAAGCATACACTTTTAAAGCTGGCTCAAGCCGTTTTCTCTCAGCGGCGGCGCAACGCCTCCTTGGTTATAAAAGATATTTTGGCGTGCCCGGACTGTCAAGGCGTTGAGTTCACCAATTCACCGGACCAGATTAAGTGCGAGGGCTGTGGTTTGATTTGCCCAGTGCGTAATGGCATCCCCGTGATGTATCCGTCTCCCGCGGTGGCGAGGGATTAATAGCTCCTTTTTATGGCTGAGGAGGCGCTAATGGTATACAAAGAGGCGCCAACCGACAGATCATGTACCTAAACAACTCGCTTCCACTCATGTTTGCAATACCGAGCGCGGCATCTTCGCGTCGGGCAATCGTGTTCTCATTTTTTACTTTGTTGTCAGGTTTGTCCCTGTATTACGCGGCGGACACCCTGGAGGAGATACCGTTTTTCGGATTTGTCAGTGTGCTGCTGTGTATGCATTTTTATATCGCATTGGCGACAACAGGTGCCAATGTATTTTATATTTTCAGGTATTTTCTCGTCTGGATTTTGATTTTTGTTACGGCCGTTGTTTGGGCTATCTATTCCGGGGATGTGTTGGTTGCGCCTTTTGGCGCAGAGTATCAAACCATCGAAACTACGCGTTTACTGGTTACCGCGGGCCTCTGCTCGCTTGCTGGATCGTTGACGGGGTGGCATGTCGCGTTATCGAATTTTAAATTTCGTCGATATCCTGAGTTCTTCATATCGAGGCGACATCGCCGCCGTATGGGGCTGGTGGGCGCAATTCTTGCGGTTGGGTTTGGCTTGCTATATGTGTGGAAGGCCGGAGGTTTTGTAGGTGGTGGGAAAAGTTATGCTGATGGCCAAGCCGGGTTTGAGTTGGAGTTCGGCGTTTTTAACGTTTTTCAGTTTACCGGGATCTCGCTATTGCTGATCGCGGGGGTGCGTGGAAACCGTATTCGACCGGGCTATTTGCTTCTCGTAATGCTTACCTTGGTTCTCGGTATTCTTGTTGGGAGCCGTGCAGATTACCTGCCGCAAATATTTATCGTGGCGATGTTGGCTTTTAATAAGACCGTGTCAGAGGCGCTAGCAAGGGAAGAATACTATCGTTTTGCCAAATGGTTTATCGTGGTGATTATGATGCTGGCTTTCGGCTATTTGTCGGCCACCTTTGTTGCAATCTGGCGCGTTGGTATAACTCCTGCGGAAGCCTTGGAGTTAATGATGGACACCGAGCGAGGTCTTCTAATCAAAGAACTGTTTGGGAAGAAGCTGTTGTGGCTCGAGACAGGCAACATGATGCTGGGTGGCCTGTACAGCGCAATAATCCAGGCTCGTGATGGCATCACAGGCTATTTGTGGGGCGAGAGTTATTTCAATTATCTGTTGATTGCACCGCCCGCTTTTCTGGGGTTGCCGAGGCCGCTCGGGCTGGAGTGGTGGACGCATATCAATGGCGAGACCATGTCGATGGGGGGTATTTTTGAGGTGGCCGAGGCGTATTGGAATTTTGGCCTGATTGGCTGTTTTATTGTTTCATTCCTCATTTCATATGCGTTTGCATGGATCTTGAAACGTGGGCTTAAGTTTAATAATTATTTTTATTTGACTTGGTATTTGGTGTACGGGTTTATGGGATTTAGGGCGATTTGGTACCAGAATTTCAGCTATTTCAGAATCATGACTGTTATGCTGGTTGTTTATGTGGTGGGTTCGTTCTTTTTCAGATGGTTTGTAAGCGGAAGGCTGCGGTCAAAATCTGAAACAAGTAAGACAACGGGCGATGGGCAGGCATCACACGCCCTGGTATGAGGTTTGCGTTAGCTTGCCTGCATTACCAGCGATATCTCTAAGCGTTTGCACTTAGGTGTTTTATGCAGGTCGATTCAACCAAAGCAAATGCAGGTTCGGTTTATCCTGTGCGCAAGCACTTCTGTGGGGTAGCCGCCTGTGATAACCAGCGATGAGCGATTGCCTCGACTTGTGACGAATCCTCATGTCTATCATTTCCTGCTGGATCATCGGGTGGGCGGCCCGCATATGTACGCGGACATGCTGCGTAAGGCCCTGGATGGCAAGCTGACATCGTCCATCGTCACTACTGGACGTGGGCCCATGACCGAGTATGCCTTGCTTAATCTTCGGCATATATGGATGCCGCTCTATGCCTTGGAGTTGGTGCTCAATGTCTTGATTTTGGTTGCCTGGACAATGGTCGGAAGAGTTGAGCGCAAGGGGGCTGTTTTCGCCGTGCATGGAGGGGCGAATCTGGCGCCGCTTATGGCAGCGCGTTTGCTTGGTATTCCTGTGGTCTGGCACTTTCACGAGACCACGCTGCGTTTCCGCAATGTGGTGAATGTCGGCAAGCGGGTGCTGGAAGGCAGTCGCTATGCGATGGCAGTTGTGGCAAAAAAATCTATGGAAGTCTATGGATTGGATGACGCGGTTTTTTTGCCCGCCGCGGTGGATCCGATGTACTGGTCGCGTGCCGCAGTTCGCCAGGATGAAATAGTTGCCTGCGGCTGGAGGGAGGCACGCGCTGGTGAGGTGCGACCGTATCGTTTCCTGGCGGTGGGTAACCTCAATCCGCTGAAGGGGATGGATGTGCTGCTGGATGCGTTGGCTGAAGTCGCTGGGCCATGGGAGTTGAAGATTGTCGGCGCACCGCTTGCAACGCATCGGGCTTATGGCGATGTGCTTCATCAGCGCGCAGAGGACATCATCCAGCGGAATGAAGGCGTGCAGGTCGAGTTTGTGGGCTGGCAGGATAAAGAAAGAATACGTGCGTTGCTGGCGTCGTGCGACATGTTTGCCCTGCCGTCGCGTAGCGAGGCGTGCCCAATTGCCTTGCTGGAAGCAATGGCGATGGGCTGCCGCTGTGTGGCTACCGATGTGGGAGATGTCAGGTTCATGATGGATGGCTATTCGGCCGGTAGAATATTCCAAGCGGAGTCGGTAGAGGCGTGTCGTGACGCTATTTTGGACGTGCAGAAGCGATGTTCTATGCCTCAGGCAAGTTTGCCAAATTTTGAGGCAGGGCAGGCCTGGCAGATGCCAAATGTGATCGCTAGGGCCGAATCGCTTTATCGGAAGATGCTCAAACTGGGGTGATCATGTCTTTAAGCCGGTTGCGCTCAGCCGAGCTGTATTTGAACGGTTTATGGCCTTGTTATGGCCCTGCGGTTAACTCCCGGCAGATGGGTTAACAGTGCGCCTTTCGGTATTGGCTCGTCACCCGGTTATGGCTTGAACAAGGATAATCTGTGACTTTCATTTTGGGTATAAACGCCTATCACGGCGATTCTTCCGCCTGTCTGGTTAAAGGCGGGGTATTGATCGCGGCCGCGGAAGAAGAGCGCTTCCGCCGCATCAAGCACTGGGCCGGTTTCCCATCCGAGGCGATTCGCTATTGCTTGGCTGAGGCCG
>VFQO010002277.1_pt1 | contig 12079 bp, 10 predicted proteins | sample 3512331 | NCBI WGS metagenome assembly VFQO01 (sample SAMN10412371, study PRJNA504923) | tailings metagenome | isolation source: Replicate 3 from Balatoc abandoned mine | place: Philippines: Itogon, Benguet | collected 2017-08-28
TCACGCGCCAGCCGGGCAGTGTGACGATTGCGGTGGAAGACGACGGCCCGGGCATTCCCGCTGGCGAGATCGAGCGGATGCTCGAGCCTTTCACGCGCGGCGATCCATCACGCAACCGCGGCACGGGCGGGGCGGGCCTGGGCCTAACCCTCGCCCGCGCGATTGCCGAGCAGCACGGCGGCAGCCTGACGCTGGCCAACCGTGCCGGGCCAGACGGCAGCGTGGCCGGCCTGACTGCCAGCCTGACTTTGCCGCTTACTTGACCTTCGCCAGCGCCGCCGAAAGCGCGGCGGCCCGCGCATCTTTCAGCAGGCCGCAGGAGCGGACCCGCTCGACCGAGCGTTCCAGCCCCAGTGCGCCGGTCTTGCCCTGCAGCTTGGGCCGCAGCAGACTGGCGATCTCGTCGGCGCGCGCGACCGAGCAATAGCCCGCGATCATCGCCGGCAGGCGCGAGGCGAAGAAGATCCCCCCGCCGCTGTTCGCCAGGCGCTCGTAATTGGTCTTGAGCCAGTCCCAGCCCATATCGCGGGTGCCGCTGCTTTCCACCACGCCGCGGATCAGCCCCTGCCGCTCGCTGGTGCGCAGGCGGCTGTCCTGGAACTGGTCGAGGATCCAGCGCCCGATCTCGGCCTGACCCGATCCGCCGACCACGCCCAGCGCGATCGGGCGGAACACCGGATCGGTCGAGCCGAGCGCCCGGTCGGCCAGGTCCTTGGCCGCGGTCAGCCCGCCCTCTTCGACCACGGCCGCCAGACCCGGTCCGAACCAGGCCCCGTCAAGCGCCTGCCGGTCACCCGCCAGATAGGCGCGCGTCGCCACCAGAAGCTGCGCCCGCAGCGCGGCATCGCCGCCCTTGCGGGCGAGGTAGCCGACCGCCTGCTGGCGCCGCTGGGTCTCTTCGGGCGGATGGCCGGCATAGGCCCCGGCACGCGGATCAAAGCCCAGTTGCTTGAGCCGCGGGGTATAGACCGCGTTGACCAGCCGCTGGAACCCGGCCTTGCCGGCATCGTCCAGGAAGCCCGCCTCGGCATAGGCCGCCAGCGCGGCGATCCCGGTGCCATTGGCATAGCTGTCGGCCTGCAAGGCCAGCTTGCGCGCGGCGCTGATCAGCTGCGCCGGTGTGGCCCGGCCGGCCTTGAAGCTGGCGTCGAGCGAATCCGCCAGCGCCTGGGCCTCACCGCCCGGCAGCCGGTCGGCCACGGCGATCAGCTTGTCCCACTCGGCGGCGGGCAGTTCGAAGCGGTAATAGCCGGTGCCGCCGGCATTGGGCACCAGCGCGCCCTTGCCGGAGTAGCTGATCGTCGCCTTGGCTTCGGTCATGAGCTGGCATTGCGGCGCGGCACCGGTGGTCCGCAGGCACAGCGGAATGCCCCAGCGCGTTTCGGGCGGCGTCGCGCCAAGCCGGGCATAGCGGCTCTGGCTGACCTGCCAGCTCTTGCCGGCCCGGGCAAAGGTCAGCAGCGGCACGCCCTGCTGATCGGTGAAGCTCTGCATCGCCGGCACGATCCGGGGATCGCCCGAAGCGTCGGCCATGGCCTTGAAGAAGTCGGTGCTGGTGGCATTGCCATAGCGGTGCGCGGCCATATAGCGCCGCACCCCGTCGCGGAACTTGTCGTCACCCATATAGCCGGCGATCATCGCCACCACGTGGCCGCCCTTGCCATAGGTGATCGAATCGAAGGCTTCGTCGACCTGGGCGTTGGTGCGGATCGGCTGGCGGATCGGCCGCCCGGCGACCAGCGCATCGGTGCGCATCGCCTCGAACCCTTCCTGCACCGCCCCGGCGCGGATGTTGAGCGCCGGGCGCCATTCGTCGCCAATCCGAAAGCCCATCCAGTTGGCGAAGCTTTCGTTCAGCCAGATATCGTCCCACCAGGCCGGGGTGACGAGATCGCCGAACCACTGGTGCGCCAGCTCATGCGCCACGACCATGCCGAAGGTGCGCTTCTGGCTGGTGGTGGTCTTTTCATCCATCACGATGATCGCATCGTTGTAGAGGTCCGCCCCGGCATTCTCCATCGCCCCCGGCATGATCGGCGAGGTGATCTGGTCGAGCTTGGGGTAGGGGAAGGCATCGTTGAAATAGGCCTCGAGCAGCCGGACGATTTCCTTCGATCCCTCCAGCGCAAAGCTCAGCCGATCGGCGTTGGGCTTGGGCGAAATGATCCGCAGCGGCAGCGGCCTGGCGCGCTGCGGGCTGGGCGGCACCGTGCCTTCGACCACGGCAAAGGGCCCGACCATCGCCGCGACCAGATAGGTCGGCAGCGGCAGGGTGGGGGCGAAGGTGTGGACGTCCAGCCCGCCCTCGCGGGTCACCCCGGTCTGCGGGGCATTGCTGACCGCGGTCTGCCCCGGCGGTGTGCGCAGCGTGACGGTGAAGGGCGTCTTGAAGCCGGGTTCGTCAAAGCTGGGAAACACGCCGCGCCCGTCGATCGATTGCAGCTGGGTCCAGGCATACCATTCGTCCGCCACCTTGACCCGGAACAGGCCGGCCGGCGCGGTCTGGAACGCGGCGTCATAGGCAAAGCGCAGCGTGATCGGACCGGCCGGGACGTTTTCGGCAAAGGTCAGGCGGCCAACCCCGGAATCGTCAACCTGCTGCGCAGTGGGCTTCAGCACCTGGCCCCCGGCCAGCACTTCGACCGATTGCAGGTTAAGGTCGCGCCAGTGCAGGTCGATTGTCCGGCTCGGTTCCTTCAGCACCGCGTCGATCTCGGTCTTGCCGGAGAAGCGCTCCTGCCGGGGATCAATCGTCAGATCGAGCCGATAGGCCTGCGGCTGGACCTGCCCGGTCAGCTTGCCGGCCGGGACCGGCACGGCAGGGGTCGGCGCCTCTGCTGCCTGAGCCAAGGCAGGCGCGCTGGTTGAAAGGGCCAAAACGGCCGCGGCGGTAAGCTTCCAGTACATCGGTTCCCCATCCGAATTGATTTGCAGTCGCGTGCCTGCGCGAGCCCCGCCTGCGACGGGTGCGGTCTTCGACCGGAGGATTACGGGAATCGACGGACGGTCAGCGCAACAACCCGCCGAGCAGCCCGCGCGCGAACCGGCCGAGCATGGCCCCGCCCAGTGCCGTGCCGATCGCACCCGCTGCTGCCGAGGCCGCCGAGGCAACCGGCGAACCGCCCGATTTGCGCCCGGTCATCTGCCGCGCGATCATCGTCCCGGCCGAACTCGCCGCTGCACCAAAGGCCGCCTTGCCGGCCTTTTCCCACATCGAGGTGGTCTTGCGCGGCTGGGCGCGCTGGGCTTCCTCGCCCTGCTCTTCGACCACTTGCGCCGCCTGGGCGGCATCGGCCGACTTCTGCAGCAGCACTTCCTCGGCGCTCTCGCGGTCGACCAGGGTGTCGTACTTGCCGTCATAGGGACTGATCGACTGGATGATCGCGCGCTCCTTGGGCGTGACCGGGCCAAGGCGCGAGCGCGGCGGCGCGATCAGCGTGCGCTGGACAATCGTCGGCGCGCCGTCATCGTCGAGGGTCGAAACCAGCGCCTCGCCGACCTTCAACTCGGTGATCGCGGTTTCGACGTCGAGGTCGGGGTTGATGCGGAAGGTCTCGGCCGCGGCCTTGATCGCCTTCTGGTCGCGCGGGGTGAAGGCGCGCAGCGCATGCTGGACCCGGTTGCCCAGCTGCCCGGCGATCTTTTCCGGAATGTCGATCGGGTTCTGGGTGATGAAATAGACGCCCACGCCCTTCGAGCGGATCAGGCGGACAACCTGCTCGATCTTCTCGAACAGCGCTTGCGGCGCGTCCTCGAACAGCAGGTGGGCTTCGTCGAAGAAGAACACGAGTGTCGGCTTTTCGGGATCACCCACTTCGGGCAGGGCCTCGAACAGTTCGGACAGCAGATAGAGCAGGAAGGTGGCGTAAAGCTTGGGGTTCTGCATCAGCTTGTCGGCGGCCAGCACGTTGATCACGCCCTTGCCGTTCTCATCGACGCGGATGAAATCGTTGATCTCAAAGGCCGGCTCGCCAAAGAACTTGTCGGCACCCTGGCTTTCGAAGGACAGCAGCTGCCGCTGGATCGTGCCGACCGAAGCCTTCGAGATATTGCCATAGGTCGTCGCCAGCGCGCTGGCGTTCTCGGCGCAGGCGATCAGGGTCTGCTGCAGGTCATCCATGTCGAGCAGCAGCAGGCCGTTGTCATCGGCCCACTTGAAGGCAACGGTCAGCACGCCTTCCTGCGTCTCGTTGAGGCCCATCAGCCGGCTCAGCAGCAGCGGCCCCATTTCGGAAATGGTGGTGCGGATCGGGTGGCCCTGTTCGCCGTAAAGGTCCCAGAACACCGCCGGGTTATCCTTGTAGGCATAGTCGGTGATGCCCAGTTCGGCAGCGCGGCTTTCCAGCTTGTCGGCGTGCTTGAAATCGTGGCTGCCAGCCATCGAAATGCCCGCCAGATCACCCTTCACGTCGGCCATGAACACCGGGACCCCGGCGGCGGAGAATTGCTCGGCAATGGTCTGGAGCGTGACCGTCTTGCCGGTACCGGTTGCCCCGGCGATCAGCCCGTGGCGGTTGGCACGGCCCAGCCGCAGCACCTGGCGCTCACCATTGCTCCCAAGGCCGAGGAAGATCTCGCTCATGTCATGCTCCTGAAAATGCGACTCGATTCAGATAGAGCCCGATACGGCCCGCGGCGAGAGCGTTTTTGCATGGACGCGCGCTCCTCGCTAGAAGCCAGCGCGCATGACTGCCCCATTTATCCTGCTTGATGATGCCCGGCTCGCGGGCGCCAGCCCGGCGCGGCTCTATCGCGATCCGCTCGAGCTGGTCGTGGCGCGGCAGCTGGACGAGGTTGCCCCGGCGCTTGAGCGGATCGAAGTGCTGCGCGCCGCTGGCCATCATCTGGCGGGTTACATCGCCTATGAGGCGGGGCTGGCGCTGGAGGAGCGACTGGCTCCGCTGGCGGCGGCGCGGACCGGGGCCAATGGCCCGCTGGTCTGGTTCGGCGCCTTTGCCGGCTATGACGAGATTGCCGCCGAAGCCGTGCCGGCCTGGCTGGCCGAACAGGGCGGCACCGGCCCGGCGCGGATCGGGCCGCTTGATCCGGCACGGTCGGCCGGGGCTTACAGCAAGGTCTTCGCCGCGCTGCAGGAAGCGATCGCGGCGGGCGATATCTATCAGGCCAACCTGACCTTCCCGCTGACCGGCACCTGGCGCGGTGAGCCGCTGGCGATCTATGCCGCGCTGCGCCCGGCGGCCGGCGCAGGCTATGGCGGCGTGGTCTTCGACGGTTCGCACTGGCTGCTCAGCTTCTCGCCCGAGCTGTTCTTTGCCGAAAAGGACGGGGCGGCCATGGTCAAGCCGATGAAGGGCACCCGCCCCCGCGGCCGCGATGCGGCACAGGACGCGGCGCTGGCGGAGGAGCTGGCCAGTTCGGTCAAGGACCGGGCCGAGAACCTGATGATCGTCGACCTGCTGCGCAATGACCTGAGCCGCGTGGCCGAGGCTGGCAGCGTGCGGGTTGACCGGCCCTTCGCGGTCGAAAGCTATCCGACCGTCCACCAGATGGTCACCACGGTGGGCGCCCGGCTGCAACCCGGCAAGGGTGCGGCCGACATGATCGCTGCGCTGTTCCCCTGCGGATCGATCACCGGTGCGCCCAAGATCCGGGCGATGGAGCTGATCAACGCAGTCGAGCGCGATCCGCGCGGGCCCTATTGCGGGGCGATTGGCCGGATCGACGCGCCCAAGGCCGATGGGACTTCCGATGCGGCCTTCAATGTGGCAATCCGCACCCTGCGGCTGACCCCGGTGGAGAACAACCAGGGGACGGCCGTACTAGGGGTGGGATCGGCAATCGTCGCCGATTCCGAGGCTCTGCCCGAATGGCGGGAGAGCCTGGTCAAGGGAGGTTTCGTGCGCAGTTCCGCTTCGGGTTCAGGGGCCGCCGGATTCGACCTGATCGAGACCATGGCCTTTACGCCCGAGGGCGGCATCCCGCTGCTCGAACTCCATCTCGAACGGATCAAGGCCAGCGCGGCCGAACTGGGCTTTGCCTTCGATCGCCACGCGGTGCGCAACGCGATCCAGGCACTGTGCTTTGAGGCTGATGCGCCATCGCGGGTCCGCTTGGTCGCGGCGCGCAGCGGGGCCTATGCGCTGGAAATCAGCGCGCTGCCCGAACCTTTTGCCGAGCCGGTCCGGGTCGCGGTGTTGCGCATGCCGGTCGACAGCGGCGACTGGCGGCTGCGCCACAAGACCAGCGACCGCGAATTCTATGACGCAGGCCTGCGCGCCGCGCGCAATGCGGGGGCGGACGAAGCCCTGTTCCTGCGCGACGATGGCCTGGTGACCGAAGGCTGCATCACCAACCTGTTTGTCGAGCGCGGCGGCCAGTTGCTGACCCCGCCCGCGCACCTGGGCCTGCTGCCCGGCGTGCTGCGCCGCTCGCTGATCGAGGCGGGCCGCGCGGTGGAGGCCGAGTTGACGCTTGATGACCTGAAAGAAGGGTTCCTGATCGGCAATGCCGTGCGCGGGCTGCTGCCGGCGCGGCTATTGCCGTGATTTCCGCCGCACTTGCCCGGATTGCCGCGTCCCAGACCACGGCGATGACCGACCGCGCGGCCGCGCTGCGCGCCGAAGGCCGCGACATCATCTCGCTTTCGGTGGGCGAGCCGGACTTTGCCATGCCAGCGCACGTGGCCAATGCGGTGCGCGCCGCGCTCGATGCCGGGGATACGAAGTACACCCCGGTCGCGGGCACCGCGCGCCTCCGCGCCGCTGCCGCGCTGCATTTCCAGCGCGACCTGGGGTTGTCGACCACGCCCGAGCAGGTAATCGTCAGCGCCGGAGGCAAGCAGGCGATCTTCCATGCGCTGCTCGCCACCCTCAACCCCGGCGACGAAGTGCTGATCCCCGCACCGTGGTGGGTCAGCTATCCAGAGATTGCCCGCTTTGCCGGGGCCGAGGTGGTGGCGCTCAAGACCACCGCGGCTGGCGGCTTCCGGATCACCGCCGAGCAGCTCGAAGCTGCGATCACGCCGCAAACCCGTTGGCTGCTGCTCAACAGTCCGGGCAATCCCACCGGTGCCGTCTATTCGGCTGAGGAGCTAGCAGCGCTCGGCGCGGTCCTCGCCCGCCATCCCCAGGTGCTGGTGATGAGCGACGATATCTATGCCCCGCTGCGCTACACGCCCGGTGACCACGCCACCCTGGCGGTGGCCTGCCCGGACCTGGCGGAGCGGGTGCTGACCGTCTCGGGCGTGTCGAAGAGCCATGCCATGACCGGCCTGCGCATCGGTGTCGCGACCGGCCCGGCCTGGCTGATCGAGGCGATGGCGCGGCTGCAATCACATTCCTCGGGCAATCCCGCCTCGCTCAGCCAGGCGGCGGCCGTTGCTGCCTTTGAGGGACCGCAGGACTTTCTGGCCGACTGGCGCGAACGCTTTCGCGCGCGCCGCGACCTTTGCGTTGCTGCGCAGAATGCCTTACCGGGCCTGTCAACCCCGGTGCCGGAGGGCGCGTTCTACTGCATGGTCGATGCCGCGCCGCTGCAAGAGCGGTTTGGCGATGACCAGGCGCTCTGCCTGCACTTGCTGGAGCACGGCGTAGCGGTAGTGGCCGCTTCGGCCTTTGGCGGGGACTTTGGCTTCCGGATCAGCTTCGCAACTGACGAGGATCGATTGACGGAAGCGCTGCGGCGCATTGCAAAGGCGCTGACATGAATCCGATTTTGACCCTCAACCCCGCTCGTGCTGAGCCTGTCGAAGCACCCGCGCGGCATGAGCCGATTGCGATGGGCCTTCGACAAGCTCAGGCTGAGCGGGTTTGGGAGGTAGGCGCGTGACGCCGATTCCAGTCCTGTTCGAGGACGGCGAAGCCCTGGTGATCGACAAGCCGGCCCGCCTGCCGATTGAGCGCCCGCGCGCGGGCGGCCCCTGCCTGGAAGACCGCGCCAGCGAGCTGCGGCTGGGCTTTGCCCGCTCGCCCGTACCGGTCCACCGGCTCGACACAGATACCTCCGGCTGCCTGCTGCTGGCGCGCAACCCCAAGTCGCTCAAGCGCTTCAACGCCGCCTTCGAGGCGCGGCAGGTGGAGAAGGTCTATCTGGGCGTGGTCGCCGGGCCAGTCGAAGGCGAAGCGGGCACGATCGAGCTGGCGCTGACCAAGATCAGCAGCGCCGAAAAGGGCTGGCGGATGATCCCGGCCAAGAAGGGCAAGCCATCGATCACCCACTGGCGCAAGCTGGCGGAGCGGGACGGGTTGACCCTGGTCGAGTTCCGGCCCGAGACCGGCCGCACCCACCAGATCCGCGTCCATGCCCTGGCGGGCCTGGGTGCCGCGCTGCTGGGCGATCCGGTCTATGGCGCCGGCCCGGTGCCCGGTGCGCCGCGGACCATGCTCCACGCCGCAGAGCTGACCGTGCCACGCGAAGGCAAGGCTCCGGTCCATGCCAGGGCCCCGCTGCCAGCCGATTTCGCCGCGCTGGGGTTCAGCGATGGCTGACCTGATCGACCGGGCGCTGGCGCTGGTGAGCGAGAGCTTCATCGCCGCGGCCGGGCCGGGCGGGCAGAACGTCAACAAGGTGGCAACCGCGGTGCAGCTGCGGCTCGATGTCTATGCCCTGCGGCTTGAGCCCGAGGTGTTCCACCGCTTCAAGCAGCTCGCCGGATCGCGAATGACCGCCAAGGGCGAACTGGTGCTGACCGCGCGGCGCTTCCGCACCCAGGAAGCCAACCGCGCCGATGCCCGCGAACGCCTGGCCGAGCTGCTGACCGAAGCCCAGAACCTGCCCGAAAAGCGCGCCAAGAGCCGGCTCAACCGCGTCGGCAAGACCGAGCGGCTGGCCAGCAAGAAGCGCCGCGGCGCGGTCAAGGCTGGGCGCGGCAAGGTTTCGTTCGACTGATTACTTGCTTGCGGGCGCGGGCTGGCTCGGCTGCACCGCCGGCGCGGCGGTCGCTTCGGCGGGCAGGCGCTGGGCATCCAGCATCTGCGCCGCCTCGTCGAGCGCCTTGGCCTCACCCACGCTGACCCCGCCGGGGCCAGCATCGTTGTCCGCTTTGCCGCAGCCGGCCAGGGCCAGCGCGGCAAGCACGGTCAGGATCGGGGCAAGCCGCAAGGGCTTACTGCTTGGCGGGCGGCGGGGCACCGTCACCGGCGGCCGGAGCGGCAGTCGCACCGGCCGTCGCCGCATCGCTGGCGGCTGCATCGGTGGCAGTGCCGGTTTCGGTGGCCGCCGCATCAACCGCCGGGGTCGCCGCCGCATCGACGCCGCCAACGGCTTCTTCAGCCGGCATTTCAACATTGTCAGGCGAGGCCGCCTCGTTGGCGCTGTCAGAGCTGCCGCAGGCGGCAAGCGCGAAGCTGGCGGAAACAAGGGCGGCGAATGCGATCTTCTTCATGGACACTCTCTCTGCTGCAGCCTGGGAGGCAAAGCCTGGCGAACCCGTGATCCTTCTACGCATTCACCGGCCCGCTGCCAACCGCAAGAAAGTTTCGCTGCCCCGCGGCAAATGCGCGGTTGATAACATATAAAGATTTCTTTATATGATCTGGCAAGATGAAGATCGACCCCACCCTGCGCGCTCTGGCGGACCCGACCCGGCTGCGGATCATGCGGCTGCTGGCGCACATGGAACTGGCTGTCGGCGAACTGGCACAGGTGCTCGGCCAAAGCCAGCCGCGCGTTTCGCGCCACGTGCGGATTCTCTGCGATGCCGGCCTTGCCGAAAGGCGCAAGGAAGGCTCGTGGGTGTTCCTGCGCAGCGCCATCGCGGAAGACCGCGCTCCGCCGCTCGGGGCCGCCACTGCCCGGTTGCTGGCCGTCGCCGAAGAGAGTGACGCTGCCTTTGCCGGACGCTGCGCGGAAGACCGGCGCCACCTGGCCGCGATCCGCGCCGCGCGCGAATCGAGCGCCGCCAGCTACTTCGCCCGCCACGCCGAGGAATGGGACACGCTGCGCAGCCTGCACAGCCCCGACGGGCCGGTCGAAGCCGCGCTGGGTGCGGCGCTGGGCACGGGCTCGCTCGGCAGCCTGCTCGATATCGGCACGGGCACGGGCCGGATGGCGCAGCTGTTCGCCCCGCGCGCCGCGCACGTCACGGGGCTCGACAACAGCCCCGAAATGCTCCGCATCGCCCGTGCCCGGCTCCAGCACTTGCCGGCCGGTGCCTTTGACCTGGTCCAGGGCGATTTCGCGAAACTGCCCTTTGCCGCGCAGAGTTTTGATACCGTGCTGTTCCACCAGGTGCTGCACTATGCCCAGGCGCCCGAGCTGGTGCTGGCCGAAGCCGCCCGCGTCACCCGCCCCGGCGGCGTGCTGGCGATCGTCGATTTTGCCGCGCATGACCGTGAGGAATTGCGCAGCCTCCATGCCCACGCCCGCCTTGGCTTTACCGACGAGCAGATGCTCAGCCTTTTGAGCGATGCCGGGTTCACCCCCGCGCCGCCGGTTGCCCTGCCCGGCCAACCGCTCACCGTGAAGATCTGGACTGCGCGCCGTGCGCCGGCGTCCGCCGCCAAACCAACCAAGGCCATTGCTCAATGAACCAGGCTAGCGAAACCCGCCGCGCCCACGCCTCGCCGCTGTTCGCCGGTCTGCCCGGCGATATCGGCGTCTCGTTCGAATTCTTCCCGCCCAAGACCGAGAAGATGGAGGAGACGCTGTGGGATTCGGTGCTGACGCTCGCCCCGCTCAGCCCCCGCTTCGTCTCGGTCACCTATGGCGCCGGCGGCACCACGCGTGAGCGCACCCACAACACCGTTGCCCGGATCGTGCGCGAAACTGGCATCCCGGCCGCCGCGCACCTGACCTGCGTCGAGGCAACCAAGGACGAGATCGCCGAAGTGGCCGACGCCTATTGGCAGGCCGGGGTACGCCACATCGTCGCCCTGCGCGGCGATCCGCCGGGCGGTGCCAGCAAGTTCACCCCGCACCCGCAGGGCTATGCCAATGCGGTCGAACTGGTCGCCGGCCTGCGCGAGCTGCACCCGCTCGAGCTGTCGGTCAGCGCCTATCCCGAAACGCATCCCGATGCCGCCAATCCGGCCGCTGATCTCGACAATCTGAAGCGCAAGCTTGATGCCGGGGCCACCCGGGCGATCACCCAGTTCTTCTTTGAGCCCGATACCTTCTTCCGCTTCCAGGATGCCTGCCTGGCCGCCGGGATCGATGCCGAGATCGTGCCGGGGATCATGCCCGTATCCAACTTTGCCGCGATCCAGCGGATGAGCGGGATGACCGGCACCGCCGTGCCTGACTGGCTGGGCCAGCTGTTCGAAGGGCTGGATGAAAAGCCCGCCGCGCGCCAGCTTGTCGCCGCCACGGTCGCGGCCGAATTCTGTCGCCGGCTCTATGCGGGCGGCGTGCGCAATTTCCACTTCTACACCCTTAACCGGGCCGAGCTGTCCTACGCGATCTGCCACCTGCTCGGCCTGCGTCCGGAGAATCCAGCATGACCCCGCGCGAGCAATTCCTGGCCGAAGCGGCCAAGCGCATCCTGATCATCGACGGGGCCTTCGGCACCGAGATCCAGCAGCGCAAGCTGACCGAGGCCGACTATGCCGGTTCGCTTGGCCTGTCGAAGGACCAGAAGGGCAACAACGATATCCTGGCGATCACCCGCCCCGACGTGCCCGAGGCGATCCACCGCGCCTATTTTGAGGCCGGGGCCGATATTGCCGAGACCAACACCTTCTCCGCCAACCGGATCAGCCAGGCGGACTATGGCGCGGAAGCACTGGTGCGCGAAATCAATGTCGAGAGCGCCCGGCTGGCCCGCCGGGTCGCCGACGAGTTCGCGGCTGATGGCCGTCCGCGCTTTGTTGCCGGGGCGATTGGCCCGACCAACAAGACCCTGTCGCTCTCCCCCGATGTCAACGATCCCGGCTTCCGCGAGATCGACTGGGACGAGCTGGTCGATGTCTACCGCGAACAGGCCGCCGCGCTGGTCGAGGGCGGGGCCGACTTCATCCTGATCGAAACGGTGTTCGATACGCTCAATGCCAAGGCCGGGATCATGGCCGTGCGCCAGGTCGAGCGCGAGCTGGGCCGCGAAGTGCCGATCATGCTCTCCATGACGCTGACCGACCTCTCGGGCCGCAACCTGTCTGGCCACACGGTCGAGGCCTTCTGGTAT
>VFQO010002278.1_pt1 | contig 12073 bp, 8 predicted proteins | sample 3512331 | NCBI WGS metagenome assembly VFQO01 (sample SAMN10412371, study PRJNA504923) | tailings metagenome | isolation source: Replicate 3 from Balatoc abandoned mine | place: Philippines: Itogon, Benguet | collected 2017-08-28
TGTTGCAAGCCGCTGCAAAGCCTACATTGGTCGTGTTGCGAATAACGCGAATGCGCTGCGAGTCAGGCAGGCCATCCAGGCTGCCGTCATGCGAAGCGTTATCCACCACAATAACCTCGACAGCCAAAGGACAGGCCAGCAAGGAATCCACGCAGCTTCGCAGCAACGGACCCGCGTTGTAATTGACGATGATGGCGGAAACGGCATGGCTCATGGTTTTCTTCTTATTGGAAGCAAGCGCTTATCCAGCATCCGCCAGACATCCCTGATTGACGCAACCCGTGTTTTTTGAAGCTGCTGCCGCTTGCGCCACATCTTGGGCAAGCCCAACAGAGCATCGCGCTTGGCGCGCAGGATCACAGCCCCCTGGCCGCGCAGAGCAAACCAGATGACGCTCACGAGATTTAGCGCCACATGCAGCGGCAGCAGCAACCAGAACAAAACCCCAGGCATGTTTTTCACAAAGGCCCAAACCAGATTCCGGTGGCCGTGATAAACGGAAAAATCGCTGTGCCTCCCGGTTACCGCCGAACCCACATGCAGCACAACCGAATCCGGCACATACCAACACCTATGCCCCAACAGGCGCAGGCGAAAACCGAGATCCACATCCTCGACATAACAGAAAAAATCTTCGTCGAAGCCACCAACGGCATGCAATGCATCCTTACGGAACATTGCTGCGGCTGCACAGGGCGAAAAAATCTCACGCGCGATCTTGTCTTGCGGGCGACATGACTTCTGATATTGATCGCGCCGAATCTGGCCGCTGATGAAATAGCTGTCGCCGATGCCATCCAGCACATCGACTGTTCCATGCTGAATCTGACGGATTCCGAATACCCCAATATCCGGGTACTTTCCGGCGGCAGCGAGCAGCGCTTCGACGCAACCCGGTTCGGCGAAGGCATCCGGATTCAGCAACAGTATCCAATCGGTCCCGCATTGCTCAATGGCGCGGTTGTTCGCTGCCGCGAAACCCAGGTTGCGGTCCATCCGCATAATGCTGACGCTCTGCTGGCTCTCGACACCATCCAGCGAGTTGTCCGTGCTCGCGTTGTCAACCACCACGATGGCCTCAGCCGGCAGGGTCTGGCGAAGGCAATGCTCGACACAGCGGAGCAGCAGGTCGCCACTGTTCCAGTTTACGATGACAATGGTGACCGTCGGCTTCATGCCTGCCAAGCCTGCAAAAGTTCGGAGACGTAGGAGGCCGTCGACTTGGGCGGGCGGACCTGCTTGCGCAATGTGCCCAGCCATGCCGGCGATGCGGCCAGTCCAGCCAGCAGCCCTGCGAGCGCCTCGACATCGCCAGGGGCGAACAGCAAGCCATCAACAGCGTTGCGCACAGCGCAGGCCAGGCCTGGAAAGTCGGACGCGACGACAGGCACCCCCGCAGCCTGGGCCGAATAGACGACCAGTGGCGTATTCTCAAACCACAGCGATGGCACGACGAGGACATCCATCTCGGCGAGCACGCGGAAGATGTCAGCCGATCTGAAAGTGCCCGCCAGTTCGACGCCACTGATCGAGCGCGCGGCTTCGTGCAGCCGCGCGACGTAATCAGGAAACTCCAGCCCTGCGCCATGGATGCGCAGCGTTGCGGTTCCGGGCGGAAGCCGGCCGAAAGCATCCAGCAGCACATGCGCACCCTTATGCGGCGCCAGCGTGCCGATGAAGCCGATGCGCAGCGGCTTATCGGCGGACCGCGCCGGCGCAGCGACAACATCATGTGGTAGATCCACGCCGTACTCCACCTCCCTCACCCGTTGCGGGTCAACGCCGTAGGCAATCAGCTTGTCGCGCATGAAGGCGTTGGGTGCCAAGATGCTGTCGAGCCGGTTAAGCCGGCTGATGGATTTGGGCAGGCGCTCCCCCATGGCCCGAAGTTCGCGCACGTGCCCAGGCCCTCTTGCGCGCAACAGCACGGCCGTACGCACCGCAGTGTCGGCCAAGGCCGTCGGCATGCGACGCATGAAGCCCTGCAGCCGTGGAGTGGCTATGTCCTGGGCGAAATGGAGCGCGCAGTTGCCGGCATGGCGGGACGGCCCATCACAGGTATGTCCGTCGGGCAGGCGCAGCTGTGCCGTGGGGCAGATAATCCAGAAGTCAGTGGGCGTCAGCGACTGGGGAACGCCTGCCCGGTCGGCCTCGACGATCAGCCCTGTGCCGAGGCGGTTCAAATGAAAGTAGTGGATACGGTCGGCACGAAACTCGTCCAGGATCTCACGTAAATAGTGCGCCGCCAGGTGGTTGTCCGAGCCAATCTCCAGCATGGAACGCTGCCCGCCCATGGGCACGTAGGCATGGTGGAAACGGTAGACCTCGAAATCGTCGTACTGGTCGCGCGTGCGCCGGCCAGGCTCCGCGCCGTCGTCAGTTGCAGGATGACCGCTGAGGATGCGCACGAGGTGGCCCCGCGCGCGCAGTTCGCGCGCTACGCCGAGCGTCAGCACCTCAGTTCCAGCAGAAAACTGGGGGAAAAACTGGTGCACCACCAGCAGGATATTCATGCGGTCCTTTTAGCCCTGTCCTGTCGCCAAGCGCTGACGCATCCACTTGACCGTGCGCTCCAGGCCTTCGCGCATGCCGATGCGTGGCACCCACCCTAATTCCTGGTGCGCCAGTGCGTTGGACAACACGTTAACCTTCACGTCGAACGGACGGCCCGGCAGGTACCGCACATCAAGAGACTGTCCCAGCACTTCCCCCAGCATGACCACCAACTCGTTCAGACTGACGCCGACGCCGGCACTGATGTTGAAGCACGTCCGGTCGCCCTCGTACACCAGGGCCTGCGCGAAGGCGTCTGCCACGTCCTGCACATGTATATAGTCCCGCGTGACGCTACCGTCTCCCCAAATCTCGATGGGTTGGCCGCGCAGTGCACGATGGACGAAGACACCCACAGCCCCTTGTGCAGTCTCGATTCGCTGCCTTTCTCCATACGGGTTAGCCACGCGCATGATCACCGGACGGATCCCGTGTAATTGCCGGTACAGGCTCAGGTACTTCTCGATCGTCAGCTTAGTGATGCCATACGACACCTGCGGTTCGGTCGGATGCGCCTCATCCACTGGCAGGTACTGTGGTGCGCCGTAGACTGTCCCGCCAGAGGAGATGAAGATCACCCGCGTCACCTTCTTTTGTACCATGGCGTCGAGCAACTGCAGCGACGCCACCACGTTGGACTGCACGTCATAAATAGGGTCGTCGTTCGACCCCTTTGGCAGCGTAGTGGATACGAGATGCATGACAGCGTCCATGCCGTCAGCAGCCTGCTCGACGTCATGCATGCTCGATAGGTCGCCTTCGATCCATTCGACAGACTCGTGAGACGCAAACATACGGTATGGCTGCACCCGCGGGCGTTCGAAGATTCGCAGCTCGTGACCATCAACCAGCAAACGGTCTGCGATGGTTGAGCCGATGAAGCCGCCACCGCCGAAGATCACAATACGCATGCAAAACCCTTCATCAATAATTGGCCAATTAGTTTCCTTGCCATCACGTCAGACTTGGCTTGACAAGTCGAGCCAAAAAATACCGTGCAACAGTACGTATTGATTTGTTTCGAATAAGCGTTCGGCCCAACCAGGTCTGACTTAGCCCAATAGCAAACCTTGCCGCCGCTTGCGCCTCCGCCGATGATGTAATTAATTCATAATTACCAGAACTAAAGGTAGTCGAGTTTTGTGGCTTCGCATTCCATAGCCAATCCACCGCCTCGCCCAAACGCTTACATTCAAGCGCCAAAGTTGCCATTTCACGACCAAGTTTTGGCGAAAGCAGATTTCTTGGTTGATGCTGGCGAAGGTGATGCGCTTCATCCAATATTCTCAAAAATTTATCAATCATGCCTTCCCAGGACAATTTAGTACCAGCGACGACCTTGCATTCTTTCGACATGCCCTGTAATTTGGATAAATCCGTCAACAAAGAGCTTAGTGCCTTAATATAGTCTTGCAATTCATTGTCACTTTGTGGAATTAGCACACCTGTATTTGCGCTGATTATTTCATCTTGCCCACCGACTTTTGCCACAACGGGAACAACACCCGACGCGACTGCTTCAAGCAGCGCAATTGAGATTCCCTCGTATTTCGAAGGCATCAAAAGAATATCTGATGAAGCAAGAATTTCGAGCCAATGGCTGTGACCTACCGAACCCAACGTATTAACTATCTCGGTCAACTGATATTCATCAATTAACCTTTCGAATAGGTATCTCAGTTCACCATCACCAATTACCACAGCCCTAAACACCAACCCCTGATCACGCGCGCTTCTCAATATTTCAGCCAACAGCGTCGGTCGTTTCTGTTCACAAATTCGCCCTGCAAAAACGATCAATGGTATATCCACGGGGATATTCAGCGCTTCACGCACTCGGCGCCTAACCTCAAACGAGGATTGTGCTGGGCGTACACCGGTGTACATTACCCTTATACGTGAGCAATCCGCCCCACGTGTCCGCATCCAATCAGATAAATTCTTAGTCGTGGTGATATTCAGATCGAGTAAATCTTGATAGCCAACCCCAAACCTGGGATGCCCACCGTTCAACCAATGCAGTTCCTCAACGTGACACATGTCAACAAACGCTACGCCTGGCGAAACTGCTCTAAGATAAGGAAGAAACTGATAGCCGAGAGTGCTACCCGTTATAACTACCGTGTCGATTTGACGAGATTGAATCAGATAGTCTATAAACCTCGGATAATCCGATACTTGAAGGAAATTTGGCAAAACAAAAATGTCCGGCGTGAAACGGCTAAATTCATGTTCCCACCGATGATCCGTAGTCAATGTCGCGCAAACCGTGACGTCATGTCCTCTGCTGGTCAGGCCATCAATCAGATCAATGTTTACTCGATCAGCACCACCAGTTACCATCCAAGGCACAATGAACATAATCCGGCGACCAATCGGATTCTTCGACAATCGGTTGTTTATATGGACTGCGGTTTCAATGGTCTCGTATGGCACTGGGTGACTTCGTAAAGGTTCGGGAAAGTTTCTTTCCAGTCCGTCATACTTACGATGCATTAACTTTTCAAACTCATCGTTAATGCCAGCCGTTTTCATAATCTGCTCAAAACGACCATTGCCACGCTTACGGTACCATTGAAGAAATTCGGGAATGGTATAACCCCAATGCCCGGTTTTTGCCATAGCCAGCCAAAAATCCCAGTCTTCGTGACCAAATCGGATCGACTCATCAAACCCACCGCAGTCCGAGTACGCCGCGCGACGAATCATTGAAATCGGCGGCCCAGAATTGGCCTGCAAATGCGCCTTGCCTCTTTCAAATCCGGTCGTCCATAGGTACTCTTGATCACCAAAGACAACACTGTAGGCGTTACAAAATGAAAATTGTGGATTCGATTCAAGAAACCAGACGCATTTTTCAAGATACGTCGGCTCAATCATGTCATCGCTATCGAGCAAACAAATGTATCTGCCGATGGTATTGCGGTATGCTGTATTCCTTGCTGCCGCCGGCCCAGCGTTAGCTTGGCGGATAACTTTGATACGCACATCTTTTGCTGCGATTTCAAACAATCGTTCCACTGCATTCTGATCCGAAGATCCGTCGTCAACAATCACCCACTCCCAATTTTGTAAAGATTGAGCCTGTAGAGATACAAATGTTTCGACAAATAACTCTTCAGTGTTGTAGTAGGGAGTAATTATTGAAACATCAATTTGCTCGCCGACTACAGAGTTTCGAGTGTATATACTCGGCAAAGCGCGACGACCTGGCAAATCGGAAAAATCAGGGGCTAAGTAGTTAATCATTTTAAATTATTGACAAACTTACTTTCGTGTTGCGACAAACCATGCGCGAGCACCAGCCGGATGACCTTCAACCGTAACTCGGGGATTTGACGGATTACGACTATCGCAGTCGGCTTTTAACGGCATCCGAACATCCGTGAATCCCGCAGATCTGAGCATCCCCATAAGGCATTCAGCACCAAAAATCCACCAGTAAGTTTCGTCACCCCAAAATGCGCCTTCAATGAATTGGGATTGGGTAGACTCCTCTGAAAGAACGTGCGTCTCCATCAGTAACGTCGCACCAGGCCGCATTATTGATGCCAGTTTCTCAATCAGGAGCATAGGCTCCTTAACGTGATATATCAGCCCTTGACAGTTGACGAAATCGAATCCACCGAAATACCGAGGATCTAGGTCTTCCCAGCCAAGGTTCATAAAACTGACGCCAGGCACATCGTAAACGGCATTGAGGAAACATGCTTGGTGGTAGAAGCCTTGCGGCTCTAGTCCAACGGCCTCAATCGCCCCCAAGGAACTCATTAGAAATGTGTCGTAACCAGCATTGCAGCCAATATCGAGAACCCGGGACCCAGCAATCTTAGGTAGCACCCCGGCAGCTTCGTACGCTCCGTATTTGCCACGGCAATCCCAGGCACTTGTAGTTACGCGATTACCCGGAAGCGGAAACGGGCCGTGCAAAAAAAGACCGAGATGAGGTAGCATTTCATTCACAAAATATTGCGTTGATTTGTTCGCCCCCTCTAGAAATTTTCTAAACCGCGGATCAGTCTCCTCATATTTAACATTTGCAGTTTCAATGGGTCGATCTGGATTAATTGACTCATATGTTGTGCGGAATTTAGCAAAATCATTACTATTAAATCCCTTATAAAATACCTTTTGCCTTTGTGACAGCGGTGATTCAGGGGCTTGGTGCATTTTTAGGATCCTTTCAGTTTAGAAAAATTTTCTATTGAACAGGCGGTTAACCAATCGCATTACCCAATGATTACGAATCTTCGTCAATATGGCGTCACTTTCTGAAAGTCTTTGATTACTAACTTGAAGGTCAGATGTCAGCGCCATGATCGACTGCTCGCGCTCGCTGGCTACTTTCTCCCAGGCTTCGCGTTGTGAGGTGAGCCACGCGTTCCCGGTCAGCAGGTCTTGCACTTGGGACTGCAGCGCCATGATCGACTGCTCGCGCTCGCTGGCTACTTTCTCCCAGGCTTCGCGTTGTGAGGTGAGCCACGCGTTCCCGGTCAGCAGGTCTTGCACTTGGGACTGCAGCGCCATGATCGACTGCTCGCGCTCGCTGGCTACTTTCTCCCAGGCTTCGCGTTGTGAGGTGAGCCACGCGTTCCCGGTCAGCAGGTCTTGCACTTGGGACTGCAGCGCCATGATCGACTGCTCGCGCTCGCTGGCTACTTTCTCACAGGCTTCGCGTTGTGAGGTGAGCCACGGCAGCTTTGCAACAAAGTCGTCATTTACCTGGTCGAAAAACACCGTGGGCTGGCAATCTATTTTTTTAACATGGCCGATGGCCACGACTAGTCTTCCCAAGATGGAAAGCACTGTGGTGATTTCACGCAGCTCAAATCCTGGCGCAATCCGCAAGCGTTGGGAATGCAGATACGGACCTATGTCGTTAAGAATCGAAGCAAGCGAGGCCGACCAGGCCGATTCAGCCTCGCCGAACTCGTTATCGGACGCATAGAGCAACCCAAGCAAGTAAGCTGCTTCAGCCGGCTTGGTGAGCAACGTAGGGCTGTAAAGTGCAACAGGATAGGCAATAATCCGCCTGAACCACTGCTTTGCATTATCTCGACGCCCCTGAGCTAACGCCATCAAGCCCTGCACATAGCTCAGTGACACCTTCCACCGCAACACATTGGGGTTGGCGATTGTCTCCGAGCTAACATACTGATCTATGAGGTTTGATAGCTCGGTTTGCCGTGTAAATGCTGAATCTGCTAGTTCGCCATAGGCAAGAATACACAGCGCAGCTCCATAGTCTGCGCTGGTGGCAGGCGCGATGCGAAGGATCTTCAATGCCCAATGCTCTCGCAGAACGCGGTTTTCTGTCCTCAAGCCAATCGAAACAAGAGAGCGAATCAGCCATGGGTTTTGGTAGTCTCTGGCAAAAGCCAAAGCGTTCCCGCTGGCGACTTGTTCCTGTTGGGTAAATACTTTTTCAATGTATGGGACGCTCACTCCACTCAATGGCGATTTGCAAGCGACGGCAATCAGCCATTCTGCTTCAAGATTCACCAAATCATCATTTAGATCAAACTCGCGAAACGAGCGTGGCCTAAGTACCCATTCACATTGACTTCCAGGTTTTTTTACTCGATCTGCAGTCTGGGCTAGCAGATGCTCAACGTCGAAAGATTGCGTCAACTCAGAAATGAATTTTGAGTGGGTATACACATGAATATGAAATGGATTTGGGTCTTGCCCGGATTCATCACTCCAATCATTAGGCACGCTAGAAATTAAACGCCCACCGGGTGTCAATATGCGATGAAATTCTGCGAGCAAGGCTCCAGGATTTTCAACATGTTCCAATGTCTCGAAGGAGATTACACAGTCAACACTGTTATCAGGAATATCGTGGAGACATTCAGGCAAAAACCCTTGAACGAATAGCGTCGTACCATCGTACGCAAAATTAGAGTTAGCGTAGGCAATTCCGTATGCACTCCCATCGATACCCATTACCGTTGAGCACTTGGTCTGACTGCGAATGACGTGAGAGCCGTATCCAAGGCCACAAGCAGCGTCGATAACGGTGTCCCCTGGACGAACATACTTGCAAGCGAACTGATATCGGGAGACGTGAGCATCAGAGCGACTCCCATGCTCCCTGAGCATATCCATGTGCAAGTCGCGCTCTTCTTTCAGCGAAGCCAACGGGTATTGAGCCAATGCATCGGCGGGCACCTTTTCCAAAGGAATGATGATTTGCCAACCGTCTTCGTTCAATGACTCATACGGGTTAATCTTGTAGTAAGCTGGATGCTTGCGAAAACCTGCTTCGAAACACTTAGATTCCCACCATGCCCGACCCTCAACAGTTAAATGCCAATGTCCATCGCGGTCCTGTGTCGTGGCGAGTTTAAGGAACACGTAGCGACCAGCGACGCGATGGATTTCCTTCAGGGCCTTGGGAACATCCTCGGGAGCGAGGTGCTGCATGCAATCGGTGGACACCAGGGTATGGAACGACGCGTCCGCGAAAGGCAGCGAGAGCACCGATCCGTGGGTAAAACGACCTGGAAGCCGCTGATTACAGCGTGAAACTACCACCTGAGACACATCCAAACCGTAAGCATCCACACCTCGGCGAAGAAGGGATGCGACCAGCGCCCCCTCGCCAGAACCAATGTCCAACGTACGCCCGATGCCGCAACTCATGACGATCTGCTCGGCGGTTTGCTCCAGATCGCCACTCGATTCGCCAACCCTTTCATCCGCCACCCAATATCTGTCATATTGGGATTGATAGTCAGTTTTTAGGTCCATAGCAAATGTTGGCTTTACCATGTTGCACTCATTCTTAAGTCAACAACGCCGCCAAAAAAGTATTCGTCACGTTTCATCGATACCTGGAAAAAGGCGGCTTCATCAACCCAATGCAACATGCGCTGTGACATGTAGTCCATAGTCTCTTCAAACGAGACAGAAGCTTGGACTTCGTAGAGATTGACACCGAGATTACAGCCACATTCAAACACTACCTGAAACCGCTCGCCCACCAGAAATTTCCGCTCCCAGAAAACCGACTCAGCGACATGACTAGATCGAATGTTCATGTCTTGATTAAGAGTGCCCCAAGAGTAAACCTTGACCCCCTCCTTATTTCTCAAGCGCACGGCGACGTTCAGTTTGTCGAGGTTGGCGAAAGATTCGCAGGTCACCCTGATACGCAATCGCTCACCGGGGTAGTACATCGAACAGGGATAGTCCTCACCATTTAGTGTTTCCACTTGGATGATCTTGACTCCACCGTCACCAAAAGAAAGGCGCTCTGACCGCATTCCTTCAGTACTGGGCGCCGCAACGGAATCCGTTTGGCAAGGTGATCTTGGTGCAGTTGTTACAGACACGCTTGATGCGTGGGTCTGTCTCGCACGCTCCGCCAGGTCTTTCGTGAGGCCGGAGAAATACGCAGCTTCCTCATCATGTAGAAGTTTGCGATATTCCAGAACGACCTCGGAAGACAGTCCCCATGCGGCCGCCTTTCCTTTGTTTAGCAGCAAGGCACGATTTGTGAGTGTCCTCACGCTCTCCTGATCGTGCGAAACAAAGAGCAAAGTGGTGCCATCAGAAACAAGTTTCTCAATACGCTGAAAGCAGCGTTTCTGGAACAGTGCATCACCTACAGCAAGCGCTTCGTCGACGATCAGGATTTCAGGTTCAACCTGCACTTGTACCGCAAAGGCAAGCCGCAGAAGCATCCCACTCGAGTAGGTTTTCACTGGCTGGTTCAGGTGCTGGCCAATATCAGCGAACGCAGCAATCGCGTCGAATTTTTCGTCTATCTGTTCAGCGGTGAAGCCAAGCACTGCGCCATTTAGATAAACGTTTTCTCTTCCAGTGAATTCGGGGTTAAAGCCCGAACCCAGTTCCAGGAGCGCTGCAATACGGCCTTGAGTACTTACCAAGCCTGTGGTCGGGGAAAGGGTACCCGTGATGATTTGTAGCAGAGTGCTTTTTCCGCTACCGTTTCGACCGACAATACCAACTGCTTCGCCCTTTTTGACTTCAAAAGTAATGTCGTTGAGCGCCCAGAATTCTCGAAAGTATTGTTTTGGAGCTTGCCCCACCAGTCGACTCAGACGTGGCAGAACAAACTGTTTCAGCCGGTCTCGCGGCGCGTCATACATCTCGTAGCGCTTGCTGAGATTGGTGACGCTGATGGCTATCTCATCAGATGACATCAGCAAACCCCTTTCTGGTTTTCTGGAACCAGACATAACCGGCCCAAGCCACTACCAAAGCCATTAAGGTGTAGATGCCCAGCCCCAACCAGTCTGGCAAGCGCCCCCAGATCAGCACTTCACGCGCTTGCTCAATAATAAATGTCAATGGGTTAGCCATAAGCCATGGGCGAAATTCCTGAGGCAATGCCGTGATGGGATAAAACACCGGGGCAAGGAACATCATGACCGTGGTGATGAGTCCGATGGTTTGCCCAACATCACGCAAGTACACACCCAGCGAAGCGAAAATCCATGCAAGTCCGAGTGTGACAATGACTAGTGGGAGCAATACGACTGGCGCGAACACAACCGTCCAATGGATGTATCCATTGAAAATGGTAAAGGCCAACAGCAGCACCCCCATACTGACCATGCTGTGAAACAGTGCTGCGCCCATACTGGCTACGGGCAAAATCTCTAGCGGGAAGACAACTTTTTTGACGTAATTGATATTAGAAAGAACCAGCCCTGGTGCGCGGTTCAAAACTTCAGCAAAGAGGCCATGAACTATCAACCCGACAAACAGCACTACGGCGAATTGTGTTTTGCTTTCTTCCCCGCCCAGGCCCCAGCGGGCTTTGAACACCACGCTAAACACAAATGTGTACACCGCCAGCATGAACACGGGATTGAGAAAAGACCAAGCCAGCCCCATGGTTGAGCCTCTGTAGCGCCCCACCACTTCGCGCCTAGTCATCTGCACGATGAGTTGACGATTTCGCCAGAGGCTTTTGCCCAGTGCAACCAGGGAAGCTGGCTGGGCTGCATGGGGGTTGATTTTTATTGCCGATGGAGTCATCGAGAGATACCTACCTTCTCAAAAAGAAACGCGCCAGTAGCCGAGCACTTTCGGTTCAATGACGAGCACGTCAGGAATGGCGGTTGGGATGGATCTCACGCTTTTACACCCGTTTTCAGCAGCCGCTGCAGGTATTTTCCATAGCCGTTCTTGGCCAAGGGTTGCGCGAGTTTTTCGAGCTGGCTGGCGTTGATCCAGCCCTGGCGGAAGGCGATTTCTTCCGGGCAGGCCACTTTAAGACCCTGGCGGTTTTCCAGGGTGGCTATTAACTGGCTGGCATCGAGCAGGGATTCGTGGGTGCCGGTATCCAGCCAGGCGTAGCCCCTGCCCATGATCTCTACATTGAGTCGGCCCTGTTCGAGATACAGGCGGTTCAGATCGGTGATTTCGAGCTCGCCGCGCGGCGATGGTTTGAGGGTCTTGGCCAGTTCAACCACCTGCCTGTCGTAGAAGTAGAGGCCGGTGACGGCGTAGCTGGATTTGGGTTGCCGGGGCTTTTCTTCCA
>VFQO010002280.1_pt1 | contig 12072 bp, 6 predicted proteins | sample 3512331 | NCBI WGS metagenome assembly VFQO01 (sample SAMN10412371, study PRJNA504923) | tailings metagenome | isolation source: Replicate 3 from Balatoc abandoned mine | place: Philippines: Itogon, Benguet | collected 2017-08-28
TGAACGACGGGAGCCCGCTGACCAAAGTCTTTGGTTAATCCAGACCAATGACCGGATTTCTTCGGGAAGGAACACACCTGATTCGACTGGGGAAATCGGGATCCACATTTGGTTTTCCCATCGGAATAGTTGAAGGATATTAGCATCCAACTTGCCGATTTTCAATCTGGATTGAAACTGATTGCCTCCTATAGCCAAGTAGAGCTTTCCGTCGAGCTCAAAGGACTCAATGGCGTAAACTGGAGCAAATTGGACCTGAGCAGGAAAATCCTTAGGGATAAATTTACCCTGACGAAACTCAAAGTAAGCGGTCTCAAGAGTTTCCACTTTTTGGATAACAGCGCTGCCAAGCTCATTCTGACTGAGGATTTGTTCAATGCTGGCAGATGAAAATACTTCATGGGTATCAAAGTCAGATCTTTTTCGATAAAGTTGGGCAGCGAGTTCATCTCTTGAAAAAACCGGGTATTCCCCATCTGGGAAAAACTGAGTCATCAAAGGATCAATAGAACCGTTTTGGTCAAAGTCATCCACATAGATTTTAATAGGCTTTTCAGGACTAGCTTTTAGTCTGGAATTTGTCCCCCAATTACCCACTAGCAGTTCCATGACCCCATCTCTATTGAAATCGCCTATTCGCACCGATGACCACAGTCCAGTGTGACTTGTCTCAAAAAAATCCAATGTGCGATCGATAACCTCAGTACCGCTCCATCCCAAAATCCGGATAGGATCAAACTCCGAGGCGAGGATCAATTCCTGAGTACCATCACCATCCAAGTCCCAAGAAGCAGCGGCCTGAATACGCCTGGATTCTTGGAGTGCGTCGGAGGCGACTTTTTCCCAAATACCCCGTCCACGATTGATCAATATATAAGAAGGTGCTGAGAGAGGCCATCTACCGTAGACATATCCACCTCCCACGAAAAGATCTAGGTCACCATCTCCGTCAAAATCACCCTTAACTAATGTTTGGATAGGAATATCCACCATAGCTGATAAGTCCTCCAATTCAAACCTCCCATTGTTTTGATTCTTGAGCAGATACAAAAAACCGAACCCGGGATCTGATTTGCCAGAAAACGCCAAAAGAACGTCATTTTTCCCATCCATATCCCAATCTAAGATTGCCATATCTTGAAGGGATCCGCGTTGATCCACCGTGAAAATCTCTTTAGAGGGAGACGTTGATTTGGCTTCAAAGATCTGAATCTGACGCAGCCTGTGATCGTACCACAGGACATCTTCTGACTCATCGCCGATCAGATCACCAACAGTCAATAAATCTAGTTCATGATTGAGTCCGTAGAGCAGTTGCGGTTGAATCTTAAAATCTTCAGCAATTACTCGATGGTCTATCTTTGCTATCTGCCCAATCCGTGAAAATAATTTTGGAGACAGCGATTCAGGTTTTGAGAGGAAACTTGCATGTCGGTAATCTAGCTCGATTAGTTGATTTTCGGACACTTCACTGATTCTTTGGATCTTGCCATCTGACCAGACCACCTCCAAGCTGTCCAATGATCTACCTCCCAGTCCGGCATGGATTTCAAAGGAGACATTTCCCTGATATCCTCGATAGGGCATGGATTCACGCGTTATTGCCTTCCCCTCTGCAAAAAAAGTAATCCTAGTCCCGATTCCCTTGGGATTGGGATAGGGCCCGTTAAATTTGACCTTGACCCAAGTAGTAGGTTGCCGCTGCTGTTGGGTATTTTCAAAAATCCAGGCAGGCTGATTTAGGTTATTGATTACCAAATCTAAATCTCCATCGCCATCCAAATCGGCATAAGCCGCCCCATTGGAATTTCCCGGAAGGTCTAATCCCCAAAGTTTTGAAACATTCTCAAAACTAAGATCACCTTGGTTTCGATAGGCGTAGTTTGAAAGCGGAGTAGCAGGCATACGGGCTATGAGTTCGCTGATAGCCTGCTGTGACGGCTTCTCACTTTTAAAAAAATTTTCTCTGTAATTGATAAAATCCAGATTGGTAAAGTCCTTCAAGAATCCATTGGTGACTATTAGATCCAAATTCCCATCCAAATCAAAGTCAGCCAATAGCGGAGTCCATGACCAGTCTGTCTTAGCCACACCTGAAAACTCTCCGATTTCTACAAATTTGCCACTCCCCTGATTGAGCTGGAGCATATTTCGCATGTGCTGCGAATGAAGTCCGACGTCGAGGAATAGATTGTGGTGTTCGTAATTTTCCGGACTGAAGAGGAGTTTCTGCCTTTTGGAGTCTTCTGGCAACATATCCAACGTTACCAAGTCCTGAAGACCATCTCCATTTATATCTCCAAAATCGATCCCCATGGTGTACAAACTGGTATGTGAAACCGACTGTGACAGCTCTTCCCTAAATTTACCTTTGCCTAGATTTTTATACACATAATCTGGAGCAGAGTAGTCATTTCCCAGATAGATATCCGGTAATCCATCTCCATCCAAATCTACTACCCCGGCACCTAGAGCGTAGCTAAGTCCCGAGGTGGATAACCCCGACTCGGCAGTAATATCCACGAACAGACCATTTTGGTTTTCATAAAGTTTACTCATACTCTCAGGTTCACTGGAGTTGAGGAGACTTTTGAACGCTGGAGCGCTTAGCTGATTAAACAACACAGGATTATGATTGAGGAGGAGGAGATCCAAGTCCAAATCTCCGTCCATATCAAAAAAATAAGCTGCAGTGGTATAGGCTGAATCGTCCAACCCAAAACTTGCCGCTTGTTCTTTGAAGAAGGGAATACCTTGAGCATCATTCCCTTGATTGACAAAAAGTTGATTACGCCTACTTTCGTGATCACTTGACCCAGAGTAGCAGACATAGATATCCATCAGGCCGTCAGCATTGATGTCCACCATCACTGCACCTGTGGTCCAGGCGTTTTCCTTTCCCACCGTTCCGGTGGCTAGGGATACATCCCGAAATTTGAGGTTACCTTGATTGAGATAAAGTCTGTTTTGGCTTTGATTCGAAGTAAAAAATAAATCCTCCAATCCATCCTGATTGACATCTCCTATAGCTACTCCTCCCCCGTTGTAAAAATATTGATAGGTCAAAATATTGAAAAGAGGTGTTTCCACCAGTGAGTTAGTGAAATACACACCTGTAGAGTCTGGCGAAGCTAGCCTGAACAGATGCATATCCTCCTGATTCAGGTCAATCTCGTGGTTACAAGCACACAGCCCAAAAACCAATATATAGCACCAGAATTTACCGAACCTAAACCGTGAATTAAAGATCATCTGAGTATGAAGAAACTCCAGGACAAAAATTTTGTCCCGGAGAGTTTTCATTAAAAGCCTATATGAGAAACTATTCTACTGCGCGTACTATTCGGATATTATCGACACCTATTACCGCGGAGATATCATTTGCGGTCGTATTGATTATCACTACCCTTAACTGCTTCACTCCCCCGGGATCTCCTGCTAAGAAGTCTTCATAGGTATTGAATCGGCTAGATCCATTGGTCAACCGACTTAAGTTAGTAGAAATGGTGTACCAACTCCCATTTGTGCTACGAATCACGTCAGCCAATGGCACATTAAAACTCAGTTCGTTGCCATTTTTATCCGGATACCATATTTGAAGTTCGAGGCCATTGATCGTACTGGTGGTATTTACTGCCACTTCCATCCGGATATCAAAACTGGCAGCCGGGGCACTCGATCCATATTCGCTCTCAGGTGATGTTGGAAAAATTTGCAGTCCATCCCAATTTGCCAAGTTGATTACTTTGTCATTGTTCCAACCAAAATTAGCCGGGAAAGCTTGATTCATTCCGCCAAAGTTTCCTTCCAGGGATGCAATACCTGGCTGGGAAGGTTTGATCATTTCTCCTGAAATTCCCCAGCCCCAGTTCCAAGGCCACTCCAGCGCGCCATTGGTATCAAAGTCCGCAATCATTCCCTTACCTGCATAGATCTGGGAATTTCTGTTGGGAGACGATCCACCACTGCGGGTAACCACAGAAACAGATTGACCTTCAGAGAAATCCACTGTCTCCGGTACAAGTACTCTTAGCTCTGTACCCGCACTATTGGTGGAGATCCCCGTAGTGACAAATGCATTCTCCCCAGGGAAATATACCGTATCAACAAAGTAAAAATACCGTCCAAAAAGGACCATTTCATCTCCGGGTTTGAGATATTGATTTTTGACCTGGAGAACCTGAGGAGCAGGCGGCAAGGTTTGAAAATCAATCACAGCTTCTCCTGTTTTGGTCACGAGTCTGAGCCTATTAGGGACATCAGGATTCGTAGCCACAGTAGGTACACTATCCCCTACCGTCACGATGACCGAAGTATTGGTCACATAGGCTAGATTGACACCCAAGGGATAGTCATTCAGATAGACTTCCTGGGTTCCTTTGAGGTTAGTGCCAATGATAGCCAAAGTACTTCCCAAACTTGCTGAACTAAAGGAACTATCAGCCGTGGCGGGATCGGTGTACCTTACCCGCTCTATCACAGGAAGACCGACATTGGTCATATCGTCCTCCTGACATGATCCAAGGATGATCCCCAAGAATAGCAACGATGCGAGGGTGATACTTGGAGTACTAATTTGAATTATGTTTTTAAAATTCATGATTTCTTTTGATTATAGGTCCACATCACTAGGTCAATTTCCCGCATTAAAATCATAAGGCACGGGTGGTTTTCGCAGATTTGGCGCACGAGTCAACTCCGACGCAGGGATAGGAATCCTGAAATTGGAAGAGTTGACCTGAAAGAACCTTGGCGAGGTATCATCCTCTGGAATACTGATCTCCCAAAGAGTCGGATCAGGGATCTGATCAGCATAGATTCTGAAGGTGCCTCGATCCTGATTGGAAAGAATCTCATAGGCTTTTTCGGGATCGTAGTAGTGTAAGCGTGTAAATTCATACCAAGCCTGACCTTCCATGGCCAATTCGATGATCCGCTCAGCGAATATATCGTCCCAAGTAATGGAAGATTTGGCATTGACCCCAGCTCGCTGTCTTACCATGTTTAGGTATTGGAGTGCCTCGGCGGGATTTTTATCCAAAATAGCCTCAGCATAGATTAGATACACCTCTGCTAATCTTAGCAAATAGGTCTGTATTTCAGTACCTTGCTGTACTACCCTGCCATCATTATCTTCCGGTCTTCCCACCACATACTTTTTCACCCAGGCTCTGGTATTGTATTCCCGATTTCCATCCGTACTTCTGGCCGGTACACGCAGCTGCTGAGCTGATCCACCGGGAGGCACTTGAGTGATGTAGGGATAGTGATCACCGGGAAACATAAACGTGGCTTTTCTCCTGGTATCGAATATCACGTCGTCATAGAGATCCAGCATCCATTTGGATGCTCCGATATCGCCTCCCCATCCATCACCAAAACCGGTGATCTCGGAGCCAAATGCCAAGAATGCCTGCACGGAATTTTGCGCTCCCCACTGACCGGCCTGACCGGCATTATAGGTCCATTGCAAAGCGGCGAGGGTTTCACTGTTGTTGTTGTTCTGGGTCTTAAATAGATCCTCGTAATTATCCATCAGCGATGCCCCTGAATTTTCGATCACCCGCTTGGCAAAATACGCCGCCGAATCCAAATCACTTTGATTTCTGGATCCTCCCACCCCTGCACGGGTCAGGTACATCTTAGCTAACATACCCTCTGCACTCCACTTGTTGAGACGACCAGTCTGCACGGATGCCTCGGGGAGGTTTTCCACCGCAAATCGAAAATCCTTAATTATAAATTGCCAGATGGTTTCTTCGGTATTTCTGGCGATGGTCGTATCCTGAAGCAGAGCTGTATTATTGGTAATAATCGGCACAGGACCCCAGTTTTGAACCAGATATGAATAGGCCAATCCACGCATAAATCGCCCCTCAGCCAATCCGTGATTTTTGATCCGATCAGAGACATTTGGCCCAGCAAAGGTTTGGATATTATTGATCAGCGAGTTGGATTGCGCCACCACGTTGAAAAACGCCCGCCAAGCCTGTCCATTTTCCGGAGTTTCTCCGGTGGTATTGAATCGCACATTTTCGAGTTGGTAAGACCCTGTGGTCAAAATCCCTCCCCTTGCGTCACCGATACCATGACTGGCTTTGTCATTATAGGCAAACCACACGATGTTATACAGAGGTGCCGAGGCAGACAGAATCTGGTCATCGGTCTGATAGAAATTAGCGTCAACAATAGCATCCAAAGGAGGTCTATCCAGAAATTCTTCCGAACAACCGACCAAACCGCCTAGCGCTAGAGTCGCTGCAAATAGGGTTTGTTTAATAGTATTTGTAGTTCTCATGACAATGCTTGGGTTTAAAAGTCAATTCCAAAACTGAAGGAATACATTCTGGTAAGTGGATAGCGTCCATAATCTACTCCGATGAGCTGGTTTGTAGCGGAGACGTTATTACCCACATAGGCGCCTACCTCTGGATCAAATCCCTTGTACTTGGTGAAAGTGAGTGCATTTTGGATCGCAAAGGAAACTCTTGCTCCACGGATAAATTTCTGGTTGCCCAGCAGACTGGCGGGAATCTGATAGGCCAGTTGGATATTTTTTACCCGGACATAGGAACCGTCTTCTACAAATTTGTCTGTGATCCGCTCCCCATTACCGTTGAGGTCTGTGGCAGTGATTCTGGGAATTTGAGTATCGGGATTGACTAAACGAGGACTGCCGTTTTCATCCATTTCGATCCTAGCGTAGCCGTAGGTTTCAAGAAGCATGTTTCTGCCTAGGTTTACATTGTTTGGGTTGGTATTTACAAATCGATTGAAATTGTAAATCTTATTGCCAAAGGAACCTGTCAACAACACATCAAGGGTTAAGTTTTTGTATTCAAACTGCTGGGTAGTACCAAAGCTGAATTTTGGCCAAGGGTTGCCAAGAAAAGTCTGATCACGCTCATCGATGATGCCATCTCCATTCACATCCTTATATTTAATATCCCCGACATAAATCCCCTCTGGACCTACAGGTAGTCTGTTGCCGTTATTATCGACAGGGATTGCGCTGGATTCTATCTCCTCAATAGAAGTGAAAATCCCATCATATTGATAGCCAAAAAACAACCATGGAGCCTGTCCTACCACAGCACGCTGGGTAAAATCATTCATATACCAAGCCGTACGGTCAATAAAAGCAGACTCAGTAAAGAATTGGGTGACTTTGGCTCTGAACCCGGAGATGTTGAAATTGGAAGTCCAGCGGAAGCCAGAGGCACGATTATCTATATTGATCGTATTCAAGGTGATGGCATAGCCTCTATTCTCGAGTGCCCCGATATTGACCGTAGGCGTACCAATACTACCCTCCGCTGAGGTCCCCATATACCAAGGCAATGGGTTAGGCAAAAGCAGGTTATCGGTCTTTTTAATGTAGAAATCTGCCTCCAGCTGTACTCGATTATTGAACATATTGAGATTGAAGCCCACATTATTGGTCAGGGTCTCTTCCCATTTCAATCCAGGATTACCAAATCTGGAAACCAAGAATCCACCCCCCCAGGGAGTAGGAATACTGGGTGAGCTGAGTGGGGCAAAAATGGCGTTGGCATTCCCTTGATTACCGGTAAGTCCTGTTCGACCCGCACTTTAAATTCATCAATCCAAGTGGCATTTTCCAAAAAGGATTCTTCGGAAATCCGCCAAGCTGCTGAAACCGAAGGAAAGTATCCCCACCGGTTTTCAGGCCCAAAGTTAGCCGACCCATCAGCTCTAAAGGCTCCTTGGACGATATACTTGTCATTGAACGAATAGTTGACTCTTCCAAAATAGGACTCCATCGCCCAGTGACCTTGACCGCCGTAATTGGTAGCACCTTGAGCCGACCCCAAGCCTAGAGATGGAAGATCATTGGAAGGAAAATTATTTCGGGTACCTCCCATGAATTCCTATCGGGATTCTTGAGCTTCATGGCTCACCATCAGATCAAGATTATGTTTTTCCCAAGTCTTGTTGTAGGTAAGCATTTGGCTCCAATTCCAATAGAAATTGTTCTCTGAGCGCTTTTCGAGGGTATTGATAGCATTTTCCACTACTCCCAGTCTATAGGTGGGTGTGAAATAGTGGCCATTCATATATCCCACATTACCATTGAGCATAGACCTGAATTTCAATCCTTTGATGATATCCACATCTACATTGAGACCACCCAAGGCACCTCGGCGCTTGAGGTTTCGATCTAGTAGATTGGCGAGTGCGATGGGATTTGGGGGAGTAAACTGCAAGCTGGATCCATTGATGGGATCTGCTCCACCCCAGCTACCATCTGGATTGGTGACCGGAATGTTGGGAGCCATTTGCAGGGCATTGTTGATCACGTCAGTACTCCCGGTAGCCAATTGTTCGTCGGTTTCAGACACCTGGAGATTGACACCGATCTTGAGCCATTTACGGGTTTGGTTATCCAAGTTGAGTCTGAGGGAATATCGGTCAAAACCAGATCCCAAAGCAACACCGTCCTGGTTAAAATATTCCCCGGAAATGTAAAAATTGGTGACTTCGTTGCCTCCCGAAAGACTGAGTCCATGCTTATGCAATCCCGCCTGGCGAAACAAGGCCTCCTGCCAGTTGGTCCCTTCGCCTAAAATACTTGGATCCAGAAATGCCGCCGGGGACTGACCTCCAGTGATCGTATTGATCTCATTGACCATCGTAGCATACTGCTGCAGAGACATGACCTCGAGGGCATTAGGTTTGTCCTGAAGTGAGTACAGGTAATTGTAATTGATCTTGACGTCCCCGGATTTGCCACGCTTGGTAGTGATCATTACGACCCCATTGGTACCTCTAGATCCATAGATTGCTGTGGCTGAGGGTCCTTGGAGGATTTCCATGGACTCGATATCCGCAGGATTGAGATTGGCTAATGGATTCGTTCCTGCAGTGGCACCAAATGAGACAGATTGAGGCTGGACTTGTACGCCATCGATCACGTAGAGTGGCTCATTGGTTCCACCAATAGAATTGACACCACGAATATTCACTGAAATCCCTCCACCAGGGGCTCCGGTGTTTTGGGTCACATAGACACCCGCAGCTCTTCCTTGGAGTGCCTGCTCAACAGTCGTATTGACTGTGCGCTGAATATCTTCTGAACTAACCGATACATGCGCCGAAGTGAGGTCTTTCTTCTTCATCGTGCCATAGCCCACCACGACAAATTCCTCCAAAGCGGCAATATCTTCCTCCAGGACAACGTCAATGACAGACTGATTGCCAACTTGAATTTCCTTAGTAGAAAATCCAATAAAGCTAAACACCAGCACAGCATCACTTGATGGGGCCGAGATCGAGTAGCTCCCATTCGTCTCAGTAGCCACGCCAATGGTGGTACCTTTGACCAGGACCGTAACTCCAGGCAGTGGCATCTGATCAGCTCCCGAGCGGACGGTTCCCCGCACCGTTACCTGAGCTTGAGCCATTCCCACCAGGAGGACCAGCCACAGGGGTAATAGTTTTTTCATAAGTAGGGTTTATTAAAATTGAATGGAAAATTTGAAATCAAATCGAGCAAATCGACTGCTCATCAAGGAGGAGGTATTGAAAAAGGATACATGGTCATTTGGGTTAGTCAGTTTATTATAAAAAGTCCATTCCCAAATCCTAGAAGACATCGACGCGACCACCATCCGATACGGTGTTATGCATTAAAAAGTCAATGGGTAACTTGGGTTTTTGAGAATCAACTATTTCAAAACTAAATACTCGACTTCCAGAAAGGATGCTCAAATGTTATCAATATGTGTATCAAATGTTAACAGGTCCAAATCAAAATATTATTCTTAAAAAATAAATTTAAATATCATTTTATTTTATTTATCTCTAATTAGCAATGTAATATTTCAATTCTAAATTTTTTAAAGAAGTAATTCAAAGAGACATTCAGGTGTCTTGACCGACCATTCACTCAATTTCTGACGGCAACTCCTCCATTGAACGATTTCACATAAATAAAAAAAAAGGGAATCTCACAGCTGATTCCCCGTCCTAAAAGTTAGTTTATGATCTTTTTAGTTTTTTTCTAATAGCAACTGCTTCACCTGTCGCCCCCATGGTTTCAAGTGATCATCAGACCAAGGACCGCTATTGGAGGCGGATGGGTAAAGCATCGAGCAAGTTTCATCTTTGTCTGCAATACTCCATGCAAGCCAAGAAATCCGTCGCGACTCCATCCAGTTGACCCATTCTGTCCAGCTGTTTTGATCAATCGGGCCATTTCCGTCTGCATCCATACCGGCACATTCTGACACAAAAATGGCCAAGCCTTTGGATCGGGCGAGATCTGCTTTATCCCGAAGCCATTTTTGGTGCGTCCCTGCATAAAAATGCAAGACATACATCAGGTTACTGTGCCCCTGTATCGGGTCCAGGGCGGCAGCATCCACCTCCTGACTCCATCTGGGCGTACCTATCAGGATTAGATTGTCAGGATCATGCTTCCGAATAGCAGCGATCACCGACTCTGAATAGGATTTGAGCTGAGACCAAGTCTCATCAATGGGCTCATTGTAGATTTCATAGATCACGTGAGGATAATCTCCGTATTTCTGTGCCATTTCCGCAAAAAAAACCTTTGCCTCCTCCTCATAGAGATGATGACTATGCCAGTCTATGATCACATACATGTTTTGTCGGATAGCCTCCTCGACCACTCGTTCCACATTTTCTTTGGCAAAAACAGGATTTTGCAAATATCCATTTGCCACATCTATGCCCATCGCTGCGCGGATCACCGTGGCATTCCACTCCTGACGAAGATGTCGGACAGTACCTTGCTGATAAAATCTCGGCCACCAGTTGTGCCAGCCCAAACTAACCCCTCTAAGTACCACAGGGATACCTTGTTCATCAGTAAGTTGAACACCCTTGACCTGTAAAGCTCCCGGGAAAGTCTCAGAAAATGTGAGTGAGTCCTTCGATTCAGAATCGGTCGTAGTGCAGGCCAAAAGGACAAGAAATGAAATCAGTAAGGTTCGCATGAGGATTTATTTTCTCCCAAACCTAACCGATTCAGTACTTCTTTGAATGCTAAAATGATAACAGAATAAGTGTCGAATGTTAACTGTGATGCGTTTTCGTCTTTTTCTGATTTATGGTCACATATTCGGAAGGTATCATTCCAAACTCCTCTTTGAAATGCTTAGAAAAGTACCGGGGATTGCTATAACCTACCTGAAAAGCCACCTCAGAAACATTCATTTGACTTTTTTCCAAAAGTTGGGCTGCACGCTGAACCCGAATGAGGCGAATAAATTCCACTGGAGTCTTTCCTGTAAGGGAGTGAAGTTTTTTATAGAGATGGACTCTACTCATACCTAGCTCCCTGCTGAGGAACTCCACTGTGAGTTCAGGATTTTCGAGGTGCTTTTCGACCAGCTGCACTGCCTTTTGTATGAGACGATCGTCGAGTGATTCGACTTCTACTTCAGAGGCTGCAAATTCGATTTTCTTTCTATTCTTTTCCTGAACCTCGCCTCGCATTTTGATGAGATTTTTGATAGATAGCTGGAGGACTTCGAGATTGAAGGGTTTGGTCAAGTATAAGCTACAGCCACTATCAAGGCCGCGAATGAGATTTTCCTCGGATTTTTTGGCCGTAAGGAGGATGACCGGAATATGTGAAGTCCGAATATCAGACTTCACTTTGGCACAAAGCTCATTTCCGTTCATTCCTGGCATCATCAAGTCTGATATGATCAAATCTGGGAGCTGTTTTTCGACCAATTCCCAAGCCGCCCCTCCATTGGGTGCCAACAGGATCTCATACTGATCGGAAAGGCAATCCCGGAGATAATTTCTAAAATCCTCATGATCCTCTGCGATCAGAATCAGCTCCTTGCCCTTGGCAAGAGGGTCCTGTATCGATACGCCCAAGGATTTCGGAAAATTGACCTCGACCAAGGTCACCGGAATGACTAAAGTAAAACAAGCCCCTTGTCCCCATTGGCTATCCACGCCGAGCTCCCCTCCCATCAATCTGGCAAAATCCTGAGCCAAAGAAAGACCTATTCCGCTGCCTTGGTTTAATTTTTCGGTATGACCTTCGGTAGTGAAATACCGGTCAAAAAC